>Ga0316207_10000214_pt1 | contig 113425 bp, 103 predicted proteins | sample 6weekpyrite_MG_FD_204943 | JGI IMG/M metagenome (GOLD analysis project Ga0316207, IMG submission 204943) | Microbial mat bacterial communities from mineral coupon in-situ incubated in ocean water Damariscotta River, Maine, United States -... | ecosystem: Environmental > Aquatic > Marine >...
CTTTCCTGTGAGATCCTGGCCATTTTGTAAAGCGGCTAATGCTTTGTTAAAATCAAATTCTTCAGACATGTATCATTCTTCTTGCTTTCTATTGTAATGAAATGACACAGAATTTCTAACACTCCCTTGTGGTGTTTTCAGATGCTCAGTGGTTACTACCAACCATTAACAATCTTTCGTTATTTATTTTTGATAATAAGCTCTCCACCACAACTCATGGTTATCTATATTTTCAGGAATAATGACCTCTCCTATTTGTGGAGTAATATAATTGATGTCATTTTGGCCAGCCGCGATCAAGAGGCGTTCAATTGGTTCGTACCAAGGGAAAAGCCCCAAATCAAAAGTACCCCACCCACTAGGCACTAGTAATTTACCTTTTACTGCCAGGTGTCCTTTGACTGCCTGTTCTGGATTATAGTGAAGCTCCATCTGTCCCTTTAAATTACTGTAAGCACCAATCTCAAAAAAAGTCACGTCAAAAGGGCCTAGCCTTTCGCCGATTTCATAGAGGCCCTCAAACCATCCTGAGTCACCACTAAGATATATATTCTGCTTCCTGTTTTTAATCCCGTAGGAAGACCACAGCGTTATATTTTTATCAAACATTCCTCGCTCTGAAGTGTGCTTGGCCGGTGCCGCTGTAATTATTAAGTCATTAACAGAAAATTCTTGCCACCAGTCAAGTTCATGTATTTTTCTATATGAAACACCCCACTCTTCAAGTGTCTCCCCGATACCAAGCGGTGTAACGAAGTGCCTGACCTTGGGGATAAGAGCTTGAATTGAGCTCTCATCAAGATGATCGGGATGGTTATGAGTTATTAACACTATATCGATTTCAGGCAGGACATTTACTGAAGGAAGTGTTTTAGAATAACGCTTAGGACTTATCCAACCAAAGGAACCCGCCCGTTCTGAAAAGATAGGGTCAGTTAAGATTACTTTATCTTCAACTTTAATTAGAAAGGTTGTGTGTCCCAGCCAGGAAAATTGTATATCTCTGCTTTCTTTCCATTGAGAAATATCAAATGGCTTTGCGGGTAGTGGAGGATCGGGTATAAAACCCTCTGACTTTCTGAAGAAGTAATTCCAGAACATTTTCAGACTTGGCCACCATTCTACATCTGGAACATGTTCCAGATTTTGGAAAGCTTGCCCATTCCATTGCGGGCTTTCTATAACACGTTGTTCTCTAACTAAATCAGTTGCATTTGAGGTCGTAGAGCATCCGATCAATAAGAGATGCCAAAGAATAAGTCCCAAATGAAATACATTTTTCATTACAAATATTATCCCTCATTGTGTACTTATCAACTGTACTAGCCCTTATAATATTCTAATAATACCTGAGAGTCTGCTTTGTGGTGTAAGCAACCACAGACAGGCTCGACCAGGTAAGTCTGGTTCAGGCTTAAATTTAAATTATTCCACTTTCACAAAACCAGATTATGAAACTAATCCAAGGCACGACTATAACAGGCTAATTCTGAAATTTTTTGTATATCTACATTTAAAAAATAAAAATAATACTCATTCACACCGGTCGTTGTAAACCATGGGCGCGATAAATCTCAGCGACTTCATCGGTCAAGCAAAACTCTACAAAAGCCTGACCAAATTCGCCCGGGGATTTCATTGTTGATAAGAAATATGAGGTCTGCTCATTGCCCGTTTCATCGGCGGGTGTTGCACCTTCTCCAGACAACGGCACGAGACTGAATTGATCGGGAAAAATTCGGGTATAGCGCAAGGCCAGGTGGTAATACACGAGCGCGACATCAGCTCTGCCATCATAAACATACTGGGGGGCTTCACGATGATGAATGCGCTCGCCATATAAAATCGAAGATGTGGCAGAATCCAGATAATTCTGCATTGCATCTGATTCAATTCCAGCGGACCTGGCCATACTCAAAAGCGTGTTGCAGTACACCTGGTAACTCGCCGTTTCAGTTTTAGGATTTGACAAAAACAGAGTCACATCATCGCGTAGTAAACTAGACAAATTCTCAATGCCTTTAGGATTGCCATGGCGCACTAGCATTACATTGCCGCAACTTCGCATAAAAGCCTGGTATTTATTGACCGCCCCGCTAGCGTAAAGTTTTTTAAGCATAAATTCTGGACTAATAAACACATGGGGCTGACGCGAAAGTGTCAGGTTGCCCAGTGTGATCGCTGCGTTTTTTATAATGTCCAGTAACACCCCTGGAGGTGTTGTTGCATAGAATACATCTTGAATTTCGGGGTGTAATTGTTTGAATCGACGAATCACTTCCAGTAGAGCCATATGGTGGTTGCCATCGGAAAACACCACCAGTTTTGCCTTCAGTGGGTCGCCATGAAAATCGAGAGAAATATTTGATGCCGGTTGCATCCATCGAGGAACTTCATCGTTATTTTTCGATGTTTGATCGGCAGCTGTTTCCATGGGCCAGGGAAGGTAATGAGTCATAATCATCCTGTATTTTTAAGTTTTTTCATTTTTATTTTGTGTCGAGTATATTTAGATCAGGCACAAACTGACTGATTTTAGAACCGGCCAATACACCAAAGATTAATCGTCGTGTTTTATACCAGTAGGTGCCGAAAAATATCACAAACATCCCGAGTGCCATTAAGACGTATATCATTACATTCTGTTCACCAATCCAATCACTTTGCAATAGCCGGGTGAGTGCATAAATGGCATATAGCTGGGTCGATACCAGCATGGCACGACGATCAACGAATAACGCAACCAGAAAAAAGCCGGCGAAGAAAATAATCATTAAAATATTATTGCCGAATGACTGAACCCAGGCCTGCTCACTGGTTAGCAGTGAGATCATAGCTCCATGAACAATTAAAGGCGCTGCTAACAGGTGTAGCCAGAACGCGCTGTCGCTTAAATGGCTTTGTCTTTTGGTGTCCCTTGAATCAAACGCCATGGCGATGCTGAAAATAATGACGCCCATTATTACAAAAATAAGCGGGCTTTTTAAAACGTCTATGCCAATTTGTATCACGCTAATAGCCACCAGGCTTGCGGCAAGTGGTAGCAGGCTAAAGGGCATTTTATACCTTAGGTAAAACAGTAAGCTGCTCATGCAAATGATAGCAAGCCCCATTGTTGTGGCGTCTTCTCCCTGAAAAGAAAAGGCCTTGTTTATAAAGTAAAGTATGGCGACTAAAATCACAATTCCCGGTAAAGCCAGGCGACGAACCCTCACTAACCATTCAGCAATGACGATAAAGCCGGCTACAGGCAATAAATAATAGTAGCCCGAGAGTGACGTCATGTTGATGGATACCATTAAAAGAATGACACCAAGGGCAATAAATACATCGCCAAAGCTGCGAATAAATTTTAATGGTTCTTCTTTGCTTTCAAGCAACGGGTTTGAATTGTCGTTTTTAATAAACTGGTAAAGGGGGTCAATTTGCTCAGGTTTAATAATATTTTTATCAGCGGCTTTCTGAAGAGTGCTTTTTGAAACCATATTATGGGTGTCTCATTTTTATTTAATTTTAAATTTTATATTTGTAATGGCAGGCCTTAACTTCGGTTGAGACCTGCTGGTGCAGTCAGGTCATGACTATCCATTCATTAAAAAACCTTCAATATGTTCCAGGTCTTCCGGTGTGCCATATAACACCAGAATATCACCCGCCTTTAATGTTTTAACTGAATTTGGGGGCACTACATTCGAATCATCTTTTCGATTTTTGTGCAGGGTAATGCCTTGTGAATGTAGTTTTAAATCATGTAATTTTTTGCCCACTGCATATGCCCCTTCCTGCAATGTGTAACTGCTTAAGCGTTTACGCACATCATCAGGGAGTTCGAGTCCATCCGCCTCACTACCATGAAAAAATTCTCGCATAGTGGCGTATTTGTTATTGCGTACTTCCTGTATGCGGCGCACGATTTTGGCCACGGGTATACCCAGTAGCGACAGCACATGGGAGGCCATGATGAGGCTGGATTCTAAGGTTTCAGGAATGACTTCTGTAGCGCCGGCTTCGCTTAACTGTTCGTAGTAGGTGTCATCTTTCGTGCGCACTAATATGGGGATGTTCGGATTTAATAGCTTGGCTTGCTTGAGGGTTTTTTCGGCGGAGCCTACATTGTCATGACAAATAACTAAAATGGAAGCCCGATTAATACCCGCGGCCAGTAAAATTTCACGGTGAGTTGAATCTCCAAATGACACTTTGTAACCCGCTTTGGCTGCATGACTAATCAGTTTGACATTGAAGTCGAGGGCAAAATATTTAAAGTTTTCAGATTCGAGAATTTTTGCAATATTCTGGCCGATGCGACCAAAACCACAGATGATGACGTGTTTGTCCATGCTTTTAGTGTCTGAGCTAATGGTGTCCTTAACGTTTTCGCGACTTTGAATGTAGCTACGGGTAAACTTTTTAGCAATCAGGCCATTATATTTAACTAGAAAAGGTGTTGCGATCATGGTGAAGATTACAGAGGTTAATAAAATTTGCGATTCGGTTTGCGATAAAATATTAAAACTTGCCGCCAGTGCCATAATGGCGAAGCCAAATTCGCCACCCTGACTGAGGACGATACCTGTGCGTAATGCAACGCCACTTGAAGTGCGGGTAATGTGTTTGCTTAATACCATAATTAATACAGATTTACCGACGATTATGAAGACTGCGATGAGCAGTGACCAGTGAATAATATCTAACAGGCTGTACAGATCTAGCATCATGCCGATAGTTATAAAAAACAGACCGAGAAAAATATCCCGGAAAGGGCGAATATCGTTTTCGATTTGATGCTTGAATTCAGTTTCACTCAACATCATGCCTGCCAGAAATGTGCCGAGTGCCATCGATAAACCCGCAAGCTGGGTTGCCCAGGCAGAGAGTAAAGCAATAAGTAACACCGTGAGGGTAAATAATTCTGCGGAGTGGCCTGAGGCAACTTCATGAAATAGTGGGCGCAATAACCAGCGGCCAATGGCCAGCATCACAACTGTAACCCCGACCCCCATGGCAAAGCTATAGGATAGTTCCAGTAAAAAGGAAGTTTCATGATCTGCGGCAAGGGTGGAGATGATGACCAGCATAGGGACGACAGCAATGTCCTGAAATAATAATATATACACTGATGCGTGACCGTGGCGCGAATCTATTTCTAACTGTTCACCCAGTTGTTTAATAACGATGGCGGTGGATGACAGGGCAATGACACAACCAATAACAAATGCCGACTCCCTGCTAGTTCCCAGCAACCAGGCGCTTACACCCGCGATTAACAGGGTTATGCCAACCTGAGCGCTACCCAGACCAACTACCGAACGCCTATTGGCGATGAGTTTATTGAGTGAAAATTCCAGCCCTAAACTGAATAATAAAAAGGCAATGCCGACTTCAGCTAAAAAATGCAGGGTTTCAGAGTTTTCTACCAGGTTGCCCGCATGGGGGCCCAGGCTTATGCCAACGGCTAAATACGCTAAAATTGCAGGGAGCTTGATACGCCGGAACAGGGCCACGGCAACAACAGAAATTGCCAGTAAAATAATCGTATCACTGAGAGCGTCATGCATAGAGTGTGTTGAAATCGTTGGGTAATTATAGAGTTACTTAAAGTGTAGCATCCCAAAGTGTAACAACCCAGTGCTAGCTTAGGTATTTGAATGTGTGTCTGCTTTAATGTGAGACCGCGTTAAAAAGGGCCGGTCGTCAGACCATTTTATTTATCGAGCTGATCCGCCGCATCCAGGGTGTTGAGTAATAATACCGCGACAGTCATCGGACCAACACCGCCGGGGACAGGGGTAATCCAGGCGGCACGTTCTGAGGCAGCTTCAAAGTCCACATCCCCACAAAGTGAGCCATCTTTTAAACGGTTAATGCCCACGTCGATTACGGTTGCACCTTCTTTGATCCATTCCCCAAGAACCAATCCGGGTTTGCCAACGGCAACAACAACAATATCAGCACGGCGTACATGATCTTCCAGATCCTCGGTAAAGCGGTGGGTGATGGTAACCGTAGCGCCCGCCAGGAGTAATTCCAGTGCGGCAGGGCGACCCACATGATTCGATGCACCAACTATCACCACATTACGCCCGTAATAGGTCTCCCCAACAGAATCGAGTAGCAGTTTCACCCCATAGGGCGTGCAGGGGCGCAGGCCTGGCTTGCGCTGGGCCAGAAGGCCAAGATTGTAGGGGTGAAAGCCATCCACATCTTTACTGGCATTAATTCGGTCGATAACCGCGAACTCATTAAGACCCTCGGGCAGGGGAAACTGCACCAGAATACCGTGTATGTCATCATCCTCATTAAGCTCGTCGATGAGCTCATTCAGTGCCTGCTGGCTAGTGCTGGCGGGTAAGTCATAAGCTCGGGACAGGATACCGGCTTTTTCACAGGCCAGACGCTTATTTCGCACATATACCTGAGAGGCGGGGTCTTCACCAATCAGTACCACCGCCAGCCCCGGGGCCTTTTTACCCGATCCCAGACGTGCGTCAACACGCCGTCTAATAGTTGCGTGGAGATCTGCGGCGACCTGTTTGCCATCTATAATTTGTGCTGACATACTTATAAAGTACCCAATAATGGTTGCTGTGAAATTGAGATGCGGATTTTCTCATGCAATAGGTATTGTCCACAAGCGGCATTGGGATAAAAAGATAAGTATTTTAATGAATTGCAGTATGAAGCAGTTGACCTGAATCGCGTAAATGCGTAATATCCGCTTCCTCGTTTGTTGCTACTTGTATGCGACATTCGATACGGGTAATAGCTTATTAGCAACTCGTTACAAGGATATTGTTGAATAGTTCGGGGTATACGCAGTCAAGCGGAGCCTGCTTCTTAAAAAGTGCAGGTGCTTACACAGCATATCGCCAAACATGGATGAGTTGAAAAATATCGGGGTATAGCGCAGTCAAGCGGAGCCTGTTTCTTAAAAAGTGCAGGTGCTTACACAGCATATCGCCAAATATGGATGAGTTGAAAAATATCGGGGTATAGCGCAGTCTGGTAGCGCGCCTGCTTTGGGAGCAGGATGTCGGGAGTTCGAATCTCTCTACCCCGACCAAATTAATAAATGCGAGGTTTTGTCGAAATATTTGATGATGCTTTGCAGGGTCCCAGTAGGGAGGTTCGAACGATAAGCGTTCGAAAAAATGGCCGGGAGCCATTTTTAACAGGGTGATGTTTTTATCACCCTGCCCGAAGGGCGAAACACAGGACGTGTTTCGTAATCTCTCTACCCTGTTTTATATAGGCAGGGCAAAATTAAAAATGACTGAGTTATCACAGTTGTTTATGCGCTGTAAACTGCGCCCGTAGCTCATCTGGATAGAGCATCGGCCTTCTAAGCCGAGGGTAGCAGGTTCGAGTCCTGCCGGGCGCGCCATTTTAGATTGAGCTATAGTTATCTCTAGCTCATCTGGATAGAGCATTGGCCTTCTAAGCTGAGGGTAGCAGGTTCGACTAAAATTGCCGGGAGCAATTTTGAACATGGTCGATGTTTTTTATTGACCATGGCCCGATGGGCGGAGAGCTGGATGCTCGACGTAACCCTGTCAGGCGCACCATTTTCACGAGTTTATGGTGGGTGTAGCTCAGTTGGTAGAGCCCCGGATTGTGATTCCGGTTGTCGTGGGTTCAAGTCCCATCATTCACCCCATATCTAAAAAGCACTAACAGACATGTTAGTGCTTTTTTTTGTCTGAATACTTTGAAATCTCTTGTCTTGCCCAACTCATCTTTTACGAAGAGAGGCTTAGTTTCAGAACCATTTTTAAGAAAGCAGGGTAAAAGTGAATGCTTAGGCGAGCCTGATAAAGCGAATGATCTCCCCCTTAGGAAAAGGGGGACTAAGGGGGAGGTAAAAGCATTCAGATTGTCTAAGAACTATTTCCAGTGTTGTATCGAGTTTGCGTAATAACTAAGTAATGCCTCAGACTCTTCATTAATACACAATAAATTTTCTTGCGTATCAACCAGCCCCCTTGCGGTTAGCATAATTAGCGCATTAGTTAGCACACCCTCACAGGCATTCGATGAAATATTAATGGGCGCTCCCTTGTTTTTTAATTCATCAATTCGTTGGGCCGCCTGAGATTTTAAATCCAGTTCACTTTTCCATTCATTTTTATTTTGTATTAATATTTCAGCCATTAACGCCACGGGTAATATAGGGATAACATGTTTGATATTGCCCATTAATGATTCAGCAAGATCCTTAACCTGTTCAAAACGTGCTTCCGGCTCCAACTGGCTGAAATCAATTTTATTATCTTCACAGTATTGCTTAACAGATACCGGTGGGCCAAAGTTGACGCTGGCATATCCAAAGCGTTTCCAGCGCATTTTTCGCGACAGTAAAGTCATTTTAAAAACAAAACTCAGCGTGGTTTTAATAACAAACCAGACGCTGCGTTTGCTGGCTTCTTTGTCGAGTTTTCGAATTAAACTTCTATCTTCTATCACCCGGTCGTAATTAATTCCCACTGGTACAAACACAATATCTTTATCGTATTCCGGATGATATTCCCTGAGCATATAATCTATAAAACCCAGTCGGGGTTCACGTAGTGCACCGTTTTTAGTTAACCCGCCTTCAGGAAAAACCGCCTGACATACACCGGCACGGGTTGCCATGTGAACATAGCGTTCAAGTATCTTTCGATATAACGGATTACAGGAATTTCTACGTACAAAAAAAGCGCCCATGGATTTTATCAATGTTTGCAAAGGCCAGATGCGTGCCCATTCACCCACGGCGTATGATAGCGCTGTTTTTTCAGCCACCAGAAAAGAAGTGAGGATGTAATCCATATTACTGCGGTGATTCATTACAAAAACGACGCTGGCACCCTGGGGAATTTTTTTCAAACCATCATCATCAAAAAAACCAACGCGGATTCGATAAACTAAACGCGCAAATTTTCTCGCCAGCCAATAACCCAATCGAAAATAAATATAGGCATTAAAGGCGGGAACAATTTCACTGGCGTACTGGCGGGCTTTTTGCTGGGCCAGTGCGACCGGCATTTTATTTTTTTCAGCGTAGGCTTTAATGGCTTCGATAACAGGTTCATCGAACACGAGCTGGTCGATAAGGCTTTGTCGACGAGTGAGTTGAAATGGACGAATTTCAATATCCAGGCGGGTGCTGACCTCATCGATTACTTTATTAACTCTGCGGTGTAAATACCAGCGTAGACCTGGCATTAATAGCCTGTCGAGTACCATAACAGCGGCAAAAAGCACGAGCAGAACAACTAGCCAGGTTGGCAGGGTAATGTAATTATCCATAATTCATTATCTTCTGTTGGGCGGTATCTGGCATTATGCGCAGCCAGGCCTGCTAAATCAATAGCGAAACAGGCAATAATGATATATTTAATGGGTGTAAGATATAATTCATCAAAACGGAAAATAATGTGTGCAATATTATCTGCGCAAAATTTAATTTACCCTTTATAATTAAATATCATAACTAATTTTAGTTTTGAATATTTCAGGGATAGTCTCTGAAAGCTGATAAATGAAAACAGGCGTAACTATGAAATCATTAGAAGAATGCAAAGACTACTTCAATACAAGTATGATGGCGCGGGCGATTGATGCTGAAAAACAACGTAAAATGTTTGTTGGTTATTGGCTGATTGAAATGACTAAAACTGTACTGATATGCGCTGTCATTATACTGGTGGGGGTGGCGATAAGTTCTAATCTTAAAGACGATGGTTCCCTGGGGTTTTTGCTTTTTAAGGCAGCTCCGGCTATTGGCTCTATTATCTGGATACTAATAAAAATGTTTACCCTTGGCTTTAAGTATCTGGAAAAACTGGAAGAATTTCGGCGATTTTATCGGAGACAGGTGACCGAGCCTATGCTTAATTTTATGTTGCCGGAATTAAGCTATAAACCAGAGGAGGGTATTGACATAGAAGCGATTGAAAATAGTTTAATTGCACCGATCTATTTTACCCACGGTGAATCGGTATCTAAGTATTTATTGCAGCCACATGATTTACTGGAGGGGGACTTTGGTGATGTGCCTGCAAAAGTATCCATGCTTTCACTGGAACGACGTGCTGATCGTGTGCAGTGTGATTCATCCGGCGGTCTTTTTTTTCAGGCAAAACTTCAGGATACGTTTGAAGGTGGGGTAGTGATTCGTAGAGAGTTTACAGAAAAATATCTGGATGAAAATATATCAAACCTTGTGGATGATATTCGTACCGTACTTGGAAAAAATGATGAAAAAATTTATTACTTTGAAGATGAAGAGCAAACTCAAGGTAAACAGTTGTATTCGATGGAAACATATCGGGCTGATGATGAGACATTTGAAAACTATTACAGCATTAAAGCCAGTGACCCTGATCTTGCTAAAAAGCTATTAACCGATAAGCGAGTCAGTTACATGCTGTATATCGCAAAAGCCGGCAATCTGCTCGTACAGTTTTCATTTTACAATGGTTATTTTTCGGCGTATTTTTTCAGAGATAATGCGCACCTGTTTGATATTGCGCTTACAGAGGTTAAAAATAAAGTAGATAACCCGGATAATATGATCCGCCTGCATAATGAAATACAGGCGGTTTATTCGATGGCCGAGGAGATGGTGGTGGAGTAGAAAATATCTAACAATCTATAATGACGTGTGTTTAAATAACTAGGTCGTCTGTTATTCAATGATGTTAGATAATCGCTTTATTATCATAATTTAATTCAATAGGGTCGTTTATAATAATAAACTTATCTGAATTTATGCTTGATAAATAGTCCATTAATTTGGGTCTGAATGTATTATGAAAATCTACAATTGTTTCCATTTGTAATTCTTTAACATCATTATAAAAACAGCCAGGCGTAATGTTTTTGTTTGGTAATCGTGATTCTTCACGGATTCTTATTTTAGCTCTTTTTTTACACAGTTCAACTGGCACATCCAGAAAAATAATAGCATCTGATTGCGCAAGTCGTTGTTCTAGTTCTTCCCAGTACCCTATTCCATCGATAATCCATGTATTTTTATCTAACCATTTATTATGCTGTAATCGAAAAGATATTTGATCTCTTAACTTCCATTCGGGTAGCCAGTAAATTTTGTCGATTGTGTAGACGTTTATATTTAGAGTTCTGCCAAGTTCTCTGGACAATGTGGATTTACCCGCGGCAGAATTTCCAATAATTGATATTTTATTTGCTTTACTTAAATTCATGATGATAACTTTTAAATAGACAAATATGCATTAATACAAAAATAAGATTTATCTAAGTCATTGTTCAGGTAGGGGACTCAACATAGGAGCATGGTATATATTGACTGTACGGTGATGCCTCTGATATAGCTTAAATCGGACGCATTACCTGTATTCATCATATTACTGGCCTGTTGTTTGATGTACGAAAGATTTATCCGTGTTCCTGTCTGAATGTTCTGTATTGCTCTGTTAAAAGAATATTTTATCGACTGGCTATTGTAAAAACATTGTGCATTAATAATTGCGCTATAATAGGGAGAAAAATCATTTTCTAATTCCAATCTATAAAAAAGGACAACTCATGTTTCGATGTAAAGACATAAGAGTATTAGTGGTTGATGATGCAGAATCCATGCGTAAAGTCCTGGTGTCAATCATTAAAAGCTTTGGGGTGCATCATGTTTTTGAAGCCAGCAATGGTGCAACAGCACTCAAAATCATAAATGAAAAAGAACTTGATGTCATTATATGTGATTGGGAAATGCCCAAAATTAATGGTCTGGAGCTTTTTGTCGAAGTTCAAAAAAAGAATAACCCACCGCCATTTGTATTAGTTACGTCAAATGCACAACAGGATAAAGTTAAAAGTGCACTTGCAAAAGGGGTGAGGCACTATATTGTTAAACCGATAAAGCCTGAAACATTAGCTAAAGAATTATGTGGTCTATTTCCTGATGCGGCTAATAATCCAGTGTGATTTACATAGCTGAATGTAATTAGTTATGTGATTCAGCGTATAATTAATAAGCATCTTAACCTTGGGGCTTTAAAGGGACTATCTTCCTGATGTCATTTTTTGCAGTGTTCGATCTTGTTTAACGAACTGATGATAAAGGGCTGCGGAGCCATGGCCCACAATTAAAAGCCATACTACCCAGGCTCCCATAATATCCTTGTGTATAAAATCGATTGGTTTTTCAAATTCCTTGAATGATATAGTTTCGCTGTAATTAAATAAAAAGTAATCGGTATCTTTGAAGCTGGTTATGTCAAACATAAAAAAATACTCGGTATCCACCCCTGTTCCTAAATATCCCGTTATCGGCATAATTAGCATGACAGCATAAAGCGCCATATGCCCCAACTTTGCCGCAAGGTGTTCCAGTTTGGAACCAGGTTCTAGTTCTGGAGAGCGATTAGAAAATTTCCATAGAATACGAAGTAAAACGATAACGCCAATGGTTATGCCTATTGATAAATGGAGTTGAAGTGCGGTCCAGTTTTCAGGGGTTTTTTCTTCAGTAAACCAGTGGCGATAATAGACGCTGATATAAGAGCCTAAAAACAATATTGCAGTCATCCAGTGAAGCCATCTAGCGATTGTTCCATAGTTTTTTGAAGTGTTCAGTAAGCTCATATCAACGTCCTGATTAGTTTTTTAGCTTTAGCAAGTGTGTAATCGCACGCTCACAATAACAAAATTATGCAGTCTATTTAAGCCTTTATAATTATTTATGTGAGAAACGGTGCAAGATGCAAAGCCTGTACCTGGATGTTTTAAACAGTATCGCCCGGTGCGCCCCTGTTTAAATAATAACCGTTAATTATTCATGGTAATTTATATTTACAAATCCAGGACGATTTAAATAATAGGTATTTGGAATTGAGTGTGGAAATACTTAAAAAATGACAATATAAACCATAATTTAATAAGGGGAAAGCTTAAATTTTATACCATTTATAAGAATTTAATGATATTTTAATATTTAGTGCTTGATCTAAATCATTAAATACTTATATTATGCATTTTTCATTAACCCCCCACAGGCTAAATCAGGCCTGAACACTAAGGAATTCTTATATGAACTTCTGGATTTCATCCCTACTTAGCATAATGCTAATCGCCTTTTCAACTAGTACTTTTGCCATTAGTGGTGACAAGCTTCCCACTAAAAAGCAAACCGACTTTGAGCTGTACTTAAGTGCAATAGAAGCCAATAAGATCGTGACTAGTAATGCTAAAAGCACTCTGTTTTTAGATATACGTACGCGTGCAGAAATTAACTTTCTCGGTATGCCAAGCAATGCTGATGCGAATATCCCATACTTCACGCCAGATTCGTGGGAAAGCTTTGACAGTAAAAAGAAGGTGTATAAATTAGCACCAAACAGTAATTTTCTCATAGCGGTTGAAGAACGCCTGAAAGCGAAAGGCCTGACTAAAAATGATACAATTGTACTAATGTGTCGTTCTGGTAGTCGCAGCGCCAAGGCTGCTAACCTGATGAAAAAAGCAGGTTATAAAAAAGTTTATACCGTTGTAGATGGCTACGAAGGTGACAAGTCTAAAACAGGTGAAACTAAAGGACAACGCGTAGTAAATGGCTGGAAGAACAGCAACCTGCCATGGTCTTACAAACTAGATCAAAGCAAAATGTATACAGAGATGTAGTAACTTACTTTCTGTTGAAATAAAAAACCACGCCATCGAGCGTGGTTTTTTTTCTGAAAATATAGTCTAAATAATTTGAGTGTGATTTGTGTTGGTTGTTATTTGATCAATTCTAAGCGCGAATTAATAATTTCAGATTATATCTGTCTAAATATTGTGCGATTAAATTCATAGTGAATGCTTTGTGTGTTAAGTGGCTTGATTAAAATTATGATCTGATATAGTCTTCCAGTCAAAATAAAAAGGCTAGTATGTTAAGGATAGAGTTGGTTTTGGAAGCTGTATATAATAAGAAACTTCGTAATTATAATCTCATATTACAATCATTAATTTTCCTGATATCAGTGATACTGATTCAGAAAGTAGCTATTCTGTTTGTATATCAACTATGACGTTTGTCTTCAAGTCTCAAAAAACATTATATCAATTTTAAGTTACCGGTTTTCCTGATTTTAATCTGTATTGACATACAGAATTAAAATTTATGGATGATGAAATTCATGTGAATTTCTATAGAAGTCACTTGTTCATTGAATGCAATAGTTTAATGAAATGTGATATTACTCTGCTTTAAATAAAAACAGATGAAGGCTTAGAATAATATGTATTCATAGGGTAGTGAAAGTTGGTTGTTGTAAAGTATTTGTTTTCTCAAACATGTATTTTGATTAGATTGAGTAATCAGAATATGACTTTAAAGTTGTAAAATTAAGGAAAAAACATGAAAAAAGTAGTAATAAGTATAGTCGCATTATTTAGTTTAATGTTGTTATCAGGTTGTATGTCTATGGGCCCTAAAACACCAGCTGAGTTTGTAAATGGCCAGGCAGATAAAGAAATGTCTACTGCATTTTCAAAGTATATGGGCAGTGAAGATGATTATTATTTTGGAAATAAAAGAAGTGGCTTCACTCTCAAAAAAACGCATGTTGGGTTCACAGGAAGTAATGTTGACCGTTCTAACGCCATTTCTTACATTAAGCGATTAAAACTTGAGAAAGATGAACTCGCTAATTTGTACAAAGAAGTGCTAGAAAAAAGAGGCAGTAGTTACACCGTCTATAAGGGTGAGATGAATAATAAAATATACGAGGAAATTGTCGGTGGAAAACTAGCTAGTAGTAATGGCAGTTTAGAGCGATATTTTTATCACCTCACACCTGCAATAATCGAGTATGACTCTGATGGCCGGATGAAATCGGCTTTACTCAGAAATGTAACGATGACCATACACCCAGTTGATAGAACGGGCCCATATGCACCTGTGAAAATTGAAGTAGAAACTTTGTTCATAGATAGTAATAAAGTTTATACCGTTGAATCATCTATCGATAATAACGAATTCAGTAGATATGAAATTTATTCGAGCAAAAAAACGCCTGCCAGTAGCAATAGCTCAGTAGCTAGCACTGGCTCTACATCCAAGGCAGCAAAAATAAAAGAGTTGCATGCATTATATAAAGATGGGGCGATAACTGAGGATGAGTATAAGGCGGAGAAGAAAAAAATTCTTTCAGCTAATCAATCTCAACCAGCGTATAAATCGGTGCAGAAATCCTCTTCAATCACTTCCATGTTTGAGCAAAAAATAATTAATAGCTATAACAAGCAGCATTCAACGAATTTTACTTCTATGCAGCAAATTCAGGAAGCAAATAAAAAATAGTTTATAAAATACGTGACATAAGCAGTGCAAGTCCAGTCATAACATTACAGTGTAAGAATTATCTGGACAGCCCTGTGTATAATTTTGTATCGAGTGCATGATTGCAATTGTGATAATTTCGTAGCAGCACAGCAGTGTTGTTAGATGTATAAAAAGGAATGTAAGATGAGATTGATAAGTGTTTTTTTTGTTTTAGTATTAGCTCTAAATGGTTGTGGGGGAGGTGGTGGTAGCACTAATGAAAATAATGGTGATGATACAAACACCAATAATGCACCAACGGCACAATCAGATAATATAACATTGAATGAAGATAGTGATATAACGATTATCTTGAAGGGTAATGATGCAGATTCAGATAACTTAAGTTATCGAGTAGTCACTCAGCCCGCTAATGGTAGTCTCAGTGGTACCGCACCCAATGTTAGTTATAGACCTTCTTCCGAATATAATGGAGGCGACAGTTTCAGTTTCGTTGTTAATGATGGCACAGAAGACTCTGTTGAAGCACAGGTCACTCTCACGATTATCTCAATTAATGATATACCCACAGCAAATGACCAGAGTGTTTCTCTGGATCAGGACAGTAGCTTAGTTATTAACCTCAGTGGCACAGATATTGAAACACAAAATCTAACATTCAGCGTCGAAACATTACCTGACAATGGTGTCTTAACAGGTACTGCACCAGCGCTGACTTACACTCCTAATAGTGGTTACAGTGGAACAGACACTTTTACTTTCGTCAGTAACGATGGAGAATTGTCTTCTGCGCTGGCAACTGTTGATTTATCGATTAAGGAAGATAGTGGTATCTCACCGCCTGCTATTCAGCGTGTTCCACTAAATGATACTGGGATGATCTACGGTGGTAATTACCCGAATAGCAATAATAGCAATTGTACAGGTGAAACCATTGCTCAGCAGGATTGTAGTCATGGACGTGATGCAACACATCCGGATTCCAGTGATGGATTTTCTGGCTTTAGCTTTACTAAAGTTGATGCTAATGGTAGTGAGGTGCTTGCGAATGCAACACAGTGGTCCTGCGTTAAAGACAATGTAACAGGCTTAATCTGGGAAGTTAAAACAACAGATGGTGGTTTGCATGATGCAAGCTGGACTTACAGTTGGTTAAATACGACCGGTATTAATAATGGAAATTACACTGGGACTTCATCATTTGGAGAATGTGGTGATTCTGTAGCAGCAGGCTGCGATACAGAAAAGTTTGTCGCTCAGGTTAATGCAGTAGGTTACTGTGGTGCAAATAACTGGCGTTTACCCAGCATGACTGAGTTGGCCAACCTTGTGAATTATAATCATTCAATATCATCGCTTGATCCTGCGTACTTTCCAAATGAAAATTTAACGATAGGCTTATATTGGTCCGCCACACCTTATGCTCAAATTAGAGGTCAAATCTGGAGAGTGGGTTTTTCAGGGCATTTCTCAGGACAGGTTACTGGCTCGCGTTATTCTGTACGCCTGGTACACGACACAATTTGAAGCTTAAATATAAATAAGAAGATGCCATACTAAATAATTGTGCCAGTAATGCATGACTAAAATAGACGATTAGTACGGCCAAATATTGAAAGTATATAAAAGGAAAAATTCATGAATCAAGCAATAAAAACTCTGACATATTGGCGTGTAACTATAAGCTTAATAACCGTTATGTTCGCATCGCCAGCAATAGCGATACAAGTTTGTAAAGCATCAATTACACCTAGTGCGCCTGATAATCGCTATGAAGTTCACACTGATGGCACGGTAAGTGATTTACGTACGGGGTTAATGTGGCAACAGTGTCCTGTTGGTCAAAGTGGTGCCGATTGTGCAACGGGTACTGCTCAGGTCTTTTCATGGGATCTTGCCTTACAGTACCTTGCTGCCAGTAATGCAGCCGGTGGAATGGCAAATCACAGTGACTGGCGTTTGCCAAATATCAAAGAGCTCCAGTCATTGATCGAAGTATCTTGCTATGATCCGGCTATAAATCTGAATATATTTCCAAATGAACCAGGCTTATATCATTGGTCTTCAACGCCAAAAGAAGATGCATTTGGTGGAGATGCATTTGCACTCACATTCTTTAATGGTGTGCCATTTGCCTTCATACGCGGGAGTAATCGTCCTATACGCTTAGTGCGTGACATACCTTAAATGTGACAGAGTGATGTATCAGGATAATGTGGATATAACCGGCAATTGTGCATGAAAGAATAAATGGAAACGCAAAATATAGGGTCTGGCTCAGCTGCCTTCACGTAATTTTTTGGGTTGGCAATGAGCTCGGCTTCTATGCTGTTAGACTTTGTAAGGATAAAAGTGAATACAGACACTCTTAGGAATATGTATGTTATTTTTAATTTCGACAGCGATTATTGTCTTAGTTGTTATCGTTTATGGAATAAAAAATGGCAAGGCAAAATACCAGCCTTTACAATTTATTAGAAATAGCTTACTCATTGGTGGAGTTATTTCAGTTATAGTGGGAATGTCGCAGGGTACATTCTACTCACATGGAATAGATATCTATTGGTATATGTTTTCCCTGACTACATTTTGTCTCATCGTTGTGACCGTGATTATTTTTGTTGGTCTGCTTAAGTTAATCGAGTTCGCCTTGAAATCTAAATAATCGCAACATCTAATAATTCATTAACCTCTTATGATCTTGATTGCAAAAAAACATCATGTTGCTAAATAAAGTGATTATATGGCTAGACAACAATTTAAGTAACTTAGTAGTGTGTCCTTAAGTAACCAGATTATTGCCACTAGTGGTCATACGGCTTATCAAAAGGGAATATAATGATTCGGTTTATTAAGTACTATAGGGTTAATGGAGAAAGTTATACATCCTTCAATTTTTTAGGCAATAAAAATACAAAATCATCAGTAGATTATATTGAAAACGATATGAATAAAAATGAATAGGCTATGGGTAAAGTTAAAAAAACTTGAAATGATGAAGAAAGAAAACAGGTATTAAAAAAATATTCAAGAGCTATATGTGATTTTGTAAATGATTATATCAAAGCGCACGGCTGTAAATATATTTAAATTGTTCTAATATAATAGGTGAGCTGTAATCAATATTGGAACTAATTCATACGCCATGAATATTATAGCTAAAAGCATGGGTGAGGCTGCTAATGCTACTTTAATATTAGGATTAAATCTTAATTTATATAATAAGATGATCTCTATCAGTAGTAATATATTTAAATATGGAAAGGTTTCTCTATTAATCATTTTGCTATAGCCTGAGCTATATGCAATAAAAATAAAAACCGTTATTATCAAAAAAATAGAAATAATAATATTCAGATAGGTATTTAGTTTATTGTTATTGTAATTGAAATCAAAAGTATATTTTAATGGTGATGAAACTTTTGAAGATAATAATTTATACATGTAAAATAAAACAAGACTGGATATAGCAGCTGAAGAAATATAAGGTAATGGGTTTTTTGAATCTTCAATGAGCGACAAATAAAACAAAAACACAGGGGCTGAAATGAATAATATTGATACTTTTGTGACCTTGTTAAAAAGTAGAATAATAATAATTGAAATAATAACAGAAGAAATAAAGCTGAGAAATATAGTTTCTACTGTTGTATACCATAAGCCTATGTGTTTGTATATCGTGCCTAAGAATTCTAAATTTGAATACTGGTAATACGTTTCAATTAACTTGGAATGAATCAAGAGGTTAACGATAGACATAAGAATAATGTACAGGCTGTGTTCTATTTTAATTTTCATATTCATATGATTGTTTTCAAATGCTTTTTAGGTTTCAAGGCTGGGGTGTTATGATATTCTATTGTTGGGGTAAAAGACACTGTCTTTACTAAGCTATTTGGTAATGCAGAACATAATCAAAATGTTCATTATTTATTTTACAAGCTGATTGGCTTCTCAAAGCATCCATGTTAAGTCGTCTATAAAAAAGGACTTAGATGGAGCCAGATTTTTGCTGTTGTGAGTGTTCTGATTAATGGTGTTCATTAGAAACTAGTTGACTAAGCTGAATCGGACTGTGACTGAACTTGAAGCATGCTTAGTTGATTAAACTCGAATGTACTGCAGTAATTTGCCATGTTTTATCTGAAGTTTCTCTCCAGACGCGAGTAAAGCGGAAGTTATTTTCTGATTTTTGATTATTAAAGCTACCAACAATATGAGCCTTAACGGTAACAATTGCGATTTTATAGTCTAGTTTTATTTTTTGCTCTGAAAGTGTAATGGCATTAATTTTTATAATTTTTGATCTATGAGCGTCCAGGTCATCCTGTTTAGTCATGATGTGACCCAGGTGATTAGTAAAGATAAGATCATCTGCTAATAACCTGTCAAGCTCTTCAACATTAGATTGAAGCATTGCTTCTTTTAACTGTTCTTCGTGCTTTTTAATTTCAATAGAAGGATCCATACTTCTCCCCGTTTAAATATGTGGATTGTTTATTATACGGTGACAAATTTTAGTTTACCCAGCCCTTACGCTGGACAGTTTTTGAGTACCATATGAAAAATGCAGCAATAATGAACGACATCAAGCTACCAATCCAGATGTCAATGGCATTGCTTACCAGAAATGTATGAATGTTTGTGATTATCACACCGAGCAACGAGATTATAAATAGATAATATGCAATTGCTTTTTTTAGCAATAAAAGAATGTCTGCAAGCACGCCAGTAAATACTGCAAGCGCAAACGCTATTGTTGCCCATAAAGGACGGCTTGAAATTAGAAATTGGGCTTCTTCAGGAAATTTAGCGACTGCGTCAGGGTTCATTTGCATTACAAAGTTAATGCTTCCCATGCTGTTCCAGATCAAGGCAATCACGCAAATTACCCAAAAACTCCAGTGAATTTTAATGTCAGTCATTTTGTTTTCCTTTAGTAATGATAATTGTTTGTGATGAAATGTTAAAACCCTTTTGAGTGTATAAGGGGTATACCTGGAAACCAAATCAGTAAACTAAACTGAATATATTTAAGTGTTTGTTATAGAATTTCTGTGTTAGATGTCAATAACATTATATTTAAAAATAAATATTATTGCTGATGTGTACGCTTTCTCAAATTCGAAGTCATCAACGAATTCGACAAACATAATAGAAAAGCAAGTAAATTTCATCTACATTTTTTTCGGGAATACCTATCGCTTATTCCGATGGCGATCCATATCTTGCAAACACTTCTTCACCGGTCATCGTTTTGGTTTTATTAGAGAAGCAGTAATATGAAGGCTTTTCGTCAATAAAAACCTGGTGATCGAATTCAAACTTTGAACTGTCATCGAATAGGCCGGCAGTCATCATATGTTGCTTGCTGTCTTTTAAGCGATAAAAAAGATGACTGCCACATTTATTGCAATAACCGCGTTCTGCCCAATCCGATGAGTTAAAAACGGATATGTTTTCTTCTCCCTCAAAAATAACATCGCTACCACAATCAACCGCCATCAATGGCCCGCCTCCCCACTTTCTACACATGCTACAATGACAGGCGCCGACACTTTTGCTTGCATTTTTTGCAGTGAAACTAACACTGCCACAAAGGCAGCTTCCTTTTCCATGAATAGTACTCGTCATTGATGTCTCCTTTGATTGTTGTTTGCTAAAGGCAAAACCAAAGCACAGGGTCGATAAGGCTGAGCTATTAAAATACATGAAAAAAGGCAAAATAAACAGGGTTTATTTTAGCTAAAACCATCCATTTTATGATCAAAAACGATGCGCTAAGCAGCGTCAGGCTCCTTAAGCAAATATATACCCTTGTCATTAATGCATTGTTGTCCATGTGCACGTAGCCTTAGTTCTGTTTTTACACGCTTAATATAATTTTTCCCCTGATGGCAACGCTTTCTGTCCATAATACACAGGCCATAGTCAAGCCATAGTGTTTTTTGTTTCATATAACCTGCGAATCCAGTTCTTATGATCTTTAGCAAATTTGAGTAATAATCTTTATATGATAGCGGTGAGTGCTATACCAGATATGATCGGACAGATAATAACGGTTGACTCTAGGTATAGTGCTTATTCCTTAAAGTATCGTTTTGGATAATGAAATGGTGAGTTTAAGATTAAACTAATGTTGCTTAATTGTTTTGAATTAGATGGAATTTTAACTGGGTGTCTTAATATAGCAGCGTCATGTGCTATATATTAGTATCTGATATCTATCACAGGCGCTACTACCCATTCGAATGAAACGCTCTAGTAAACAGTACATTTTAATGTGGATTTCTTTTGGTTCAGCAACAGCGATTCTGCCTTTTGCAATCTATAGATTATCTCAACATGACTGGTTAGTTGGAATAATTGATCTGGTTATGGTGACGGGCATGTACATGCTCGGTTTTTATGTTTATATCAGTCGTAAAACTTCATATGGCGGGGTTATTCTATCCGTTTTGGCACTCACTGGTGTATGCATGGTTGTGTATTTAAAAGGTCCTACATTAGTCTATTGGGCGTATCCAGCTCTGGTAGGTATGTATTTTGTAGTAACCCCCAAAATGGCCCTGTTGTTATTTAGTATTGGCGTAACTATATTGATTCCAATTGTTGCTATAAATGAAGATTTGACTATTACATTAACCATATTAAGTACATTAATAGTTAATAATTTATTTGCATTTTTCTTTGCTTTGGGAATGCAGCGCAAGCAAGACCAACTTGTGCAATTAGTCCGACATGATCAACTTACGGGTGCGGGCAGTCGTCGGGCGCTGGATGAAAAACTTCAGGAAGTGATTGAAATAGTTAATCGTGTGCCTCAGCATTTATCACTTATCGTCATTGATGTGGATCATTTTAAACTCGTCAATGACAATTTTGGTCATGCAGTGGGTGATCAGGTTTTGATTAATCTGGTGACGTGCATTAAAGATAATATTCGTGCAACAGATAGTTTATATCGCCTTGGAGGTGAAGAGTTTGTGGTGCTGGCATCGGGCGGAGAAGTTCAGTGTGCACATCATGTTGCCGAAAAGTTAAGAGCACTTGTTTCTAAAAATGTATTACTAGATGGGCAACCGATCACTATCTCACTGGGTGTGGCGGAATACATCAAAGATGAAACCGCGGATAGCTGGCTAAACAGGGCAGATGAGGCACTTTATAAAGCTAAAAAAAGCGGCCGAAATATTGCCTGTTACGCTGACTAGTTTGATGATAGTTTATAAATTTCACATAATACTCAGCAGAGTATTCAATTAATTTAATCTTTTTTGAATGAGTAGGGTTTGAGGACACGGTGTAATTTAAAACGCACGGCCCATAACATTTTTTAGTTTTTTATATCACTAGAGAATCCTGTTCTTATGATTGCTAGAAAATTTGAGTAAGAATTATTTTTTATAATGGCGGTAAGATATATACCAAATGTGATCTGGCTGAAAATAACGCTTGGCTTCTGGCATAGTGATTCGTTCTTAAAGTATCATTTTGGGTAATGAAATAGTGTGTTTAAGATTGTATGATGACTTATTTTTTAGTGTTTGTTATGGGTTTTCAATGGCTTGGCTTGGTACGACTCCTGACGTTTTCTTTGCTCGCTCGAACTTTAACTTCTTGCCAGGCTTGTTTTTTATGATGGTACCAGATATTAGGAAATGACTGGATGACAATGCGCCCCAGTAATGAGGCGCATAATAGATTGAAATGACAGCGGTTGATTAAATCCTCACGGTGCTACCGTCGAACAAAGGCACCGTCATGGTGAAGTTCTCGCCATAGGTGAGCTTTTGTTCTTCTAGAATGCCCAGCGCGATCTGTTCACCCATGCGCAACGATTCGATGTAGTCGGTAAAATAATGTACACCAGCCCAGTCACGCCCTATAGAGATATTAGCGGCTAGTTTGTTCAGTTCTCCTTCAACCGTTAGTGGCTCACGTACTGCAACGCCAACCAGGGCAGAGCCATCGGCATTGGGTTCAAAGGCAATCGGGTTAGCGGCTTCATCTACCAGCGCCCAGCCATGATCAAAAAATGCCTTAAGGATGGTAACGCAGGCACCCGCGACTGTAGCGTGTCCGGCCCCATAACTGGGGTGCATGGGAGAGCCTTCCGGAAAGGCCATGGGCAGTAGGTGGCGAGTTGCTTTACCTGAGGCATCGGCCTGTCGATCAGCATGTGCCGCATTTTGGCAAGCATTGTGTTTGGCGACTGCATCGAGTAGGCCAACACTATCCAGCGCTTTTACTAAAGGTGTGATGGGTTTGAGTTCGCCATTTGGTTCGATGCCAGATGTAAACCGGTCAACCAGGCCGCCCAGCGCTTCAGGGCGCAAACGTCGATGCGTATTGTATTTCTGGTAACGCACCGCTTTAAGTGCACGCGTTGCAACCTCAGTTACCAGGGTAAGAATATGCGGCCCACCAAAGGATACAAAACCCTGTTGCTTATCTTCTACATCAGGCCCCTGGAATGGTAACCCATGATCCAGTGGTGCGCCCATACCTTGCAGAATCAGACAGGCATTGAGGTAGGCTTCGTATAAGGCGTCATAGTGTACATAAGTCGCCATATCCCGTAGCGTGGTGATAAACCGATACGCTGGTTTTGCGATATAGTCTTCACGTTTGCTTACGTCCGCCGCATTTTGTACATCTAGCCAGGCTTCGTAGGTGGTCATGTAATCTTTGCAAGGTTGTACAAAACGTACTTTCTGGTTTATGCGTAATGAACCATAGGCAACCTGCCCGCCAGCAACTTTATGAATTTTATCTTTGCAGTTAATACCTTCGTTACCGATTAACAGAAACTGTGAGAGATAGGGGCCAGCGTCATCGCCAGGGTTAAGGCCACGAAACAGGCGTTGTAAAGACAGATAACTCATATCACGATGACGCTTACGCTCGTCATCATTGAGTTCACAACAGTTAAGCTGAAACCAGTTCTTGCCGTCAATCATAATGTTATCCAGCATACTCATGGCCTGGGGCACAGTGATAACCGGCGGGCACCGACATGTCTCACCAAGATCGGCGCCAAGTTGCGGCCCCAGTCCAGGATTACGCAACTGGGATACATGGGTGTCACGCAAGAGCGCCATAAGATAAACTTCAGCAATTTCTGCCGCCAGCTCTGGGCTATCCAGTACTGGTGCGGGTGGCATGGTAACGGCATGTGCATCCGGACCTTCAAGGTCATAAATTAATCCGGCTCCCTGGCTTTCCCATGCGCGTAAACCTGCCCCTTTAGTGTTGGCTCCGCAGGCTACATGTTCTTTGGCTATTTGCGATAACCAGATAGCACTTGTATCAGCGGTATCGCAATCAATTTTTTGTTGACTTAAACAGGCCTTGTTGGCATGAAGCTCACCTGGCCCCAATGGTGTGGCTTTGAAGTCCTGGCTATCACCAGATTGAATGCCGAGAATAAACTGGCGATAGTCTGCCGGGTTGAGTAATAAACCCGTTTTTTCTTCATGTGGCAAACCCTTGGTAAAATTAGCAATGTAACTTCGTTCTTGTAAACGTTTGCCACGCCGGTAACGTTGTTCCTCCCCATTATTACGGTGTGTAGGATGTGGGCGTTGCGCTGCAAGAGCAGCGGCATTATCACGTACGGTTTTTGATGATTGCTGTCGAGATGAAATAGACATAGAAATCTCCTTTTCCAGTTCTAAGATGTATAGCGAATCTGATTTTAACGGTGCTATACTGTTTACAATAAAGCATAACTAACGGCGAGGAAAGGACTTCAAGAAAAATATTTTTTATGATTTTTTGTTAGTAATAATGTCAGTTTATATATTGATTAAAATCAATAAAAAAATCTGAATTTGGCTTGTAGATTAATCACATGATGGTGATGAAGAGAAGTATCTTTCTCATCAACCAGTATTGATAATTTAATGTCAATGAATAAAAAATCGAAAGTGGTTACGAATAAAATAATGATTATTATTGATAAGTTAACTTCGTCACATGTGCAGGTTTTAAGTGCTGGATTAAAATCAACTTCGCCGCCAGGTATCACATTAGTAGTTTTTGTTTTTTAAATTCAGTTCGTTTTCCTGGTCGAGTAAGTAATGACGGTAATCATCTTCGGCATAAAACAGCGCTCACGATTATTGCAGCGTTGAATAATGTGTTGGGTTAGAAAGGGTAATAGAAAACGTGGTTCTCTTGGCATGATTCGCCTCCGTGTGAATGAATTTAAAATTGTATTTTATATGATTATTTATATTTGTGAAAACTAGGATCTGGCCCGGGTTTTCTTAGCCACTAATAAATAAACGCTCGTTCTTAATTATAATTTCAGCTTGTAAAGTTCATAGTATTTCTGATTTTTAATTTGGGTGTCTTATTTAACTTTCTAAACAAACAGTATCAGCCGATCGCCTTTGTTTTCTTTCAAATGCGCAAGGGTCTTCTCGATTATCACCTGATCTTCTATGTAAGCAATAACCTTCATCGGGCTACTACATTAGCAATAACTGAGTTCTGCCACAGATTTCTTCTGGTTTCACTAAATATAGCTATAATCGTATTTTAATCGTATATTAATTTAATACAGAAAAAACAAACGCCTGGATTGTAATAATGACACAAATCATCACAGAGCCTAGCTTCCGAGAAAGTGTTGACCTAATGGTTGATAAAGCAATGAGCGCGATGAAGCTTGATCCTGGAACTGCGCATGCGATAAAAGCATGTAATGCGGTATTGCAGGTTCAGTTTCCAGTAAAAATCAGAGGTAAAATTGAAGTTTTCACTGGCTGGCGCGCCACCCATAGCAACCACCGGCTTCCCTCTAAAGGGGGGATCCGTTATGCCTCTTATGCAAACCAGGATGAAGTCGAAGCACTGGCTGCACTAATGACCTATAAATGCGCTATTGTTGATGTGCCCTTTGGCGGTTCAAAAGGTGCGTTAGTCATTGACCCTGACCAGTATGATCGGGATGAGATGGAAATGATTACCCGGCGCTTTACACTGGAACTGGTGCGAAAAGGGTTTCTCAGCCCTGCAACCAATGTACCTGCGCCAGATGTAGGCACAGGACAGCGTGAAATGTCATGGATGGCTGATACTTATAAGCACCTGCATCCGGAAGATATAAATTACATTGCCTGCGTCACAGGAAAACCCGTACACCATGGAGGTATTCAAGGGCGTGTAGAGGCAACCGGACGTGGTGTGCAGTATGCTTTACGCGAATTCTTCCGCCATCGAGAAGATGTATTAAAAGCTAATATGCAAGGCTTACTAGATGGCAAGACCTGCATTATCCAGGGGCTGGGCAATGTAGGTTATCATGCGGCTAAATTTTTAAGTGAAGAAGATGGCGTAAAGGTAGTTGCGGTGATTGAGCGTGATGGCGCTTTAATTTGCGATGATGGTATAAACATTGAGGACCTGTTTCAACATATTACAGAACACTCAAGCATTAAAAATTTTCCCAGTGCCAACTTTGAAGAAAATGGCCTGGCAGTACTGGAAAAAACCTGCGATATTTTAATACCCGCCGCACTTGAAAGTCAGATCACACTAGAAAACGCCGATCGAATAAATGCTAAACTGATTATAGAAGCCGCGAATGGCCCAATTACTTTCGGTGCCGATGAAATACTTAATAAGAAGGGCATAACTATTATACCCGATGCTTATGCAAATGCAGGTGGCGTTACCGTCTCCTACTTTGAATGGATTCGAAATATTTCACATATTCGATTTGGCCGTATGCAGAAACGTAATGATGAATTACGTGGTCACCATATGGCTTCCATGCTGGAAGAGGTCACTGGCTCTCAGGTTTCAGATGCTTTGCGCAATGCGGTAACAAAAGGCGCTGATGAACTCGACCTGGTCCGTTCCGGTTTAGATGACACAATGCGTCAGTCTTACCAGCAAATACGTAAAACGCTGGAGAATCATGAGAATGTGCACGACTTACGCACCGCCAGTTATGTTGCCTCTATTACCAAGATCGCTCGCTCATATATTGATGTTGGCGTTTATTAGAGGCTATTGCGACACCATACGAAGATTCTAGTTAATAGGCACACGTTCTTAATTAATATATCAACCTGTAAAGTTCATAGTATTTCTGGAATTTTATTTTTAAGGTGGGTGTCCTATCTGGCCTACAGTTTGTAGTTTATGTAGTTTATGTAGTTTATGTAGTTATTAGTTGTTTATTTAATGCCAAGCTCATTGATCAAAACTGAAAAAATATCATCGTAGGCTCTACCCCTAACGTCTTCCGTTGAATCTTTTACAATTTCCTCATCTTTAAAATAATCATATAATTGGTAACCAACAACTCCTGAGCTCCAAAAATAAATATAACCACCCATTTTTTCAGAATCAAATTGAACCCCTGACAAATCCCCAAAATCCCCATTTTTTTCATTGATATATTTAAATTCAAAATCAACACCAAGTGAGGATTCAATTTTTAATTTAAACCATTGAATTCCTTCAGATATATTATTCATAAATAATCTACTTTGATTCGATTTTTTCAGATAAATTTCTAAATGGAGGTTTTGTAGTTCCACCTTGTTTTTCTAGCATTCTCAATTGAGATTTTGGAGCATTTGGCCCGAGAGTTTTAAGCCAATCTTTTTTTCCAGCCTGTAATAAATTTTTCTTTAAAACATCAAATTCAAAATATGAAGTGCCTTTTTTAGCCTGGGACTTGAATGAAGAAACGCCTGAATTAGAAACAAAAGTTAAACCACCGCCTCCTTCTTGTACTACACCAGTATTCTTCATTGCATTTACTTCAGCAGTTCCCATCCATCTACCTACACGAACTGTATTTCCAGCTGCAGCAGTTCGACCAACAAGACCAGCTCCACCACCAGCAAAAAAACTAATTGCGGTTAATCCACCTTTTGTACCTTCTTTGATTGCATTCCATGCTTGTGGTGCATCTCTACTTACTTGGGGCCATGCGTTTGGAGGAAGAATAGCATCACGACCGTCCGGATCAACATATTTGTACGGACTATTATTCGCATACGCAAATCGATTAAACGTACGTGGATCATTCGGATTCACCCTCGCAGGATCCATCCCCATAAACCGCCCAACTACTGGATCATAGTACCTCGCACCCATATACGTCAATCCAGTGCTTCTGTCATGCACATGACCAGTGTAACCTATGTGATTATTTCTTGATGCTTCACTCTGCTCTATTTCTTCTCCAAAGGATTTGTAGTGTTTACGCCATAACACCTTACCTTGCTCATCTGTTGCGGCGACCGGTGAGCCGGATGCATCGGGTATGTAGTAGGTGACTTTTATTTCGGCATGGGCGTAGCTTTGGAGTGCGAAGAATGCACTCAGGAGAAACAACTTGAATAGTTGCTTTATTGGAGTAATTTGCATATTGTCATTTCCTTATTAAATACAAAAACACATAGACGGCTTACCGTAACATAATGATTTTTATTTGGCAAAAGCGACTAAAAATGTGTACCCGGACACCCAGCTTAAAACTTCTGAAACATGTCAAAAATTACAATATTTTAGCGCTGTTCTTAGGTAGAAAGTCTGGTTAAGTTTTTCAATGGATTGGGTTAGTCCGCCTCCTGACAAGTAACCCTGAGAAGTCTTAAAAAAAAGGAGTGCCGAAGCACCCCTTAATTCGCTGAACAGTATTATAGTTTTTATTTATTTGTTACAACTTTCCTAATCGTCAGTACGGTCTTCATCTTCATTAGCCCAACGCATTTTTTTGTGGGGCTGTTGATCGCGCTTCATGCGTTGCTGCATTTTAGATGCCTTATTCATCACATGATAAATATAGTTCTGCTCCTGCACGCCGTGCATTAAATACGCGCCCGGGCCACCGGCATAAATTGCCACATCTTCTGCAGAGTGGGTTTCCGAGCTCAGGGGCACTAATGCTTCCTGATGGAAACCTTCGTCCTCGGTATCAACCGATGTCAGGTCTGCAACTCGGCCAGCCTGCACAGGTTCGTTATAATGGGTATCGCCACCGGTTTCCAGTGCTGCATATCCACGACCATTTGCGTAACTGACCGTGGTGTATGGCATGCCATCTTGTGCCATAGAATACTGATCTTTGGCTTCACCACGGCTGTCATTGCCAATGACTTTACCCAGTATTGGGTTACCACGTGTTGGGTAGCCAGCAATGGTGAATACGTGACTGTGATCGGCGGTAACAATAATCAGCGTGTCACGACTATTGGTTTTTTCCATGGCAGCTTTGACGGCCCTGGAAAATTCAATGGTATCGGTTAATGCACGGTAGGCATTGCCCGCATGGTGTCCGTGGTCAACACGCCCCGACTCAACCATCAGGAAAAAACCCTTGTCATTTTTTTGCAGCACATCAATTGCTTTGCGGGTCATCTCCGTTAGTGAAGGTTCACCTGCCACATCATCATTGCGGTCCTGGTTATATTCCATGTGTGAGCGATCGAACAGGCCTAATAAATGATCTGTGTTTTCAATATCAATGGCATTAAACTGATCTTTGTTCCAGACAAAAGCGGCATTGTCGTAATTTTCAAGCCACTCTTCAGTCAGGTTGCGCTGATCATCACGCTCACCGGTTTTACCCGCGTCTTCCAGGTCGGCCTTGTTACGAGGCCAGAAATGACGGCGACCTCCACCCATGGCCACTTCAAGTCCATCACCGTAGGGAAATTCAATTAGCTGACGAGCAATGTCTTTACAACCATTATCAACCGCTTCCTGTGGCAGGTCGTGATCATCTTCCCAGTTGCGCTCGGGAACGTGGGCATAGGTTGCTGCCGGTGTTGCGTGGGTTAGACGTGCGGTGGACACAATGCCTGTTGACAGGCCCGCCATTTCAGCCTGTTCCAAAAAGGTCGTGAGCTCGGCGCCTTTGCTGCTGGCACAATCGCCGCGAAATACATTTTGATTCACGGAGATAACACCGGCTTTACTTTTGATACCGGTCATCATGGCGGTCATGGTGCCGGCAGAATCGGGTGTTTGCTGATTGGTATTATAGGTTTTGCTGAGTGCAACATAGGGCATAGCTTCAAAGCTCAGCTGATTTTCTTCACCACTTTCACCGCGCAACTGGCCTTCAAGAATACGTGCCGCTGTGGTGGTGGTGATACCCATACCATCGGCAACAAACAGAATCACATTCTTTGCATTGCGCTTATTCGCCTGAAGGTGTTTGGCCGCATCAATTGCCGCTTCGCCATCCGCATACCATTTTTCAGGCGATTCATTTGAAGGGCTGGCGTGAGCAACCCCCATAAGTGCTGCACCCATAGCGGATGCCAGCAGTGTGTTCATAAAATTTGTGCGTTTCATTTATAGTCCCCAACAATTAATTAAACCCGTTCAAGCCTTCCACTGGCGTTATGATATCCCTATGGCGCAGACGATACGGTGCAGTTATGAATGAATTATGGCGATAACTTGAAGAAATCATGAAATGAGTGAATGTTTTGTAACGCTAAGCTACGGGTGATGCATAAGGTGAGTTTTGATGTGCTGACGTTTTTTTACTGAAGGTGAACGGTCATTGAAGGTTTTTAAAAATGCAGAAGTTCTCGGACGTTCTTATGGTGGAGATATCTGTTAATTGAAATTGTCGAAGTTGTGCGTAATTCACAGGCATAAAAAAAGCCCCGCATTACTGCGAGGCCTTTGGAATATGGCTCCCCGACCTGGACTCGAACCAGGGACAAACGGATTAACAGTCCGTTGCTCTACCAACTGAGCTATCAGGGAATAGTAGAGATTGTGCAATGAGCTAGTGGCTAATTGCGGGTCGAAACTACGTCGTTTCGAGGTGCGCTATAATACTGATTCACCTCTTACCGGTCAACCCTAATTTACTGATTTTCTAACAATTATCCAACAAAGCTTTTTATCCTCTCCAGCGCCTTCTGCAAACTACCTATATCCGTAGCAAACGAGATGCGCATATGCCCCGGGCTGCCGAATGCGGAGCCGGGAACCAGTGCAACTTCGGCTTCTGCCAGTATTTTTTCCGCCAGTTCTACGTCGCTGTTTATGCCGAGTTTTTGCATAACCTTGCTGAAATCCGGGAAGATATAGAAGGTGCCATCACTGGCTATGCTTTGTACGCCATCAATTTGATTAAGTTCCGCCAGTACAAAATCGTGACGTTCTTTAAAGGCCTGGTTCATTTCCCCTAAGCGTGACTGATCGCCCTCCAGTGCCGCCTGTGCCGCCACCTGTGAAATGGAGGTGGGGTTAGAGGTGCTCTGTGACTGGATTTTTTTCATGTTTTTGATTAAATCAGCGGGGCCCGCAGCATAGCCTATGCGCCAGCCGGTCATGGCATAGGCTTTAGAAACACCATTGAGTACCACGGTGCGGTCATACAGTTCAGGGCAGGCATTGAGGATGTTGCAGAAGGGTTCATCCGTCCACAGAATTTTTTCATACATATCATCGGTGGCGATAATGATATCCGGATATTGAAGCAATACCTCCGCCAGCGCCTTTAACTCAGCCATTGAGTAGGATTTACCCGACGGATTGGATGGACTGTTAATGACAAACAGGCGGGTTTTATCGGTGATGGCGGCTTTTAGCTGCGCCGCAGTAATTTTAAAGCCCTGGCTCTGATCGCCTTGCACAATCACCGGCTCAGCATCTGCCAGCAACACCATATCTGGATAGGATACCCAATAGGGTGCAGGGATAATCACTTCATCGCCCGGGTTGAGCAACGCCTGCGCCATATTAAAGAAACTTTGCTTGCCACCGCAGGAAACCAGTATTTGATCTGCCGCGTAGTTTAAGCCGTTATCGTTTGAAAATTTGTTTATAATGGCCTGTTTCAGGCTGGGCATACCATCGACCGCGGTGTATTTGGTCTGGTTATTATTAATGGCTTCAATGGCCGCCTGTTTTACGTGATCCGGCGTGGGGAAATCCGGTTCACCTGCGGCGAGGCCAATAACATCTTTGCCTTCGGCGCGTAATTGCTGGGCCAGTGCGGTAACCGCTAACGTGGGTGAAGGTTTTACTTTCTGAATTCTGTTGGATGCCTGAGCCAAAGCAATATACCCTGTTTGTTGGATTTTTATTAATACCGTGAGTATAAACAAAGTTGCCTGCTTTTGTCCTATCCCAAATGGTAGGGATGCGGGTTTTTTTAAGTTTTTTTTCTGAAACGGATTTGTTTTAGAGATTTGATGAGTCCTTAACTTTTACTATGTCGAAAAAATTTGAATTAATTACCGATAAAACCCCGGCGGGTGATCAGCCTTCAGCGATTAAAACCTTGCTTAATGGTCTGGAAGAAGGTCTGTTAAATCAGACATTACTCGGCGTCACCGGCTCAGGTAAAACCTTCAGCATTGCCAATGTGATACAGCAATCCCAGCGACCCGCGATGATACTCGCCCCCAATAAAACCCTCGCGGCGCAATTATATGGAGAGATGAAAGAGCTGTTTCCGAATAACTCGGTGGAGTATTTTGTTTCCTATTACGATTATTACCAGCCTGAGGCCTATGTTGTGGCAAGTGATACCTTTATTGAAAAAGACGCTTCGGTAAATGAACATATTGAACAGATGCGACTGTCTGCCACCAAATCTATGCTGGAGCGGCAGGACACCATTACCGTCGCCACCGTGTCATCAATTTATGGTCTGGGTGATCCTGAATCTTATCTTTCGATGATGCTGCACATTGTGAAGGGCGACATGATTAATCAGCGGGATATTTTACGGCGTCTCGCGGAAATGCAATATACCCGTAATGACATGGAACTGGGGCGGGCAAATTATCGGGTGCGCGGTGAAGTTATCGATGTGCACCCGGCGGAATCGGAATACGAGGCGGTGCGCATCGAGTTGTTTGATGACGAAGTGGAGCAGCTGAGCTTTTTTGACCCCCTGACCGGTGAAGTGTTGCGCAAAGTTTCGCGCCTGACAATTTATCCTAAGTCACATTACGTAACCCCGAAGCACGTTATTCAGGAAGCCATTGATAAAATAAAAGATGAGTTAAAAGTTCGCCTTAATGATTTACGTGATAATAATAAATTAGTGGAAGCGCAGCGTTTAGAGCAGCGCACCCTGTTCGATTTAGAGATGATGCGCGAGCTGGGTTACTGCAATGGTATCGAAAACTATTCCCGTTATTTATCCGGCCGCGCTCCCGGCGAGCCACCGCCGTGTTTATATGACTATTTGCAGGACAATGCATTACTGGTGATTGATGAAAGTCACGTCACCGTGCCACAACTTGGGGCGATGTATAAAGGTGATCGTTCGCGTAAAGAAAATTTAGTGAGCTACGGATTTCGTTTGCCCTCCGCATTAGATAACCGTCCATTACGTTTTGATGAGTTCGATAAATTGCGCCCGCAAACCATTTTTGTTTCCGCGACGCCGGGAAATTATGAAGCCGAGCATTGTGATCAAATTGCGGAAATGGTGGTGCGTCCAACCGGACTGGTTGATCCTGAAGTGGAAATTCGTCCGGTGGCAACACAGGTGGATGATGTACTGTCGGAAATAAATGTACGCGCCGCACGACAGGAACGAGTGTTAATTACCACACTGACCAAACGTATGTCCGAAGACCTAACCGATTATTTAACCGAGCATGGCGTGCGTGTTCGATATTTACATTCCGATGTAGATACGGTTGAACGTATGGAAATTATTCGCGATTTACGTCTGGGTGAGTTCGATGTGTTAGTGGGTATTAACCTGTTAAGAGAAGGCCTGGATTTACCGGAGGTGTCACTGGTGGCAATACTTGATGCAGACAAGGAAGGTTTTTTACGTTCTGACAGATCATTAATTCAGACGATGGGACGTGCTGCGCGTAACTTACATGGAAAAGCCATTTTATATGCGGATAAAATCACCGGCTCTATGAAGCGCGCATTAGATGAAACAGAACGCCGCAGAGCTAAACAGTTAGCCCATAATAAAGAACATAACATCACTCCCCAGGGCATTAAAAAATCTATCCAGGATATTATGGGTGTGGGCTATGACCAACGTCATGCGCAGCATACTTTAAAAATTGCCGAACAGCAGGCGGAATATGCGCACATGTCGGTGAAAGATATCAGCAAGGAAATGGATAAGCTGGAAAAGAAAATGTTTCAGCATGCGCAGGATCTTGAATTTGAAGAAGCCGCTGCGGTGCGGGATAAAATTAATCAGTTAAAGGCGTTGTCGCTGGAAGCTTAGTCATTTGTAACGGGTGAAACCTGATTAATTATTCGCATAACTATAATCCCATTTAAAACCGCTAGCTTGTTTTAATAAATCCATCAGCTGGTCGGTTGGCACGGCTTCATGGGGATAAATATGGTTCACCATAAAACCGCAACGGGCAAAGCCGCATTCGTGTTTCCAGTTAAGTTGAGAGTAGGGGGTTTGTAGCTGGCATTTATCACAGTTGCACAGTTTCCCGGGCAGCTGCCAGCCCGAAATTTTCCAGTCCGCTATACGCTTTGTACAGTTTGGGCATTTTGGTTTTGCGGTTTTTGTAAAACCAACGCAATGAGCTGAATCTGTATGCTCAATCAAAGAAATAAAGCAATGGCTTTCACCATCAACCGGAAATAAATTGATATTGGGTGAACAACCCAAAAAAGTGATTAAGTTTAAAAAACGATCACCGGGTAAGTAATGGTGAGTGTCATGGGCTTCTGAAATAATAAACTGTGAATTAATTAAAGTTTCTAATGTTGACTGAGAACCAAATGTGTCATCAGTTGATGCTGGGAAAAAAATTAATCTTGAGGTGCTCATTTTAAATTTTGTTACTGACGTCCTAAGTTCATGAATGTCGGTGTATTATAACATGCCCGTATCAACACAAAACTACCCTGTTATTAAATGTAAGATGCACTACAATAGGCTCATGAACTTATTAGACTTTTCCATCGCTCGTATCCCCCGCATCATCTTCCATCGGGGGGCCATTGAGCAGTTGCCACAATTGTGCATGCAATATGGTAAAAATGTTTTGCTGGTGACCGGTGCTAGCTCATTTGAATCTACTATTGGCTGGTCCTCATTAAAAAAATCATTTGAAAAGCACGATATTCAGTTTAAAAAATGTGCCATCCCCGGCGAGCCTTCCCCACAAATGGTGGATGATGTAGTCAATGAGTATAAAGATCATCCGTTTGACGTTGTATTAGGCATTGGTGGCGGTAGTGCTTTAGATGCTGCGAAAGCCATTGCGGGTTTATTAAATGTAAAGCGTTCGGTTATGGATTATCTGGAAGGTGTCGGACCGGAACTGAAGTATGAAGGCCCGGCTGTACCCTTTATAGCCGTACCAACGACCGCTGGTACAGGATCAGAGGCAACAAAAAATGCAGTGCTCAGTGTGCTGGGTGAAAACGGTTTTAAAAAATCATTTCGTGATGACAGACTGGTTGCAGAATATGCGGTGATTGATCCGAAGCTATTAAGTACCTGTCCGAAAAATGTGATCGCGGCAAATGGTATGGATGCACTGACTCAGTTAATCGAATCCTACGTTTCAACCCGAGCAAATGAAATGACAGATGCGCTGGCGCTCAGTGGTATTCGTCTGCTTAGAGACAGCTTACTCAGCTTGTATGATGCTGAATCTAATAGCCCTCAGGTTATTAGTGAAGCGCAGGATAAAATGGCTTACGCCTCATTAATGTCTGGTATTTGTCTGGCGCAAACTGGCCTGGGCTCAGTGCATGGCCTGGCGTCACCGCTGGGAGCTTACTATCCCATACCCCATGGAGTGGTTTGTGGTACCTTACTGGCAGATGCTACCGATATCAATATTCGTTTACTGTTAGAGCGGGAGCCAACGAATAATGCCCTGGATAAGTATGTTATTTTAGGGGATGAATTTACTCAGCAGGCACATAAAAATAACCATATGTCCTGGGAAGGTTTGTGTGACAAACTGCATCAGTGGACAGTACATATGCAGTTGCCCAAATTGGGTCAGTTCGGTTTGACGGAAGATGCAATTGCTAAAGTGGTTGCAAACAGTCGGGGCAGCAGTATGAAAACTAACCCAGTTGTAATGACCGATGATGAAATTCGTGAGTTAGTATTAAGGCGGTTATGAGTTATACGCTTAAGGTGAGTGTATATTTATTCGTTATTTAGCGTTTTACAATAACGGCTTTGTCTGAGGGCCTGGCAATCGCGTAGCCCTGAGCATAGTCCACACCAATTTCTTTTAGCTTATCTATTATTTCTTCAGTTTCAACAAATTCAGCTATCGTAGACATGCCCATAATTTTTCCAATTTCGTGAATTGATTTAACCATGGCGAAATCAATGGGGTCATCAGCAATGTTGCGCACAAAGCAGCCATCAATTTTTAATAAGTTTACGGGCAGGTTTTTTAAATACGCAAAAGATGACAGACCGCTTCCAAAGTCATCAAGAGAAAATTTGCAACCGATTTTTTTTAACTGTTGCATGAGTTTTTTTGCTGCTTCAAGTGAGCCAATCGCTGCGGTTTCGGTAATTTCAAATGCTATTTGATGAGGGTCAACACGGTTTAATTTTATCTGCTCTTTAATAAAATCAAATATGCTTTCATCGTTGAGTGATTTTCCGGATAAGTTGATAGATAGTTTAAGGTTATCTATATGGTGGTTGTGTGCGGCCCATTCTAATGTGTTTTTTATAACCCAGCGGTCTACTTCGCCAATAGAGCCAAAGCGTTCTGCGGCACTTAGCAAGCCTGCTGGGGGTGAAATTTTTCCAGCTTTATCACGATAACGAAGTAAGACTTCGTAGTAGTTTTCATCTTTACCTATTTCATTTAAAGGGTATATAGGTTGAAAGTAGAGAATGAAATAATCATTTTCCAATGCACTTGAAATGTCCTGTAACCAGTGCATCTGTCCATGTTTTTCTATAACACTCTTGTTGCTGGTATCATAAATCTGAACTGAGTTGCCACCCCTGTCTTTTGCGGCATAGCATGCAACGTCTGCTTCAGATAATAACTCATAAATGTCTACATGGTTGGCATTAAGAGGGACAAGGCCAATGCTAATGCCAACAGAAAATACTTTGTCTTCCCAGTGGAATTTGAATTTTTCAAATTCATTCATAATGTTTTCTGCGATTTTTTTAGCATTATTAAGATTGCAATCTTCAAGTAATAAGCCAAATTCATCACCACCTAGACGTGCTAAAGAATCGTATTTGCGTTTATGTTTTTCAAATAACGCCGGTAATTGTCTTAATAATCCATCCCCGGCAATGTGGCCGCAGGTGTCGTTAACAATTTTAAACTGGTCAAGATCCATATAGAATAAAATACTATCATGGTTGTTTTTTTCGGCTAACTGTAATGCAGCGGTAAGTCTGTTTTCAAATTCATCACGGTTAATGAGGCCGGTTAAACTGTCATGTGTAGCCTGGTACTCTATTTTTTTATTTTTTATGCTAACGTTTTTAATAACAGTTCTGGCTACAAAAAGGCTGATCGTTATTGCAATCATTACCATGATGTATAAAAGATATTGTGTGTCACGATAATGAGCATTCACTTTTGTTAGTGCTGTATCCGTGTATTTGTTTTCAAGTTTAACGAGTTCATCAAGATTCTTAAAAACATTGTTCTGTAGTTTTTCCGCTTTTTCTAAAATAGGTGCTAATGTTTTATCTGGTGCTTGCTGCATTAGCAGGGTGGCTGCTTTTAAGTTCATCGGTTGAGCCAGTTTGGCATCGGCTTTTAATTTATTTAAGATTAAAATTTCATCCGCATTCATATTGTATGATTGCAGTCTGTCTCGGGCGTCCCGATAGTCCGCGGCATAGGTTATAAAATTGATAAAGAGAATATCTCGCTTAAATATATCCGGCTCATGTTGCATTTTACTGAGTGTAAGTGAGCGTGCGCGTATCTTGTCGCGCATGGTGTTGGCGGCGCGGGTTTTTGCGTTTGTCTGCTCGACAAGTGTTGTCATGGCGAGTTTTACATCGCGAAATTTAGAGAGGGAAAAAATCGCCAGTAAAATCATCACTGCGACAACTGAAATAAAGCCTGTAGTGATGAGTAATTTAGAGTTGTCTGTCATTGAAGTATTTCATGCACAGTTGGGTGTTAAAGTGTCAGCCTGGCGTAACTACGGGCACTAATCAAGATAGATGATTATTAAGTATGGTATGGATTTTAGATAAAGCAAGTGCAGTGTTTATAACACCGAAGGCATAATGGATAGAGCGTCATGCTCTGCTTCACTGCTCTTGTTTTCGGGGGAAAACTGATACTCAAGTAAGTCATAATAGCGGCGGATATTGGTGACATATTTTACAGGTTCCCAGCCACGGGCATAACCGTATTTTGTTTTTTTGTACCATTTTTTTCTGGCAAGCAGGGGTAGGGTTGTTTGCAGGTCGCTCCATTTGTTTGGGTTTTTCCCCTGCTTTACAGCAATTTTTTGTGCGTCAATAACATGGTAATAACCAACATTATATGCAGCCATGGCATACCAGGTTCTATCGGGTTCTTTTAAATCGTCGGGAAAACGTTTACGAATCTGATCCAGGTATTTTGCGCCACCCATGATGCTGCTCTTTGGGTCGAGTCTGTTTTTGATACCCATTTGTCCGGCCGTTTGCTGAGTTAACATCATAATGCCGCGTACTCCAGTGGGAGATACCGCCTTCGGGTTCCAGTGAGATTCCTGATAACCCATTGCAGCTAACAACTTCCAGTCGATATTATATTTATCGCCGGCTTCATTATACATGTCGAGGTAGTTGCTCAGGCGGGTAGCAATATGGCGCTTATAGATACGGCTGCCGACATAGTCAAACTTATCCACATGACCATAGTGTTTTTCAGTTAAGTTAGTTATTTCACCGTTGTTTAAGTTGCGCCAGAAAAAACTCATGGCTTTATCATAGAGGCTTGAATCTTTGGTTTTTGGAAATGCCCAGGCGAGTTTCTTGGGGCTGGAAATATCAAATGCAACCCGCAACTCAAGTAGAAAACGCTGGTTAAGTGATACTTCATTTGAGTCAGCAACAGTAAAATCAATTAACTGGTTTTCAACCAGATAAAGGAGTTGCTCACTTTCAATATTTTGTTGAGCGATCCAGCTTAAATTAGGATGTTGTTCTTTTAACAGGTTTAGGCTGTCGATGTGACTGGAATCATCGATGACTTCAAGAATACCATCTTGCAGGTCTGTGATTTTTCTTGGGCGATATGACTGGTTGTTATAAACGAGTTGTTCTGTAATTTGCATATAACTGGCGGCGAAGCGCACAAAATCTTTACGTGATTCGGTGATGGTTAATCCAGCGGCGGCAAAATGTGCTTTGCCGGAATTTAATATCTGAAAAATTTCACGCAGGTTATCGCTGGTGATAACTTTAAGTTTTACACCGAGTGTGTCAGCAAAACGTTTTGCCAGATCATATTCAAAACCGGTTTTTCCTGAGGGTCCTTCATAATAAGTGGTGGAACTGTTGCGGGTGACAATGACCAGCTCACCCGTTTCCAGTACTTGGTTAAGGATGTTAGGTTTGAACAACAGGGGGATGACTTTAAATGTCATCAAAATCACACTAATTAAAACAACTAACGCGATACCCATAAGTCTACATTTTGGGCTTTGTAAAGGGTTTTCCATTTATAAATGATACACTATTGTATTAATTTACCAGAGCATCTCTGGCGATGAATCTACAGCTTGCATTATAGTTATAGTTTAAATTCTGCCCAAATGGGACAGTGATCCGAGGGTTTTTCCATGGCGCGTACGTCATAGTCTATACCGGCAGCACTGCATTTATCAGATAATTTTTTTGTTGCCAATATCAGATCGATGCGTAACCCCCGACGAGGTTCTTTATCAAAGCCTTTGCTACGGTAATCAAACCAGCTGAAGCGATCATCCACATCCGGGTGCAACAGTCGGTAGGTATCGATCAAGCCCCAGTCGGTCAGTTTTTTCAGCCACTGGCGCTCTTCAGGCAAAAAGCTGCATTTGCCGGTTTTTAGCCAGCGCTTTGCATTGTCTTCACCGATGCCGATATCAAGATCCAGAGGGGCAATATTCATATCCCCCATGAGGATCAAATTTTCATCGGCACAGTGCTGTTGGTTAAGCAGGTGATTTAAGTTTTCGTAAAAGGCTTTCTTGGCTGGAAACTTTGTTGGGTGCTTATTGCTGTCACCCTGGGGAAAGTAGCCATTCATCACGGTGACAGCCTCACCCTTTATTTCAAATTTGGCGGTGATAAAGCGCCGTTGGGCGTCCTCGGTGTCATCAGCAAAGCCCTTGGTGATTTCCAGGGGAGCCTGTTTATACAGCAGGGCGACTCCGTAGTGGGTCTTTTGTCCATGAAATGCACATTGATAGCCCAGTGACTCAATCATCTCAACCGGGAAATCACTGTCCTGGGATTTTGTCTCCTGTATGCCTATAATGTCCGGGGCATGGGTGTTGATGAGCTTTTCAAGCTGATGTTGGCGCATTCGGATGCTGTTGGTATTAAAAGAGATGACTTTCATTTTGTCGTAAATTCATTGTAAGGGTAAAATGCGCAGCATACACTATTCTTCTTTTCATCGCTTGCCGGATACTTATGTTAACCGTGACCCCCATACATGCCCTGTCTGATAATTATATCTGGGCGCTACAGCGTAGCGGCTCTCCACAGCTGGTGGTCGTGGATCCGGGGCAGGCGCAACCGGTGATTGACTATGTAGAAGAAAATCATTGCCAGCCTGTGGCGATTTTAATCACTCATCAGCACTATGACCACACCGGCGGCGTGGCAGCACTATTGAAAAAATACCCGGAATGTCAACTGATCGGCCCGCACCGGGATCCATCGGATATTAAGCTGAGTATTGACCTGCCAGTGGCGGAGCTGTTTACCCGTAAAGTACAGGAGGGCGATGTGGTCGAGTTGCCGGAACTGGATCTACAGTTTGAGGTCATGGCGATACCCGGGCATACCCTCGATCATCTGGCATTTTATGGGGAAGGACGGGTGTTTTGTGGTGATTTGCTGTTTGGGGCAGGCTGCGGGCGAATATTCAGCGGTAGCGCCCAGCAGTTCGCCGATTCACTGGAACGGCTCATGGCGTTACCACGGGAGACATTAATGTACTGCGCACATGAGTACACCGTCGATAATCTGGGGTTTGCTAAATGGGTGGAGCCTGCATCCAGCGACATTATTGCGCGGGACAAGCAAGAAATGCTCAAACAGGAGAAAGGTCAGCCCACAATACCCACCCGCGTTGGGCTGGAGCTGAAAACCAATCCCTTTGTACGTTTGCAGCACCCCCAGGTCTTGCAGGCTGCGGAAAAATTTGCAGGGCATAACCTGAATGAAAACTGGCAGGTGTTTGCGGCACTGCGGGAATGGAAAGACAGCCAGTATGATTAAGTTATAACGATAAACTTGAGATGAATTAATTTAGATGTTAATTTGTTTTATGCTTTTTGTTGCCTGATGACAGGCTGATGCTGGTGCTTTAATTAAAAATAAATTAATGAATATCATAACTTTCGTTAGCGTTAAGCCTTCGAAAATGACGGGTGTGTAACTTAATTTATTTGTGTAATTGTTTACAGTATGAGCGAAACTTATCAAAGGCTGCTAATTAATATATACAAAGTCTACAACACAGTGATTGTAGTGACGAAACATAAAAATAATTAAAAATAAATTTCCAGACTTGCAAACACTGAGGGGGGGATGATGGTAAAACGAGCGCTTGTTGTCGATGATTCTAAATCAGCACGCTTCGCCCTGAAGCGTATGTTGAAAACCCTCAAGCTGGAAGTCGATACGGTCGAATCCGCAGCAGATGCCATCAGTTATTTACAGGACCATCTCCCTGATGTCATATTCATGGATCACATGATGCCGGGCATGGATGGTTTTGAAGCCGTCAAGCGAATTAAAGATAATCCACAAACCGCCATAATTCCAATAATGATGTATACCTCAAAGGGGGGCGATGTTTATTTAAGTCAGGCGCGGGCCTTAGGCGCCGTTGGCATTATTCGTAAAACCATCGCACCGGTGGAATTAAAAAGCGCCTTGCAGGAGCTAGGTCTTATTGATGATATTCCCCATGAGTCTAGCCTGAAAGTGGACAAGCCTGCTGAAGAAAATTTAAGCCAGTTAAATAAAACCAGCCCAGACGCAGTTAAACCAGCAGAGCTTCAAAAAGAAAATACCTTAGAATTTTATATTAAAGATTTACATCGCTTGATAGACGATCAGACGATTGAGCTACACAGAAGTATGTGGTTGGGAATTGAATCAGCAAGTAATGAAATTTTTAACCGCCTCAATAGTGACTTTGAAGAAAAACTTGAAAAAATACAGGCACAATCCCAGGAAAATAAAGCCGGTGAGTTTTCATTATTTAACTCTAGTAAGTTCTGGCCGGTTTTCGGATTGAGTGTTTTGCTGGTTATATCGATTGCGACTAATATCATATTGATGAGTGATTCAGATACGTCGAAAACCCAGCGAGTTGACGATGTAGTAAAGCTGCCAAAGGCGGGTAAAGAAAAATCGTATACCGGTGGCATCAAAATGTTAGCAGAAAAAACAGACATTCCTGTTGAGCAGCAGAGTAATCTGGAGTTGCAACAAAAATTCATACAATGGGCATCGAATAAAATTATTGAATATCCATATGATGAAGTCGCCCTTAATGATAAACGGTTACCCAATATTCAGGAGCTCATTAAAAAAGCGATTGAGGCTAGATTTAAGGGGCGCATTATTTTGCAGACCCATGCGGGAAATTTTTGCCTGAATATAGATCAGATGGGGAATTACAAACTGGCGGATAGTAAACTGTCGATTGTTAACTGCGAATTTATTGGTAATTATATACAACCAAATGATGAGTCGACTAGTCATCAGTCCTTAAGTTTTGTAAATTTTTTATCGGACAGTGAGCACTTAAATCAGCAGGGCATTGCTATTGAAGTGCAAAGCATGACGAGAAGAATAGAGCTTTCCCAATACCCGGAGCGCATTCCACAAACTACCGCAGACAAATGGAATCAGGCCGCACAACTGAATAACCGTATTACCGTTATGCTAGAGCCAGATTCAGTTGACTTGTAATTTTATCGTTCAAAAAACTGGAGTTGATCAATGCGCCGCGGCTTAATATAGTCTGTAAAAGCGGACTATGTTATGGCGATTTCTATTGCAGTTTATCAAGTATTAAAAATTAGTCACCCAACATATCAAGTGCATTCACCAGGCTTCGTTTCATCCGATTAAATGAGCCGGCAAGAGAAGCAATTTCATCTTTGCCTTTGTCATTGCATTCAACGCCATCCATTTTACCCATACTCACATCATGGGCAATGCGCGAAATTTCTTTTACCGGTTTAATGACAATAAAATGCAGGAAAATATTTAATATAAGAAATACGCTTAAAAACACAATAAACAGGGCAATCATAAATGTATGGAAAGTAGCATCGGCGCGGGCAAGTGGCACCGACATGGGAACACTCACAATCTGTGACCCCACAATTTCATTGAGCTTCCAGCCAAAACCATTGGCGCGGCCATAGCTTGCCAGCATGGTGTCCGGTGCATCATCTATATTACCGTGACATTGCAGGCAGTTTTCGTTTTTAATTTTAATGGGTCTGGCAATGTACAGCATGGGGCCCGTCGGGGTAATGCGCTCGCCAATTACTTCTTTTTCCTGTTGATTATTGCGAAAGTGTTCAATGATGCTGGTTTCCCATTCTGTTGCCCGGGATGCGGGGTTGGTAGGGTTGAGCGTGGCTTCTTTATAGGAGTATTCCGGATATTTTTTTCTTAAATTTTTGATATTGGTTGTGGCGGCATAGGCGGGAACGGTTTGCGGTAAAAACTGACGTTTTATCTGCACCGATAGCAGTGGCCTCACTTCTTTTACGGTATAGGTGCGCACCGCTAATGCGCTTTCTAATAATATTCCTGCGGTATGTAGGATTTCATCACGGGCATTACGTTGCAATACTTCGTAGGAGGCAAAGCCGGCACCGATCGTGCCTAGTGAAAATATGGCCAGCATAATCAGATTAAATTTTGTTCGTAATCCCATGATTAAGTCCTTTGGTTTAGTTGTTTTTATTTGTCATTCATGATCGGCAGTATCGAGAGTACAGATATTTTGAAGCGCTTAGGTTAACTGAATTTGTATGCTTAAACGGTTAATCTATTTCACCATTTTTTTTACATTTCAAAAAACGGTTATAAGTATCGTTAAATTCGCGCAAATCAAAGTGGCTATCAAAACTGCTGGTTCTGGGCCAGCTGGGCCAGAAGGCCAGGGTTAACCTGGCATCCAGGCCCTTAATGAACTCATCTCGCATTTCCACGGTGTTACTGGTAAAGGCTGCACTGCTTTGTTTGTAAAGTACACTGATTTTATGTTGCGGATGTTTGTCTATCTGCAGACCTAGATCTGGATAACTTAAATCAATATTGGATTTTGTTTTAGCGAAAAATATATGGCCATTATAAATTAAATAAACGGGTGTTTTTGACTGTCCATCTTCCATCATGTTTTTTCTGGAAACCATCAGGCATACTTTTTTTCTGGATGCCGGGTCATTCTCAAAAACCACTTTCCAGTTAGCGTTATCATTGTTGTTACTGGCGGAGGCGTTAACCGAAAGCGCACAATAAATGCACAGATTAATAAACATAATTAAGTATTTAATCATTTTTACAGCTCAGGGTTATTAAGAAAACAATTTATGCATCTTATCTAAAAAATCTTTTTTGTCTTTTTCAGTAACCAGGTGATGCGCTAACTGATTTATTAAGTCACTTACGGATACAACATTTTGCATATGTCGTTTAATCAGGGCTGGCGTGATAGGACCGAGAAAATTTATTAACGTGGATTCAATCTGCGATACCTGTAATGGACTGAGTTCAACTCCCGCCAGACTACCATCGGTTTTGAGCGCGCGGGGTAAAGGCTGGGAGGTGAGGGCTGCTACCTGTGAATCTATTTTCTGACTAAAATCATCTTTGCTTTGCTGGTCCGGAAGCCCCTGTATTAACATATCGGTTAAGGCATTTAAGTCAGAGGCTTTTTTGGCCATGCGTTTAACCATCACCGGGGCGATTGGGCCCAGGCTGTTAACCAGTAAGCTGGAAATTTTTTCTAGCACCTGTTCGTCCCATTCATAGGCGTTAGGTTTTTTAACGGGCTGTCTATCGACTACGGGTGTTTGTATAAAATCGGTGTTGTTATTTTGTGGGGTCACAACGGTTTGAGCAGATGATGAATTGAGAGGCCTTTCAGTGGCGAGTTTATTTGGTTTTTTTGAAAATGCAGCAAGGGCATTATCTAATGCTGATATCATTTCAGATATATCATTATAGCGTTGTTTTAAATCCCTTTTTAGAGCCTTGCACAGTACATCATATATTGCGGGTAATAGAATGGGTTTTAAATCTTTTAATTCATCTTCCGATTGATTTAATACCGCCTGTAGAATATCCGGTAGCGCTTTTGCCGGGAACGCCTGCTTGCCGCTGAGCATTTCAAACAGTACAACACCCAGCGCCCAGATGTCGGTGCTTGCTGTGACTTTTTTGCCCCGTAACTGCTCCGGTGACATATAGGCTAAAGTACCCACGCTCATGCCGGTATTGGTTAAATTTTTATCCTGAACTTTGGCAATGCCGAAGTCGAGAATTTTTACGCCTGTCTCTTCGGTGAGCATAATATTGGCGGGCTTGATATCCCGATGAACAATATTATTTTTGTGTGCGACCGCCAGCCCCTGGGCAATTTGCAGTGTAATTTCCACCGCCTGTTTCTGTAGCAACGGGCCACGACTAATGCGTTTAGCCAGGGTTTCACCGTCATAGCATGGCATGGTGATATACATTTGTCCGTCGGGCGTTTCACTGACATCATGAATGACACAGATGTTCGGATGATCTAATTGTGATGCGGAGCGGGCCTCGCTTAAAAAACGTTGACGGGTATTTTCATCGCTGAGTAAATTGACCGGCAAAAATTTTAGTGCAACATTACGTTGCAATTTAGAGTCGAACGCTTTGAAGATAATGCCCATGCCTCCCACACCAATCTGCTCAACAATATTGTATGAGCCGATGCTATCACCCGTCTGAAAAACTTTATATTGCTGGGTTGATGAAGAGGTGGCTGAAGGCGCTGAAGAAAGTGCAGGATTGTCCGCATTCCAGATTTTGCTTTGCTCATTTGCATTGAGCAGGGACATGGCTTTAGAGTAAATTTCAGAATCTTTTCCACACAGCTCGCAGAGAAAATCCGAACGTTGTTCAACGGGCAAAGACAACGCTGCATCAAAATACATCTGCACTTTTTCCATGTCTTCTTTGTTCATTTATTCGCCAGCTGGGGGGTTGTTTAAACAGTGAAGATAGATAATAGCGGATTTGTTAAAAATATGACAGCGCCGTAGCTTACAGGCTGCGTGCGCCTAATTTAAAGAATGCCTTCAGGTGTCTGTTTCTGTTTTATCTGTAGCGGGTTGCAGTCGTATAATGCGGTTGTATTATTTTTAAGTCACCTGAGTAAACCTCAAATGATTTTATTCAGAATCCTTTTTAGAAAAGACGTGGTCGAGGGGGAGAGCTGCCCATAAAATGACTAAGCGATTATAAATACCAGTGTTGCAGAAATAGCGACTTAAGCTTCTTAACCTTTAGGGGGGGCTAAAGCTCATCCATGAGCCTTAGCCTTTGTGTAATACAGAGCATGGGAAGATGTATTTCTAAAATCTTTACTTAAACACAGGCATCCAGGGGTGACATCAAGGGGGGACCGAGGATGACACCCGAGGATGTTATTATGGTTTAAAAATTACCTGCCCGCATTATGAATGCGCACCATTGCAGTCGGTCCGCGCCAGTCAAGGTCTGCGGGCACCAGATCGCCGATACCGTGAACACCATTGTGAATGGTTACAAAACCTTCACCGTCACCTTCAATCGTTGCATTGGTTCCGCCGCAAGGTGGCCCTGGAATATCGATACACAGTTCATTATTGTCTTCTGATCCTGCGTCATAGGTCATCGCCATTGCATTTGCGTGGCGGTATTTTTTAGGTGCTTTTAGGGTGGCAGATGTAAATGCGTCATTAGTGGTTGCTAACATGGCGGCAACAGTAAAGAAGGTTCTTTTGGGGGCTTTAATTTCGACGGTTATCGAGGTGCCGGGTAAAATTACCGGTGGTGCCTGGTCGAGGGTTGTCATGGTAGCAGATACGTTTTGGTTATCCGCAAGCGCCTCTAATAAAGGGCCTACATTACCACTTTCCGCCATAATCGCCAGCTCTGGAGAGGCCTCTTCAGTGACCTTGAATAATTTAAACTTTTTGTTGTGAGCAATTACGGCGGGCGGAGTAATCACATGGTTTGCCGTCGTGTTGGTAATGGTGACATGGTAGGTATTGAGTTTTTTGTCGCTGGCCAGGGCATTACTTGTGGCTAATGCGGATGCCAGTGCCAGTGTTACCGTTAGTGAGGTAGGTAATAATTTCATGGGAGAAACTCCTGTAAATTTTATCAGTTAATGTTGGGTGCCCAATATCTTTAATCCAAGAGGCGAATAAAAGATTAACCAGAAAAATTCACATGAAAGTCGCTTAATGATCACATTTTTATCACAATTGAAATACACAGGTGCAGACAGTGTGTTTACTTCACAAAGTTAATTTGTAAAGACATAAAAAAAGCCCTGAACTTCAGGGCTTTTTTTATGGGCTAATGCATAGGGCACTAATTCTTGCTATCTAATCCCTGATAGTAATTAATCAGAATATCAGCGACTTCAGGGCGCGAAAATTCTTTTGGCGGGGCGATACCCTGGCCTAACATTTCACGTACTTTTGTTCCCGATAATAAGACGAAGTCATCTTTTTCGTGATCCGGTGCTTCACACATCATAACGACTTTATCCAGTTTCTTGGAGTAGGCTGTGTGGTCGGCTTCAAAAATCTCAATCTCCAGTGCGCCCGCAGGTACTTCATTTTTGAAAATGGTCTGGGCATCAAATGCGCCGTAGTGATCGCCAACACCCGCATGGTCACGACCGATAATAAAGTGAGTCGCCCCCATGTTCTGGCGGAATAAGGCATGTAAAACCCCTTCACGTGGGCCCGCATATAACATGTCAAATCCATAGCCGGTGACCATTGCGCTGTTTTCAGGGAAGTACAGCTCAACCATTTTACGAATAGCGGCATCACGCACCGGTGCTGGAATATCCCCCGGCTTTAATTTGCCTAATAGCATGTGAATCACTAAACCGTCACAGCCTAAACGATCCATTGCCATGTGGCACAGTTCTTCGTGTGCTAAATGCATTGGGTTACGGGTCTGGAAAGCTACTACTTTTTTCCAGCCGCGCTCGGCAATTTCGTTACGAATTTCAACCGCGGTGCGGAAGGTATCTGGGAATTCAGTGATGAAGTAAGAGAAGTTTAAAACTTTAATTGGACCGGAAAGGCATACCTTACCCTGGGCATTAAACGCTTCAACACCCGGGTGGGCTTCACCAGCAGCGGGTGCGTATACTTTTTCACTCATCAGCGCCATGTCTGCATCTGAAAATGTTTCAACGGCTTCAACATCCATGACAGCTAAAACCGGATTGCCTTCAACATTAGGGTCTTTCAGTGCAATACGGTCACCCGCTTTAATGCTGCCCGCATCTTCAACCAGATTGAGTACAGGTGTTGGAAAGAACAGGCCGGAGGTGGTTTTCATTTCTTTAGCCACGGACAGGGCATCGGCTTTCGTCATGTAACCGGTTAATGGGTTGAAGTAACCCGCACCCATCATTACAGCGTTTGCAGCTGATGCAGAACTAATAACAATAGAAGCCAAACCTTCAGCTTCTTTTTGCAGGGCTTCATTTTCCGCTGTGTCATAGACAAATAGTGGGTTTAGTTCGTCAGAACCGTGTGGCTTAATCATTGTGTTCTCCTCGGTCCGGGCCATATTCTGGCACAGGTATTTTTATCGTGTTTTAATTCTGCCGGCAGATTAGCGGGTTTATTAATGTAACTGATTGATATTAATCATGTTGCAGTAACTTAATGTCTAATCTCACAGGCGAATGAATAATCGGTATTGCAACATCATAAAGGGGATTGGAAGATTAGCTAATTCATATCCTTAGGGGCAGTATGAGTTTTTTTTATTGTGGGTGAATATCAGGGGGGGAATTACCCGCAGCCAATTTGTTTAACAGAACATCAACCTGAAATTGGGAGGCTTTAAAAACTGAGGTGGGAAGCGGTACTGTTCGGGTGATTTGTTTATAAATCGTTGTAAAATCAAGTGACTAACTTTCAATCGTAACTATAATGCTTTTTTATATAAGTTGTTGACCACAAACTGAATAAGAAGAGTCTTATTCAGTTTGTGGTCAGGTTTAGACGTTACCAGAAAAAATGGTAACCCAATTGTATAATCACCGCATCCAGATCCGGTGCCAGTTCCAGATTATTGGCCTCCAGGTTCGGGTCCGTTATCGTGTATGTCTGATTCATCAGCTCGGCGCGTACCGTAAACTCACTGTTCTTGCCGATACCAACACCATACTTTAAGCCGATTGTCGTAGTAACCAGTTCTCTGAGGCGATAATCCGCACTGGCAAATTCTACATTACTGGCCTGTGTAGCGGTTAAGCTGTTGATATAAAAGTCAGCTTCAGACTGGGTGTAATAACGCAGGCGAGGCTGTAGGTAATGGCTGCCACCGAGTTCATAACGGTATCGAAAGTCTAAGGTATGCGAATTAATGCCCCAGTCATCAGTAAAGTAACGATATGAAACATTAATGACATCTTCAGTTAGGTGATGAGCCGTGCGCCAGAAGAACGTATTTCTTGCCCTGGAGTCTGGACGCTTTTCATATATATATGGGAAGGCATCGGGTCCACCTGCATTCACCAGGTCAGCACCACTGAGGGGCAAACCATCGGTACCAATAATTGAAATATAACGATACGGATCAGTTAAGTAACCACTGGACGTGCTGTGACCAAGATTGAATTGCATAATCGTTGAGCGGTTAATCACCTGGATCAGTCCAAACATCACATCAAAGTTGGATTTTGTATCGCTACCGCCTTTAGGTTGCGGGGTGCTTCCCTCGGGGTCAATCATATAAGCAAGTTCTGTGTTTTTACCTCCGACGGGATCCCAGGTTTCTGCGCTGACGCCGAGGCCGACAGTATAGGTGCGGTTTTTATCGTGGCTATCCTGGGCATAATTGGCACTGACACCAATTGAATTAAAATCGTATTCGGTCGAAATATTTGCCCCCAGCGTTATTTGCTTAAGACGATCTAAAGGAATCGTCCAGTCACCACTAAAGGCTACCCGTGTATCTTTGAATGAGTTATTAAGGGGAAGCTCACCCGGGGCGACACTGTAGGTTGAATTCCCAGAAGGATTGGTAATGGTTTGTGCTGAAGGTGACGGTGCAGCACCATAGGGTGTTGAGCCCGTCAGTGCATCATAGACGAGTTTAAATTTCACAAACTCACCTTCGTCAATTTCTTTTTCTGCACGAATAACCGGTTCAAATACGCTGATTCTGGCATCCTCAGAATAATATAGAAATGCCGTATCAACATCCCATTCACCTGATTCAGCCTGTGCCGTGGGTGCACCTGCCTGTAATAATGCACAGGTCGCCATGCTTAATTTGCTTTTTATGGATAACTTATTCGGGTTGTCCGAGTGGTCTGTGTGGGAGCAAACGTCTGATGCGCCGGGAGAGTTTCTTAATTGCATCCGCAACCGCCTCCACCAACACCCTGTCCGCCGCTTGAGGCTTCTTTACTGAAGTAAATATGCTCATCCAGAAAATTTTCATTTTCGTCTGGAACCAGTGCCATTGATGGTCTGGCCAGCAGATCCTTTTCCCAGGGCTGTACTGTGGTGCAGGCGCTTAAACCCTGCACGCTGGTGATCACGCTGGTGATTAATAAAATTCGAATCATTAAATTATTCCTCTACAGAAACGTTTGTGTTGGACGCCTTTTCCATTTGCTGTAATAAATGCGTTATGATCTGTTCTTTTTCGTCCTTGCTCTTATCCCAGAAGCCGGTGTAACGAATTCGCATGCGCCCGTCTGCATCCACCAGATAGCTGCTAGGCATACCTTCTACGCCATATAACGCTGCGGTGTGGGCTGCAGGGTCAAATGCCACAGGGAAGTTAATGGCCTGGGATTTAATGAATGCATCTGCCAGGGCCTTATCTTTATCCAGGTTGATCGCTACAATTTCAAAGGGCCTGTCCTTAAACTTTTCTTTCATGCTAATCATCCATGGAAATGAATTTTTGCAAGGCCGGCACCAGGATGCCCAGAAATCTACATACACCAGTTTTCCCTGTAGCCTGGAAAGTTGAATCGGGGTATCTTGTGTGGGCAACTGGAACGGTGGCGCGGCGGGATAGTCTGAACGGGCGTTTTCGCTGACTAGAAGCAATGCCATAAACAATGGCGCAATCATGTTTTTGAGAATGTTTTGACTGAACGCATTTAAAGGTGTTAATTCCATAGTGCGAATTGTACTGAATGAAGCTTAAGAAAAGCTTAAGCCTGAATTGTCAAGCTATCGGTGTAAATTGTGTTTATGAAGATTAACCGTTTAAGATGGATTGCATTATGCGAATAATATTAATAGAAGATGATGCGTTGCTGGGGCAGGGGATTGTGGCGGGGCTCAAACAACAGGGTTATATTGTTGACTGGTATCAGCAGGGCAGACCCGCACTTCTGTCATTAAAACATGAGGCGTTTGATGTGATGGTGCTTGACCTGGGCCTGCCGGATATATCCGGTTTAGATGTCCTAAAAAGTCTGCGTAAACAGGGTAACCAGTTGCCCGTGTTAATTTTAACTGCACTGGACGGCGTAGAAGATCGTATTGCCGGACTGGATGCGGGGGCGGATGATTATCTAACAAAACCCTTCGATCTGGATGAAGTCTATGCTCGCATCCGAGCACTTATCAGGCGCATGAGTGGACGTGCCGAGCCGTTGATTGAGCATAATAATATCCAGTTAAATCCGGCGGCGCATAGCGTTAGCCAAAATGATAAAGTGGTTGATTTGTCGCGACGCGAATATAGCGTGTTGCTTGAGTTACTGGAAAATGCCGGGCGGGTTTTATCCCGCACTCGACTGGAAGAAAGTTTGTACACAATGGATGATGAAGTGGGGAGCAATACTGTGGAAGTACATATCCATCATCTGAGAAAAAAATTGGGCAATGATTTAATTCGTACCGTGCGTGGGGTGGGGTACACTATTGATAAAACCGGTTGAAGCGTATTAATAGATCAACGTGTAACATAATTTTTAAAGGTGATTATAAATTCAGGCGTTTCTTTTTCAAAGATCGCGACGCATTATCATAATTAATTAAAGTGATAAAAACTAAATTCACAATGAAGTATTCTCTACGTAATTTTCTATTAATTTCAATTTTATTTACCCTGATTATAGTTGGTGGCACTACAATCTGGGGGGGGTATCGGGCAAGTGTGCATGAGGTGGAAGAGTTATTTGATGCGCAGTTATCCCGCTCGGCGCGTTTAATTCTGGGGCTGGTTATTGCAGAGGTTAACCTCGGGCACATCAAGGAGTTTTCCAGTGAGGTTAAAGAAAATAGTTTAAAGCTGTTTGATAAAAAAAATATCGAACAGCAAATTTACCAACAGGGGCATTTGTATGAACTAAAAATTGCCCATCAGGTTTGGGATACCTATGGTAATTTGTTGATTCGTTCAGCGAATGCACCATTGCAACCCATGAGCCCGTTAGAAAGCGGTTATACTAACCAGGTGTTTAACGGCAAAAAGTGGCGAACCTTTTCATTGTGGGATACACACCACGAGTTTCATATCATTACCGCTGAGAGTGAAGATGTGCGGAACGAGCTGGTGGATAAAATTACCCGCCAGATGACCTGGCCATTTCTTTTATTGCTGCCCATGCTGGGTGGACTAGTGTGGTATTTTGTTGGTCGGGGGCTACGTCCGTTAGAGCGAATAGCCAGTGATATCGCTGCGCGTGAAAGCGAGCAGTTACATGCCTTAGCGTTTGAGCATATTCCAGCGGAAATTCAGCCACTGGTTGATGAGCTGAATCATTTATTTGAATCACTGCGTTTGTCGTTTGATAAAGAACGCCAGTTTACTTCAGATGCGGCGCATGAATTGCGTACACCACTGGCTGCACTTAAGGTTCATCTTCAGTTAATACAATCTAGCGATAATGATGCAGACAAACAGGCCGCACTTAAGGCAATTAGTCAGGGGGTAGAACGGGCCAGCCATCTGGTTGACCAGCTGTTAGGTCTGGCACGCCTCGACCCACAGGCTATTAGAGCGACACAGAAAATTACACAGCTTAACCTACATGAATTATGTGTTAACCAGGTTGCAGAAATTTACCCACTTGCGAATAGTAAAAATCAGAACATCAGTTTGCAGGGTAAAGAGAATATTATGATTCAGGGTTATATTTATCCACTGGAAGCTATGATGCGAAACCTGTTAAGCAACGCAGTAACATATACGCCGCAGGGGGGAGATATTATGCTTGAATTAAGTGCAAATGCGGGCCAGGTAGACATCTGGTTACACGACAGTGGCCCCGGCATTCCTCCTGAGCAAAGAAGTGATGTGCTGCGCCGCTTTAGAAAAGTAGATGGCAATATGCATACTGGTAGCGGTATTGGTTTGTCGATCGTAAGACGTGTCGCCGAACTTCATGATATGCAGGTAGAGTTGTTAGAATCACCCGTTTTAGGTGGGCTTTGTGTGCACCTACATTTGAATCATCCAGAGATGTCCTGAAAAAAATGAATTTTAACATAGCGATTTATATTCTTATCATTGGCTTGCTGATGTCCTGTACTAGTCATGTTCGAGAGCACAATATTTCTGATACGAATCATTTGGCAGCACAGGAAAAAAATACAACTGAAACTGGCGCGCAACAGAAAATAGTATGGGTTAATTCGAGTGGTTTTTTTCGTGTGCTAAAAGCGTTGCCGGATGATGCGATGCGCCGTGAAGGTCTACAGCAACTCACTGCATTAAAGTATAAAACACGACGAGCTGAACAAGTACCGCTCAATTCAATTGTTACATTATTTAAAACATTGATGGAAACTTACCCATTACAGCCACATGATCAATTATTGTTAAAATTATCCGTAGCTTATGAAGATGTGGGTGAAAGTAATGTGGCTTTGGATTCACTGGATCAAATCGTGGCGCTTTATCCGGGGATAGCATATTTAGATGAAGTGCAGTTTCGCAGGGCGAATATTTTATTTTCACAGCACCTGTTTATGAAATCAGAACAGGCATACAGGCAGGTTATTGCCTTTAGAAATTCAGTTTACTACGAGCAGGCGGTGTATCAGCAGGGCTGGGCGCAGTATAAACAAACTCAGTATGGATCGGCTCTAAATTCATTTATGCATTTGCTTGATATTCATTCTCGTGAAGGTGATCTGGTTTTTACAAAAATGGGGCCGGCAGAAAAAAAATTTATAGAAGATATCATGCTGGCGGTAACGCTTTGTTTTGATGCGCAGGCGGGCCCACTCAGTGCGCGCCATTTTTTTTCGAATAATCAAAAGCGCAAATACGAATACAATGTGTTCATAGCACTTGCTGAGTTTTATCAAAAAAGAATGCAAATTACAGATGCGGTGAACACCTACAGGTTGTTTGCGGAACTAAATGAGCAGCATATAAAGTCCCCCGTGTTTCTGATAAAAGTGATTGATCTTTACAGGCAGTATGGTTTTGATAATGAATTGTTAGCGGCAAAAAAAGACTTTGTTTTGCGTTATCCGGTTGATCATGTTTATTGGGGGTTGCACCCAAAAAATAAAACTCGCAAATCTTTTTCGGTTTTAAAGAATACATTACTACAGTTGGCCGATTATTATAATTTCAAAATAAAGTCGGCAACGAATGAATTGGCTCAAAATAAAAAACAGCCAATTAATGCATCGCAACACTTTTATTTCCGTGAATCACAACGATGGAGTCGGCTGTTTATCAATGCTTTTCCCGGTGATGCGCAAGCCTGGGAAAAAAGTTTACAGTTGGCACAGGCATTACGCGCACAAAAAAGTTTTGAACTGGCGGCCCTGCAATATGAACGCACAGCTTATGATTATAAGGCCCATGCTAAGTCAGCAGATGCGGCATATACTGCATTGCGGATGTATGAAAAAAGGCAGAATGAATTGTCGGGGTTTACAGGGAAATACTGGCGCAAGCTTTTTATGGATAGTGCGCAGCGATTTGTGACAAAATTTTCAGATCATCCCCAGGCCGCGATAATAAAATCGAATATATCCGTTAATAAATATGAGAAGGGTAACTATGATGTGGCATTTAAATGGTTAGGTTTGCGTGACTGGAAAAAAGCCCAGACCGCATTTGAGGATTTAAGAAATACAGCGTCACAACAAATACTGCAGATTGAAATCACTAAAAAACTGGCGCAGATTTATCTGAAGAACGCCGAATTTAAAAAAGCTATTATTGAGTTTGATCGAATTTCATATTTTCCCGATGCACCTAATCATCAAATGGATGCGCTATGGCTGGCGGCAGAATTATCTGAACTGATAAATAATAATAAACAGGCGATAAAGTTGTATCGTACTTTTATTAAACGGTTCCCTTTTCCATTGCAGCGCTCTATTGAAGCGCATCAACGTTTGACCGAGTTATATGAACGTACAGGTGAACCATTGTTGGCAACCGAGTGGAGGGTGCAACTGGTAAACTCGGATGCGCAGGGCGGGAAATACCGAACTGAAATGACCCGCATGCTAGCGGCAAAAGCCAGACTATTATTGGTGCAGCCTAATGAAGCGCGTTACCGTAATGCAAGACTACATGCGCCATTAAATGAAAGTTTAAAAATTAAAATTAAATTAATGAATGAAGTTATTAATGCGTATAAACATGCGGCCTCGTATAAAGTTTCACAGGTGTTAACGGTGGCAACGTATCGAATTGCTGAAATCAATATGAATATGCATCAGGCGATTATTGGTTCAGAAAGGCCGCCTGAACTCAACCCAACACAGCTAAAAGCCTATGATCGACAGTTACTAGAAAAGGCGCGTCCATATAAATTAAATGCGATTCGAATTTATGAAGTGAATATGTCACGAATCGCAGACGGAGTGGACGATGCATGGGTTCAAAAAAGTCAGCAGCGATTGAAGGCGTTGGTACCTGAACGCTTTGCTGAGCAAAAGGCAAGTGGCAAATAAAAAAGGCCCGCCAAATAGTTTTAGTTTAGAGAGAATGAATTTGAGAGGGGGATTGATGACGCACATCCTTGTGCGTCACCCCTTCAGGGCGCGATAGAAGCATTCGCGTCAAAAAATGCTTTCCTGCATTTTTTTATATGGCAGAGAGGAAGGGATTCGAACCCTCGATACCGTGAGGTATACACGCTTTCCAGGCGTGCTCTTTCAACCGCTCAGACACCTCTCTAGAAAGGGGCGCAAGACTATCTTAGACTGGGATACAGGTCAATATTTTTGATGTATGAATAGAAAAAAATTTCGTTTTATGGTCTATACAATAAGTCAGGGACTTAAAATTCAACCAAAAATGGCACAACTGCAGATAATTAATGTATGAAAGTTTTACTGGTGGATGACACTAAGACAGAGCGCTTAATTATTTCTTCTTATTTAGAAAAGATGGGACACTCTGTAATTACCGCTGAAAATGGCAAGCAGGCGGTTAATTTCTATCATGAAGATAAGCCGGACCTGGTCTTAATGGACGTGATCATGCCGGAAATGGATGGTCATGAAGCGGCCGGTCAAATGCGCCATGACGAAAACCACTGGGTTCCTATTATCTTTTTAAGCGGGCGGGTTGACCCGGAAGATATATTTGCCGGAATAGAAGCGGGTGGAGATGATTATCTGACTAAACCCGTAGACTTTCGTATTCTGGAAGCCAAAATGATTTCGATGCAGCGTATTGCTAAAATGCGTCGTAAATTAATTAACGTCTCCACGGAACTGGAAATTGTTAATGCTGAGCTTAAAAAACTGGCGAATATTGATGGCTTAACAGGCCTTGCCAATCGGCGTTATCTTGATAAATATCTACGAGTCGAAATTTCCAGAAGCTTACGTAGTGGCGATCAGCTAGCGGTACTGCTGTGTGATGTCGACCATTTTAAAAAATATAATGATACCTTCGGGCATTTAAAGGGGGATGATTGCCTGAAGCTGGTGGCTAATGCTATGAAAAGCGTATGTAAACGGGCTGCAGATCTGGTGGCTCGCTATGGTGGAGAAGAGTTTGCAGTAGTGCTGCCTGACACGCACGTAGAAGGGGCAAGGCGCGTGGCGCAGGCGATGTGTGATGCGGTTGCGGGGCTAGAGCTGGAGCATCCGGAGTCCGAGCATAAAGTGGTCACGGTCAGCATAGGGGTTTATTCGAAACAACTGGATCCCACTCATGATTCTGAATTTTTATTGAAACATGCGGATGAAGCTCTGTATAAAGCTAAAACCTCTGGGCGCAATAAAATTCAGGCCAACTAATTTAATCGACTGCGCCTGTGCACAGGTATTCTGTTACCGTATGGGTAAATTCTTGAAAATAAGCGAAAATTTAGGTTGTCAGCTCGGGGCAAAATCCGCATAATCGCGCCGGTAACTTGCATTGGTCCCCTCGCGACGATTAGCTGCGAACTCCGCCAGGTCCGGAAGGAAGCAACGGTAGTGGTGACATTGGGCGCCGGGGTGTGGCTGGTGCAAGTTACACCTCTTATTTAATTGCCCAGATTACCTCTGTAAGGCTCCAGCTCTTCGTTAGAAAATGGACACTTACACGTGTAAGCTCACATTTTCTGCCTCAATCTGAAACCTTACAGAGGCAATCTGAACAATTAAATCCATTAAAGCTCCAGCTCTTCGTTAAAAATATGCACTTACCGGTGTAAGCTTACATTTTCTGCCTCAATCTGGAGCCTTACAGAGGCAATCTGAACAATTAAATCCATTAACGCTCCAGCTCTTCGTTAAAAATATGCACTTACCGGTGTAAGCTCACATTTTCTGCCTCAATCTGGAGCCTTAATTAACAGGGACAATCAGATCAATTAAACCCGATATCATTTAACGTCTATTTGCGTTTATTCGCGTTCATTTGCGTTTTCTTTTTCTTTTTACTTTGCTTCTAAACACTTAAGTAAATCAGTAACACGAAACTCTACCAACTCTCAACCACACCATGCTAAACTTGCCGTCCCTTTTATTTCCACGTAAACAACAATAATTCATGAGCTATCAGGTACTTGCACGCAAATGGCGGCCCGGCAACTTTACCGATATGGTCGGCCAGGAACATATCCTACGCGCCCTGATTAATGCTCTCGATGAAGATCGTTTGCACCATGCCTATTTGTTCACCGGTACCCGTGGTGTGGGTAAAACCACGATTGCACGTATTTTTGCCAAATCCCTGAACTGTGAAACCGGCATTACTTCAACCCCTTGCGGTGTTTGTGGGGCCTGTAAAGAAATCGCTGAAGGGCGGTTTATCGACCTGATTGAAGTGGATGCAGCATCGCGCACCAAAGTTGAAGATACCCGCGAATTACTGGATAACGTGCAATATGCACCAACCCATGGCCGTTTCAAAGTTTACCTGATTGACGAAGTACACATGCTCTCCGGGCACAGTTTTAATGCACTGCTTAAAACCCTGGAAGAGCCACCGCCACATGTGAAGTTTTTACTGGCCACAACCGATCCACAGAAATTACCGGTCACTATCTTATCGCGTTGTTTGCAGTTTAATCTGAAGCGTATGCCCATCACTTTGATTGACGGGCACTTAAAACATATTTTAGCGCAGGAAGCGGTGCCGTTTGATGATGCTTCGATCCGTTTGCTGGCTCATGGTGCTGATGGTTCCATGCGTGATGCCCTGAGTCTGTTAGATCAGGCAATAGCCTTCGGCGGTGGAAAGCTTCAGTATGAAGAAGTGCAGGCAATGCTTGGCACTGTGTCCCGTGACCGGGTAATGCATATTTTAAAAGCGCTGGTGGCCAATGATGCGGCGCTGGTAATGCAGCATGTTGGTGAGCTGGCGGATTTGAGCCCCGATTATGCCAGTGTGCTGGCGGAGCTACTGGCGATGTTGCACCAGATGGCACTGGCGCAAAAAGTACCGGACGCGGTGGATGAAAATCTGGTGGAGCGTGAAACCTTACAACAACTGGCAACCCAGGTCAGTTCGGAAGATATCCAGCTGTTTTATCAGGTCGGTTTAATCGGTCGCAGAGACTTACCCCTGGCGCCTGACCCGCGGGGTGGCCTGGAAATGGCATTACTGAGAATGCTGGCGTTTAAGCCAACACTCGAGGCCCGGGGAACTGCGCCAGCACCACAAGCGGTGACAAATCAGGCGGCAGCGCCAGCAACGGCTGCTGCCATTAATGCTGCTAACCAGGCGCCCGCACAGCAACCCGCCAGTCAGCAACCCGCAGCATCGCAACCTGCAATGCAGCAGCCGGTGACTCAACCGGTCGTACAGGCAGCGGCGACTGAGCCAGCAAAAGTACTGCAATTTGACGACAACTGGGCGGGACTGGTTGAAGCCCTTAACTTGCGTGGCATGGTGAAGCAACTGGCGGTAAACTGTACATTGCAGGACAAATCGGCCACTGAAGTCAGGCTGATGCTAAGCAGGCAGAATGAGCAGCTGTTAAACCCGGCGATGCAGAAAAAACTTGAAGAAGCCCTATGCAGCAGTCTGCAACAGAAATTAAAATTGCATATCGAGCTGGGGGATCAGCAGGTTGAGTCGCCGGCAAAAACCAGTGAACGTAATCAGGCTGAGCTGCAACAGTCTGCTGAAGATACCATACAGCAGGACCCGATGGTGCAGGCACTGAAAGAAAACTTTAATGCTGAGGTCGTCCCTAACTCGGTGAAACCCGTCAATGAATAATGGTGTCATTGAATAATTCCATAAACGAATATTTTTAAAAGAGAGAAGAAACATGAAAGGTGGCTTAGGCAACATGATGAAGCAGGCGCAAAAGATGCAGGCTGACATGCAAAAAGCGCAGGAAGAAATTGCCAATATGGAAGTTGAAGGTCAGTCCGGTGGCGGCATGGTGAAGGTGTCAATGAACGGTCGCCACGAAGTGCGCCGTGTTGAGCTGGACGACAGCTTGATGGAAGACGACAAAGATATGATTGAAGATTTATTAGCGGCGGCGGTGAATGACGCGGTGCGTAAAATAGAGACCCAGTCATCTGAAAGAATGTCCGGTGTAACCGCGGGAATGAATTTACCCGGCGGAATGAAGTTTCCATTTTAATTGCTTTGCCTCCCCCTTAGAAAAAGGGGGATTGAGGGAAAAAAATACAAACTTTTTTTATATGCCGTTTTAGAGATTGGTAATGTTTGAATATATCAAGCATTACCTTACTCTGGCATTGATTTGAATAAGGTTGTATTCATTCCCCCAGCCCCTCTTTTTCTAAGAGGGGAGCTAATAACTTTTACTATATCAATACGCTATGAGCCAGTCCCCCTTACTCCTGCAATTAATCGAAGCACTACGCTGTTTGCCCGGTGTCGGCCCGAAATCTGCCCAACGCATGGCGTTTCACTTGCTGGAGCGGGATCGCAAAGGCGCCTCCATTCTTTCAGATTCGCTCAAGCAGGCGGTGGATCATATTGGTCATTGCGCCCAGTGCCGTACGCTTTCGGAAACTGAAATCTGTGGCTATTGCGCAGATACCCGTCGAAATGATGAGTTATTGTGCATAGTGGAAACCCCGGCGGATGTGCTGGCGATTAATCAGGTGGCGGATTTTAACGGTAAATATTTTGTGCTTATGGGTCATCTCTCACCCCTTGATGGCATTGGTCCGGCGGAGCTGGGGCTGGGCCTGCTCGAAGAGCGCCTGAAAGGGGGGGGGATTAAAGAGTTGATTTTAGCAACCAACCCGACGGTTGAAGGGGAAACCACCGCCCATTATATTTCAGAAATGGCAGCGGAATATCAGGTGGAATCCACCCGTCTGGCACACGGTATACCCCTGGGGGGAGAGCTGGAGTATATTGACGGGGGGACGCTGGCCCATGCATTTAGCGGGCGCCAGAAACTTAACCTATAAAATGACAGGGCGGCAAAATTTTTCCGACTTGTGGTCGAGTATTGCCACGCAGGCTTGCTATACTTTGGCCATATCAGGCCTGTTCCCAAATGAAGATCCATAAATGGAAATTGCACTCGGCGTTTTAAATCAGCAGTTTGGCTCATCTATCTCTTTAGATAATAGCAGCCAGCGTCAGCAACAGAATGCGCAACAGCAGGCTGCCGCCGGTAGTGACCGGGCGCAGCAAAATCGTAATCTGGAAAACGCCGCTTCACAAAATCAAACCCGCGCAGAAACAACTCAAAGAACCCCCCCGGCAGCAGAAAATTCAAGAATTATAAATGGCGAGGTGCTTTCATCAGAAACCCGTCGGGTGGATAGCCGGGAGTCGACGGCCAGCCTGTTTTCCCGATCAGCCAATCAACAACCCACTGGCCAGCCGGATAGTCGCAGAATTACTTCCCAGCAGGCGATTCAAAATTTTCAGGAAAATGAGGCTCTGGTTCCCGAGGGGAACCAACAGCGCCAGGTTTCTGGTATTATTGATACATTCGTATAACAAAAAATAAATCCTTACGCGGCTTATTTGTGAGTCATTATAGTTAAAGCATTACCGAGCCAGAAATACGTAATGGTTTTTTTTAAATATTCAGGATAATAAATGAGCGACTGTATTTTCTGTAAAATCGTCAGCGGTGACATTCCCGGTGACATTGTTTACCAGGATGAAAACGTACTGGCATTTCGAGACTTAAGCCCACAGGCGCCGGTACACTTTTTAGTGATTCCCAAAAAACATATTTCAACGATCAATGATATTCAGGTTGAGGATGCGCCACTCATTGGGCAGCTGACCCTGGCGGCTAAAACCGTAGCAAAACAGGAAGGCATGGATGAGTCCGGTTACCGTTGTGTGATGAACTGTAATGATGATGGTGGGCAGACGGTGCATCATATTCATTTACATGTGCTGGGTAAACGGCGTTTGAGCTGGCCGCCGGGTTAGTGACAAAATTATCGCAATCGCAAATCCGCCCCATTTCCCCCGTTTCCCCCTGTTCAAAGGGGAGGTTTCACTTGCAATCTGCGAAACAATCGGTAATATTCACGCCTCTTCAAAGTACGACTCTGCAGGCGCGTAGCTCAGTTGGTTAGAGCACCACCTTGACATGGTGGGGGTCGGTGATTCGAATTCACTCGCGCCTACCAATTTAAAAGAGACGGGCTGAGTGTCTCAATAGAGAACTCAGCTCGAATCAACATAATCCCGAATATACATTAGATATAATTGCGCTTATCAACTTTTTTAATAGCTGCAGCCGTATTAAAAAATGGGTTTAACTTTAATATTCCACTCACGCATACCAATTTCATTTCCATATGAAAATTGGAATTCAACTGTGAAATAATCCCCATTCTCCAGTCCCCGCATTTCAATTCGAGTCACTTTACTGTAAATTAGCGTCTGATTTAGCTTTAAAAAACCGGAAAAATGAATAGATACGTATCCACAGTTGTATTGTCAATCAGCCTGTTATTTTCAACGGCTACACTTTCTGCCAAAAATATTCAATATGTGAGTGATGACCTCACCATCCCCATGCGCACAGGTATTACCACTAATCACAAAATTTTAAAATTTTTAAACAGTGGCATGGCGCTCGAAGTAGTCGAGCAAACTGAAGATGGAAAGTATGCGCTAGTCGTGCCGGTGGAAGATAGTGCGAAAACTGGGTGGGTAGAAACCCGCTTGCTAATGGCCAATAAAAGTGCCCGTGATCAACTGGTGCGAGAAAAGAAAAAGATGCAGTCCATAAAAGAGCAGCGGGCAGAGCTAAAAAAACAGCTGGCAGAAAGCCAGGCGCAAAATGCACAGCTGCAAAATACCCAGGCCCAGTTAGAAAATAAAATTCAAAGTCTGCAGAATATGTTGAGCCGATTACGTAAAAATGCATCCGATCCGATACGTATTGCGGATGAAAATGAGCAGCTAAAACAGCAGCTCGCAGATACCGAATTGAAAGCGGCGGAGTTAACACAGGAAAATATTGTGCTCGGTGATCAGAATATTAAATCCTGGTTTATGATTGGTGCGGCGGTTTCCATGGGAAGTTTAATCTTTGGTATTATATTGACACGCATTCGCTGGAAGAAAAACGATCGTTGGGCGTAAAACCATTTAGTTTGTTGCAGGCGTTTACGAATATAAACGCTTGCATGCTAGCCTGTTAATAAATATTGAAATCAACCGTCACACTGGCTAAACTCTCTATTCAAATTTTTACTCACCCTGTTTAATCAGCCATGGTATGGCTAATTAAATAAAACACGTGGCCTTACGTATGGGTCACCTCTGAAAACCAGGAGCATACAATGCCGGTTATTACTCTGCCTGACGGTAGTCAGCGCACTTTTTCATCCCCTGTTTCTGTTTATGATGTTGCCGCCGAAATTGGCCCAGGTTTAGCCAAGGCTACCCTGGCGGGCAAGGTTAATGATGAAATGGTCGATGCATCTTTTGTAATGGAAGCTGATTCTACGCTTTCTATTATCACAGACAAAAACGAAGAAGGTCTGGAGGTGATCCGCCACTCGACTGCACATTTACTGGCGCAGGCGGTTAAACAGCTTTATCCCAGCGCACAAATTACCATCGGTCCGGTCATTGATGATGGATTCTTTTACGATATTGATTACGAAGAAAGTTTTGCGCCGGAAGATTTAACCAAAATTGAAAAGAAAATGGCGGAGCTGGCGAAAGAAAACTTTGCGGTTACACGCTCGGTTAAGAGTCGCGATGAGGCGGTTAAATTTTTTCGCGATTTAGGCGAAGAGTATAAAGCACAGATTATTGAAGATATACCAGCGGACCAGCAGTTATCATTATACACGCAGGGCGAGTTTACCGATTTATGCCGTGGCCCCCATGTTCCCAGTACGGGCAAAATAAAAGCCTTTAAATTAACCAAGTTGGCGGGGGCTTACTGGCGCGGTGATTCAAATAATAAAATGCTGCAACGTATTTATGGCACTGCGTGGCCGGATAAAAAACAGTTAAAGGCCTATCTGAAGCGTATTGAAGAAGCGGAAAAACGCGACCACCGTAAAATCGGTAAAGCGCTGGGTTTATTTCATTCCCAGGAAGAAGCGCCGGGGATGATTTTCTGGCACAGGGATGGCTGGGATTTAAACCTGAGCATCCAGAGTTATATTCGTAACCGCTTGCGCGATCACGGTTACCAGGAAATTAACACGCCGCAGGTTGTGGATCGAAGTCTGTGGGAAAAATCCGGTCACTGGGACAAGTTCAGTGACATGATGTTTACCACGCACTCTGAAAACCGTGACTATGCGGTTAAACCCATGAACTGCCCCTGCCATGTGCAGGTGTTTAATCAGGGGCTCAAGTCTTATCGGGATCTGCCGCTACGTTTAGCAGAGTTTGGTTCCTGTCACCGTAATGAGCCATCCGGCACATTGCACGGTTTAATGCGCGTACGAAACTTTGTGCAGGATGATGCGCACATCTTCTGTACCGATGAGCAGCTGCAATCGGAAGTCTCGGACTTTATCGACCTGACCTATGATGTCTATAAAGACTTCGGCTTCGAAAATATTGAAATTGCACTTTCTACCCGTCCGGATGAACGGGTGGGTTCTGATGAAGTGTGGGATCAGGCAGAAAAAGCCCTGGCGGATGCACTTGATGCAAAAAATATCGAATATATTTTGCAGCCCGGTGAAGGCGCTTTTTATGGTCCTAAAATTGAGTTTACCCTGAAAGACTGCCTGGAACGTGGCTGGCAGTGTGGCACATTGCAGGTGGATTTCTCCATGCCTGGCAGACTCGATGCACAATATGTGGCAGAAGATGGAAATCGCAAGGTGCCGGTGATGCTGCACCGGGCTATTTTGGGCTCAGTTGAGCGATTTATCGGAATTTTGATCGAACACTACGAAGGCAGATTTCCCCTGTGGTTAAGCCCGCAACATGCGGTAATTATGAACATTACCGATAAACAGGCCGAATTTGCCCAAAAAGTTGAAGAAATTTTGCATAAACGTGGATTTAAGGTCAAGTCGGACTTGAGAAATGAGAAGGTAGGCTTTAAAATCCGCGAGCATACATTAGCGCGTGTTCCCTACATGTTGGTGATTGGGGACCGTGAATTAGAAACAGAAAGTGTGGCCGTGCGATCTCGAAGCGGTGAGGATCTGGGTAGTATGAGTATTGATGCTTTTGCTGACCACCTTGCCAGTGCTATTGAGGGGCATGACCTCGCTATATCGGAGGAATAAAACATCGCAGCTGATAAGAAAAAAACTCTCATAAATGACAAGATCGATTACCCTGAAATTCGGGTCATTGACGATGAAGGAGAGCAGCTCGGCATTATGAGCCCGGCGGATGCGTTAGCAAAAGCCAGTGCCTCAGGCCTCGATTTGGTTGAAGTGTCACCAAATGCGAAACCACCGGTTTGCCGCATAATGGACTACGGCAAGTTCAAGTTTGAAGCGAAGAAGCAGAAGAACGCGAACAAGAAGAAAACAAAGCAGGTGCAGGTGAAGGAAATTAAATTCCGTCCCCGTACCGAAGAAGGCGATTATCAGACGAAAGTTCGTAAATTGCGTGAGTTCATGGAAAAGGGTGACAAGATCAAGGTAACACTGCGTTACCGCGGTCGTGAATTTGCTCACCAGGAACTGGGCTTAGATTTATTAAAGCGGGTGGCTGCGGATCTTGATGAGCTGGGTGTAGTAGACCAGATGCCCAAGATGGAAGGCCGTCAGATGGTGATGATGATGTCACCGAAGAAAGCCAAAGTTTAAAAAAATTTGCCACTGAGATTGTTTGAATCTCGGTGGTGAAAAGTGTTCACCAGGTACCACTCTACTGAAGTAGCAAAACCGGAAATAATCACCCTGATGCCGCCAGTTTCGACAGGTAGGTACTGGGTCCTTTTTAAGAATTATTTTGGAGCAATATAATGCCTAAGATGAAAACCAATCGCGGCGCTGCAAAGCGTTTCCGCAAAAACGGCTCTGGCGGCTTTAAGCGCGGCAAGTCGTTCCGTCGTCATATTCTGACCAAGAAATCAACTAAGCGTAAGCGTCATTTACGTGAACCTTCACAAGTAGCTAAGTGCGATTCTCGCATGGTTAGCCGCATGTTACCGTACGTTTAGGAGAATAGAAGATGGCTAGAGTTAAACGTGGTGTACAGGCGAGAGCTAATCACAAGAAAATAATGAAGAAGGCTAAAGGTTATTACGGAGCACGTAGTCGTGTTTATCGTGTAGCCCACCAGGCCGTTATTAAAGCAGGTCAATATGCATACCGTGACCGTCGTGTTAAGAAGCGTGAATTCCGTAAATTATGGATCACTCGTATTAACGCAGCAGCGCGTATGTTTGATATGTCATACAGTCGTTTCATTAACGGTTTAAGCAAGGCTGAAATCGATCTGGATCGTAAAGTGCTGGCTGACATCGCCGTTCACGACATTGAAGCATTTGGTCAATTAGTTGAAGCAGCAAAAGCAGGCCTTGCGAAAGCAGCATAATTAATACGTTAGTTCTAAATTAACTTGTTAATTATTACGAAAGGGAAGGGCTTAGGTCTTTCCCTTTTTTATTTTTAACCTCCCTCTTAGAAAAAGGGGGAATGAGGGGGATTTAAATATTTAAGATTTAAATCTCCCCCAGCCCCTCTTTTTCTAAGAGGGGGGCTTTATAAACAAAAAAACGGTAAAAAAATTGGCAGATCTACAAGACGTTTTAAAACAGGCACGACAATCTGTTGCAGATGCAACGGACTTACCATCACTGGATGAAGTGCGCGTACAGTACCTCGGAAAAAAAGGTGAATTCACCGCACAGCTAAAAGCGCTGGGTAAACTGCCGGGGAGTGAGCGCAAAGCTGCTGGCCAGCTTATCAATGATGCCAAGCGCGTGTTTCAGGAAGCATTAGAAACAAAGAAGCAGCAACTTGAAGCGGAGAAATTAAACGCACAGTTATCTTCAGAAACGGTTGATGTGAGCCTGCCCGGTCGTGGCCAGAAAGCCGGTGGTTTGCACCCGGTTACCCGCACCATGAATCGTATCAAAGAGTTGTTTGCGGGCTTAGGTTTTGATGTGGCGGAAGGTCCGGAAATTGAAGATGATTTTCATAATTTCGAAGCCCTGAATATCCCCTCGCATCACCCGGCGCGCGCCATGCACGATACGTTTTATTTTGATGCGAATACTTTGTTGCGCACCCACACTTCGCCAGTGCAGGTTCGCGCCATGGAAAAAGAAGCACCGCCGTTGCGTTTAATTGCGCCGGGTCGGGTGTATCGTTGTGATTCGGATTTAACCCACACGCCGATGTTTCATCAGGTAGAAGGTTTAATGGTTGACACGGATGTGAGTTTTGCAGATTTAATGGGAACGCTGGATCGTTTCCTGAGATTATTTTTCGAAAATGAAAAGCTTGAAACCCGCTTTCGTCCTTCGTATTTTCCTTTCACTGAACCTTCGTCTGAAGTGGATATTCAATGTGTCATGTGTGAAGGCGAGGGCTGTCGTGTGTGTAGCCACACCGGTTGGTTAGAGGTGTTAGGCTGCGGTATGGTGCATCCAGAAGTGTTTAAACACGCGGGCATCGACAATGAAAAATTCACCGGTTATGCATTTGGCATGGGGGTGGAGCGATTAGCCATGTTGCGCTACGGCGTTAATGATTTACGACTGTTTTTTGAAAATGATATTAAGTTTTTAAAACAGTTTAAATAAAAAATATAAAGTGTTCCGTCATTCCTGCGAAGGCAGGAATCCAGCGTCTTCGGTATTCAAAGTCACTAGGTTCCCGACCGATGAAATTCACATTGGTATTTGGGAATGACGAAGTAAAAGAATTTTATTAAAGGTTCAAGCAATGAAAATTTCACAAAACTGGTTACACGAGTGGGTTAACCCACAAACCGATTTAGATGAATTCTGTGCAACCATCACCATGGCGGGTCTGGAAGTTGATTCTATAGAGCCTGCCGCCGGTGAATTTACAAAAATTGTGGTCGCGAAGGTTATCGCTGTCGAAAAGCATCCGGATGCGGATAAATTAAATGTCTGCAAAGTTAATACCGGCAAAGAAGAATTACAGATCGTTTGCGGTGCTGCGAATGTGCGTGAAGGTTTAGTGGTGGCCTGTGCCACCATTGGCGCGGTTTTACCCGGCAACTTTAAGATTAAGAAATCCAAACTGCGCGGTGTAGAATCGTTTGGCATGCTGTGCTCGGAAAAAGAAATGGGTTTAGCCGAACAGGCGGATGGACTAATGGAGCTGCCGGAAGACGCGCCCATCGGTACTGATATTCGTGAGTACTTACAATTAAACGACACGGTTATTGAGGTGGACTTAACCCCAAACCGGGCAGATTGTTTAAGTGTTGCCGGTGTCGCCCGTGAAGTGGCTACATTGTATAAAAGCGAGTTAAATGCCGTTGAAACTCAATCAGCCCCATTGGATATTGATGACAGTTTCGCGGTCAGTGTGAGTGCAACACAAGCTTGTCCGCGATACACCGGTCGGGTGATTCGCGATGTGAATACACAGGCCGCTACACCGTTATGGATGGTGGAAAAATTACGCCGTGCGGGTATTCGCAGCCTTGGCCCCTGTGTCGATGTCACCAACTATGTGATGCTTGAGCTGGGTCAGCCCATGCATGCGTTTGATCTGGATATTTTAAAAGGCGGTATTCAGGTGCGCATGGCATCAGTGGATGAAAAAATCACGCTACTCGACGGTAAGGAAATTTGCGCAACTGAAAATACCCTCGTTATTGCAGACGATGAGAAGGCGCTGGCACTGGCGGGTATTATGGGCGGAGAAAACAGTGGTGTTACAGATAATACCAAACACATATTTTTAGAGTCAGCCCACTTCAACCCGCTGGCCATTGCCGGCAAGGCCCGTGAATATGGCCTGCACACCGATTCATCTCACCGTTTTGAGCGCGGCGTAGATCCAGAGTTGCCTCTACAGGCACTGGAGAGGGCTACCCAGCTGTTAATAGACATCTGTGGTGGTAAGGCCGGACCTGTGGTTGATCAGACATCAGAGGCAGACCTGCCATCCCGCGAGCCGGTTCAGTTACGCCTGGATCGGGTTAATCGCATGTTGGGTATTGAATTTAAAGCCGCGGAAGTTGAATCTATTTTAAGCCTGCTGGGTATGCAGCTGGAAAAAGACGGTGACAGCTGGATGGTCACTCCACCGAGTTTCCGTTTTGATATCGCCATTGAAGCGGATTTAATCGAAGAGATTATTCGCATCCACGGCTACAACAACATTCCCAGAAAGCTGCCCACCTATCAGCCGACAATGAAGCCACTGAAAGAGGCTGAAATTAACCTGCAACGGGTAAAGGATGTACTGGTCGAGCGCGGCTATCATGAAGCCATTAGTTACAGCTTTGTCGACCCGAAATGGCAGTCAGCCATCGACCCGGATATTGCACCGGTAAAACTGGCAAACCCGATCTCTGCTGATTTATCGGTCATGCGTACCAGCATCTGGCCCGGTTTGCTAAAAGCCGTGCAGCACAATCTAAATCGCCAGCAACCCAGAGTGCGCCTGTTTGAAACCGGTCTAACGTTTGTGAAGCAGGGTGATGAGCTGGTGCAAAATGCCAAAATATCCGGTGTCATCACTGGCAATATCGAATCGGAGCAATGGGCTGCGGATGAGCGTAAAGTTGACTTCTTTGATGCCAAATCGGATCTTGAGGCCATTTTAGCCCTCGGTGGCCTAAATAATATTTTCTTTGAAAAATCCCAGCATTCGGCTCTACATCCGGGACAGACTGCACAAATTTTCAAGAAAAATCAGGCGATTGGCTGGATCGGTGCACTGCACCCCAATACCCGTAAAACACTTGATATTGACCCCCCAGTGTATGTTTTTGAGGTCGATCTGGCAGCCCTGTTAGAGGGCGCTGTGCCAACGTTTAAACCGCTTTCAAAATTCCCTGAGGTACGTAGGGATATTGCTGTATTAGTAAAACAGGAAATTGCGGTTGAAGAGTTAGTTAAATCAATTAAATCAGTCACTTCTGATATATTTCAAGAAATTTTGTTATTTGACGTCTATACTGGTACTAATATAGAAGATGGTCTAAAAAGTGTCGCTTTGGGCTTGATTTTACAGGGATTTTCCAGCACTCTTACGGATGAAGAGGTGGATTTAGAAATTAACAAGATTATCACCGTCTTAAATGACAGATATGGTGCTACACTACGGGAGTAGAAATGGCGTTAACCAAGGCCGATATGGCAGAGAGATTGTTTGATGAGTTGGGGCTCAACAAACGAGAAGCCAAAGAGTTGGTTGAACTATTTTTTGAAGAAGTTCGCGAAGCTCTGGAAGATACCTATAATGTAAAGCTTTCAGGCTTTGGTAACTTTACACTAAGAGATAAAACTCAACGTCCGGGTCGCAACCCGAAAACGGGGCAGGAAATACCCATCTGCGCTCGTCGCGTTGTAACGTTCCGTCCAGGGCAAAAATTAAAACAAAGAGTTGAGGCCTATGCTGGAAGCCAGCAATAATAACGAACTACCCGTCATACCCAGCAAACGCTACTTCACCATCGGTGAGGTCAGTGAACTATGTGGCGTAAAGCCCCACGTACTTCGCTATTGGGAGCAGGAATTTACCCAGTTAAAGCCGGTAAAACGCCGTGGAAACCGTCGATACTACCAGCGTCATGACGTCATTCTTATTCGTCAGATTCGCAGCCTGCTGTATGACCAGGGCTTCACCATCGGAGGTGCACGCCAGCAACTCACCGGTGAAATCGCCAAAGAGGATACCTCGCAAAGTAACCAGCTGATTAAGCAAATCAGAAATGAGCTGGAAGATATTTTGCATACGCTGAAGAAGTAAATCTCCATGCTGCTGATTAAGTCTAATCAGCAGCAGTCTCAAATAAAAAATATTCGCACTTATACCTTCTTTTAATTAGAAACAGTCTATTCTCTAATTACGCCCTGTGTGTCGTTCTTGTTTAATATCTGGTTGATTATTCCGCTTGCCTTAATGGGCTTAGCCAGGTGCTTGATACTCACGAAATAAAAGGATCGAATATGGTAAAAAATAGTATCGTTTTAGCAATAGTTATAAGCTTTTCCGGCGCAGCATTCGCTAATAATCTTATTAGGGTTTATGAAGAAGGTGATGAGTACTTTGTATTTCCAGCATCATCAATAGTAACGATCGAGTTTCAAAATGACGATGAAGAGTTACACATATACACTAAAATTGCTAAAGCAGGTAAAACACCCTGGAAAATAACCATTGAGAATATCCCCAAACAAACTGCCTCAGATTTAATCACTAAAATGTTTGACTCTAATCGCAGTAAAATTCTTGATATAAAAGTGGATGATATAGAGTAATTTAAGCAAGGCAGGACAGGGGCTAATGGTGTTCCGTGTTAATATTGTATTTGATTATTCATAGGATGAGTGAAGTGCCACTGAATCAGTGATTGTTCATGGATTTGCCTAATCGTTTGAAAACTAAGAAAATACTTTATCCAGATCCCCACTCAGTGTAGAATTCACCGCCTATTCGGGGCGTAGCGCAGTTTGGTAGCGCACCACACTGGGGGTGTGGTGGTCACAGGTTCAAATCCTGTCGTCCCGACCAATTAAATCAATCACTTATCTATTCTGTTATCACCAGCGAAATCATCGCTGGTCGCAATTACCTGCATTTTCTTTCCGGTGAGTTGCTATCACTGAAATTAAGTTTGTGTAGGCATGTCAGACTCCGTTTATAATTCCTCTCAAATATTCACTTTATTAGGAAGTTAACCCGTGCTCACAATCGCCATACTTTTGAGTGGCTTCTCAATATTCAGTGCTCTGATTTTAGCTTTTTCGCATTTTCGTTGTATAAATTACCCGGATCTAACTCAAACCCGTTATATGGGGGTTGTGCTGGTTTTAATATTGGCGGGTTTACAGTTGATTCATTTTGTTTATTTGCAGTTGGACCTATCCTTCATCAAGAGTGGTATCTATCAGATGCTCCTGTTTGCTGTAGCACCGGCCTTTTATTTATACAGTAAACCCCTGCTGAAAGGTCCAGCGCATTTTCAGGTCGCGCATTTTATACATGCGGTGCCAGTGCTCGTAGGTTACGGTTTGCCCTCATCGATTGCTTTGCCCGTGGCATTTATTATAGGTGCCGGTTATTTATTATGGTTGTCTCACAGTCTTTATGCTTTGCGAGAGCAGCGCAGTCGGTTTTATCTTGAATTAAGCATGCTCGGTACGGCATTTATGATCGCACTCGCGGTGTTATTGATGGGCTTGAGTTTACCGAATCTAGATGAAAAATTATTTTTCAGTTTGTACGCAAGTGCTATAGGCGGTGCTTTTATTCTGATTAATCTGGCAATTAACCTGTCCCCCCGTTTACCGGTCAAAATTACAGAAGCGGCTTCTGAAACCTATGCAACGACCACATTATCCAATGTGGATTGCGAGGCTGCCCTGCATAAACTGACTTCTTTGATGACCGTTGACAGGGTTTACGAGAACAATGAACTTGATCTGCAAACACTCGCTCATCAGGTAGGTTTATCCAGCCATCAATTGTCTGAACTGATTAATACCCGATTGGGTAAGGGCTTTTCCCGTTATATGAGGGAACAGAGAGTTGCAGCCGCTAAGCGCATGCTATTGGCAGAATCCACTGCATCTGTTTTATCGGTGGGGTTAAGCGTTGGATTCACATCTCAGTCAAATTTTTATGATGCGTTTCGTGAAATTACGGACATGACCCCCGGTAAATACCGCAAGATAGGATCTGACTCCACCCCAGAATGATCTTTCTGGAATAGAAATTGTCTTCTGTTCTATCAATCTGGAGGTTTCCAGGTGTGTCAGACCTTATGCTGAAATTACAAACTCACATAAGGAACCACATCATGAGCGATATAAACCTGCTACTTATAGAAACCATTATCAGCATGATTGCCAGTATTACGATTATGCTTCTGATATCACCATCACTTAAAGCCGCTTTAATAGATATATGCCCGACTGAAAAGCAGGCCAATTTCTGGCTTGCCTATACTCGAACCATGCTGTTGATTTCACCCCTATTACTCGTTTTATTAATAAACAGTAGTCATACAGGTAACACCTTCGATGATTTGCGTTCTGCATTTATTGCGGCGCTTACGGGGCTTTTGATTGGCCTGATCATCATAGGACGAAAAATGTATATTCCTGTTGAATGCCAGGTTTCACATTTAATCAAGGCGGATGAAGAATGAATATCTTACTTACCGGTGCGAGTGGCTTTATTGGTCAACACATTGTACAGGCATTGCGCGTCAATGATCATAAAGTAAAAGAAGTGACCCGAAGCAATGGATATGATTTTAACAAGATGACGACGAAGGAGGCCTGGTTGCCCTTGTTAAAAGACATAGATGTTGTCATTAACTGTGTTGGTATTATTGCTGAAAGACGAAATCAAACATTCAAAACGCTGCATTTTGAGGCACCCACTGCATTATTTCACGCCTGTGCTGAGTGTCATACCGGGAGGGTAATACAAATTTCTGCATTAGGTGCAGATGAGTTTGCTTTTACCCCTTACCAATTAAGTAAAAAGCAGGCTGATGATGTGCTGAGGTCATTAGCGCTTAACTGGTTTATTCTGCGTCCCTCATTAGTTTATGGGCGAGGTGGTAAGAGTATGCAAATGTTTGAGCAATTAGCCTCATTACCAGTGTTGCCATTAATCGATGGGGGCGAGCAGTTAATTCAGCCAGTGCATATCAATGATTTAACTGATTGCGTTTTAAAGTGCTTAATAAGTTCAGAAACGAATTTGACACTTGATGTTGTTGGCGCACACGCCACTACGTTTAAAGCCTGGCTACAGTTGATGCGCACTTCTAAGGGCAAGCGTCGAGCGGTTGTTATCTCTATCCCCTTTGCGATTAGCCTGGGAGTTGCAAAATTCGGAAAGTTTATCGCGCCGCTTTTAACCCCGGATAATTTACATATGTTACAAAAAGGAAGTGTGGCTGATGTAAAACCGTTGGCAAAATTTATGGGTCGCATGCCGCTAGATCTTGAAACCGGCTGGAGCAAGTTATGAGTTATCTGACATTGAAGTACTTGCACATCTTAAGCATGGTGTTGTTATTTGGAACAGGACTTGGCAGCGCATACTATAAATGGATGGCGGATCGTAGTCGAAACCTGGAGCATATTGTAATCACGAATCGCAATGTGGTTTTAGCCGACTGGATTTTCACGACACCCACCGTGATATTTCAACCTCTCAGTGGAATCTGGCTGGCCTACCTTGCAGCCATTCCACTGACTACTCATTGGGTCTTAGTGAGTCTTGGGCTTTATGTAATCGCTGGTATTTGCTGGATTCCAGTTGTATGGCTGCAAATCCGAATGAGTAAGTTAGCGGATCTCGCTTTAGAAACAAATTCACCCTTGAAAGATGATTATTGGCAATATGCAAGGCTTTGGTTCTGGCTGGGTATTCCAGCATTTATATCAATGGTGCTTATTGTTTTTTTAATGGTGTATAAATCTATTTAAGGAATTTTATATGAATCAAAAATCGATCATGCAGATTGCGCTAGGTGATCAATGGCAGGATTTACCAACTGTGCTGCAAGCGCATTATCAATCAAATGCAAATACCGATATTGGAGAGATGGATATCGAGTATCCGCTATTCATGCAACCATTTCTAACAGTATTACGTTTATTTGGGGTGTTGATAAATAAACGAGGTAGAAAAATACCCACAACGGTTGAGAAAAATATGAAAGGCGATATTCAATACTGGAAACGTACATTACGTTTTTCTGATGAGAAAATTATACTATTCAATAGTTTTTGTGTTCACGATAAAGATAATGATTTGATTGAATACGTAAACTCATTTATTGGTTTACGGATGCGAGTTTATATTAAAAATAAAGAGCTTCATTATGAGGGGTGTAATTTTGTGTTTAAACTGGGGACGTTATTACTACCGGTGCCTGAATGGTTATTGCTTGGACATACGACTATTGTTGAAAGCGCATTGAATGATAATGAGTTTATAATGGACTTTAAGCTGGTGCATCCGATACTGGGGCGTATTTTTCGCTATTCAGGTAAATTCAAAAATGTATCATAAGGTGAAGCGGATGTGTGTTTACTTTCTGTTTTCGAGTAGCTGAAAAAAAAGGTGATTGTACTGGAATAATTCCTGGGATGCTTCTATGCTAGTAATACCTGTCGATGTTATATCAGTGGGCAGGTTTTTTAAAATGATTAAATAAAAGGGAGCATGTATGGATACTCCAGTCAAAATATGGCCTTTTTCAGTTCTTCTTATTAAAAAATTAATGTTCACAGGACTGCTGATTCTTGCAGTTTGCTTATCTCCTGTCTATTTGTCCCCTGCGCAGGCGCAATGTCAGTCGGATCATCCTCAGGCCGTAAATATTGTTGTCGCTTCCCGTCGAGAGTCTATTGAAACGCAAAGTTTGCAAAAAGGTGTATTAGAAGCATGTCAGCTACAGTGGAAGACTCCGGTCAATGTTCGTTTTAAGGTTTATGATAATGTGTCAGATGGTTATAAATCCATATCAAAAATAATTGAAGAAAGTAATGGTAGCAAGCCAGAAAAAAAGGTTGATATTATTATTGGGCCAACTGAAAGCCAGGTTTTTTCTAACCTTGTTGAATTTCATGATGTAACCAGTAAACAGGTGCCAGTAATATCGCCCATTGTAACATTGCGTTCCGGAAATGAATCTGAGGGCTGGTTTTTTCGCACGAATGTGGATGCCGTTAAGCGCACCCGAACCATGTACGATTTTTTAAATGACCGTAGTGTTGAAAATATTTCTTTGCTTTATGTCGATCGAGCTTTCGGGGAAATAGTCGAAAGTGAATTCAGGAAAGAGCTTACTGAAGCGCAGCGAGATAGTTTCAGGTCGTATCGATTTAATACATCCGAAGATGCAAGGCAATGGGTGCGTCAGATAAATAAAGAACGTCCGGAGGCAATTGGTATTATTGGGTCACGTGATGATATTAAAAATATAATAGCGATGTTAGATCTTAAGGAAAGAATATGGAGTGCATATAGCCCATATGTTTTTACAGTCATTGATACCCGCGCACTGACCAATAATGGTAGTTATTTTCTATCGCTTGCATCAGAAAATAATACTTCAGAACAGACAGTCGAAGGTGAAGTGCTTGATCTTTCATATGATACAGCCAGGCTAATTATGGGGATTACTGATAAATTATATGCAGAAGGTATGAAGCCTGACAATGTTAATTGGAGAGAAGAGTTCCGTGATCGACTGGTTGTTTTTTTGTCCAGTTCGCAACCTGAATCAACACGAACAGGTATGGAATTTAGTGGATTTAGAAATATGGCAACTCCAAAAGTCATGACAGTGATTGACGGGAAAGTCACAACTGTGGGTAATGCTTTTGAAGGTTCATGGTTCCCGCCTTTTTCAAAATGGAAGGATGTTCGGATGCGACGCTATGGAAATTCTATTTACGTGAATATTGCTTTAATAACTATTGCAGTATTATGCTTGACGATATTTGATTTAAAAAAATCTCATCGAGTACGTAATAAATCATTATATCAACCACAGTTTTTAATTTTAATGGTGTTCAATATTGGTATTGCATTGAGTGTATTTGTGTTTATGGCAGAATATGGTGTTTTAGAATGGAATTCATTTTTTGGTGCTGGATTGGTAGCGCTCGGGTATGCCGGGTTGTTAAAAACTACGATATTTGAGTCTCAAACGGGTAAGGCGTTCGGTGCAAAATATTACTATGATTGCCTGGTGTCGGTTATTTACGACAATATAAGAAAAAGGCAGTTTGAAAAAATTGGGCCTGCGGTTAATTATATTGTGTATGCAAATTCAATTAAAAATTTGCGCAGTGCTTTAACTGAAAGTTATGGGTTTGCACGTGATGAAAAGAGAAGAGATGAACTTATTGAGAAACTGGATTTAATGGTTGAAAAAGAAACCACGACTATTGGTCAACGTACGGTATTAGCTAAAGCGGTCATGAATGAGCTGTCGTGGGATAAAATGATAAAACGTAAAATTGTTCCAGCAGGCACAACTCAGGATAAAATCAGAGACCCAGAACCAATTTTAAACAAAAGCGTTACACATTGTATGCGAATGAAAACAGTAAGCTTAAAGCAAATGAAAAAGAGGGTGAGCACTGCGATCAAAGAATCAACCTTGCTTGAAGAGTTTAATAAAGAGTATGAAGCATCATCAACCCCTCGTTCAAGAATGCTCTCCTGTGTTCGATGGCTTATTATACTGGAAGGTTACGATGAGAAAAAAATGATTATGGAAGGCTATTTGCCCGAGAACGCTCCATCAGGCAAGGAGCGACGTAGTGATAAAAGAATCCCGGCTGATGAAGACGTAGAAGTGTCATTAAATGATGCTAAGCTGAAAGGAAAGTTAAAGGATGTCAGTGAAAAAGGTGCGCGAATATGTTTTGATGAAGCGGTTAAAAAATACCCTGAAAATCAGAATATATCAATGCAGAATAAAGAGGGTAAAAAATCAGTTGAAAAAATTCCTTTTGACGTTACGAATAAAAAAATAAACTCAGATGGTGTTGTTGAAATCGGTATTTGTTGGGAAGAGCTGTCAAAACCTGATGAAAATAGCTTAAAAAAATTATTGGTTCTGAGCGAAAAATAATTTGAATATCGAATGTATAAATCAATCTAATATTTAAGTTATTAAGTGGTTTAATATATGGCTGCAAACGCTCGTTATGTATGCTTTATTTCATACCAGATCTGTTTAACGATTTTGAAAGCCCAGTCGAATGACCAAACAACAGGTGAGATGATGGTGTGATATATCAATCGTACTGTAATGGATTTCATGTTTCGTCCCTCTCAATAAAGACATTGTTTTTCATTGATAAAAGAGTAACGAATGTTTATGACCGTTTCATGTCATTCGATGCCAATCACTAATCATTTAATTAATGATTTCAATGCCCGGTTTTACGTGTACATTTATCGTTTCATCGATAGAATAAAAACTATGTCGTCGGGATCTTAAAAAGTCATACTCACAGCCTTAATCGGTAACGCCTTAATATCCATAACAAAATTCAGTGCTGCCGTCTTCACGGGTGGTTCGGCAATGCTTTGAGAAGGTATTCACTCGCCTGTGGATACAGGCAATCAGGTAGTGTTGCTTTATGGTATGAAGTGAGCTGATAAGCCTGCTGATCAAGATTTTCCTTTTGGCTGTGGTAAAGAAATTTACTTCTGGAGTTTTTTTGAGACAAAAGGTTTGTTAATTGGCGAGTCAGCAAACCAGCCTGTGGTTATGGGCATCAGAGAAATGTTACAGATTAAAGACAATATTGAGGCTGTAATTGAAGTGGAAGAATGTATTGTGGGTACGGATCGGGATATTAAAAATCAATACCCACGGGTTCAACGTATTTTTATTTAAGCGGAAAGAGCGAAATAATAATTTTAAATAAACACATATAATATTAGAATTAAAGTAGGGCAGGCTTTAATTCGAGATCGCTTCATCCTGAATAACGTTAAATTCTTCTAGCCTTTTTTTCTTGCCAAGCAAGCATGTCAGCGGACGACTTTAATCAGGCAAATCTAATGACGCCACAAAAAAGTATCTTTAGGGAGGCCCTTCTGGATAGCTTTTTTTCTAAGTAATTTCGCTTCACTCATTTTCAGGTTGGAGCCTATGACAACCGCATAATGTTTTGAACCGTTGACGGGTTGAAATACTTTAGCGAGAAAATTTTTATTATCGAGTTGAGCTGCCTGTCTTTTAGCTTTTTCAGCATTGGTGTGAGAGCCAACGATAACAAACCAGTCATCCCCCTTTGTGGTTATTCTTTTGCCAATCAGACCGCGTAGAAAACGTTCAAAATTACTGACTTTAGGTTCCTGAAAAGAGTTAGAATTTATATATTTGTATTTATTATTACGGGTCTCGGTAGCATGTGCGCTGGAAATGAGTTGCAACGACCAGTTGTTATGTTGATGGGTATTTTCGGCTTTCATTTCTTTAAGCGCTGCATTTGGGCCAACAACGCCGTAGCCGTTAATGGCAGTAGTGAGTAATGCGGGAGCTGCTATGCCTAATTGAAATACTTTAAAGGGTTCGCTTTCATCCTGGTGTAAATAACCCACCAGTGCACCAATAAAAATCAGTACCGCACAACGAACCGTAAGTCCTATAGCGTCCATGGTTTGCAGGTCGTTGATTAATGAAGCTAAATCTACGACTAATAAGCTTATAATGATAGGTGCAATGCCACCAATGCCACCAATAATTAAGCGTGTTCGGGTGTCTAAATAATTTGAAGTTTTTCTGGCCATGCGTGTGGTCCTTTTTTCATTTTTTTATATAATAATTCACTATTGCAAGCTTAACAATATGAGATTGTTATGAACAAATGTTTTCTATTTTTCACAGGTTTAAATTTAGCTGTTCACTCTCAGGTGTCGGCGTTGAGAACCCGGTCGATATCTTTAATCGCCTGATACTCCTCAACGCTTACTTCGGCTTGTTTAAAGTCCATCGCATCCGGGTAGCCGCTGGCTTTTTGTGCCAGCTCGGTAGCTTCTTTTATCCAGTTAGCCGACCAGAGCATGAGCAGGCGAATTTCATCATCACTGAGTTCTTCTATGGCGGTTTGCAGTATCTGATAAAAACCATTTCTTGATAAAGGGGTGTGTATGCTTGCAAGCAGTTTGGCATTGCACTGTTTCAGTGCCAATATTAAATCAAGCGTGTTCTTTTTTAGAACTGCCTGGCGACTGGATTCAGTTATTCTATTAATTGTATCCTCTATGATTTTATACTCAGCTGTACCGTGGCTGGGCTGAGCAAAAACGGAGATAAAAGACTCAAGTGTAATTAACGCATCGTGGGTCTTAGTGATGTCCCTTGAGCGCTTTAATAATTTATCACAAAACTCCCTGAGTTGAGTTGCCTTTATATTGATGTTTATAGATGTATTATCGGACATTTTTTTAGTTGAAGAATTAGTTTAATCTGGCAAATTCAGTGTTTATGCCGCTTTGTACCGGTTTACCATCTAGATAGAGCGAAACGATTTTAAACGGCAGGTTATTGCCGGCTTTTTCTGCAATATTCGTTGGGCTAATCGTGTGGCGGCCCAGTTTAGATTCTGTCGGCCAGGCAGTATTGGTGAATGAAACGTAAACCAGTTCTGAACAAACGATTCTATCGTTGGTTTCTATATCAAAATTAAAATCATACGACTTACCGATCTGACGCAGGGTACGAATTATTGTATTGGCTCGATTCTCATCGCTTAGCCTGTTTTTACGCAACACCGCCAGATCATCTACGTTCATAAATTGATTGAGTGAATTTAGTTTAACGCCAGATCGTAGAGCTTCGGCAACCAGTTTAGAAGCACGTATTTGCGAGTGGTGTTTTTTTACCACAGGATGATCCCATATGCCCAGCTGTTTTAGCTCGTCTTCAGAGCCAACCCAGATGGCAACATGGCCCCAGTAGCCGGGAATTAATTTGTCAGTTAATCTAAAGGGGGTTTTTTCAAGTAATATATCACCGGCTTTTAACTGTGATGTTATCTCATCATGTGCCGTGGTATTACCTTTTAACAAACCCTGTCGCACCTGCACAACTCCAATCGAATTACCGAATAGCAGGCTGAACAGATTAATACCATTGTTACTTAAGCTGGATAATGTGTCGTGGGTAATGCCGGTGAAATATTTTGTTTGCTGATTAAATATTTTAAACGGTGAAAATTTTAATATGTGATTGTAGGAGGGGCTTTGAGTGATTAACAGGTAAAGGTATAAATTATATGGCTGATGTTGAAAATCGTAACTTTGTTCTTTCCATGTAGATTCAAAAAACTGAATGGCCTTATGAACGCGATTACGTTTTTCTAATGAATTATACTGACGGGTGATTTCTGTCAGCTGCGCATTTTTTATTTCATAACCTGCATGTTTTGAATTGATGTAACGGCGTAGTTTAACGTCTTCTTCAAAGATAGAAATAGCAAGCAGGTAGTTGTCATATAAAACCAGCGCCGCAGAAAGTGAAAGCATAACCCCCTTTAAGCGTGTCGAATCATCGATATCTAAATCATCGTTATATAATAAATATTCGTAGTAGCCCGCATAACTGTAAAGCTTTTTACGCAATGCCAGATGCTGAAGGATTCCCGTATTCAGTGTTTGAATGTTTTCGCCGGTGAGAGGGGTTCCCTGGTTGAGACGGTTTTTAATTTGCTGGTAAGTTTGCAGAGTGATTTCCCGGTAAGATAAGGCCTGTTCAACCAGACTCTGGTATTCAACCGCATCACCATGGATTTGCTGATCAAGTTCAGCGCTGGCAAGTAAACCGGATGAGTAGGTGGATATACTTATTAATATCGTGTTGAGAAGAACAAGTAGTCGCTTCATGTTTAGTCTGCTTCGTGGAAATCGTATGTTGACAGTTTAAATTAAGTCGATAAATAAATGTAGATAAATTTTAGCGTAGGATTGATGTGGCTGTGTGTAGCGGCGGATGTAAAGCTCACCCGCCTTGCACCACTTACCCCATGATGTAATATCGATTTTGCCTGTTTTGCGGGATTACTTAGCTCACATCACCGAGTTTAAACTGTGTCGCATGGGTGTGTCATAAATGAGTGTCAGTATAAATGCACTCGCTGGCAAGCTACCTGGTGGCTGATGCGCAGCGGTGGTAGCGCTGTTTTATCTTCGGACAATGTGAAAGTGGTAACCGTTGCGATTATAGAGAAATGACTTCGCAGATAGTTTTCCTCAAAGCGGCGTACCCGCAGCTACGCTCAAAGCCAAATATATGATCATCGTGCAGCGTGAGTTCGTGAATGTGGTGGAGGGAGCAGGGTTAAGGCAGGGTGAAGGGAGCGATGACCAGCCGCAGGAAGCGATTAGTGAAGTGATCGAGCCACCTGTTGTGGTACCGACTGTTCAGACCATAGAGGTTAATCGACACGGGCCGGGTGAGTGGGCTTCAATTTTAAGAGCAAGCTATTAGCCTTCTGGAAATAGGCCACGTACAGGCAGGGGACGTTATTGTTGTGCAGTGTTGACCTGATATACATCGTGTGCGAGCGGATGGTTTTGTAAAAGTAAGAATACGAACATTGGGTACAGCACAAATTCGCTCGTTTGATACTCAGTATTTTAATGGGGCTAAATCGTGGAATTTCTATCTGCGCTCGGCTGAATTTTTTTCTAAATAAATTTGCTAACCCAAGCAATAAACTATTAGTGTTATGAGGCTGGACTTAATGTTACGACTAGAAGCTGCCTCGACTAATGCAGTGGGCACATTGCTTACAGAAAGTAAAATTATTTCGATGATTGCGCGGTATTCTGGGATTTATAATATGATTAAATAAACTTGAGAATGAAGTTATAAATATAGCGCAGATTTTAAGTGTCTTATCAATTGCTGCAATGGACAATCATAATTAACAATGGATAACCTGGTAACAAGTAATTTGTTTTCAAGGTGGGCTCCCCTCGTATTTCTGGTGTTTATGATTAGAATTATTTATAGCTAATTTACCGTATGAGGGTGTTGAAAGGACATTTAATTAAAGGTGGCAGATGAAATAATGTTTACTAACTTCAAATTATGAATGAGGGAGTTAAAAAAAAGCTTGCCAATATTGATTACAGCTGTTAGTTTTTGTTGCATGGAAAATTAAAGGCTTGAACAAATATGGCGCACAAATTTTCAATATTGTGCCCTTTATAGTTTTAGAAAAAAACAAATGAAAAGGGACTGTCAAATGGGATTACGTGGTTTTATTGTATTTTTTTCTTTTAGCGTACTGTTATTACAGGGCTGTGTAGCCGTTCAAACATTTCCCTTAGCGGCAAGATCCGGCGACACAATTACGTTAGCGGTAGGGTCCCCTGATGGGATGACAAAAAATAATACTACGGTTACCTTTACCTCCGATTCCGATGCGCTAAATCCTGTAGATGTAACCGCAAATATTCGAACTATTTCAAAAGTATACCCAGATAAAATGAGTACTGCCTGGTTTGGTGATCATGGTAATAATTTATGGGGTGATTTAATCCCGGCTGCCTCAAGTCATGGCAGCTGGTTAAAGGTTATTGTTCTGGATTTGCCCGTTTCACTACCTACTGGTCCTGGCTATTTTACTGTTACTGTCACGCCCGATGTTACTTATCCCTATTTGTCTAGTCATGTGAGTGACATTCAAATAAGTATGGAGATTCTACCTGGTACGGGTGTAAGCCATTCATTTTCTTATGTGCCCTATAGTTTTAATCAAAACATCATTATAAACCCACTGTCTACGCTTGAACCGAATAAGCATGTATTGATAAAGCCAAGAGTGCAAGTCACCTCAAATGAGTTTCCTACATATGGTGCAGTTGAGATTAAAGTGACGGCTCCCATTGTTGATTCAATAGGTGGAGCAACGAATAATCAGCCTGTACTTGTTGTATTTGATGATCAACCTAATAATCTGACATCTCAGAAACAGTCAAGTTGGGTTAGAGTTGGGGATGAATTTACCATTAATATTGTGAGTCCAGTTGGACTACTAGAGTTTTACGAGGCTCGATTTGCGATAGTATTAACGGCGGATAATAGTCTCTATTCTTTCGCAGGAGCACCGTTGGTTAATTCAATTAAATATTTTGATGACTCTGGTGTTGAGGTGACAGGGCCTGTTCCATCAATTGTTTTAAATCAATAGTATGCACTGAAACGATGAGGCAATTGTCTGCACTATTCGGACTATAGCATTCATAATCATTGCGTAGCACGATTTTGATGCTTGTTTTTTAGACAGAAATACCAAATAAGTGTTAAGTGAAAATAATTAGTATAGAAATTAATCGTTTGAAGGCTAATCGTTCATTTGTAATTTAAAAATCAGGGTTTGATATGAAGTTACGCATAGGGATACTCCTAATACTGTTATGTCAAACAGTATTGTTAAATGCAGCGCAGTATGTGGGGGGAGACCTTGCACCTAGAGGTGCAACAGATGGTCTGCTTAATGCGGGTGATTTAGTTGTATTAAATCGGTTGGTAAATGGTCTGGAAACGCCAACTTCAACAGAGCTATTGATCGCCGATGTCGCCCCCGTAGGCAACCCCGATGGTATTTTAAATGTAGCTGATATTTTAGTATTACAACGTGCCGTTATGGGGAGCATTACACTATCACCCGTAGTCGCGCTACCCACTGCACCCATTTTAAACCCGGTAACATCCTCCACGACTCAAAATCCATTTCAGATCACTGGCACTTCACAACCATTAACAAATGTTGATATTTATGTAAATGGCATTCTGCAACAACAAACCACAAGTGACTCAAGTGGCAATATTGCAATTGATGTGTTTTTACTGGATGGTATTAATGATATACATGCGCTGGCAACAGATTCAGATGGCGCAAGCCCGTTATCAAATGTATTACAGGTTCAATATGATAATACTATTAGTCGAACTCAGGGAGGCCTGATTTCTGTTGATACGGTCTGGACGCCCGGTGCAATAGCTCAGCCATATTCAATTGACACACCCTTGACCATTGAGTCAGGTGCTAAATTGATATTAATGCCAGGCACGGTTTTGCAGTTTGCAAGTGGTGCGGGCTTAATTGTTAATGGTGAATTGCAGGTGTTAGGGAACAGTGCTACCCCGGTTTCTTTTAGTTCTCTTACTCAAACAAATGGAAGTTGGCCGGGTATCAAATTAAACGCGACTTCAGTAAATAGTATTATTGACTGGGCGGTTATTGAATATGCCTCAATCGGTGTAGAAGTTAACGCAGGAAGCCTCAATACACGTATAGCCAATAGTATTATTCAAAATAGTTATTTTGATGGTATTCGTTTTAATGGTGCGGGTGGTGAGGTGATAAATAACACCATTACATTTAATAATTATTTTGATTCTAACGGTATTAGGCTAAATAGTGCATCACCTCTAATTAGTGGTAATACAATAACAAATAATAAGCGGGGAATTTATATTTCCGGAGCTTCTAATCCACTCATTAATATGGGAAATGTGATAACTAATAATCAAAATGGAATATATTTATTAGGTAGTGGTGGCAATAACCCGCAACCTGTTATTAATGGCAATGTGATACATGATAACAGGGATTCATTTGCTGATTATAATATTCAGGTAGGTGGTTTTGTACAGGGTGAGGATGTCGTCATTGATGCAACAGGTAACTGGTGGGGTACAACGGTTATCAGTGATATAGCATCAACAATTGTTAGCCGCTCTAACAGCGGTATCTCCTCTTTTCCATATATTGATTTTAGCGGTTTTCTTGATGCGGTCGATGGTAATCCGTTTCCTATACCAGGTATAAGTTTACCTATTTTTATCGAGGTAGATACAACGCTAGTTGCTGGCGTGCCTTATTTTGCCAGCAGTGATGTTATTGTGAAGCCTGGTATAACTTTAACTATAGAGTCGGGTGTAATTCTACAATTTGGAAAGGATATGGACTTAATTGTAGATGGAACCCTGGAAGTGAGCGGTACACAAGTATCGCCTGTAACATTCACCTCTCAAAATGGAGAAATCGCAACATCAAGTTGGGGGGGAATTGTGATAAACACAACATCACAAAACACCTCCATTGACTGGGCTGTTATAGAATATGCACGTACAGCTGTCAGAATAAATTCAGGTAGTAATAATACCAGTGTAACGAATAGTGAGATACGAACAAATCAAACCGGAATTTATTTCGATGGTGCATCGGGGATAGCGAGTGGTAACAATATTCATGATAATTCGAGTAACGGAATACGAGTATTGAATGCCTCACCAGAAATTGATTTTAATACAATAAGTAGTAATGGTGTTTTTAGTCAAAATAGCAGTGGTATTAGTCTATCCGGCGCCTCACCTCTAATAAGAGGTAACACCATAACTAATAATTATAATGGTTTAACATTATCATTTGCATCGAACCCTACCATTAACTTAGGAAATGTAATAACTAATAATCGTAATGGCATTAAACTTAGTGGTAATGCTGGTATAAGTCCTCAACCGATTATTAATGCGAATGAAATTCACACCAATAGTTCTAATAATATATTTGCAACGGGATATCCTTCGACGGGTAATAATGTAATTGATGCGACAAGAAACTGGTGGAATACTACAGATCCTGGAGAAATTGCGGCCTCAATTTACGATAATGCAGATAGTGATTTTACGTTTGTAACGATTGACTATAAAGGATTTCTTGATACGGCCAACGGAGTTCCATATCCCGTTTCAGGTGTTTATTTACCCCCATATATTACGACAGACACAACATTAGCTGCAGGTACGCCTTATTTAGCTACGGGTAAAATAATTGTTAGGTCTGGTGTTACGCTAACCATAAATGCAAACACAGAACTACAGTTCGGTACAGGTATGAGCCTGGTCGTAGAAGGGACTTTACAGGTTAATGGTACAAAGGATAATCCAGTAAAATTTACATCCCAAGCTGCAGTTCCCTCAACACTAGATTGGGCTGGTATTTATATTAGTAGTTTAGCGACAAACGTAGTTATAGATCATGCCATTATAGAATATGCTGAAAATGGAATTTATTTCGATGGAGCGTCTGGTACCGTTACTAATTCGACTATTAGCAACAATAAAAATGGCTTATATATTTATGGTAATTCTGCACCTGTTATTAATTCAGGAAATGTAATTACGAATAATGAAATTGGACTTTATTTAGAAGGAACCCAGTTAGCCGGCGGTGATCCGCAGCCAGTTATTAATGCCAATACAATACATAGCAATAGCAGTTATAATATTTATGCATTTAGATATTTTGCGGGAAATGATGCAGTTATTAATGCAACCGGTAACTGGTGGAACACCACGGTTATCAATGATATCGCATTAACGATATTTGACATTACTGTGATTGATAATAATGCGTATCCGGATAGGACTGGACCCAGGGTTGATTATCGAGGTTTTTTAGATTCACCTGATGGTCTTCCGGTAGATAATAGTTATTTACCGTTAATTATTTCAACAGACATGACATTAACAACGGGTACCACCTATCAGGCAGCGGGTGCTGTTATTGTAAAACCAGGTGCTACTTTAACCATAGAGCCGGGTGTTGTTTTACAGTTTGCTACCAATATGGAATTAATAATTGAAGGCGGATTGCAGGTTATTGGTACACAACTTAACCCCGTTATTTTCACATCGCAGTCTGATTTACCATCTGCGGGTGACTGGGTGGGAATTAGTATCGAGAGTACGGCCAGTAATATATTGATTGATAATGCCATTATTCAATATGCAACTTATGGCGTTTATTTTATTAATGGCGTTGTTTCAGGTACGGTGAGTAATTCAATTATTACAGATAATCAATACGGAATATATATATCAGGAAATACAAATCCACTAATAAACTCAAACGCTATTATTAATAATGCATATGGAATAACATTATCTTACTACCCATTCGTAGCTGATCCTTCACCAATAATTAGTAATAATGATATCTACGGCAATACCACGGCAAATTTAAGCCTAAACAATATATCAGCCACAACGGTTTTTAACATGACGAATAACTGGTGGGGAACGACTACAGTCACTGATATTCGAAGTACCATAACGGGTTCAAATCAAACGAGCTCTGTGCTACTGGATTCCATCGCCACTCAGGCAAACCAGACAACGATAGCAACTAATGTGTTAGTGGATACTCATTATATCTCCCCAGGCGTTTCACCCGGTATTCTGGATGTGGTGAACTTATCGGCTGCATTTGGTGAATCTGTTAACTGGAGTGTTGAAGTACGAAATGCTTCTAATACAACAATAAAAACATTGGCATCGGGTGTTGGTTTGCTTGTAAACACAACTTGGGATGGAACTGACTCAGTTCCAGGCATTGTTGTAGATGGTAATTATTCTTTTGTTATCAACGTCGATGGTATTCCTGTGCGAAGTGTAAATAACATCATAGTTGATAATACTTTGCCACAAGCCCTGTTCGATGCATCGCTCACTAACGCGGCATATGAAGTATCCCCACTTGCTGTTCTGGGTACTGCAAATGATGTTAATCAACTTAACTATACAGTTGAGGTCGCTAATGGCTTTGCGCCACTGGAAACAGATTATCGTATATTGTCAACTTCAACAGCAGTTGTTCCCACAGGCGTATTGATGAGTTGGCCATTTGCCGATTTAGGTAGCTCACTTGGCGAATCAAGTGGCGATAAAACACTAAGGCTAACCGTCAATGATAAAGCGGGTAACACCAACCGGACAACAGTGCAAATAACGCTTAATCATACATCCATAACAAATGTCAGCCATGATACCTATAGTATCAGCCCTTCGAATGGCGAACAGGTTAATGTGAGTTTTGATCTGGGTTCACCCGCTGTTGTTTATCTACGTTTTTACCCTGAACAGGATGCAACGAATACTAATTTGATTGCAGAGGTCTCTCAAACATTTACAACAGCAGGCCTGAAAACAATGAGCTGGGATGGAATGGGAACCGGTAATGCGTTCTTGCCTGATGAGGCGTATAGGTTTGAAATAATCGCAGTTAATGGGCAAAGTACTAATACATTTAGACGAATTGATACATTACCTGCGGATTATAAATGCTCAAATATTCACTATACAACTATAAATGTTCGTGAAAATAAATATGCCAGTTTTAGTTGCACAGTTTATCAACCCATTCGATTTTCGCTTGTTAATGGAACACGTGTTGTATTAAATGAGGCGGTAGATGTAGGCGATCATTCATTTGTCTGGGATCTTAGGACTGTAGATAATAAAATAGATTTTAATGTTCTATCACTATCTCTGTTTAAGGTTAACTACCTGGCCAGAGACTCTGTCATTATTAAAGGTAATAAGCCGAAGGTATCTGGTGAAGCGCCTAATATTGAGGTTATATCTACACCACATACGGTTGTGCATAGCTTTGATCAAATATCTACGATAGTTTACCGTCTTGATCAGGATGCAACGGTGAGCATTCGTTTATTAAAGCCATGTTTAAGTTCTGATGTCACTTGTAGTGTTAGCCATGATGATCCTGAGGCCGTTCCAATATTTGATGGAGATTTAAGCGCAGTGGATGGAGTTGGGGTGCCAATTAATCATAGTTTCGAATGGCGAGGTTATGACTTTAGTGCTGCGATTGTCGATGCAAATAATATTATGGTTGATGAAGAGGGTGTGTATACCTTTAGTATAAAAGCCACTAGCCCAATAACTGGAATGAGTAGTATTTATCGGGCCTCGATTTATCTGGCTCAATGATGGTGGGAAAAGCAATGTATAAAAATAAAATACCCGATCTATTTTTAAGCCTGTTTTTATGTTCGATGTTTTTTGTTAATGCGACATTACATGCACAAGCGCTAACACTGTTAGATAAGGCGCAGCAAGAAAAGATTAATCAAAAATATTCGAAAGCTAATTATTATTATTTTAAAATTTTATCAAAGCAATCAAACAATGAGGCAGCCATTTATGGCCTGGCACACAGTTTTCATTGTATGAATCAAAATGACAGAGCATTACAAGAAGTGAATAAATTAATTGCTATTAATTTAAATAACGAAAAGGCTCTTGAGTTGAGAGCGCGGATTAATGTGCAGAATCAACTATGGAATAATGTTTTGTCTGATGTTTCTCATATAATAGAAATCAATCCGGCGAACGCGATGGCTTATATGTACATGGATAATGCGTATACTGCTTTAGGTAATCAAAAGGCGGCTGATGAGGCTCTGAAACAGTACAGGGAAATAAAAGCCTTGGAAAAAAATATAAATATGGATAAATTATGATGTTAATGATTGGAAATAACGGTTATTTAAAATTAATAAAAATGATTGTTATTAGTATTGTATTGTTTTTATTAATAATGCCTATAGTCAATGCCCATGTTTTTATACCCTACCCACCACCACCCGGTCCTTTTCCACCACCTCCACCATGTGAAGCCGGGATGTGTTGCGATAAACCCGGTGGGCCAAATAAAATTGTATTTCAGTCGGGGGAAGAAACCTTTAAAAGAACTGATATGGTTGTAAATGGTGTCTATCCGATAAAAATTTCACGGACATATTCAAGTAACACACTGTACGACAGCCCATTAGGTTATGGATGGGCATTTCAATTTAATAAGCGTTTATTTGAGTACCCAGATCAATCTGTCGTAATTCGACATGGCTGTGGCAATATAAACCGCTACATACGAACCGGTAATTCTTATCAACCGGATAGCAGTTTAGGGAGTCAAAGTCATACCCTGGTTAAAAATCCTGATGGAAGCTTTACTGTTACCTACCCCAAAGGTGAAAAAGATGATTATGATACGCAGGGGCGCTTAACCGCTACATTTGATGTGGAAGGTAATAGTTTGGAGTATACCTATGACCCGCAGGGAAAATTACCTTTGTGGGGTAGCTCACCCAATACACTTGATCCGAGTAAATCGTTTATATCATCTTACGTGCATCGTTTGGAAAAAATTGAAGTGCGACACGCAAATGGCGCGGTCGGTAACAATGTGACCTTTGCTTATAATCAAAATACAGGTCGTATCAGTACGATTACATCAAATGATGGTCGAGTCGTCACTTATCAACATGACATTACTGGCGATGGAAAAACGCTGGGTAATTTAACGGGCGTTGATGGCCTTGATGGAAAAGTGTCTATTTATAAATATGAGGATACATATCGAAACTTTAGAAATGAAATTGTTTATCATGATTACCATAATATTACGCATATTCAGGAAGGTTTAAATGCCACGCCTGCGATCATCACCTATAACTCGAAAGATCAGGCCTATAAAGAAAGGTTTGGCAATAGCGTATGGACCTATGATTTTACGATCTCGCCTTTTCAAACTACGGTTGAGGAAAGAATCACCGATGATGCAGGTGTGTTTCTTAAAACTGCAACGACAGTTTATCAATTTGATAGTGTTGGCTTTATTGAATTTAAGCGTGATGCGTTAGGAAATGAAACTCGCTACACGCTGGATAGCTTTGGTAATAAATTAAAAGAGCAGATATATCAGGGTAGTGAAACTACGGGTACTTTAGTTAAACTGATAGACCGTACTTTTAATATTAACAGCAACCCTCTAACTGAAGTGACCACACTGCAAAGTGGTGAAGTGATAACGACCACCTATACCTACGATGGTAATTTAAAAGATTCTGAAACTACCGTATCCAGCCTAGATTTAACCAAGCAATTTAAAACACAGTGGATATATAATCACGACACAAATGGCAATGCCACAACGGTGCAGGAAGAGCGTCGCTTTAAAGATGATGTCACCTACTTAAGCACCAGCTACACCTATAATGCTCAGGGTAACGTACTTACCACAACCTTGCCCGATGGCCATGTAATAGAAAACGAGTATGGTGCTGCATATGGCGGTCGATATGTTACAAGAACATTTCATCGTATTGGTGGACTAGAAGTCCCCGATTTAGAAGAAAATTATACTTATGATAACAAAGGTAACCGTGCCACGGTTACCGATGCCCGGAATAAAACAACCACTACAATTTACGATGATTCAAACCGAAGAAAAACGGTCACTAACCATTTGGGGCATGTCACTAACTATACCTATGACGATAGAGACAATATAACTCAAATTATTCGTGACAGAAGTGTAGCCAACGATCAGCTTGATATTACAAAATTCACTTACGATGGCGAAAACCGTTTAACTCAAATTGAGCGCACCGATGCGCTTGGTGCGTTTGTAATAATTAGACAAAACACCTACGACAGTGATGGGCAGTTATTCACCACGACTAATAGCCTGGGACAAACCAATACCTTTAGTTATGATTTATTGCACCGCTTAGTGGGAATTACTAATTATAAAAACGAATCCATCAGCTATACATTAGATGTGCTAGGTAACCGCATCCACGAAGAAGTTAAAGACAGCAATGGTGTAATCGTGCGCAGCAGTGACGCTACATACGATGCGCTCAATCGTCAATTAACCCAAATAGGGGCAACAAATAACCAAACGACAACATACTCCTATGATGCAGTAGGTAACCGTACTTCCATGACCGACGCATTATCACGGCCAACAACACAGTATACTTATGACACCCTGAGTCGTTTAGTTAATGTGCAAGATGCCAATGCTAAAAACACAGTTTATGGATACCATGACCGCGGCTGGTTAGAAACCGTCACCGATCCAAGAAACCTGGTTACCACCTACAATTATAATGAACTAGGCCAATTAGATAATCTGGTCAGCCCCGACACCGGCACAACCACTTACACCTATGATCTGGCTGGCAATAAACAAACCAAAAAAGATGCACGTAATGTCACGGCAACTTATATTTATGATGATTTAAATAGATTAACCAATATCAACTATCCAGACACATCCAAAAATGTGACATTTACTTATGATCAAAATACATTCGGTTTAGGAAAGTTAAGCAGTATTACAGACGAAAGCGGCAGCACCAGCTACACCTATAATCATTGGGGCGATTTAATACAGGAAACCAAAGTGATTAATGGAAACAGCTTTAGCATTGGCTACACCTATGACACTGAGCATCGGCTAACAAGCACTACTTATCCCAGTGGTCGGGTGGTTACACTGACCCCGGATGCAAATCAGGATTTCTCAAGCATCAGTAGTCTTTATCAAACAACGACACAACCTATATTAAGTAACATCACATATATGCCCTTTGGTGACGTAGATACCGCAAGCTACGGAAATGGCCTGGCACTTAATCAGGATTACGACCTGGACTATCGCCTGACACGTCAGCAGGCGGGCACGGCTTATGACAGAACCACCGTTTATAATGATGTTAATAATATTACCGACATCACCAATAACCTGGATGCGACAAAATCACAGAACTTTATTTATGATGACCTGGATCGACTGACCGATGCAGCGGGTATTTATGGCACAGACCAGTTTGGCTATGATGATGACGGTAACCGGGTATTAGAAACCAAAAATGGCACAGACGTTTCTACATACAATTATCCAGCCACATCAAATAAGCTGAATGATATCACCGGCACTAAAGCGAATGCTTACGGGTATGATCTTAATGGTAATACCACCAGTAAAAATGGCATGACGTTTACTTATGATAATACCAACAGAATGTCGCAGGCGGTTAATGGCACAGTTACCACAAATTATAAATACGATGGTAAAGGCCAGCGGGTAGTTAAGGATGTAGCTGGTATTACAACAATATACATCTTTGATAAAGACGGTAAATTGATTGCGGAGGCTGATGGTGCCGGAGTAGTGCAGCGAGATTATGTTTATTTTGGCGGTCGACCTGTGGCGTTGGCGACTACTGGTGGGGCACCTGCGGTGTTTTATTATCACGTAGATCATTTGGGTACGCCGCAGGTGTTGACTAATCAGCTTGGGACGGTGGTTTGGGCTGGGGATTATGAGGCGTTTGGGGAAGTTAATCTTACGACAAATGTTGTTGAGAGTAATTTAAGATTTCCAGGGCAGTATTATGATCTAGAAACGGATTTACATTATAATTACTTTAGGGATTATGATCCGAGTTTGGGACGTTACGTTGAGAGTGATCCGATTGGGCTTGATGGTGGATTAAATACTTATATTTATGGTTTAAATAATCCAATTAGATATACAGATTTTTTTGGTCTTGATGTATGTAATTGCAGAGCGCCTCAAACAGGAAATCGTGTGAATGGAGAGAAAATATGTTCCTATAATTGTACTTGCAAAAAAGAAGATGATTGTGGAAATAAAACGGAAAGTAAAAAGAAAATAAAGGTGTCTGCCGGGAGTGGCGGTTCAGCAAAATGTAAAGGGCAATGGGAAGATCCATGGCAGCTTAATCCTAATTCTCGGACAGGGTTTGACCCATTTACTATAAATACAGATGGTTTGTGGGATAATGTATTTAATCGTGATTTCGTTAATGCCTTAAAGTAATGGTTAAAGTTATTTATGAAAAAATATATTAGCGTGACTACTTGTGCAGTGCTTCTGTTTTTGATATGTGCTGATATTTTTGACTTTTATCCAAAATTAAGTGGCACTGCTTATTATTTATTTAATTTACCACATGACTCATATAAGGAAGTTGTGGTTTGGTTGGCCATGTTTTTTATTGCAGTTACGCGATTAATTGAATTTAAAGTTGGTTATCTTAAGCATTTTAAAATTTTTGGAGATTTTTTTTCTGTTGTATTATTGCTGACTGTAATTTTTAAGCTGTTTCAAACGCTAGCGTTTGTTGTTAATGATGGCGCTGTTGAATTAATGGAAGGCTCTGTTAGTATTTTTAGTTCAACCTCTGGCAGGTCAGTAGTTTTGATATTGCTCGCTGTGCTTTTGGCTGCGGAGTTATGGAAGGATAATGAAACTAAAGGGGACAGATCTATATAAAAAGCTAAAAAGATCAGTCCCAGAACCAGGAAGAAAAATGCTAAGGAAAGCGAGCAATTAAAAGGGGTAGATTTATTTAAAAATTAAAGAGGGTAGATTTATTTAAAAGGCTAAAAAGGTCTGTCCCTTAGGGCTAAATATGAGCGTGATAAAAAAAATACTTTTAATAACCGTATTGCAGATATTTTTATTTGTTAATGTAGCATTTGCAAAAGACGATGTGGTTTTCCTGGCGATGCATAATAACTACTGGCAGGTCTGGTTAATGGATGCTAATGGTAAAAATGCCAGGGCAATTACAGACTCTCCTTATGATAAAAGTCGTCTGTCCTGGTACTCAAACGGTGACTTGCTGGTGTGTGGTAATCAGGGTGAGCTGGTCAGGTTGTCTTTATTAGATAAATCAGAAACTCCCGTAAAACTGCCGTTTAAGTATGTTAGTGATGCGGTGATTTCACCTGACGATAAATATCTGGCTTTTTCTCAAAAACCCAAAGGTAGTATTTATAATAAGCTCTGGTTGCTGAATGTAGACAGCGGTGAGAAAACAAAAATTCACTGGAGTGCCGAGGGTTTTCAGCATGAACCGGTGTTTTCGTTAGATGGCGATAAATTATATTTCTTATCGGGTAATAATGATCAAAATCATGATGTGATGCAATATAATTTGCGCACTAAAAAAGTAAAGCCAGTGACGTTTTCTGGGCTATATAATCTGGATGTTGCGGTAAACAATAAAAATCAGCTGTTATTTTCCAGTAACCGTAAAGGTCATTATGATATATGGTTGCAGGATGATAAGCAGATAAAACAATTAACAGATAATGCGGCACTGGACGGACGACCCAGTTGGAGCGTGGATAATCAAAGGGTTTATTTTGAGTCTAATCGTAGTGGTGTTATGAATATCTGGTCCGTTGATGTTGATGCTAAAGCAGAACCCGTGCAACTCACACATCATAAAATTGGGGCAAGGTACCCCTTATGGAAGCACAAGCAAGCTGGAGCAGTAAGTAATGCGCAAGAGTGATTTTTTTAATTTTATTTTTCTAGTTGTTTTTTTATATTTATTCTCTTTTTCTGTCCACGCGCTAAGTATTCAATACGTCAGCCATCAGCCTAAGTACATCGATTTTAAAGCGCATTCGCAAGCTGTTATTAGTTATACGCTTGATGAAGCAGCGCGTGTTGAACTGAGAATATATGATGATAGAGATCTATTAATTAATTCAATTTCATCACCGGGTGTGCAGGAAAAGGGCATGCATAAACTTACCTGGAAAGCTAATGATTTTAAGAACAGGCGTGTGCCCGCTGAGGCGTATAAATATGTTTTGTTAGCCAGTAATGCAAATGAACAGGTAGAACATGACCTGAGCGATTTTACCGGAGGGCAACAGGCGCATGTGTTTCAGTTGAAGTGGGATAAAAAAAATAAGCGTGTTAATTTTAAAGTGCGAAAGGCATCAAGAGTTAACATACGAGTTGGCATTAAAAAAAATGGGCCACTCATGATTACCTTGTCTGACTGGTTGCCAAGAGAGCATGGGGCACATGAAATAAGCTGGGATGGTTATGATAATTCGGGTGTTTTTAATTTAAACACAATAGAAGATATTGAAATATATGCACAGGCGTTTGCTTTAAGCGAAAATACGATCATCGTCGGGCCGAGTGCAAGTGAAGTGAAATTAATCGATGATATAGCGTGGAAAAAGGAATTTAGAACGCGTAAAAAAGCGATTAAACCCAGCATGAAAAATCACAGTCAGCAATACATAGAAAACCGAGGTGATTTTAAAGTTAATGTGGTGTTACCTGATGATTTAAAGCAAACGGCTGATGGCGTAGCGATTGTTAAGGATATCGTGCCGATTCGATTCTCGCTTGATAGTAAGGATAATCAACGCATTTTAAATGATCGCTACGAGCCCATATTATTTATAGATGGAAAGTATTTTGTTGAAAATGAAGTGGGTTTTTTCCCCATGACCTGGAATCTTGACACCAGCTTGCTATCAGAAGGTGAGCATTATTTAACGATTAATTTACGTGGTTATAATGGACATTTGGGCAGTGCCAGTGCAAAAATATTTGTACAGCGCTAGTATGCTAAAACAATAGTTGAATGGTAATGCCTGCTGTCGTGTTTATTTTAAAAGTATTATGAGTTTAGTTTATAAAATTATTTTAGTTGTGACGGGGTGTCTGTTACTGGCCTCTATTGTTTTTGGCGTAGAGTATATTCGTAACCAGCCCGTTTCAGCAAACACACATTACATGGGTTCAAACCGGTGTGACTCTTGTCATATGAATGAGCATCATGCCTGGAAAAACAGCATGCATGCAAAAATGATGCGAAAGGTCGATGTTGATGGTGTGGTGGTTGCCGATTTTCATTCTGATGAAATTACATTCGATCCACAACAGGCCGTTTGGGCAATCGGCAGTAAGTGGGAGCAACAGTTCATGGGTGAAGTTGATGGCCGTGAAGTGCTTTTACCCGGCGCCTGGTTAAACAGTACCGCAAAATGGAAAAATAAGGGCTGGGACGGCTGGACCGTACCCGACCCATTAAAGCGATGTCATGGGTGTCATACGGTTGGTTTGAATGTTGATAGCGGTAAATTTATAGAGCCCAGTGTGGGGTGTGAATCATGCCACGGCCCGGGTGACTGGCATGTATCAACCAAGGGCATAGGTAAGATTGCGACGGGCTTAGATGCCCAAATCTGTGGCCAGTGTCATACGCGAGGTCATTCTAAAACAGATGGTTTGTTTTATCCCTATGGCTATAAACCCGGTGATAATTTAGCCGATTTTTTTGATGAGATTAAACCCTATCCTGCACAAAATACCAGCCAGTGGTGGAGTAATGGACATGCCAGAAAACGTCACCAGGAATATTTTTCATGGAAACAGGGCGGTCATGTCAATAGTTTAAGCCGTTTAAAAACAAACTATGATGGACGCTATGGTGAGATAACATCAAAGTGCTTAAGCTGTCATGCGGGTGAAGCCGCGGTTGATAACATGAGTGAAAATTATTCTCTTGAAAATGTAAAGCAGGGAATCACCTGTGCTGTTTGCCACAACTCACATAATGAATTAGACCAACCGAGAATGAGTTGTAATAGTTGCCATTCCGGTGGCGCATTTCATCACCAGCCTGAGAAAAATGCAGCACATATCGCTTGCCCCAAAGACGCTAACGTCGGTTGTGTCGGCTGTCATATGCCTAAAACAGTCATGAACGGGGGGGATTACACATTGCACAGTCATAAAGCGGGCATTATTACGCCTGCTGAAACCCGTGACATTGGTGTGCCGAATAGTTGTGGTAATGGTGGCTGTCATTCGGATAAAAGTCTCGAATGGCAGGAGAATTCATTTCTTCAATATTATTCAAAGTCTGATAGTTGAGCCAGCTTCCTTACTTAACGAGAGTAATTTAGTTCTGATTAATTAACAGTTGAAGGACATCACTGAGAACCTAAAAAATCAAAGTTAAATTGATAAGCCTGAGAAATTTGGGGGGTTATAAATTTATTATTTTTTGTGTGATCAAGTGCATCCGGATGTACTCGATTAACCCCCTTACGTATTCGAAACACAAACTTGGTGCGGCTCATGGTGCGTTTCTTTGGCTAACTAAGCAAGCTGTGAATTTATTGTTTTTTGAACTTGAAAAAGGTGAGCAATGTTTAGAAAAACGCCAACAAACAAGCCAGTGAATTGTTTGTACAAATGATGGTGTTTGGCCGATGAAAAACCAGAAAAGTTGTGAAAAAAAGTTGTGAAAAATTCTGAAGGTTAAAAAATAACCAGCGGTAAATCCGCTAAGTCATTGTTTTAAATGGTACCAAAGGCCGGACTTGAACCGGCACGCCCGTAAAGGCAACGGATTTTGAATCAGTCGCCAATTTCTATAAAATCAAAGGCTTAGGGTGTGGTTTCACAACGAGTTTTCCGAATTTTAGTGCTTTTCTATAGGGTTTTCCGGTTATTTCGGAAGTTTTTATTGTGAAGGTTTGGCAAGGGGTAAAATTTTTAAATATGGGTATTATTTGGTTAGAAAATTGATTATGTTATTTGCATTTCTTATGGCGCTGGTAATATCTTTCCCAGCCACATCACCTTTCTTGTTATAGTCAGCTTTAACGCGAAGCCTTTTAAGTTCAGATAGGGCATTACCTATTCGTCTATTCGCAGATGTTATTTTATTACCAATTTCTAAGTGTGCACTATTTTTGAAGTTTGTATCTTCAAGACCTAGAAATTGTCGTACCTCTAAAAATGCTCCGTAATAAACACGGCTTACTATAGATCTATATGCGGCCTGAATTAAATGCTCTTTATTATTAGCGCGTAAGTTTTGAAGCTCGTCACCTAAGTGCTCGGCATATTCAATATATTCTCTTCCTTGAAATGCCATAGACCTTAGCTAATTGAAATTGTGATGTATTGAATGATGGATTCAGGGACTTCATCGAGCCATTCATTGAATAGCCTGTTTTCTATTTCATTTATACGTTCCACATCAGGATCGTCCACTTGTATAATGACGTATAGACTCTCCCAGTCTTCATCCTCCATTCCTTCATATTCTAATGAAAAATCGTTTGAACCTGTAATTTCAAGAAACGTATTCAAACCTGACTCAAGAAAATCTTTAATTTCACGATGTTTAAGTAAGTATTTAACTACCTCAGCAGTATTAATTACATCATAACCAAAAGGTAAAATAGAGGTAATCGTAATTTCATCATTTTTTTCAAATATGTGAGAATATAAGTCTATTTGTGATGGTGTTGCAGGGGTGATTTCAGGCATTGCAGATAGAGTAGCAGCGCTTAAAAGTGCGATTTTAGTTGCATCTTTAATTACTTTACTCACAGTATAAGTCGCTGGTGATTTATTCACACACGTTGTAGTAGCGCCACAATCAAATTGAAAACAGTAGCTTGTATCAGGTAATGAAGTTAAGGTCGTCGTTTGATTCATGTTAGTCCAATTTTATCTTTAACTTCTTGACTTAATAGCTCGCTAACTAAAGCTTTATTATTTGCATGTTGTGAGGCAAACACTGATTTAATAAGGTCGCTTCTTGATATGTCCGGGATTTCACCTATAAGAGTATATTGTTGTAAATGTTCAATTAAAACAACTAGGTTTATATTTTCAGAAACATTTGTTCTTGTTGAAATATTAAGTACATTTAATTCATTTCCATATGTAGTATTTCCACTAAACCAACCTGAGTTTAAGTGCCATAAGCTTCCAGATTCCCATATGTTTTCAGTTAGATACTTTGACTTATTGAACAGCTTAGTATAATCAACTTCTGCAACTTCTTCTTTCAAAACAAAGGAATCATTTACTTGGAAATTAACACCAATGATTTTTAGTTTTATGGTAGTTGGTACTACCTCAAATATCTTTTGAAATAGTTCACAAACATAGTTTATTGTATCATCCCAGTTTGCGTAATTAAGGCAATTGATATGAATACTGTCTTCAACTACTTTAAGCAGCCAGTTAGAACGCTGGTTGTTAACTTCATGCTCTTGCTCAAGTACGGGTGTTTTGGCATCAATACCTATAACTTTATTGTTAAGAACACTTGAACCATCTGGAGTCACAGCAAAGCCTTGCATCTTAATGTCATTAAGCTTGAAGCCGTCGCCTAAAGAGTCTTGAAGTTGCATTAGGGCTCCAACACAATTCTCACCAATATTTTGATTTAGCTTGAGAACAAAAACAGCTTGATCTATAGCGTTAGGTGTGCGAATAGGTAAGAAATTACTCATAGTTTTATTATATAATTTTGCTGATTCCGTTTCAGTTTGATGCGATAGTATGCTATTTAAAGAATGCTTTCAACGTATTGTTTATAGTACAAAATCGTATTAAATCATTAAATCAGATTATTTGTATTTAATTTGAATAGTAATATAACCATGTAATGCGCATTTCACTACCACATAGAGAGAGAGTGCTATGATTTATTGGGCTTTTAGGAGGGCGATTTTTTTGATGCCAATATATTTTGCTGAGCTAAAGAGGCATTAGATTGTTCTAGTGTTGTTCAGTATTCAAGGTCTCAACCCGTTCAACCTTCCTGTCATAGATCGTCACCTGCGAAGCCGTCTTATGCCCAGAAAACCGCTGTTTATCCCCTTCATAGTCCGAAATCGCCTTAGCCTTAATATCATGGAAGGTAAAGTCGAGCTTATACCCCAGCACCTTCTCAGCATCCTTCTTTGTTTTCTGCCAGAGTGAATCAAAACCCGATACCGTATAGTTCGAGCCATCAGGCTGATGCACCAAAAAGAACGATGTTACCTTATCCTCGCTATCATCTGTTTTCGGTTGATTAGCCAGTGCAATAGCTGCCTGAAGCCGAGGCGTAAATAACTTGATTTGTTTCTTGCCGGTTTTACCCTGTCGAATAAAAATACCATCCTCCCGCAAATGACTGCGATCCAGCTTTAGTACATCCGATTTTCGAGCGGCACAAAGGTAACTGATTTCCATCGCGATCTTAACCGGGGTAGGTGCCAGCTCATAGGCTGTCTGGTATTCCTGATCCGTGATATAGCGCTCCCGTGGTTTCTCAGTAAATGCGGTGACCCCACGACAAGGGTTGGTTTTGCATTTACCGCGCTGGTAGCCCCACGTAAACACAGCCGACATAAAAGCTTTTTCACGGTTAGCTTGTGTTTTAGAGGATTTGGCCCGTAGATCCATATAGTTGCGAACATGTTCTGGTTTGATGTTATCCACATGGGTCTGACCAAATACCGGCAATACTTTTTTAGAATAGTTGGCGTAATCTTTCTGCGATCTGGGGGAGAGGTTCAGGTATTTATCCGCTTTGAAGTAAAGCACGGCAAGGTTGGCAAAAATGCCGTCTTTTGAGTTCTCAAGTTTGGCCTTTTCCTGTTCATAGCGTAGCCACACGGTGGCTTTTGAGCAATACAAGGAGCAAAGGCGAATGGTGCGCACCGTGGCGTTTCTGGGGTGAAATTCAAAGGCCGCGCGTCCCTGATAGACACGCGGTGGCATCCAGTTGTCTTTTTTGCGTTTCCTACCCAAAGCGTTTCTCCAAAGATGAAAAATCCGGCCCATTGCTGCTTAAGGGCACATGTTGCAACGGGTGGTGAACGTGATACCAGGTTGTTTTAATTAAACGGTCATGGCGCAAAATGAAATAGATGCCGTTACGCGTGAGGACATCGGCTTGTTTGCTGGGTTGTTTAACACCGGTTAGGTGAAACAACTCATCATCGGTTAGCAGGTCATTCACTGGGGTTCACGCCCGTTGATGCCCTAACATTGCTTGGTTTAGGGGGTAAGTCCAGCTTTTTCAGGGGTAACATACCGGGTGCTGGAGCGATTGTTCGGTGTGTTATCGGGTGTAATCGTGTTTGTAGCATGTATCTCCACAGAAGCGTTGAACCAATGCAAAGACTATAACCCGTTAAAACCAAACACGGAAGGAGCGTAGCCTTTAAAGTTATACGATTATGAAGTGGCTTAAGCGTTGATTGAATGATAAAGCTGGGAGAGGGCAAAAAATAAACTCGCTCCGCTAATCAAAAATAACTCGCGAGTTGAGTTATTATCAATGATGATTAATTCTGGTCAATAAAGGCAACTAACCTTCTTTTTCTGGCGGTGTCGGTTCTGGTTTTGACTGACTTAACACGCTGCGCCCCTGATCGAAAATACTCTGCAGCAGGTTGAACTTTTCATTCAGCGTTGCATTGTTCTTTTCCGAGGCCTGATAGGACAGGGTTAATGTTTTAAACGCCTCTTCCTGTGTTGTCTTATCTTTATGCATCTGCTCAATGACCGTATTGGATTGATTGAGTTTCGCAACGAGTTCAGCGCGATTGGCTTTTAACTCATCCACCGCCTTGCCTAAATTTGCAGACAGCTTATCCAGGGTGATTGAATTTGTTTCTGAGGCATCTAACCGCGCATGTAAGCGCGCATTTTCACGCTCCAGTTGCTGGTTACGGTTTTTAAGTTGCGTATAGTCCAGAGACAATTTGTCTTTATCTTTTTGGATCAGGTGATTATCTTTTTGTGCTAATGCCCAGCCCGCAGTCGTTAATCCACCCAGCAGTATGGCTGCAGAAAGCCCTGTAGTCAGCTTTTTAACGGTGTTTCTGATCTGGTTATCACGTTCGGTTTTACGTGTCTCGATGGCCTGTTCCTGCGCCAGCTTGTTTTCTAATCGTTTATCTAGCGTGCTCTTTAAGTCACTTAAACGATCCGAAGTTGGTGCAGCGCCATCATTTTCTTTTGCAGATTTGCGCTTAAAATCCAGAATATTTTTATCGGTCATATTAGGGCATCCTGTCCGTGTTTAGGTTAACCCGAGTTTGGGTTTAATGAGTTTTGACAATAACTGATGATTGGGGTTCACCTGAATTAATTCAAGGTCACTCAGTTCCTCAAACACCAAATCAATTAATTCCATCTTCTCTTCTGGGGTGGCGACTTCATAGTAAGCCCACAATTCCTGGTCAATATATCGCAGGGTTTCTAAGAGTTGGGGGGATTTAATTGAATGCTCTGCATCCAGCCAGCCTTCTGGCTTATCAAACTTCGTTTCCACAAACCGCGCAAAGGCGCTGCCAATATTTTTCGGGTTGTTCTCTCGCACATACGCGTGGGTAAAGCCACGCTCTTTACCGAGAAAGGCGGCCAGTTTGGAGTTAGTTAGACCTGCGCCTTTCATCAGTCGTCGCAGGTTGTCGTATCGAATATCAATAATGGTTTTCATGATTGGGATAATAACCCAATTAAAAATAATTTGTAAATTAATTTAGTTTTGCTCTTCCGTGCAAGTATATCGTTATGGTATACATGTGTTGACTTGACCAGAAATGGGATAGAGAAATAAAAACAACGACGTTTAACGGTTTGGAGCAAGAAAATGAATCAGAAAAATATTCAATGGGCATGGCGGCAAAAAACACAGTGCGCCAGTATGAAGCTATTGCTAGTTGCATTTGCCAGTCAAGCCAATGCAAAAGGAGAATTAACCTGTCTAACCCTTGCCACCTTATGTAAGGCGACGCAGTTGGATAGAAAAACCATCATCAAATACAAGAAAGCCTTAATGATTGATGGCTTGATCGCAATCGAAAATTTACCGAATAATCAAATTACCTTGCTAAGAGGTGAGCAATGAGTCTGGATGCGTCGCGTTGGGCATGGCAACAACGTTGCGGTAAAGGCGTCGTTAAGTTGGTATTGATGTCGATGGCTGATCGAGCGGATGAGTCGCATTGTTGTTATCCGTCAATCAGTCGGCTGGCATTTGATACGGAACTGAACTGTAAAACCGTACAGAGTGCAATTACGCGCATGCTAAAAATGGGCTTAATACGTGATACCGGTCAACGAAAAGGCTGCACTGGCAAGGTCAAAGTTTACCAGTTGGTGAACGTGCCTGATCGTTGTAACCCAGAAGCCGTAAAAGCATCCCCAAAAGGTAATGAACCCATAGACGGGAGCATTACAAAAAAAGATCCCGAAAAGCCCCCTATTATCACGTTTAAACAGGCCCAAAAAGGGAATACACCCATAAACGGAATCATTCCATATAGTTCATCTAATACCCCCATATATGGGGGAATGAATACACCCATATATGGGGGTCAGAACCTATCAGTAGAACCTATCAATAAACCAATCAGTTTAAAAAAAGAAAAAGTTAAAAAAGAAAAACTGAAAACCGATGAAGCCATTGAAGAAAATAAAACCAAAATAACAAAGCCTGAAAAATACAAAGGCATTGAATTAATCAATTTGCCTGACGGTTTAAGTATTCAATCCGCTAAAAACTTCATCGACCACCGCAAGGCCATCAAAAAACCGCTAACCCAACATGGGTTCAGTTTGTACCTGAGTGCATTACAAACCTGCACTGACTGTGGCCTGGACTTAAATCAAATCGTTGATGAAACCATCGACGCCGGTTGGCAAAGCATTAAACCCGCCTGGTTAAAAAACCGCTTGAATCCACCGAGTAAATTACTGGGCTATCGCAATGTGCAAGATGACAACCGCCCCCGCAAGGAACTAGTCGGATGAGTTTTGATGCGGAACATGCGGTGCTGGGTGCGGTGATGAAAAAGCCCACGCTGGTGGCGGAAATGGATTTACTGGCCGAAGACTTTGAAACCCAAAGCTACGCCATCGCATACCAAACCGTGCTGGATATGGTGGCCGCCAATGATGTGGTGGATATTATTACCGTCGCAGAACGTTTAAATAAATCTCACCCGAACATGAAAGCCCTGTCGGTGATCGGGCAAGCGGCAAAAGATTGTCCCACTGTCGTTAACGCGGTGGCCTATGCACGTATCGTAAAAAAAGACGCCAGAAACAAAAAAGCCAAAGAAGTCGCCGTCGAGTTACTCAACACCATAGACCAGGCTGAAAACAGTCTGCAGGTGGTCGATCAGGCCGTGCGGGGTTTAATGGCGCTGGCACAAACCCAAAAGCAATACGATTGTTCTATTGGTCAAGCCTTACAAAAAGCGATTATCAATATTGAAACCGCGTATGAGTCAGACGACATTGTGGGCATCCCCATGGGGCTTAAACGCCTTGATGCCATTTTAAGTGGATTACATAATTCAGATCTCACCATCATCGGCGCACGGCCCGCCATGGGTAAAACCGCCTTCCTGTTAAACCTTGCCAATAATGCCAAACAACCGGTGGGGATTATCAGTGCCGAGCAACCCAATGAACAAATGGGCATGCGCTTAATTGCCATTCACGGGCGGGTCAATGCTAACCACATGCGCTCCGGCAAAATGACCGAAGAAGACTTTACCAAAGTCAGCAGCACAGTCGCCAACCTGCATCAGCAATCCAATATCTGGCTCTACGATAAACCCGCTCCCAGCATTATGGATGTGGTGAGACAGGCCCGTGTCTGGAAACACCTGCATAACATCAAAGCCCTCTATGTGGATTACATACAACGCATTAAATGGACAGATCAAAACATACCTAAGCATGAGCAAGTCGGTAATGTGGTGATGGCGCTAAAAGAACTGGCCCGCGAATTAGATATACCCATCGTCGCACTCGCACAGGTCAACCGTGAAGTGGAAAAGCGCAGTAACAAACGACCCCGAATGGGGGATTTAAAAGACTCCGGTGTCATTGAGCAGGAAGCCGATTGCATCATGCTGCTTTATCGGGATGAGGTTTATAACGAGAACACCGATCAAAAAGGGTTGATGGAAATTGATGTGCAAAAAAACCGTCATGGCCCGATTGGTTTTGTTTGTTGTTACTGGCTTGAGGAATATATGAAAGTTTCAGATGAAAGATAGATCACAAACAAATTATAAAAAAACTACAGGCGAGGAAAAATATGCAACAGCAAACCAGTCGTGAGGCTTATATGCAATACAAGCGTGGTGGGCAAGCCATGCGACAAGACTATGATCGCATTATTAATTGCCTTGAAATTAATCCCAATGGGTTTACCCGCAATGAGGTCGCAAAAATAACCGGTATTCCCATAAACCGAATCATTGGGCGTATCAATGAATTGCTCGAAGATGACGTGCTTAAAACCGAAGGTCGTCGTGAGAGTCAAACCGCCGGTTATATCGGTGAAATTATTAAACTAAATAAATCAAAACAATAAACGATAAAAATCATAAAAGGAAAAATTGAATGAATAATGAGGAAACTCGAAACATGGAAAATACAGTGATAAAAAAAGCAGTCGTATTATCACTGCCTATTAATCAGCGTGTGGCACTGGCTAAAAAGAAAATTGAAAAAGAAGCACTGACACACGTGGATGAACAGTTCGCCAAAGAAGCCAGGCTGAGACTGGCAGTTGTGTATCAGGCCATGGAAGACTTATACCTTAACGGCATTGGTGAGTTGGGTAAAGCAATGGCGGTAATCTATTTGTATTCCAGCAAAATAAAAGAGCTGGATGAAATGGGAATAGAAACCGCCTGGGTGCAACGTATCTTAAAAGACATGGATATTTTGGATGTGACCGATCCATCTCCTTATGTCGAAGCTTGTCTCGCCATCCAAAGTGAAAGCAGAAAACCTTCAAAAGCCACGGCCACAATGTTAATGAAATACATGCCCATCTGTGAATGTGTCGAAGATCAATTTATGGATGTCATGATTGATGAAAACTATGAAGCCGCATAAGGGAGATATACATGAGCAGTGATTATTATGATTATATAGAAGATCGGGGAGCCAAGCTCTATGCAGCCCAGCAGGCCAGAGGGGTTCAATATGACCAGGTGCCGGGAAGTGGTGGTGGAACCGAGCAACGCACTAAGGCAGATATAAGTGTGGCACGCGCAGGACGTCATATTAAATATGATATGACGGCTGAGTTAAAAACATCAGGACATACAAAGCGCCAGCTCCTGTTATGCGATTATCTGTTTAATGATGCGATTAAGCTTGCTATGGGAGAGGGCTGGTTCGATTTGAAGAAGAAGGAAAGCATTAAACTACTGCGTAATTATTGCTGCCTGGCAATTGAGGAAATGGCTATGCCTCAAGTATATACCTCACTTGCTGCTAGAGCGCGATTTATGAATATTCATCCTAAGGCATTTATTCGTAACCATCTTAAATATTACAGCAAGGTGTATCAGGTGCTGGATGATTGGGCGTTGGTGCAGTTTGAGGGAATGGTTCACAAAGCGGGTTAATGTTTGGCGGCAAGGGAATCGAAGTGTGTTATGTGCGCTTTTGACTGGTGTGCTATCAGGAGGGAAGCCGGTACCAGATGATCTATCTGGTATTCCGGTGTAATAATTGAATAATAATTAAAGATGTGACTTAAAAAAGTTACTTGACAAGCTAATCTAACATTAGTTAAATTTAAAGTCATCAGGTAACAAGCGTGTGAAATACCCTGGTGCCGATAGGTCACGCACATTCATACGGATTAACCGTAAGACAATGATACTGGTATTTTATCTATTACCAGTTATACACGCTGCGCTCTCTCTTTTAATAGGGGCAGGCTTAGCATTCAGATTGATCAGTTTATCTTTGGATGGCTGTATCACATATGTACAGTTGAGTGTTAACTGTGCATTCAGACAGAGTTTGTGCTGCTAGTTTAAGCGCTTCCTCACGACTTCGCATTTCTGCGAAATACTAAAGACATTTAATAATGGCTGATGGGTTTCTATTGGCTTTAAAAAATTGAACTTTAATGCAATTGAAATTTGCATTTTTAGATTACTGTTTTGATTAAATAATCATAACAGTCACACAGTTCACCTCCGGGGCTCACTTGTGTGTATCACATAGTTAAAAAAACAATTATTGGTAACGAGTGAGCTTCCGGTAACCAAACAATGGGAATAATGGATGATTATTTTAAAAAAATTACTTCAGAAACTTCAACTGACTGTTTGCGTATGGTTTTTTGTTTTAACCATAGGTGAAGGTGTTGTTGTGATAATTACTCTAGTCATTTACAGCTTAATTATGAAAATGCTGTAGTAATGAAGAAGGCTCGGTTATGCTATCGAGCCTTCTTTTTATGATGATTTATTTAAGGGTAGTCAATGCCACCATTAGGTTGTTTGCAGTTGGTAATGCGCTTGAGTGATATTTTCCAGCCTTGAATAAATCCGTATTTCTTTAGAGCGAGAATGGTGTACTCGGAACAAGTTGGCTCAAACAAACAGGCATCTCTTAGCCTTCGTGGTGACAGGATGCGATAAAGATAAATGAGACGAATAGAAAGCCAGACCAAGTCTATTTCTCCTTGCGAAAAGAAACCACATAATATTGACTATTTTCTGCTTTCTTTCCCCCTAAAGCATCAAAACAACCAGGTTGTAATTGTACGCCGATGCTATCAATACGGTAAAACTCCCAACCATCGGCAGCATGTTCATTAACGACACCTTCAAGATAGGCCGCTGCTTCATTGCCTTTATGAGCTTTCATATTTACAGCGATGTTGGGTGGAATTTGAACCATCTTATATTCAAACATTTATTTTTCTCCATTTATTATTATCAACAAAACATAACACAAAATCATGTGAAATTTAAAAAAAATACAAAAATATCGTTTTTAGTTGATTTGCCCCTTCCATGTCTGTCCCAACTTGACTAAGATAGTTCTAAGTTGGAAAAAACTCCGACTTAACCGAATGCCTGAACCCCTTATCAGGCATTAAAATTTAAGTTCGCCATTTACCCTAAATGAGCGGGCTTTTTTTTCGTCTGAAAAAAACACCCAACTAATCCAGTTAATTAATACAGCAATAGGAATCCTATGATTGAAGCCAACCAACTTCACGATCTTGTTGTGAAGCCCGCGCTTATTGCGCTAGGTAAACAATTCTCACAGCCCGCAGCCCGAGCATTAATCATGGGAACCATCGCCCATGAGTCCCTGTCAGGTCGTTTTATCAAACAAGTCGGTGGGCCAGCGCTGGGTATCATACAAATGGAACCCATTACCCATGACGATATATGGCAAAACTATCTGCGATATAAACCAGAGCTGGTTGATCGTCTAAAACTCCTATTCGAAATAAAAGATCCGAATGCGGATCGCTTGATATATGACCTGCGTTATAACGCGGTGATGTGCCGATTACATTACCGTCGGGTAAAAGAAAAACTTCCCGCTGCAGATGATATTCAAGGGTTGGCCCGTTACTGGAAAGCACATTACAACACCGTAGAAGGTAAAGGCAGTACAGAACAATTTATACAGCATTTTAATAACTATGTTGGAGGTGTGTTTTAAGCAGAAATAAAATGCGTTGGCTATATAAATTGCGATGACAGTGTATTATTGCTAGTCTGGTATATTTTCAATGTTAGGGGATAGGGATATTATGAAAGCTATTGCTATATTTATTGTTGTATTTGTTATTGTCATTTTTATGTTGCTGTTGATTTTTTTAGGTATTATGACATTTGACGAAATGCGTGAATTTATGAAAATTGAATTTTCTGAGTTGATCGCTTTTTTTAGTTTAGTTGTTGCCTTCATAGCATATACCCATTCTGTTGAATCAGCAAAATCCAATAGTCGACAGGTGCAAAGGATTGCAGATAATCAATTGCAGTTGTCTGAAAATATAGCGCTTAGTGAGGCGGGTCAGAAGTATGTTTTATTGGTAAGCGAAATAAGTTATAAGTTTGAAAAAATAGCTAATGATGTAGGGGGTCAAGCAAGAGAAGCGATCCAAAAAATTGGTGAAGTATTTGATAAGTATGATATGAAAGAAATGTCCAGTCCTTATTTGCGTCATGCATATCATCATAATATACAAATAGTGAGAGAGTGTTTTGATAATGAAATGACCTATCAGACAGGTATGTATATAACAGCTAATCTTCGGTTTTTTATAATGGATATAAATAGGCATGTTCTTACGCCTGTAGATGATAATAAATCATGGTTTAGTTTTTTTATTAGAAGCAAAAAACTACAATCGCCTGAAGATAAAATTAATCATACCAAAGAGTTTTGGAGAAATATAAAAACAATATATGAGCGGATACCTTTAACTAAAGAAGCTGATTTGTTTTCAGAGGTGTTTGAACATATTCAGGGTTATATCGAAGAGCATGAAAAAATAAGCGATAAGCTTGATGTTTTTCTTGAGCAATTAAAAAATGCAAGAAATGAAAATTCTTTAGAATTATTTAAAATACATAATACGCCATATTTGGGTAAAAATTTTGATAAAATCGAAGGTGATATAGGGAGGTTTAAAGAGTTGTATTTTCCTGAATTTTATGGAATAAAGGATGTGCATGTTTCGGATGGAATAGTTAAATCATTATATGCTGGTAGTATTATGTATATTGCTTCTCAGAGATTTAGGTGGGGTGAATCTCGCAAATATATTTAGATAAGAATATATGTTTTAACGCTCCAGTTTTACTGGGTTAAAAACTTTTAAATTAGGTGGGTGATGAGTGGATGGTATTGCAGTGAATGTTCGATCCAATCTAAAACAACTTACCAAAGACCTGGATGACATAGCCCAAAAGCAAATCCCATTTGCAATGGCGTTAACATTAACCAAAACCGTACAAAGCGCACAACGCTCAGAAAAGATCGCCATGGATAGGCAACTTGATCGCCCCACCCCCTTTACTAAACGAGGCGTGGCCATACACAAAGCCACAAAAACCAATTGGCAAGCCAGAGTGTTTATAAAAGATATTCAGGCAGCGTATTTACAGTGGGTGGTGGACGGTGGCACACGTAAACCAAAGAAGAAGTCCCATGTGTTACCTGTCGCAATCAAGCGTAATAAGTACGGCAGTATTCCGCGGGGCAAAGTACAAAAGCTATTACAACGTGCCGATGTGTTCAGTGGTGTGGTGAAGGGTGTGGCGGGTATCTATCAGCGTACACGCCGTGGCATACAATTATTACTAGCCTTTGAGTCGGTGGCTAAATACAAGCCGCAGTATCAATTTTATGAGGTGGCTGAAAAGCGAGTAAAGCAGGTGGTTGTTCGTAATTTTAATCTGGCTATGTCTAGGGCGCTAAGATGCGCTCGGTGAAGAATGATAAAAAGTATTTAAGTTATTTCTTTATAGTATTTCTATGTTCAGGGGTAAAGGGCGCTTTTTTAATTGGTAAGTCTTTCATTATTTTTTTTATATTGGTTTTAGCCTTATCCAAAGCCGTTTTTTCGTTCTGTAGTGTTGATGTTTGTTTTTGATCAGCCATTATCGTTTTCCTTATCGTTATTGTCTTCAAATAACTCATCGTCGTCTTTGAAAATATTATTAGGATCGCCAATAACGGACGGTTCATCATCAGAATAAATTGGCATGTCATCGAAGGATTCTTTAGCCTTCTTTTTTAGCCAATCTTTACGGTCTTTGAAGTTGTCTGGTATTTTATCGGTCATAATATTATAGTACTTTACGCAAGTATGATGGGGTGTTCGCACCTTTTTGCTTGATTAAAGTATACCCGAACCTAGAGTAGTATTGTTCAAGATTTTCATTAATTGGGTCGATTATACGGGCTTCAGAAGCACCAATATAGCGGGCATATAGCTCGATAGCGGACAATACTATAGGAACAATGCGGCCTTTTAATGGATTTGAGGTTGCTCTGGCCTCAACAAAATCCAGTCGCATCCGTGTGCCATTATATGTCGGTCTACCCAAATTCAGACTGGCTAGTGTGTTTCCATGCCAGACCGCCATTTCAAAGCGTTTTGGGTATCTAAAACTGTATTCTCTATGGCCGTCAATCCAATCCCAATCAACCTTTCGCTTAGGACTTGTTGCCCAGAGTTTGGCTTGGACTAAAGCGGTTTGGTTGATAGCGGTTAGTTTTATATTTTTCTTATCCATATAAGGCATTTCAGATTGGATAACAGAGCGGACTTCATCGCGTATAGCTTCATAGCGATTCTCAGCATCTTGATGTGTAGCTAACATTGTTACGTTCCATGCATTATTATTTTCTCAAATAATACGTTGTTTAATACGGCATCACAATTGATTTCTGGAGCATGAAAGTAGTGAGCTATCCTGAGGCAACTACAAAGGCGCTAAGAAGCGCACGGTGAAGTAAGACTATGAATCAAAAGCACAGAGATTAATGCACACGCGGCCTTACTGGGGGTTACAAATGGCAAGATTGTATAGGTTCTTCCCAACGCTTGAAAACCCGAGGGTCATTCGCAGCGCGTTCTCTTTCTAGTCACAGAATTTAAAAAGCCATTTCCGTTTCCGGCTAAAAACATCAAATTAACGTTAAGCGATCGCCATGGCGCGATATAGGCAAAATGTACTTTGCCCTAAAACCGGAAATGGCCTGTTTATACAATGCAAAAATCAAGCACACAAAATCGCTAATAGCTTGCTACAGCAACGTTTCATTTTTTACTGCCCGGAAATGACCCCATTTCCACCCCCTGCTTTATCAATAAACTTAAATATAATCAAAAGGTTAGCTATGTCTAATGCCCATCCGCTCTACAGTGCATCTACAATTGCCCATTTGTTTAATCTAACGGAACGACGTGTGCAACAACTGGCCAAAGAGAAAATTATTCCCAAACCCCAGCGTGGAAAATACGAATTAATTGGGGCGGTGCGCGGCTATATCCAGTACTTAAAAAATCGCGCCTCAGGACAACCAAACGCAGCAACCGAGTACCAGTCAGAGCGCCTGCGCTTAATCACCGCACAAGCGGATGAGATGG
>Ga0316207_10000215_pt1 | contig 113346 bp, 140 predicted proteins | sample 6weekpyrite_MG_FD_204943 | JGI IMG/M metagenome (GOLD analysis project Ga0316207, IMG submission 204943) | Microbial mat bacterial communities from mineral coupon in-situ incubated in ocean water Damariscotta River, Maine, United States -... | ecosystem: Environmental > Aquatic > Marine >...
CACGACGCTCTTCCGATCTCAGTAAATGTAATTGCTTAGTTAAATCTGGGCAGAGACCCGCAAAAGGATATAACATGTATGACAATGAAATGATTGAGTGTAAAGACGAACTTTTAAACCACTACCTTCATCACTTTGATGAGTGTGAGGATGAGATTCCTCATTTTAATGAGGAACTTAACTGTTTAGATATTATGGCAGAGTGTTCTGAAGAGATTATCTGGGCTTAAGCTCAAAGACTTGCTTAGAGAGTCTAAGAAAAAGTATGACAGATAGACCAGAAGCACCAAAGATCATGGCCATAACCATCATCTGATAACGTGCAGCAATCAAAGGTGAAATACCTGAAAGAATCTGTCCTGTCATCATACCAGGAAGTGAGACCAAGCCAACAGCAAACAAAGAGTTTGTGATAGGGATAAGTGCGGCAAAAAGAGCATCATTAAAAGCACTTTCATAAGACTGCTTCATCTGCAACTCTTTATGCAAACGTTCCGCACTTAGTGAGATGGCTATCATCGCATTGGCAAAGATCATGCCTGCTAAAGGAATAATATGATCGGCACAATACCACGGACTTACCTCTAAAACAAACTGCGTGATAATCATAAGTGTAAACCCACCACCCAATAAGATTGAGATAAAGGCATGAAAAAAGAGCTTTTTTTGTAGATGAGGCACGGTTCTTAGTGCAATCCAACCCGCCGCTATTAGCATAACACTCAAAGCAGTAAGGACGATGAGACTCTCTTGGGTTTGAAAGATATATATCAAAAGATAGCCAATCATAAGCAGTTGCAAAATCATCCTTGCCATGGCATAAAGACTAGTAGTATACTCAAGCTTATGATAAACAAAGTAGACAATAACGAGTAAGGCCGGTATAAAAGATAGAAGTAGTGAAAGCAGGGATATCTGCTGCATAGATCTCCTTTGGATCATATTGGGAACATTAAGTGATGTTCATTATACTTTAATGTGCAATTTTTATGCATAGGGGTTGGGCAAAGTGTTTGTATAAAATTTAATCAAATTATGTATATTTTCTATTCATGAATGGTATATACTGTTAGAACGAAAGAGGGTTAATATGAGTGAAAAAAACTTAGTTGATATCATTATCTTTGGAGGGCATGGCGATCTTGCTTTTAGAAAGTTAATGCCTTCAATCTATCATCTTTATTCGCAAGGTTTGATTCATAAAGAGAGTCGCATTCTTACGCTTGATTATAAACCAATGTCTTTTAAAGAGCATTTGGCACTGGTGCATGAAAAGATGCTGGAATTTGTCCCTAAAGAGGAATTTGATGAAGAGCACTTTTCTGCCTTTGCTAAGGTCTTAGAACTTGTTAAAGTCGATATTACAAAAGCGCAGGATTTTAAAGCCTTAGCGGATACCTTGGATACTTGTAAAGAACATGAGCGTCTCTATTATCTCTCTACCTCCTCAGATTTTTTTGCTCAAATCTGTAAACATTTAGATCAATTTAAGCTTATAAAAGATGACTCTAGGGTAGTGCTTGAAAAGCCTATTGGCCGTAATTTAGAGTCTTCGCAACTTATTAATAATGAGGTCTTACGCTATTTTAAAGAGTCTCAAATCTACCGCATTGATCATTATCTTGGAAAAGAGACGGTGCAAAACATTCTAGCCCTTCGCTTTTCAAACCAACTCTTTATGCCTTTATGGAATGCAAGCAATATCGACCATGTTCAAATCACTGTGGCTGAAGATGTTGGGGTTGAAGGACGCTGGGGGTATTATGATGAGTATGGTGCCCTTCGCGATATGATTCAAAATCATCTGATGCAACTGCTGTGTTTAGTTGCTATGGAGCCACCGTGTTCTTTAGATGCGGATAGTGTACGTGATGAGAAGGTGAAGGTTGTGCGCTCTTTGCGTAAGATTAAGCTCAGTGAAATTGAGAGTAAAACCGTACGTGCTCAGTATGATAAGGGCGTTATTAATGCGCAAAGTGTTCCTGCATATAAGGAAGGCGAGGGGGTAGAAAACAGTACGACAGAGACCTACGCTGCTCTTCGTGTAGATATAGATAATTGGCGATGGAATGGGGTTCCTTTTTATCTGCGCAGTGGTAAACGGCTTAAAGAGCGTAACTCTGAGATTATTATAAAATTTAAAGAGGTTCCTTACTCTATCTTTGCCAATGGGGGACGTTGCATTGAGCAAAATACTCTCATTATCTCCTTACAACCTAAAGAGAGTATTACCTTAAAACTGATGAATAAGGTGCCTGGATTAACTGAGCAGATGAACTTACAGAGTGTGGAGCTTGAACTCAATGCCCCTGAGCTAAAAAAACGAAAATTTTCAGCCTATGAGCGCCTTTTACTTGATGTTATTCGTTCCAATCCAACCCACTTCATGCGTTTAGATGAGGTGGAAGCCGCTTGGAAATGGGTGGATGGAATCATAGAAGCTTGGGAAGAAAACCTTGTTCCGATGAAGTCTTATACAGCAGGGACAGAAGGTCCTACAGCGGCCATTGCGATGATAGAAAGAGATGGAAGGAGTTGGCATGAAGGATAGTGTTATCTTACAAAGCTTTACCTCCGCTCAAAGTCTGCGTGAAAGTATGCTCAAGAAAACAAAGAACATTATTTTAGAGGCAGTACAAAAAAGAGGACGCGCAAGTCTAGCGCTCTCTGGCGGGAATACACCCAAGCCTTTTTTTGAGGCCTTAAGCACTTTAGAGCTTCCATGGGATAAGATAGATATTACACTTGTAGATGAGAGATGGGTAGATACAAGTAACTCAGATAGTAATGAATACCTAGTGCGTCATTTTTTAATGCAAAACCAAGCGGCTCAAGCGAATTTCATTGGGCTTAAAAATGAGGCTATCTCAGCACAAGAGGGTGTGAAAGCGTGTCAAGAGCGTCTAGACTGTTTTAAAGATGATTTTGATCTGGTTATCTTAGGTATGGGCGAAGATGGGCATACGGCTTCTTTTTTCCCCAAGGCAAGAACCCTAGATAAGGCTTTGAAAACAGGTGAAACTTGTGTGGCAATCACACCACCTGAAGCAAAATATGAGCGAATGACACTAAGCTTAAGTAGGCTTTTGCGTACCAAAAAACTGTTTTTACACATAGAAGGTGAAGCAAAATTTAAAACCCTAAGTAAGGCAGCACAAGTTGGTGATATACAAGCCATGCCAATTCGTGCCTTTTTACTTAAAGAGAGTAAACCCTATTTGGAGGTATTTTATGCTCAATAAACACTTAGATGAAATAACTCAAGTCATTATTAAACGTAGTGCTACTTCACGTAAGATCTATCTAGAGCGCTTAAATACCTCTTTGAGTGAGGGCGTTATGCGTAAAAGTTTAGGGTGTAGTAACCTAGCACATGGGGCTGCGGCCTGCGATGCTAAAGAGAAAGCGTCTATTTTAGAAGGAAAGGGTGAAAATATTGCCATTATCTCTGCGTATAATGACATGCTCTCTGCACATGAACCCTATAAGACCTATCCGCCTTTACTCAAACGTGCTTTAGCCCTAAAGGGGGCGACGGCTCAGTTTGCAGGTGGTGTACCTGCAATGTGTGATGGGATAACACAGTCTGAGCCAGGAATGGAGTTAAGCCTATTTTCTCGTGATAACATTGCCATGGGCACGGCTATTGCCCTTTCGCATAATATGTTTGATGGTGGACTATATCTGGGAGTGTGTGACAAAATTGTTCCAGGCTTGCTTATTGGTGCACTTCATTTTGGTCACCTTCCCGCTGTCTTTGTTCCAGCAGGGCCCATGAGTTCAGGTATTTCTAATGCTCTTAAGGCCAAGGTACGTCAAGAGTATGCTGAAGGTAAAGTCGATGAAAGTGCACTCTTACAAACTGAATCAGCTTCGTATCATGCTTCAGGAACCTGTACCTTTTATGGAACAGCTAACTCCAATCAAATGCTCATGGAGATTATGGGACTGCACCTTCCGGGAAGCTCCTTCGTTCAGACCAATACTCCTTTACGCGATGCCTTAACCCAAGAAGCAGCCCATCAACTCTTAAAACTTACACACAAAAGCGAAGGGTTTATGCCTTTAGGCAGGCTTTTAGATGAGAAGAGTTTTGTGAATGCTATCATAGGCCTTTTAGCCACAGGAGGCTCTACGAATCACACTATTCATCTTATTGCCATGGCAAGAGCGGCAGGGATTGTGCTTAAATGGGAAGATTTTGACGCACTTTCAAAAATCATTCCTCTGCTATGCAAGATGTATCCTAATGGAAGTGCGGATGTGAACCATTTTCATGAGGCGGGCGGGATGAGTCTTGTTATCTTGGAGTTATTAGAAGCTGGTCTTTTACATGAAGATGTCAATACTATCATGGGTAAAGGCTTACGTCATTATGTCAAAGAGGCAAGTTTACAAGAGGGTGAACTCTGTTTTACAGAAGGTAAAACAGACTCTTTAGATAAAAATGTGATTTCCTCATGTAAAGAGCCTTTCTCAGAACATGGTGGTTTAGCTGTTTTAGATGGGAATATTGGTCAAAGTGTGATTAAGACCTCTGCACTCAAAAAAGAACATACCTATATAAAAGCACCTGCACGTATCTTTCATACCCAAGAAGCCTTAGATGAGGCCTTTAAAAAAGATGAACTCAATTGTGATTTTATTGCCGTTGTAAGGTATCAAGGCCCAAAGGCCAATGGTATGCCTGAATTGCATGGGTTAATGAAGCCACTGGGGGTACTTCAAGATAGAGGTTATAAGGTCGCTATTATTACCGATGGGCGTATGTCAGGGGCTTCGGGTAAGGTGCCTTCGGCCATTCATATGACACCTGAAGCCTTAGATGAAGGTATGATTGCCAAGATACAAGAGGGTGATATGATAGAGCTTGATTGTGAAAAAGGAAGCCTTAAATTACTTGTGGATGAAGCTATCTTGCAAAAGCGAGAGATCAAAAAACCTGACTTAAGTGCCAACCACTTTGGCATGGGCAGAGGACTCTTTAGCATGATGCGCTCACATAGTTCTGGGGCGAATGAAGGAGCATGTAGTTTTGCTCTTGTAGGAGATGAGTTGTGTTAAGTGCCAAAGAGGTTATGAAAATTTCACCTATTATTCCTGTTTTAGCTATTGAAGATGCTTCAAAGGTCTTAGATATTGCCAAGGCACTTCTGGCAGGAGGGGTTAATATCATGGAAATCACCTTACGTACAAAAGCAGCTTTTGAGGCTATTGAGATAGTTTCTAAAAAGCTACCAGAAATGTGTGTTGGCGCGGGAACTGTCGTGAATCTTGAGCAGTTTAAAGAAGTGAAAAAACGGGGGGCAAAGTTTATTATCAGTCCGGGCTTAAATGAGACCTTGCTTGATTATGCACAAGACAGTTCTATTGCTTATATCCCGGGTGTGAGTTCAGCAAGTGAGATTATGCTGGCTATGGAATATGGGTATTTTGATTTAAAACTCTTTCCAGCTAATGTTGTTGGAGGAGTGCAGGCGCTTAAGGCCTTTGGTGCTCCTTTTTCACAGGTGAGTTTTTGCCCAACAGGAGGGGTGAATTTGGATAACCTTCGTGAATTTACGAGCCTTGATAATGTGGCTTGTGTCGGTGGAACATGGTTTTGTTCTAAGGCATTGATAGATGCGGGGGATTATGAAGCGATTACTCGTTTATCTAAAGAAGCTATTGAGGTGATTGATGCACGATAACTTACTCATCTTTAGTGACCTTGATGGGACACTATTGAATCATTTTGATTATAGTTTTAACGCTGCGTCTGAAGCTTTAAAAGTGCTTGAAAGAGCAAACATACCGCTTATCATCTCTACGAGTAAAACCTTTGCAGAGGTGTGTAAACTGCAAAAAGAGTTAGGTATTAGAGCTCCTTTTATTGTGGAAAATGGAGCGGGTGTTTTTATTCCTAGTGATTCTGACTTAGCTCAAGAGGATTGGCACAAACAAGAAAAAGAGTGGATCAAGGTGTCTCAAGCAAAGTCTTATCTGGAATCACGTCTGTTTTTAAATGCCATGAAAGAAAAGTATCAACTGCGTGGTTTTGGTGATATGGATCTTAAAGAGGTTGTTAAACTTACGGGTCTTCAAGCGGATAAGGCAAAAGATGCTAAAAAGCGTGACTTTACTGAGCCTTTTATAATGCAAGATGAATCACAAATGCCTGCGTTAAAAGAAGAAGCCAATGCTATGGGCTTTGATGTTGTCTTGGGGGGACGATTTTATCATCTTATCACCTTGGATTATGACAAGGCTAGCGCAATGCAAAGTTTAAAAGTCTTGTATGAGGAGTATTATAAAAAAGGTTTTAAAACGATTGCCCTTGGTGATAGTAGTAATGACTTTAGTATGATACAAGCCGCTGATCACGGAATTTTAATTCCTAAGCATAATGGCAGCTATGCAAATTTACATTTTGAAGGCCTTATCAAGGCTCCATTTGCAGGACCAAAAGGGTGGAATAGCGCAATTTTAGGGATACTAAATGCAGACTAAGAACGTATTACAGACACTTTTTGATACGGCACTTGAGTTCATATCACCCGATTATCTAATCAAAAATCAGTGTAAAGTGCAAGACGATACCTTGGTGGTGAATGCGCAAGAATATAAGCTCTTAGAGTATGAACATATCTACCTTTTAGGTTCGGGTAAAGCGGCATGGAGCATGGCTAAGGCCCTCTCTTCACTTTTATCTCAATACCTTAGTTCGGGTGTGATTGTCTCTCCTGTGTGCCAAGAAGAGTTAGAAAAGATTGAGTGTTTAAGCTCGGACCATCCCATTCCAAGCGAACGTAGTCTTAAAGGGGCACAGGCCTTGATAACATCTTGTAAAATGCACCAAGAAAATGATCTCTACATCTACCTGCTTTCAGGTGGTTCATCTTCGCTCATTGAACTTCCTGTTGAAGGGGTGAGTTTAGAAGCGTTTCAGATGACAACGGATGTGATGCTTAAAAATGCACTCAATATTGAAGAGATTAATACCGTTCGTAAACATCTCTCATCTATCAAAGGGGGTCGCTTAGCGCAGTTTTCCAAAGCGCAAGGGCTTGTTTTATGTATCTCAGATGTGATTGGGGATGATCTGTACAGTATCGGTTCGGCTCCCTTGTACGCCGATACTTCTAGCTATGAAGATGCCCTGGCTATTTTAAAGTCATATCAGATTGAAGATAAGGTACCTAGTTCTGTTAGAAATTATCTTGAAGAGGGCGTAGCCAATCTGCATCTTGAAACCCCTAAGAAGGTTAGCAAGAAGGTTCATCATGAACTTATTGGAAGTAACTTTTTAGCTAAAGAAGCCGTGTATAAAAAAGCACAAAGTCTTGGTTTAGATGCAGTGATGATAGAAGGCTATATTGATTCAGATGTGAATGAAGCTGTTGATAAGATACTTGAACTTGCTTTGAACTCACCGCATAAGGTCATTATTTTTGGAGGTGAGGTAACGGTAAAAGTAGAAGGAGAAGGTCAAGGCGGGCGCAATCAACATGCTGTATTGTGTATGCTCAAGCGTGTGAAAGAGCAAAACCTAAGGCTCTCATTTTTAAGTGCGGGTACAGATGGAATAGATGGCAATTCAGATGCAGCAGGCGCTTATATTGATACACAGACCTTAGAGCAGGTTGAGGCCTTGGGCTTAGATATTGACAGCTATCTTAAGGCCAATGATTCGTATCATTTTTTCAAGGCCTTAGACAATTTAATCATGCGTGGACCAACAGGTACGAATGTCATGGATATTATGATACTAATAAAGGAGTAACAATGGCAGATTTTTTTCAAAATGGGGTGATAACAACCCTACAAAAACTAGGTGATCGAACACTTGAACAGATAGAAGGAGAGCTTTTAGAACTCTCTAAGCGCCGTAATATGGTCTTACTTTTACCCGCACTCTATTCAGAATTTGAAACACCAGCAATGGCTAATATTATCGAAGAGTTAAAGTCTATTAAGTATCTTCATAAGGTGATTTTAGGTCTGGATCAAGCCAATGAAGAGCAGTTTCAAGATGCAAAAAGATGGCTATCCGTCCTTCCTTTTAAGGTAGATGTGGTCTGGAATGATGGACCTAAGATTAAGGCCTTGTATAAAGAGCTTGATGAGGCTGGTTTTAATGGCTTAAATACACCAGGGAAGGGAAGAAATGTTTGGACAATTATGGGATATGGTCTGACGGATCAAGATAATTACGCCTTTGCCTTGCATGATTGTGACATTGTTAATTACAGTCGTGAGATTGTGGCACGTCTGTTTTATCCTATTGTGCACCCCGCCTTAGACTTTGAGTTTAATAAGGGCTATTACTCACGTGTTACAGAAAAACTACATGGACGCGTAACACGGCTTTTTTACACGCCTTTGATTAAGGCACTTAAAAATACTATCGGGGCGAACCGTTATTTGGACTATATGGAGAGTTTTCGTTATGCACTTTCGGGTGAGTTTGCCTTTATTCGCTCTTTAGGACGCGGTATTGCGATATCGCCGACATGGGGACTTGAGGTCTCAACCCTTAGCGAGGTCTATAAAAACACCTCAAACCGTCGTATCTGTCAAACAGAGATTATGGATACTTATGAGCATAAACATCAAGCCCTTGGTTCTAAAAGCGAAGGGGGTGGGGTATATAAGATGGCCACTGATATTGCCAAAACACTTTTTAGGGTGATGGCCCAAGAGGGTTATGTCTTCTCAGAAGCGACCTTTAAAACTCTGATGGCTTCATATTTTCAAGAGTCACGTTTTGAGATCTCTAAATACAGTGCCCTAAGCAAGTTAAATGGTTTAGAGTACAACCGACAAAATGAGATTAATGCGGTTGAAGCCTTTCAAACCGCCATACAAGAAGCAGCTAAAGAGTTTTATGAAGACCCAATGGGTATTCCAGCCATGTCACAATGGATTACGGTGCGTTCTGTTTTACCAGAATTCTCACCGAAGTTTTGTAAGGCGGTAAAGGAAGATAATGTCAACTAAAATTTGTTATGAGCAACACTCCATTCATGAACGCTTGGAGTTTCTTTATGGAAAAGAAACGGCGAAGGAGGCTATTACTGAGCTATCGGCTTTGATTAATAAGTACAGAGAAGTGATTGTCTCTAATGAGTATCATCTAAGTGAAAAAGATACAATTTTAATTACCTATGGGGATCAGGTGCAACATCTTAATGAGACGCCCTTAGAGTCTTTATATGAGTTCTTAGATACCAACCTTCAAGGTAAGATAAACTCGGTGCATATCTTGCCCTTTTATCCTTACTCTTCAGATGATGGTTTTTCCGTAGTAAACTACTCTGAGGTTGATCCAAAACTCGGCTCTTGGAAGGAGATAGAACATATCTCAAGTAAATACCGCTTAATGGTGGATGGTGTTATTAATCATATTTCCCAATTTTCTGACTGGTTTAAAGCCTATTTAGCAGGCGATGAGGCATATAAAGACTTTTTTACCCAGCTTGATCCTTCAACGGATTTAAGTAAGGTTGTGCGTCCAAGGGCTACGCCACTTCTACATGATTATGAAGATGGCGAAGGTAAAACACGTTATGTCTGGACCACCTTTAGCCGTGATCAAGTCGATCTAAATTACGCGAATTATAAGGTCTTGCTTGCTGTACTGGATGCTCTTTTTTATTATATTGAGAAAGGTGCAACCTTGATACGTCTTGATGCCATAGCCTTTATCTGGAAGGAGATAGGCACGGAGTGTGTTCATCTTCCTCAAACCCATGAACTGATACAGTTGATGCGTGAGGTGCTGCATGAATTAGCACCTGAGGTGATTATTATTACCGAGACTAATGTTCCGCATGATGAGAATATTTCTTATTTTGGAAGTGGAAATGATGAGGCGCAGATGGTGTATAACTTTGCCTTGCCTCCTTTGTTGGTGCACTCGATTCATACGCATAATACGTGCAAGCTCACTAAGTGGGCACAAAGTCTGCATCTGCCTAGTGATAAGGTCTGTTTCTTTAACTTCACGGCCAGTCATGATGGTTGTGGTCTAAGGCCAGCAAGTGGGCTTTTAGATGAGGATGAGATTACATCAATGGTGAAAAAGATAGAAGCCAATGGTGGCTTGGTATCGTACAGAAATACACCTGAAGGCAAAAAACCTTATGAGTTGAACTGTAGTTATATTGACATGTTAAGTGCAAGCTCTGATTCAGATAATCTACGTCAAAAACGTATGCTCTTAACCCAAGCCGCCACCCTAGCTATGCCTGGTGTTCCAGGTATCTATTTTCACTCTTTAGTGGGTTCACGAAACTATCATGAAGGGGTGAAATTAAGTGGGGTGAATCGTACGATTAACCGCGAAAAGCTTAATATTGACCGTTTGAATGAAAAGTTGAGTGAAGTGGGGAGTTTAAGTAAGGAGATCTTTGAGAAGTACCTTGAGCTTATCTCTATAAGGACAGCGCAAAAGGCCTTTAATCCTTTTGTGCCTTTTGAGTTTTTGGATCTGCATGAGAGTCTTTTTAGTATCTATAAACACAGTGAAGGCGAATCTATCTTAGCCCTTCATAACTTTAGCGATACCCATGTGAAGTGCGCACTTCCCAAAGAGATACCCTCAGAGTTAACCGAGTTAATAGGTGATGTTCATATGAAACATTCAGGAGAGATTACCATAGCCCCATATCAAGCAATGTGGCTTAAATTTTAAATAAAGGACAAAAAATGATTACAAAATGTTTATTCCCCGCTGCAGGATATGGGACACGATTTTTACCAGCGACAAAGGCGATGCCAAAAGAGATGCTACCGGTGATGACAAAACCACTGATTCAGTATGGAGTAGAAGAAGCTTTCGAGTCAGGTTGTGACATTATGGCGACGATTACAGGACGTGGAAAACGCGCGATTACGGATCACTTTGATATTTCGTACGAACTAGAACATCAGATTAAAGGCTCATCTAAAGAAGGGATGTTAAGTGATATCCGTTCATTAATTGAGAAATGTACCTTTACCTATACGCGTCAAAATGAGATGAAGGGATTAGGAGATGCTATCTACAAAGGTAAGGCGCTTGTAGGGGATAATGACCCTTTTGCTGTTATTCTTGCAGATGATTTATGTGTAAATCCAGATGGTGATGGTGTCTTAAAACAGATGGTTGATCTGTATAACAAATATAAATGTTCAATTGTGGCCATCATGGAAGTGCCTAAAAAAGAGGTACATAAGTATGGGGTTATTGCGGGTAAAGAGATAGAAGAGGGTATCTTTATGATCGAAGATATGGTGGAAAAACCTGATAATGACAAGGCACCAACCAATATGGCTATTATCGGACGTTATATCTTAACCCCAGATATCTTTGAGATTATTCAAAACACAAAACCAGGTAAAAATGGGGAACTTCAAATTACGGATGCTCTTTTAACACAAGCCAAAAAAGGAATGGTCTTAGGCTATAAGTTTAAAGGTAAACGTTTTGACTGTGGTTCGGTTGATGGGTTTGTAGAAGCAACAAACTATTTTTACAACCAGAGCAAAAAAGAGGAAGAACCTAAGAAAAAGTAGCAATAGGATAGAAACATCTGCTTCGCAGACCGCCACGGCTTGTTTTGTTGAGGCCACGAATTGTTTTTATAACCAAAGCAAAAAAGAAGAAGAAGCTAAGAAAAAGTAGTACAAGATATGCAAGTGATGAGTAAAGGAGACCTTATGGAAATACTGTTTTACTGTCAGGCTTGCGATGGAAAGATTAATGCGGATCAACTTGCCTTACTTAATGAGGGAAAATGTCCGCATTGTGCCTCACTTGAAGGGTTTTCAACTGCTTCAAAAGATGAAAATGATGTTTTTGAGACACTCACTGTCTTAAATGATAATGAGTTTTTAGAAAAGATCTAAGGACGATTGAGGGACTTCTTGGTCTCTTTGAGTTTTTCAAAAAAACAACCCCCCGTATAAAAGTAGGTGTTATGAGCAAAATGCATAGCATCTTGATACTGCTTTTGCATTAAACGAATCTCTTTGGTATCTACCTCATAAAATTTATCGCAATGTTCACAAAAAAGTCTGCATGTCATAGCTGCTCCTTATCTTAAGATAATACTCATGAGATGCATTTTTCATTCAACACTACTTGAGTCCAAAAAGACTTAAGGAGTGAAGGGTGGCACGGGCGATAATACTCTCTTCAGGTCGAAACAGTACCGAAGAGATCTGCTTGACCGTGGAAAATATAGCCTCAAATGAGTGTTCAGGATAACTACTTTGAAGCACAATTTTGTCCATGGAAGCATTGGCTAGTACGGCAATATCAAAGGCATCAATGTTAGCCGGACCAATCGCGACAAAAAAGTCATTTAATTCATCATATAAGTTAGTAGCATTAAGAATAATCCCCTTATGCCCTTGTTCTATCAAGGTTTTACTTAGATCTGCATCAAGCAGTGATGCATCGATATACAGAGGCTTTTCTATCTGATCGTTAAGTAAACTGAGGTCATCTACTTCATAGGCAAGGCACTTTGCATCACAATGCTCTTTTAGGCTTAAAGGAGCACAATAATACAGACCATTAATGCCTTGAGCAGAAGTTTTTACCTGATTGAGACTAGCTTCATCTTGTGGATGCACAATGAAAATCTCTACCATGGTATCTTCTTTAATCTCATCTATATCCTCAAGGAACTCCTCATCTATGGCTTTTACAAAGACATCAACGGTCATAATTGAACTCCTTTTAAACGTTTATAGATAGCAGGAGTGCAGGCAAGATCAAGGGCGGTAAAATCATCAGGATTTTTGTAACTTACATCTGCTCCTGCTTGTAAGAGCAGCTCTACCATCTTATCTTTACCACTTGAAGCGGTGTACATCAAAGGGGTTACCCCATTAACATTGACCTTATTGACATCGCAACCTGCTGATATAAGCAACTCAATCAAAGCTGCATTTTCTGAAAAACATGCAAGCCATAAGGCCTGATTCCCATCATCATTGCTCAAAGTACAGTCCGCCTTCATCTCTAAGAGCATCTTGCTTATCTCTAGATTGCCTTCTATACTTGCACGCATGAGCGCGGTGTTTCCATGCTCTGCCTTCTCATTTATATTATTTAAATCATAGCCATGGGTTTGTGCCCACTCCTGTAACGCTTGCATAAATCTCCTTCGTGAACACAATATGCAATTGAAGTTCTATAAGGGGAAAGGATGTTGAAAAAATTTAAAAACTTAATAGACACCTATGCTTTAAAAGAACTTGATATGAGTGCCTTACGTGAAATTGAGCGTAGTGGTATCGTTAGTTTTGATAATCATGGTATCTCTAGAAGCAATAAAGATTGTCTTTTATGTGTACTGACCTGTGTTGAACTCAGTGACTTTAAAAAAGAGTTGTTAAACTGCAACTTTGACTCTTATGAGCGTTATGAAGCTTTTATCCAAGCCTCAGGGTTTGATTTTGAGGTGGACAGCTCAAGTGAAGTGGACTATATCGTTCACAGAGATAAAGAGGGGTTTTATGAGTTTGCTTGTTCTATTGAGCCTGATGGAAAGGTGAATATTGAGAGTGAAGATGTACAGTTACAAGAGACCTTTCATATCTATCTGCGTGTTCAACACCCAAGCTCAAAGCTATAATCATCCATAACATAGCCCTCTTGAATATCTTGTACCAATGCCCCTGTGTTGACAAAGCCTAAGGCAGTATAGGCTTTTATTGCTAGCAGATTGTTTTTATTAACGCTAAGGCTTAGGGAGGATAGGCCATTTTCATGTGCTAAGGTGCATAAAAAGTCTACACAGGCTTTAGCATAGCCTTTTTGACGATCTTTTTTTTGAATATAGAGCTTGCTGACAAAAAGGGTGTGAGCGCGTTTTTGTACACAACAGTAACCCACCTGATGGTTTTGCTCTAAAAGTATAAAATAGTCATAGCCTTCATTGATATTGGCCAATATGGCCTTGGGCGTTTGAAATTTTTGTAACATATATTCCACCTGTTCCTTGCCAATAATAGGTGGATAATACTCTCTCCAAATAGCATGTGCTAGTGTGGATACTTCAAGAATATCATTGGGTGTATAGATCTCTTTGACCTGCATGTTCCTCCCTTGTTAAGGTACTTTTATCTCTTCTCGAATAAATCTTGCAGTAGCCTAATTATAGAATAAAGTCAGTGGATAAATGGCTTGCATAAAACAGATGTAGGAGTATACCATGGTCAATCGCGCAAAAATCAAAGAATTATTAAATGAGAGTGCTTGTTCGCACTCAAAGGATAAAAAACCAGGAGAAGGCTGTGATAAGCCTAAACCCGGATTAGCAGCAGGGGGATGTGCCTTTGATGGAGCACAGATATCGCTTTTTCCTTACGCCGATGCGGTGCATCTTGTGCATGGGCCTCAGACCTGTTTAGGAGCCTCGTGGGAGACGAGAGAGACGCTAAGTTCGTATGAGGGGCGTAACCATACCTTTATGGGATTTACCACGGGAATTACTACCAATGATGTTATTTTTGGAGGGGATAAACGTTTAGAAGATTCGATTAATTTTGTGATGAAAGAGTATCAGCCTGAAGCGATTTTTGTTTATTCAACCTGTGTAACCGCCCTTGTGGGAGATGATATTGATATGACTTGTAAGTTAGGCTCTGAGCAACATGGTGTACCTATTGTGCCGGTACATGCTCCGGGTTTTGTTGGGGGTAAAAACCTTGGCTCGCGTTTAGCTGGAGAGGCAGTTTTAGAACATCTTATCGGTACAAAAGAGCCTGAAAAGACAACCCCTTATGATATTAATCTTATTGGAGATTATAATGTAACGGGGGATATGTGGCAGTACCTTCCTATCTTTGAGAAGATTGGTATACGCGTGCTTTCAAGCATGAGTGGAGATGGTCGTGTTGGCTCTATACGTACTGCGCATCGCGCGAAATTAAATGTCATTGTCTGTGCTAAGTCACTCATTACTCTGTGTCGAAAGATGAAAGAGCAGTATGAGATTCCTTGGATATCGGTCTCTTTTTATGGACGCAGAGACACTTCCTTTGCCATCAGAGAGATTGTTAAAGCCTTAGGTGATCCTGTCTTGATGCAAAAAGCGGAAGAGGTAATTGCTGAAGAAGATGCAAAATTAGAAAAACGGCTCGCACCTTTTAAGGAGGCCTTTGCAGGGAAAAAAGCGGTACTTAATACCGGAGGAAACAAGGCCTGGTCCATTGCCTCAGGCTTGCAAGATCTTGGGATAGAAGTGGTGGCGACTTCCATTAAAAAATCAACTGAAGATGATATTGCCAAAGCCAGAGAGTACCTAGGTGAAGATGGACTCTTGATGAAATCACCTGCCTCGCAACAAGCCAAGGCGATTGATGAAAGAGGTGCGCATATTCTTCTAGCAGGGGGACGTAGTCTTTATACGGCCATTAAGAAGAAAATCTCTTTTATTGATGTTAACCAAGAGAAGAAGGTGAGTTATGGAGGCTATGAAGGGCTTTTAAACCTTGCTCAAGATCTAAAATATGCCTTTGATAATCCTGTCTTTGCCAATGTTGCAGCCAAGGCACCATGGGAGGTCGCGTAATGGAATACGAACTCTCACGTAAAGAGCATAAACCCCTTCAGGTCAATCCCATCAAACACTCTCAACCTATGGGGGCGGCCTTGGCCTATATGGGTATCAAAAACTGTTTACCTTTGATGCATGCCTCTCAAGGGTGTGCTTCGTATACCAAGGTCTTTTATACCCGTCATTTTAATGAGCCCATTCCTATGTATAACACCTCAGTCAGTGACATTACGGCGGTTTTAGATGGAGGAGATTACTCTATCTTACTCTCAATTGAGAACATTACTAAGAAGAACAAAACCATGAAGCCTGAGCTTATTGGCCTGCATACCACAGGATTAACTGAAACCAAGGGTGATGATGTGCGTGGAGTAGGAATGCATATAGAAATCCCGTATTGTTATGTCAATACCCCTGATTATGAAGGCGGAATGCAAAGTGGATGGGCACTTACGGTTAAGGCTTTGATTGAGCAACATACAGCGCCTTCATTAGAGCTAAAGGCCAATAAACTTGTCTTGCTTCCACATGTCAGTATGCAACCTGCTGAAATAGAGAAGATTAAAGAGTATTGTGAAGGCTTTGGCTTTGAGACCTACGCGCTTCCTGATCTCTCCACCTCCTTAGATGGTTATTTAAGTGAGGGACAGGGTAAGTTAGGAACAGGAGCTATTAGTATTGAAGATATTCGTGACTTAGCGACTGCCTCAACGGTGATTACTATTGGTGAGTCGATGAAGTTAGGCGCTAAAGCGCTCTTAGCTAAAAACGAGAAGATAGAGCATCTGCATTTTAATCACTTAATGGGACTTGAGATGAACGACAATTTTGTCGCAGCCTTGATGAAGATCCGACAAATTGAGCCACGTCCCTTAGTGAAACGGTGGAGAGGACGTTTACAAGATGCCATGTTAGATGCACATTTTCTTATCGGATCTTCGCATTTTGTCGTCACAGGTGAGCCAGATATGTGTATTGGTATATGTGAACTGCTTCAAAGTGTAGGCGGAAGCATAGACGCGGTGGTCGCGACAAATTACACCCCTGTACTTGAAGAGATAAAAGCGGATAAGGTCTTTGTAGGGGATTTGGAAGATGCAAAAGAATTTTTTGATAAGGCGGATTTGGTGATCTCAAATTTTCATGCAGAACGTTTATTGCACTCAAGTGAACACACCGCCCTAATCTTACGTGGTTTTCCAAATTATGAAGAGTTAGGTAACCAGTTAAAAAGCGATCAGCTTTATGAGGGCAGTACCAACTTCATCTTTGAAGTCGCCAATGCCTTACGACATGTTAAACATGCACATTAAACACGAGAAGAAAGGATTATAAAGATGGGTGAAGCAACCAAGATTACCGTTGAAAATACGATGGAACTGCAAGACGCGATGTTAGTCGCCTTTGCTACTAAGGATATGGAGACCATTAATGCACACTTTGGTGGGGCAAAAGAGTTTGTGGTGTATCGACTTAGTAAAGATGGATTTGAAGTACAAGGCGTACTTAAAACAGAGACCACAAAGCTCAGTGGTGATGAAAAAACCGACTTTAAGGTACAGATACTTAAGGGTGTCAATGTGATGTATTGTGAGTCTATTGGTGGTACAGCAGCGGCGAAGGTGATTCGCGCAGGGATTAATCCGATGAAGGTCAATGAGCCACGTCGTATTGAGGATGTCTTAAACGAGTTAGTCACTATGGTCAATGGCAATCCACCGCCATGGGTAAAAAAGATCATGAACATTGAAACCACAGAAGATCCGCGTCTAGCACGTTGGGCAGTAGAATAAAAGGAAAAATATGAGTGAAGTTATTGATAAAAATGCGTTTACAGAAGAGTTGATTCGTCAACTAAGAGCCACCGATCAGTTTGGAAACTGGGCAAAGATGAGTGATGAAGAGCTCTTAATCAAGAAGTATGTTAAGACCAAAGAAGATCTTAAAGCCATGCCTATTATCGCTGATATTGATGAGATGCTTATTGGTGAAATCAAGATGATATTTAAAGCCGTAGCACTTCAGTTTGAGCGAAAAACAGGGGTGATGTGTAATGTGGTTATGGAGATGAGTCATGAAGGTTTTGGACGTTGTATCGTCATCGCAGATAAGATTGTTTTAGTGGATAAATACTTTAAAGATGCTCACCGTTTTGGATTTAGAACCATCGATAAGCTTTATGATGAGGGACAAAAGTACCTTGATAGAGCCTATGAGATATATGAGCAGTACAAACCATGTAAAGCACAAAACGGTTAAGGAGAGAAATATGGCTAATGTAGGAATTTTTGTAGGAAGTAGCGGGGGAACGACCCAAAGTGCGGCTGAGAAGTTAGAGGAGCATTTTGAAGAGGTTGAACTGATCAATATGGAAGAAGACTATGATGACTTGGATCAGTTTGATGACTTTGATGTTTTACTCATAGGGTGTTCAACCTGGGGGCAGGGGGATCCGCAACGTGATTGGGTGGATCCTCTTTTTGAGATGGAAAATGAAGAACCTGACTTTTCCGGTAAAAAAGTGGCCTTCTTTGGTGCAGGTGATCAAGAGAGTCATGGTGAAGAGTTTATCTCTGCCTTAGCCAAGATGAAAACTGTTTTTAGCAAACTCGGTGCAGACACGGAGTATGGTTATTGGCCAACGGATGGGTATGAGTATAAGGCATCCTTAGCTGAAAAAGATGGAAAGTTTTTTGGGCTTGCTATTGATGATGTTAATCAAGAAGAATTAACTTCTGAACGCATCGATACCTGGGCGAGTCAAGTAAAAACTGAGATGGGAATATAAACACTACAGTTTTGTAGTGTTTTGTCGTGAAACAATAAGAAGCTTAATTGCATAATGAAACAAAAGGAAAGAAGATGGGCACGATAGAAGAGTTTAAGTCAATAACTGATGCAGAAGATTATTTTGACTTTTTTGACCTTGAATATGATGAGAGACTTGTCTTTGTCAAACGTTTTCACATTATGAAAAAGTTTGGAGAGATGATTATTACCGCAGAACAAAAGGGACTTGAAAACCAAGAACTGCTTGATTTTTACCAGTTTGCTTTAATCTCTGTGTATAAAAACTTTGAAAATGGATATGCCCCATCTGCTGCCGATGTTTGGGCAATGTATGATAATCCAAGTGCTTGTGGTACCTGTTCCACATCCAGTGATTGTAATGATGTAGAGGAGGTGACAAATGGAACTCACGCATGCACAAGCCAGCCAAGTATCAGCTTCAACTAAGGATGAGATCTTACCTGTTTTTAGAATAGGTCAAAGGGTACGTCTGCTTAAGCCCATTCGAAATGATGGAACCAACCCTTTTCATGCGAAGGATGCCATCTTAGTGCAACCTGGTGCAGAAGGCTATGTCAAAGTCATTGGTGATTTTTTACAAGTGATTCGTATCTATGAGGTGCATTTTATTGATGAGGGTGCCACCTTTGGGTGTAGAGAGGCTGAACTAGTCGCCATTGATGAACATGATGGGTATGATGAAGTCGAAGAAGAGTTGCGATGGCTCAAACAACACAGAGCAGAGCGCGCAGCACAAAAAGCCGCTCAATCTCAAAAAGAAGGAGAATAACCTCTTTTTGGGGATTGAAAGTATCTTAAAGCCATAACTTTAAGATGCGGTATTTTAAAAGGAGAAACAATGGTCAATACAATTTTTTGTGGCTTTGGTGAAGACTCGGATAAACGTGTCATCTCTCGCAATGGGGATGTGTTACTCCGTTCAGCTGAAAGTAATGGTGTAAGCATTCCAACTGATTGTAAAGATGGTACATGCGGTAGTTGTGCGGTTAAGATTGAAGATCTTAGCGTGACAGAAGCGATGGACTCAACAGAAGAAGATTATGATGCGCATGCACAGTCTGTATATATGGAAGACAAAGAGCTTGATACGCTTGTTGAGATGGCTGCCATAACAAAAAAAGAAGCAGAGGTTGCACAGCAGTTTAATCGTCAAACACCTGTACGCCTAGCTTGTCAATGTATTATTAAGAGTGATATCTTAGTAAAACCATTCGAATAAAAGGAAAATAATGACAACACGTGTAGAGATAATGAATGACTTTTTGGCGCTTAACGTAAAGCCAGGAAAAACAATTCAAGATATTGTTGAAGCTTCAGGAAGTGCACTTCCTTTTGGTTGCCGTGATGGTGAATGTGGTACCTGTGTGGTAATGATCGAGTCAGGTATGGAGTTTTTAAGCCCCGTAACCGACAAAGAAGTAACCGTAATGAAGATGCTTAATGAAGCAAGCCCAAAAGCACGTCTTTCATGTCAGATGAAGATCGTCGAAGCTAATGGTTTAGTACGTCTTAAATACTAAGCTCTCACTATCCTGCACTCGTAGGATAGTAAATATGACAAAAATGTCACTAAATAACAAATTCCTAGAACATAATATGCATAATGTCTATAAAAGAACCAATAGATTGGACTTTTATGTGTGAAAATAATCTATAATTATATAGTGTTTAATAAAGAAGAATAGGTATGAAACAGGCATTTAATTTTAAACAAAAACAACTTCCACGACTCTCAATGCAGACTTGGCTGCCCCTTTTACAGTGTTCGTTAAGCGACCTTGATAAGCATATTCAAGTCATTACCAACGAGAACCCTTGTTTGGAAGTCTCTTCAGGTTTTGAAGTCTCTGAAAGCTCCTCAAACCAATCGCATTCAGCTTATATGGAGTATCAAAACCATGTTTCTAATGCTTCAAGTGATGAGATAGAGTGGATGAGCGTCTCATCACAATCTTTGTATGAAATACTTGATGAGCAGATCACGGCACCGCTTTTTCCAACACCTATCTCACAAAAGATTGCCAAGCAGATTATCTTTTATATTAGTGATGAAGGCTATTTTGAAGGAGATGTCAAAGAGGTGGCAAAACAGTGTGAAAGCACACCCCATGAGGTAGAGAGTGTACGTCAGCGATTTGCTTACCTTGAGCCTTCGGGTGTTGGGGCGGTTGATTATAAAGAATCTTTTCTATTTCAGCTTAATGATGTGGCTATGGATGATGAGCTGAGTATCTTGTTAAGTGCTTTAATCGTGCAGTTTGAAAACATCGATAAGTTCTTTAAACATCCACGTATTCATGATGCTAAAGAGGTGATTCAACACATGAAAAACCCTCCTGCTTTAGCCTATATGGAGTCAGAAACCGCGATACTCCCTGATATGTTCATCGAGTTTAAAGATGATGAGTTCAAGATAAAAATCAACCACAGTTTCTACCCAGATCTCAGTGTCAATATGATTGATAAACATGACAACTTTGCCAAACAGAAGTTTAAAGAGGCAAGAGAGCTAGTAAAACTCTTAGACCTAAGAAAGGCCACGCTGTATAATGTCGCCTTAGTGCTCATTGAGAAGCAGTACAGCTTTTTTATGGGAGGCGAGTTAAATCCCCTTAAACTTCAAGATGTGGCAGATGTACTGGGCTTTAATGAGTCCACCATCTCACGCGCCATCAGTGATAAATATCTGGAGTGTGAGCAAGGTGTCTTCGCATTTAAAGACTTCTTCTCGAATGCCATAGGTGAAACCTCCACTTCAGAGATAAAACACTTTATGCAACGTATTGTCGAGAGTGAAGATAAAGAGAAGCCTTTTAGTGACAAATTCTTACACGAAAAGATAGAAGAACGCTTTAGAGTGCAAATGGTAAGACGCTCCATCGCAAAATACCGACAAGAACTCGATATCCCCTCATTTAAAGAACGTAAGTTTTTGTATAAGTTGCAGAGTATCTAACGGTTGAAGATAGCCAATAAATTTCCGCTAGGTAATTTATTGGCTACTATGTATGTTTTGTTATAAGTTTAATATACTTCTTTTCTATGAGCAATTCTAATTACAGAAATAACTAAGTAGTCATTTTCTTTTAGATAAATTATTCTATAATCACCAGCTCTTTTTCTAAACTTTCCCTTATGCTTTCCCTTAAGCTGTTTATCATTAGAAAAATTTCCGCTTTGTAAATCTAAAATTTTTGAAGAAACAAGTTTTTGTGCTTGATTATCTAGTTTTAAGAACTCTTTTTCTGCATCTTTATCAAATGCAACTTTATACATCAATACCAGCTTTTTTAAATACTTCTTCTAAGGGCACTAGAGTTGTATTTCCAGCTTTTAAATCATCAATTCTTTTATCTGCAATCATTTCATCAAGTTTATCAAAGTATAATTCAATCGCTTTTTCAACAAGACTTGTTCTTGTTTTGTCTAGCTCTTGTGCATATTCATCAAGAGTTTTTACAACATCTTTTTCAAGTCTAATATTTATTGCTTGTTTCATAAAATATCCTTCTTGCTTCTTTGTGTATACAATTGTAGTGCAAAAGATAGCTATTTGTCAAGTGTTTATAACGGCCCGGCTGAGCTCCACTAATGTGTATTTCGGAAAATGCGAAGCAATTTTCTGGAAGACACCTTTGTGTGAGACTCCTGCCATTTGTTGTTCGTAGCGAAGCGGAGCACGACAAATGGTTGGATGTCTCGTTCAGAGCTCAGCCGGGCCGTTGTACGTTGACGCAAAGCGGCAACGTACAACGTTTGTCGTGAGCGATAATTTTCCCGCAGGGTAAATTATTGCGCCTCCTCGTTTTTGTTAGACTTTTTAGAAAATATTTTATCAATAGACTCACCTAAAAACAGAAGAATTCTGAATTGATAGTATACAAGTGGTGGTAATGTTTTAATCATAGTTAGCTTTTCATTTTTAGAAAACCTTTTACTATATCTGTGTGAAACTGCAATTACAGATACCATTAAAACAAAAGATACAATTTGATTCTCTAATGTACTGAATAATGCCTGCATTACAAATATTACTATTATCATAAATGTTAATGAAATGTAGAACATATACTTTTCATTAATTAGGTTTTTTCGTTCTGTATATGTATTTGCATAACTAAATTTTAATCTGCTCACTAGCATTATTTTACGTATGAATAAGCCAAGAAAAATATAAATAGCCAGTAAGAGAATTCCAAATGCAATCTTATTATGCATGTCCTGAAAGAAGTGACTTTGAAAATAAGGCGTTTGAACTATTGGCAATATGGTGAAAAAAATACTTAAAAAAATATATATTATGACGTTGAATGTTTTTAACATTATTTGTTTCCTTATAGTCTAACTCTTTAATAGACAACACTTTATACTATTAAGCCTTAAATGTCAGAATAGGATGACATTAAAAGTGTATGGCTATTTTTATTTATATTTCAAATTGTCATTTATATGTTAAATAAGGCTAATTTATATTGAAATTTTGACTATTTAGATGTTGTGCTATTGGCTGAGAATCCAATAGCAACACATTTTGTATGGCTATTTGTTGAAATCTTTAATAGCCTTACATTATGTTTGTCTATTTATTTTAAAGCTCCTGCACTTTTGCGCGTTAAAAATAGAACATAACAACAGAAACACAAAAGCCATTTTGCAAGATAGGTAGGGCGAGGAGGGCGTTGAAGCTTATCTCGTCCTCTTTAGGTTTGATGGTGTCGCTTAAGATAGGGTATCCTGTTTTCCAGACCTCTCCTGCGATGGAGTCCTCTTTTTTTAAGCGGGTAAGGGCGTAGATCTGTGAGAGTTTGTTGTCTTGGTCGCAGTAGCCATCTCTAAAGACAAGGGCTTCTCCTGTTTCATCAGGTATCCATATCTCAAAACGGTGGGCAATTGGGGTGCTTTTAGCTGACAAAAAGCCCATAACGTACCCATCTTCTTCATTCATCCATGCGGGTAGGGCAAGGGCAGTGGTAATGCCTTCTTTAGCGGCTTTTCGCGCGCGTAAGAAGGTAGCGGATTCGCCAAGGTTGTTGATGATGTAGGGCATTTTTGACTTCCATGCATTTCCAGGTAGACCATGTCCACGCATGATCTTGACATTACGTGAGACCCACTCAAAGTCTTCCATACTGCCATAATACCCCTCAACCAGTCCCATTTCAGTACGCTTATCGGGCTCTTTTGCCCATAGCTCAATGGCACCGGCATAATCCTCTTTGTCCCCACATAAAAAGACAACCACCGCATGCAGGTACTCTCCTGCAAAGATAGGCATGGCGATGGCAGTGGTAATGCCTATCTTTGCTGCCATTTGTGTACGTTTAAAACCAGAATCTTCTAGCTTGGTTAAAATGATGGGGTGCTGGGCAGCCCAGGCTTCTCCAGGTAGTCCCTCATTATAAGCAAAGTGCATCTGCTTGCTCTGCTCTTCAAACTCTTTATACTTACCATAGATACCATTGATCAGTGTGAGTTTTGTTTTCTGTCTATCAGGTTCCCATATCTCTATCGCTTTGATGAAGGTCTTCATATACGCACTCCTTTGATATGGATATGCAAGTCTTGTTCTAGAGAATTCAAACTTTTGTTATTTTGTGACATTTTTGTAGAAACTTAGAAGATTAAACAAAAATGTCGTTATTGGGCTTCAAGACTTCAAGAACAAAATTTGCAAACCTCAAAGTAATTACATTTTTATAAGGATTAGACAATGGCAAGAGATGACTTAATCGGTGGCGCACTGTGGGAAGAGTATTCACAAGAGGTACAAAAGCGGATGAATGCTCCTGTAAATATGGGAGAGATTACAGAAGCAGAAGCGGGAGATGATCAACTTATCATTGCTGACTTTGGAGCTGAAAGTTGTGGGGACGCGGTACGTCTTTATTGGTTGATTGACCCTAGTACAGATACCATTAAAAGCAGTAAGTTCAAGAGTTTTGGTTGTGGTACGGCCATTGCCTCTTCAGATATGATGGCGGAGTTATGTAAGGATAAAACCGTAGATGATGCTTTAAAGATTACCAACATTGATGTTGAAAAAGCACTCAGAGATGAACCCGATATTCCAGCAGTTCCGGGACAGAAGATGCACTGTTCGGTAATGGCCTATGATGTTATTAAAAAAGCGGCTTCAATGTATAAGGGCGTGGACATGGAGAGCTTTGAGACAGAGTTTATTATCTGTGAATGTGCTCGTGTGACACAAGATACGCTCAAAGAAGTAATTAAACTTAACAAATTGACTACGGTTGAAGAGGTAACGGACTACACCAAAGCCGGAGGGTTTTGTAAGTCCTGTATTAAAGAGGGTGGACATGAGGCAAAAGATGTTTACATTGTTGACCTACTTGCAGAAGCCAAAGAGGCCTTTGATGCAGAAGAGAAATCACGTAAGATCATCGAGGCAAAAGGGGATGGTACCTTTATCTCTATGGGTCTTGTCCAACGTATAAAATCGGTTGAGGCTATCTTAGAACAGTACATTCGCCCAACCTTAAAAGCTGATGGTGGTGATGTTGAGCTTATCGACATTAAAGAAGAAGAGGGCGAGTTTGAGATACTTATCAAGTATCAAGGTGAGTGTATGTCGTGTTCAATGAACACAACAACCACACTCGCTGGGATTCAAGATATGCTTGCCTTTAAACTTAAAGCACCATTGAAAGTAATCGTGACATAATGGAGTATGCAACCAAAGAGGGCACCTTTGCTTATTTGAAGCAGTTTAAGGATTATAGTAAGGATTTTTATCGTTTTGAAGGAGAGGCCTTTGTCTCTTCATTAGGACTGGGTACCTTTAGAAAAGAACCTTATAGAGAAGAAAACTATATTGTTAATTATAAGGACTCCATCAAAACGGCAGTACTCAATGGTATTAACCATATCGATACCGCTATTAACTACCGTTACCAAGTCAGTGAAGAGGAGATCGGTGAGGCCTTAAGTGAACTATTTTCTGAAAACAAGGTGAGTAGAGATCAGCTTTTTATCACCTCAAAGGCGGGTTTTTTACCCTTAGAATTTCCATTTCCCGAAAACCCTTATCAATGGATAGAAAAAAATGTTTTAGATAATGATCTAGCAAGTAAAGATGAGATCATAATCGATCAACACTGTATGAGTCCTAATTATCTCAGATGGAGTGTGCTTAAATCCTTACAAAACCTAGGGTTAAAGACCCTTGATGTTGTCTACTTACACAATCCAGAGACCCAGTTAGGATATGTGGATCAAAAAACCTTTAAAAAGCGTATTAAAAAGGCTTTTGAGCTTTTTGAAAAAATGGTGCAAGAGAAGAAGATTCGCTCTTATGGGATCGCCTCATGGAATGCCTTTTTATACGAAGAGGGTCATACAGAATATATAAGTCTTAAAGAGATGGTTGAGATTGCGGTTGAAGTGGGTGGGAAAGATCACCATTTCAGATACGTACAGTCACCTTATAATATCGCTAAAACACAGGCCTATACCTACTCGAACCAGCAAGGCCCTGATGGGAAGTATTATACCTTGATGCAGGTACTTCATGGGTATGGTTTAAACATGGTTGCCTCCTCTTCTTTATTACAGATGAATCTATTTAAAGGGAAGTTTGATATGCAAATTTCACGTGCATTAGGAACGCAAGAACTTACTGACGTAGGAACTGCCTTGCAATTTGCACGTATGGGAAATGTTGTCTCAGCGCTGTTTGGAGCAGTTGATCCTCAACATGTGGAAGATAATCTTCTGCTCGCTTATGTTCCTAATGCGAGTGCTCAGGCCATGTCAGAGGTATTTGGAAAAACCAATGCTGTATGATGTAATGGTAGTGGGCACAGGCATCTCAGGTCTGTATGCCGCCTTGTACGCAAAACGTGCAGGTTTTAATGTCGGTATATTAAGCAAGGGCAATCCTTTTCGTTCTAACTCTGCGGTGGCTTCGGGTGGAATCAATGCGGTTATTAATCTTAGCGAACTTGATTCTATCCAAGGGCATGTACGTGACACGATAGAGGGTGCGGATGGGCTCTCTCATAAGAGCAATATTACCAATATGTGTGAAGAAGCACCAAGTATTATTAAAGAGCTAAAAGAGATGGGCGTTGGCTTTGATACCAACAGTGAGGGAAAGATTCAACAACGACCCTTTGGCGGAGCGAAGGCAGAACGCACCTGTTATATTGCTGATAGAACAGGTGCTTCTATTGTACAGACACTTTTGATGCAGTGTCGCTCTGAGGGGGTGCATATCCTCTCCAACCATAAGTTTTTAAACATCACCAAGTACAAGGGTAAACTCTCAGGCGTTACGGTACTAAGACGACAAAACTCTCAGGTTATCGCCTTTGCCTGTAAGTCACTTGTCTTAGCCGGAGGTGGTTACGCAGGAATCTTTCGAGGGCACAGTACCAACTCACAAGAGAGCTCAGGTGACGTAGTCGCTGCGGCCTTACGAGCCAATATGCGTCTAAGTAATATGGAGTTTGTGCAATTTCATCCTACTACCTTAGCCCATAATGGTGCCCTTATCTCAGAAGCGGCTCGGGGTGAGGGAGCATATCTTGTGGATGAGACGGGAGAGCGTTTTACTGACGAATTAATGACCCGTGATAAACTCAGTCGAGAGATTTTACTGCATATTAAAAAAGGGCATAAGGTCTATCTTGATATGCGTCACCTTGGTGAAAAACTTATTAATGCTAAACTCCCTTCGACAAAGAAGATCGCCTTAAGTGCAGCTGGTGTAGATATTACCAAGGAGCTTTTAGAGATAGAACCCGCCGCACATTACAGCATCGGTGGAATCTGGACACGTGAAGATACATCCACAGATATGCCCGCTGTCTTTGCCTGCGGGGAGTGCGCAGTTACAGGGGTACATGGTGCCAATCGTTTAGGTGGAAATTCGCTTTTAGAAGGTGCTTATTTTGGGCGGCTTGCAGGTAAAGAAGCGGCTAGAATGGCACTGAAACGGGAGTTTCAGCCTATTGATTATGCCTATGTTGAAAAAGAGTACCGACGCATAGAATTGATTCTTGAGGGTGAGAGTAAGTTTAATATCAATGCCATCCGTAAAAACCTAGGTGAGAGTCTGTACAAGTTTTCGGGTGTTTTTAGAGACAAGGACTCCTTAAACTCAGCTCTGGAGTATGTGCATTACCTTATGGGACTTCAATATGGTCTGCACTGTGTGAACAAAGAATTGAACAATAATGTCGAACTTGCGTCGATTTTAGAGTTTAAAAATGCCCTGCTCATTGCTGAAGCGATGAGTCTGTGTGCGCTTGAGCGTAAGGAGAGCCGCGGGGTGCATTATCGAGGGGATTATCCTGATAAGAGTAGTGGTTATTTTAACTCTGCTTCGTATGTTCGCCAGCTAAGTCCAGAGCTTTTAGAGGTACGTTTTTCAAACTTTTTGGGCAACAATACCTGGTATAAGATCAAAAAACTGATTCACTTCGCATAGTTACACCAACACAAAGGAAAAAAAATGGCTAAAGTAATGTTACGAGTAAATGATGAGGGTAAAACACTTTTTTACATCGCAAAACGGGATATGGAAGAGATCATTACCGATCTAGAGTTTGATAGTGATGAAAAATGGGGTGGGAATGTTAATCTCTCAAATGGAGATGTGTGGTTTATTGAGCCTCAGGTTAAAACGCTACCCGATGAAGTTGTCGCAAAGATTGTATCTCGCGGTGACGATTAAGGATTAAAGCCCCTGCGGCTTCAATCTTATAGGCCAAAATCTGGTGAAATCATCGGTTTTGGATAATACATAGTTTCCATCATAACTTCTCCTTTATGTAATCTACTTATAAATTTGCAATTTCTGTTCTAGACTATAAATCAATCTCATACTTACGTATTTTATATCCAATTTGACGCGCACTCATACCCAGTTGTGCTGCTGCCTTGGTCTGTATACCACGGTTATCAATAAGGGCTTGGATGATGGACTCTTTTTCCATCTCTTGCAAGCTTGATTTAGTCAGCATAGGTGTAGAACTCTCAACAGGAACTTGAATGCTTTCTTGAATTGGTTGGACCTCACTCTCTTGTAGGGTATGGAGCTTTTGGTAATTAAAAGGTAAAACATGATTAAGCATAGGCGGAAGTAACTCTCCCTCAGGACAAATAAGTACGATACGCTCCATAGTGTTTTGCAATTCACGGATGTTTCCTGGCCATGGGTAATCAAGTAAGATCTCTAAGGCTGCCTTAGAGAAGTGCATCTTCTTTTTATGCTCTTTCATAAACTTTTGTAAGTAGTGCTCGATTAAGAGCTTCACATCTTCAAAACGCTCACGAAGTGGAGGGAGGTTCACAGGGATAACATTCAGACGGTAGTACAGATCTTCTCTAAACTCTCCCTCTTTAACCATCTTCTCTAGATCACGGTTCGTGGCGGCAACAAGGCGCACATTGGTTTTGACGGTTTTGGTTCCACCTACACGTTCAAAGGCCTGTTCTTGCAAGATACGAAGTAGTTTAACCTGTAAAGAAGCAGAAATATCACCGATCTCATCTAAGAAGAGTGTTCCTCCATCAGCGAGTTCAAAACGTCCCTTACGCATCTCTTTGGCATCGGTGAAGGCCCCTTTTTCATGTCCAAAGAGTTCAGACTCAAGCAGGGTCTCACTAATAGCCGCACAGTTGAGCTTGATAAGAGGACCATTTTTACGGTTAGAGAGGTTATGCACCGCAGAAGCGATAAGCTCTTTACCTGTACCTGTTTCCCCACGTACGAGTATGGTAGCATCAGAAGGCGATACGGTCTCAAGCATGGCAAAGATCTCACGCATACGTGTACTTTTACCAATAATACTTTCAAATTTGTACTCGCTTAAGGATTGCTCTTTATAATAGGTCTTAAGTTCACTTAACTCCTCTTTCTCTTTGGTAAACTTACGCATCGTGGCCAAGCTTCCTCCAAAGATAGAACCAACAATGGTCAGCATATGGACAATATTATCAAAGTTTAAAACCGAATCTTTGTTGATGTTGGCAGAGAGCACACCGATCACACCATCATCTTGCAAGATAGGCACGGCAACATAGGAGATCGAATTGGTCGAAAGTTGGCCTATTTTATTAAGGTAATTAATGTTGTTGTGGATATTTTCAATCACAACAGGCTCAGCACTTTGTGCGGCTAAACCCGTAGCCCCTTCGCCGAGCTTGTAAGTCGCCATACGTCGCTGTTGTGCACTTAGGTCAATGGAAGCATACAGATCAAGCGCCGTTGCTTCATCATTAAGCACAAAGAGGGTACAGCGCTCAAGGTAATCATTTCGTTTTAAAAGTCGCATACCTTGCTCTATGGTATCAACGATATCAGAGCTACTTGAGAGCATCAATGCTATTTCATATAAGAGTGTGATCTCATTATAAGCAAAGGTTAGCGTACAGGTCTTACATTCAGGTTTATTGGGGATATCTATATTTTCAAACATTTTTTAAATCCTATGTGCTGATATTATATATGAATTTATGGTAATTTTATAGACTTTTTTTGTATAAATTTTAACCAATCATCTTTTCTCCTTGAGAATATAAAATGCATACAGAGTACAAATTAACAAGAGAGGTAGCAATGCAAATTACAGTACACGGAACACCAACTGAACTTTTAGGAAAAGATCTTAAAGTCGGAGCAGAAGCCCCTGCAGCAAGGGTAACTAAACTTGATGGAAGTAAAAACGTCATTGGTATGATAGCGCCTAATGCGCAACTACTTATTGCCATACCTTCTTTAAAAACAGAGGTCTGCTCACTGGGTGCTAAGAAGTTTAATGATCTAGTCGCGGAGTATAAAAAGCTCTCCGCTATTATGGTTACCACAGATGATCTTGACTTTGTCAAAGACTTTAGTGAAAAAGAGAGCATCAATAATGCAGAACTTGTAGTCGATGCAGATAGAAACTTCGCTAAAAAATATGGTCTTTTAATCTCAGAGGGGAAACTCAAAGATAGGTTAGCAAGAGCTGTTTTTGTTGTGGATAGAGAAGGGGTTTTGGCCTATAAAGAGGTGGTCAGCGAGGTTGTTGATGAAGTTGATTATGATAGCTGTATTGCCGCTGTGGCAGAGGCAGCTAAGATTGTTAAAGATGGTGGCCATTCACATGAAGAGTGGATGAGCGTTTAAAAGGAGTAGAAAATGGCAGAATATTATATACAGTGGTTACAATCGCATGGATTTGATATTAATAATCTTGAATCCAGAGGTTTTAATGGAAATACTCCCTTGCTTCAAGCTGCATTAGAGGGGAATATGGTGATGATAAAACGGCTTTTAGATGCTAATGTGGATCTTTACGCGGTTAATGGTGATTTTAATGGGGTTTTGTTTAATGCCTGTTATGCTAATAATACTGAGATGATTCAAAGCCTTGTTAAACAGGGTGCAGATGTTAATGACATTAATGAAGAGGGAACGACAGCCTTGATGTATGCCTCATCTGCAGGAAGAGATACCTGTGTTAAAACACTGCTTAAGCTGGGAAGTGATGCAAGCATGGAAAATGAAGATGGCTTTAAAGCTATTGATCTTGCCGCAAACACAGAGGTCTTTAAACTCTTACGATATGCATGAGTTATATGAGAGTACCTCATTATCCAAGATAAAGGTTGCCAAACAGACCGGTTTTTTAGACTGGAACATGCAACCAAGCATCTTTAAATCGTATCCTTCTTCACTTTTTTCTTACCCCTTATCCACAACACCCGAACTCAAACTCTTAGACCTTGCACGTAGTGTTACGTATGAGCAAAAGATTGCAGGCAAACCTTATAAGCGTCTTTGCACACCCTCAGCAGGGAACCTTCATCCTTTAGAAATTTATGTTCAGATACGTGGGGTAAAAGGTATTTTAAGTGGGATTTATCATCTTAATGCTAATGAAGAAAAGTTGGTCTTAATTGCTGATATTGAAGCCGATGGTTTAGAGTTAAGTCTTGGTTTAGAGCATCGTTTCAAGGGAATGATAATCGTAGTCTCCATGGTGCCATTTCGTTCGGTTTGGAAGTATAAGGATCGAGCTATTCGTTACTGCTATCTTGATTTAGGTCATCAGCTTGCCGCCTTACATGTAGCGGCACAACTTGAAGCACAGAAACTGACATTTTTGTCGGATTATGACAATGATGGTCTTTCTGATCTTATGGGTTTTGATGAACAAGAGCATGTGGTGAGTGTTGCCTTGTGTGGACAAAGTACACCAAAAGCTGCCAAAGCACTTTCAAACAGGCTTATGCAGGTTCAAGCAACAGATTATTATGAACGTTACCCTATACAAAAGAAAATTTTTCAAACGCACGAAGATCTTTGTGAATTTGCTCCTATACAGGCAGAGCAGGGGCTTTTAGACTTTGTAAAACAGCGTCGTTCGACAAGAGAATTTGCATTGCATAGCCTAAAGAAGAATCAACTAGAACAGATTATGCAATTTCTTAGTCAGCTTCCTAAGAGTGTCCACTGCTACATGGTCCTTTTGCGAGGTGAATTCTATAAACCCGGCCTTTACCGAGGCTCCACCCTATTGTGTGAGGGTGTCTTTATAAATGAAGTAGCCGAACTTCTACTTCAACAAACATTTGTCTATAACGCCTCATTGGTGTTAGTTCTCAGTTCTCCAAGATTTAGTGCCAAGGTCTTGATGCAGGCTTCATATACAGCACATCTCCTAAGTGCGAAGCTGCATGCCATAAGCCTTGGAATGAGTGGCATAGGTGCTTTTTATGATGATGACTTAAAAGCATTCCTTAAAACAGATGAGCATATCTTGTATACGCTGGCAATTGGAAAAGAAGTCTAGAAAGTTTATCTAAGCGTAAAAACGTTTAGATAAATTTTTTAAAAGAGATTAAAATGAAAAAGATTGGTCAAGCTCAAGCAGAGCATATTTTAAATATTTTTCGGTTTTATAAACGTGATGCAGAGTTGTATCTTAATCAAGATACGGAAATACTCAATGAACTGTTTGAAGCCGTAGTGGATGCAATTAACGCTGCGGGTGTTTTAAAGACCCAACTTCCGTACACGGAGTTTGTTTTGCCGAGTAAACGTATCCAAGAAGGTGATGCTGGTTGGATAGGGCATTTTGAAGAGGCCGATAACAGACGTTTCTTTTTAAGTGATGTGTATGACTTCTTAAAACTCTTTTACTCTAAGAAAAGAGCAGAGGTAAATGCTTAAGAGGAGCTCATAATGGTAAGTGTATTTTTACAAGATGATAATATTAAAGTCAATGCTCCTGTTGGTACAACAATGCGTGAAATCGCGGTTAAATCGGGTGCATCTATGGAGTTTGGCTGCAGAGTAGGTGATTGTGCAACCTGTGTTGCTCGAGTTGTCTCGGGAATGTCCTATCTAAGCGATAAGCAAGATAAAGAGCTTAAAGCCTTAGCCATGCTAGGCGGTGATCTTAGTCAAAGCCGTTTGATGTGTCAATGCAAGGTGAAATGTGAAGAGGGCGAGGTAGTAATCTCGTATGACCTTTCATGTTAGGTGCGGTGGCTTCACTGAGTGAGAGTGTGCATTTTATTGGGGCCTTTGATCCTAAAATTCGTACCTTTGATATTATCATGAAAACAGCCAATGGAAGCTCTTATAACTCGTATTTAGTGCGCGGTAGTGAGGGAGTATGTGTGATGGATACGGTTAAAAAAGAGTATTCTGAACCCTTTTTTAAACGACTTGAGCTCTTATGTGATTATGATGAAATCAAATACATTGTCCTGCATCACTTAGAGCCTGATCATTCAGGGGCCCTAGAGGAGCTTATGATAAGAGCGCCTCAGGCAAAGCTGATTATCTCAGGGCGCGCGGTAATGATGTTAAAAGGTATTATTAAAACCGATGTGCCTTTTGAGATTGCCAACACCGGTAAGACAATCTCCTTAGGTAATAAAACCATTGAATTTTTAAGTACGCCTTTTTTACATTGGCCCGATACCATGAGCTCTTACCTACATGAAGAGAAGATTCTTTTTAGTGGGGATGTTTTTGGCAGTCATTATTATGATGAGCGGCTTTTTGATGATGAAGTGGGGGATTTTGGTTATGCCTTTAAGTATTATTATGATCATATTATGCGTCCTTTTAAGAAGTTTGTCTTGCAAGCTTTAAAACTGTATGAGGGTTTTGACATTGACATCATCGCGCCCTTACATGGCCCCATTTTACGTTCAAACCCTCAGTATTACATCAATAAATATGCCCAATGGAGTTCTGAAGAGAAGTTTAGAAAACATGAATTTGGTAAGAAGATGTTGTCCGTGTTTTATATGTCAAGTTATGACAATACGCACCGCATGGCTCAAAAGATAACAGAAGGTGCTGACGCGATTGATGGCGTGGTGGCGAGTATGTATGATCTGGCTTCTTTGGATGAACGCAATATGATAGACCTTTTAGAAGAGTCAGATGCCATCATCATAGGTTCACCCACCATTAATGGGGATGCGGTAAAGCCTGCTTGGGATCTTTTGGCCTGTATGGCTTACCTTGAAAGTGGTGCCAAGGTGGGTGCGAGTTTTGGTTCTTATGGCTGGACGGGCGAAGCCCCAGAAATGTTGCATGACAGAATGCGTTGGCTGAAGTTTAGACTACCTGCACAGCCTATGAAAATCAAACTAATACCCACAGAAGATGAGTTAGATCAATGTTTTGATTTTGGGGTTGAAGTGGCTGAAATTACAATGGGAAAAATGGTGGAGATGGAAATATGAATGAGATTATGCAAGAGCAGGTAAGAGCCTTACTGCAAGAGCATGCAGTGAACTTACATGCAAAATATGTTTTGGCCCCTTGGGTGGCCTATGAGTCATTAAAGATGAATCATATGTATGAAGACCTTGGCTTTAAGAGTCGTACCCAGATGGGAAAATTTATGATGAAGAACTTTCCCTCTTTAGCGAAGCAAAAACCTAAGGATAAGTTATGGAAGAAATTCATTTATGATGAAATTGGAGCGGTTGCACCGGCGTGTGTTAGCTGCAGTGATCAACTCACTTGCTTTAGCTGTATGGTCAGTGAACTTAGCGCGTAAATAAGGAAAAAATGTGACAACACCCAGTATTTCAACCACCCAACTGTATGAGTATATCGACAGGCTTATAAAGAGTGATATGCCTCTATTTATTCATGGTAGTCCAGGGATAGGAAAGTCTTATATCGTTGCGGATGTAGCTGAAAAAAACAGTCTTGAACTCGTCGATGTACGTCTGTCGCAGATGGATCCAGTCGATTTAAGAGGGGTGCCATCTATTGAAGGCAAGCAGACCATATGGATGCCCCCTGTCTTTTTTCCTCAGGATGAGGATTCTAAGGGTATTCTTTTCTTAGATGAGTTGAACTCTGCACCCCCTTCGGTGCAAGCGGCAATTTATCAGTTGGTTTTAAACCGAAAAATGGGAGAGTATAGCCTGCCTAAGCAGTGGCGTATTATCTGTGCGGGAAACCGTGTAAGTGATAGAGGGGTGGTCTTTAGACTGCCTACACCCTTGGCCAATAGAATGGTGCATCTGCATGTTCAAGCGCGTTTTGATGACTTTAAACTCTTTGCGATTAAGCAAGGCTTACACCCTTTTGTCATCGGTTTTTTAAGTTTTAGACCTGATCTGCTCTCAACCGAACCCGTGATTGAAGATGATGCTAATCCTGCCTTTGCTACGCCTCGTTCATATCATATGCTCTCATCTATCTTACAAGGAAATGATGAACTTGAAAAGATTGCGCCAATTATCTATGGAACCATCGGGTATGGTGCAGGGGTGGAGTTCTTATCTTATGTGAAAGTGTATGAAGAGCTGCCCGATATCGCTTCTATTTATGAGGGACATTATCCTGAACTTAAAAATGAGCCTGCCTTGTTGTATGCACTAGTTTCAGCGATGGTGGAGTATTTTGATGGCTCAGATGCACATAAAGAGCATCTTTTCGCCTTTAGCGAGCTTTTACCTACGGAGTTTGGGGTGATGCTGATTAAAGATGTGGTGGTTAAGGATGAATCCTTGGCAAGTTTTGAAGGGTTTGATGCATGGCTGCAAAAGTATGGCGAGTATATTATCTAAGCGTTTAGAGAAGATAAGGGTACAGTTTCTTTTTGATCACCCTTTCTTATCGGTACTAGCACTCTCTTTGCCACTGCATTATGGAGATAACCCTCATGAGATCTTTGAAACCAATGGTAAAGAGATCTTTGCGGATGAGGCCAAAGCGGCTTTGATGAGCGATGAAAATCTCAAGTATCAGTATGCTCATACCCTTTTGCATATCTTACTTAAACACGCTTTTCGTATGGGAGAGCGGGATGCAAAGAGTTGGAATAGATCCTGTGATATTGTCATTAACTTGCTCTTAGCTGATTTTGAACGTGTGGGCGTGGCACCTGAAGATGAAGTGCTTTTGCAGAAGTTTAAAGATTACAGTGTGGAAGAGGTTTATCATACCTTGCACCAAGAGAGTCCTGAGGGAGAGGGGGAGCCTGATGAGGAAAACCCAAATGAGCAAAAACAAGACCTCATAGAAAATGAGGGCGATAGCCAAAGCGCGCAAGAGGCTTTAGATAACATTATCGTGCAAGCCATTGGTGCGGCACAAAAGCAGGGGAATGTTTCCGTCTCTTTTTTAGAAGCGATTAATGAAGTTACCAAACCTAAGATTGATCTTCAGACCCTGTTACATACCTATTTAAGTGAGAGCTATTTTGATAAGGTGAGTGATTTTTCCCGTCCTAATCGTCGTTTTATTCATCAAGGCCTCTATCTTCCAGGGTATTCTAAAGAGCAAAACCGTTTGCAACTGTATATCGCCTTAGATAGGTCTATGAGTATCTCTTATGAGGTCTTCTCAAAGTTTTTAGGCATTATTGATGCCACCTTGAGGATGAGCAGTGATTTTGAGGTGAGTGTTATCCCCTTTGATGAAGAGGTGGATGAGAGTGAGATTGTGCAGTATGATGCACAGAGTATGGGTATACCTGAACTTAGTTTTAAGAAGGGAAATGGGGGAACAAATTTTTATGCCGTTTTAGAGTACTTTAAAAAGAAGGCGATGTATGAAGGATGTTTGATGGTGCTAAGTGATGGTTTTTTTAAGATAGATAAGGCGGCAGAGGTACAGACACTGTTTTTAGTGAGTGAAAAAAAGAATATGAAAAGGCTTGAAAAGTATGGCGACGTCTTTTATTTTGACCTATAAAGAAGAGATTGAAGCACTGAAGGAAGAGAAGAATTTTGAGGCCTTAGGTGACAAAAAATATATTTTCCATGAAGATGTGGAAGCGCGTTTAGAGTGGGCATTTTACCGTCCATCAGGATCGCATCCCGATCAGGTGAGTGATCCTGATGAGATGGTTTCATGTATGGCCTTTAATCATTCGCGTTTAGGAGCCTTAGAGCGTTTTAAACGTCTGCATGACAATGTGATAGAAAATGACCGCCTCAGAGTTAAGGTGAAAAACAGAAGTCGGATGCTCTTTCGAGCCATGGTGGATGATGATTTTAAGGAGATGGTGGAGGTCTTAAAGCTCTATCCTCAGTTTATGGATCTGGCATATGATCAAGTGATTAATGGGCGTATTTGGAACGAGACTTATGCGAATGCAGTGTATGCCTCAGAATTTTTAGAGATGATTAGCCTTGATGAGAAGCTAAAGCAAGGCATCAGCCGAAGACTCCAACCTTTAAAAGCACTGAGTGTGGATGAGGCTAAGGCTTACTTACAAGAGCTAAATTGTCAAGTACAAGATTTGCATAGTTATATTAAAGAGCATTTTGCCAATGCTTATGAGAAGTGGATAGAGCAGACAAGTTTGCATCCACTACAAAGAATCGCCCTGCAAAAACAGGTCGATCGTTTAAAGGAAAATGTATGAACATAGCCCCAGAAATTATCAAGAGTGTGATGAAAGCTTTGTATAACCTCTGTGATGAAGATAATTATAATGTGTATGATGCCCATGATATAGCCGAGTACCTTGGTTTAAGTTTGGACGTCGTTGAAGCTGTTTTAGAACTTTTAATCGAAGCAAGGATGATAGCAGCCTGTATGACCTTAGAGGATGATGGGGTTCAAACTTATCATCTAACCGATAAGGCAATTGATTTGGTGGAAGTAGGATGAATATCATTATCTTTTATGAAAAACCAGGCTGTGCCACCAATAAACAACAAAAGGCACTCCTTAAAGAAGCAGGTTATAGGGTGATAGAACGTAATTTACTGCAACATGAACTTAGCCTCAAAGAGTTTAAAAGTTTTTTAAAAACCAAACCAAAGCATGAGTGGTTTAACCCCAGAGCACCGCAGATTAAAACAGGCTTGATCAATCCTGATAGGCTAAGTGAAGAAGAGGCGACCCGACTACTTTTTGATACCCCTATTTTGATTAAACGACCTTTGATGTTAATCGAGGGTGAACGTCTTTTAGGCTTTGATCAAAATCAGGTTCAATCCATTACGCGAAGACTCTTTTCACACAAGGTGTCAAATTTTTGTAGTGTAGATACGCATAGCTGTGAAGAGGGTAAAAGGAGTGTCTCATGAAGTACATCAAAAGCTACTTACATACAGAGGGTAATTTCTTACCCATACTCTATTTACTCTTAATTGCTTTGAGTGTTTATTACAAGGGCTAGCCTTGGGATATATCTTCTCCAATAGCCTCTTGTATCTGTGCTAGGGCAAGTTTTTTTCCATTTTCTTCCTCATCTGCTGACCACCAATATTCAATAATCTCTTGCTCAATACTTCCTAAAAGCGTTACAGGAAGATTAGCAAAGACCTCATAAGAGCTTATGTCAGCATTACTAACACCCTTTGCTTTGGCAAATTCATCTATCATTTCACGTATAGACTTTTCTATATCTGTGGGTTGGGGCAGTGGCATATCTTCACTGGCTTGAGGAATCACACGTGCATAATCAATCCAGGTTTTAATCTCCTCTTCAAGGTAATTATGACCAAAGACCTGATAACACAAAATGCGCTCAGGGGTATAAAGAATTTCATCACTCTCTTCAAGTACATTTGAAATTTTTGCTTCACCATTATGTAAATAGACCTCAATACGCTGATCATCTTGAAGGGTACTAGCCGTCTCAAAGGCATTCCTTGCGTGTTTTAATAACTCTTTTTTTTGTGTTTCGTAATCCATCTTTTTCCTTTTAGTTCATATAGGGTATATCCAAGACAGCGTCTCTGTCTTGAGCTTGGTAATCATAGGCCTGAGTATAAACAACCTCTTGTACCGGTTTAAGTAAGGCAATGCGTTGCAAAGGGTGCAAAGACAGAGCATTAAGCTTACTCACATAGGCCTCATGATAAAACTCTGTGACAATACTGTGCCACTGTGGATACTGCTCTTGCATAAGCATAGCAAGGCTTTTTAAGGCTTCCATATCATACTCATCCAAGCCAGGGAGCTTTCGTACTACATTGCGAACAAACTGCTTAGAAAAGTAGGGCTCTCCTAAGCTTAAAAGTTTGCTAGCTGCTTGAATATCAGCTGCATTCTCACTATAACTGTAGGCATATCGAAAATGCTCACAGACCCACTGTGTATAGCGCGGATAGGCTTCAAGCACCTTGACTAGATCACTTAGGTCTTGATCTATAAGGACTTGAAAAAGCGTAATTGTATTTTTACTTAACTGCCTCCAATGCGACTCATGGGCTTGAAAATTATCTTTATTTAAGATAGGCTCATATTGACTAATATCACTTAAGTCATACAAGAGCCTTGCCTTATGCTGGTAGCTTTTGTCTTTTTCAGCTGGCATTGATATTGTGAAAGTCCCATAGCTTTTTATAATGCAAATCCAGCTTTGAAAGCGTCGCATCGGCAAGAATAAGCTCTTGCATCTTGGGGAAGTGCTTTTTAGGGTACTTATCATACCACGCTTGCATCTGCTCTTTAAGCTGGTTACGCGTCTGCACGGTTTGAATAATCATACTCTTAATCTCATGCATCTCAGGAGTGATAACTTGTTGATCTAATTGCATCCGCATTGGCATTCTCCTGTTTGTGTTCCTGAATCTAAGTACTGCGCAGCATTTTGTTCAGTAACCTGAGTAAAGGCATCTTTATCTAATGCCAGAACAATCTCATCCAAAGCTAAGGGGAGAGCACCAAGGAAAAAGACCTCTATATTACTCTCATTTAGGGTGTTAAAAGGCCCCTTTCCCATATAAGAGTAAACCACCTTACTGACCATATTCATTTTTAAAAACTCAGCAGTCTTGACGCCATCTCCACTGGTTATATTGGGTACAAAACGAAAATTGCCTTCTTTGGGGTTATACAGAGCAAAATAGTTTACATTCCCAAAAAGTGCAGAAGACTTAACATCAGGTTTTATGCTGTCTGTTGGTATCGCTAACATATCTATCCTTTTGTGAATGATATGCAATTTGAGTTCTAGAATATTTTTTGCACCTAACTTGGGTATGAAAGCAGATAAATATGAGCTCGACTATTATGGTTTCTCTAATGAAGATGGGGATGGGTGTATGGCAGTTTTTGTTGATTACCCCGACATCAAAGGCATTGGCGATACCTATGAAGAGGCCAAAATAGACGCTTTTGAGCGTTTAGAGATCTATTTAACCCAAAGGAGAAAGAGTATGCAATCATTTAATTTAGCGGTAAAAGCTTATGAATCTAAAGAGTATGAAAAGGCGTACGGACTCTTTGAAGATTCCGTCGAAGAGACATCTGACGCGATGGTTAATCTTGCCTTTATGCACATGAAAGGTAATGGCTGCTCAGTGAGCCATGAAAAGGCAAAAACATGGTTTGAAAAGGCAGCAGAGCAAGAGAATGGATATGCCTTAAACAGTTTAGGTATCTTTTATGAAAAAGGCATGGGAGTGGACGTGGATGCTGAGAAAGCATTGACGTATTATAAACGTGCTGCCGATACCGGTCATGTTGATGCGCAGGCTAAAACAGGTATCTTATATAAACAAGAGGGTAAGAATACTAAAGCGATGCAGTACCTTATTACCGCGGCACATAATAACAATGCGCAAGCGCAAGAGATAATTACTTATGTGAGTAATGCTGAGATTGCTACCAATAAAAATGAAGCCTTTCATGGTTTAGATGAGGCTAAGCAACGTGTCTTGGTTGAGAATCTTATCGAAAAAGAGATACGACCAGCACTCGCGCTTGATGAAGGAGGTATAGAGTTACTTAATTTCATCCCTGGCGAGAAACCACAGGTATGGTTAAACTACCTTGGTTCTTGTTCAGGCTGTCATCTGGGTTCTACCTCTACAGCCGATATGATGCTCAATCACTTTGAAACATTAATCGACAAAAATGTCGTGCTTTATCTAATGTAAGGAGAGGATATGAATACCTTTATTGCAGAAGTAATCAATATTGAACCTGCTGAAGTGGTCTCTTTTATACAAGTGCGACATGATTCAGGGATAAAACTGCGTATTATCAAGTCTAATTTACCTGAATGGGTAAGCGTGGGTGACAAAATAGAGTGTAAGATACAAGAGGCCTCCGTCTGTGTAAGCAAAGAGTGTCCTGGTCGCGTTTCCATTGAAAATCGCTTAAAAGGGGTTTTAAAAGAGGTGCGCTCAAATGATTCCTTGTGTGAACTTACCTTTGAGAGTCCCTTAGGTGAAGTGGTCGCCTTGATTACACGTTTAGCGTTTGAAGAGCTAGACTTGGAGGTAGAAGCAGAGGCAACTATCCTTATACGTGGGGTAGATGTCTTAATAGAGCCTTATATTGATGCTTTTGATACCCTGGAGTTGCATAAGGCCATCTCTAGAACAAAAGATGCAAACTAATTATAAAAGGAGAAAATTATGGCTGTAATGATAACGACTGAGTGTACTAATTGTGATGCATGTGCACCTGAATGTCCAGTAGCGGCAATCTTAGATGGGGATAATGCAAAAAATCCTTATGCAGGAGATGAACGCTTTTATGTAAAACCTGAAAGTTGTGTAGAGTGTGTGAATCATGCGGATACGCCACGTTGTGCAGAAGCTTGTCCAACTGATGGTGCGATTGTATGGGATATGCCCTATACAACTGATTTTAATGATTATTATCTTGATGGAAACTCGGATGGGACCTATATGATACGTGATCATAAAAAGCGCGGTTTAATGCTACCAACGGTTAAAGAGATGGCCTTTATTGATGATATTGCTATGGATATAAGAGAAGCACATGCTAATGTTGCTGACTCATTTTAGGAATATAAGATGAATATCGCATTTGCTTCTTCAACAGGTGAAAAGATTGACCAGCATTTTGGTTGGTCTAAACAGTTCTATCTTTATGAGGTTAATGAGCAAAGTGCTAGCTTGTTGAAAGTCATTGATAGCTCAGAAGAACCTGAAGAAGAGGTGGCTAAGTTGACTTATAAGATAGGCACCATTGAAGATGCAGATATTATGTACTGTACCCAAATTGGGCCAAAGGCTTCAAAGATGGTACAGGCCTCAGGAATACATCCTGTAAGAGTTGCCGAAGGGGAAGACCTTCAAGAAGCGATTAGTAATGTGCAAAAGATGTTGGCCGATCAACCACCGATGTGGTTACTTCGTATCTTTCATAAGGCGCAAGCACGTAGTGCGTAAGCATATTCAAGGTGCCATCAGCACTTTGTATATGCGTACAATGGACACATAACCGTTCCCCTGTCCCCACTTGAGGCGTTAGGAACATAAACATAAAAGATTAAAGGAAATAAAATGTCAGTAATAATCGATGATACCTGTATCACTTGTGATGCCTGTTTACAAAATTGTCCGGTCAATGCTATTGTAGATGATGAGCATAACCCCTTAGGTGAGAGCCGCTATTATGTGCAACCTGAGAAGTGTATTGAGTGTGTTGGGGTGTATGATGACCCACAATGTGCGGCTATCTGTCCAAGTATAGGTTGTATTACCTGGGATATGGCCTACACCAAAGAGTTTGAAGAACATTTTCTAAATGAAGAACTTTATAAGCTTGGTGAAAAGAAGGGTGTACTTAAAACCCCATCCTTTAGAGAGAAAAAGTATCGTGAAGACATCCCATTAGCGATGCGAAATGTGGGTAAAGAGGTTCAAGTAGAGCCTGAAGAGATTAAAGAAGTTGGTTAATTGCCTTCTTATGATTTAAGCCGTCTTAGTGCTATTGCTAAGGGTTTAGAACCCATACAGCGTGAGTGTATGATTACACTGGCTTTAAAGATAGCAGATGATAGCTGTAAGATGGATGATTATGAACGGAGTGTCTTTATGCAGTTGTATGACGCCATGCAGGTGTATCAAAGTGATTTTTTTGATGAGGATATCTTTAGCCTTATAGTGCAAACCCGTCAAAGTCCAAGTGCACAACTTTTTGCTAAGATTAAACCCCTTCGTCAAGCCGGCATGGATTATGTCGGACGCCCTAAAATGAAAGCTTTTAAAGCACACGTACGTCACGAACTTACACAAGAAATTTAATAGTCTGCATGCAAAAAGTCTTAGCCTTTGAGAGTATGGCCGGTACCTTTTATGTGCTCAAAATTGCTCATAGAAGCTATACGATACAGTTTGATGAAGAAATTTTAGAACAGTTTGTATATGAGTCCATGGTAGATGCGGTGGACTCTTTTGTTAATGAGAGTGGGTTTTTTATCTATCATCCTGAGTTAGCTTACCCTCTAGACCTGTTTGACCTAGGCGTGAGCGATGATATCAGTGGGTGGCAGTCTTTGTATTAGACCGCGCCAAAAAGGACTTTTCCTTCACTACTTTGCGCAGCTTTCACCTCTTCATAACTCTTATCTGCAATACGTAGGGTTGAAGCATTGATTTCTGTACATACTGTATCAATCTTCTCTTCAGCACTTAACTTTTTAAGATCGCCCTTAGAAAGGTCAGCATGCTCAAGCAGTTCATTCCATACCGAACTCTCATCTAAGGCAAAGGCATTAAAGGTAAATCCCTCATACTCAAACTTCCCATCATAATCTAAGTCTGTTACAAATAACAAGTATTTCCCCTCAGGTGTTAAAACGTTTTTATACTGCTGTACAAAAGGTTCAAAAAAGTCCAAGGTCTCAAGCTCACAAGCGATAAAGTCAATTTTTTCTCCCTCACTGGTTAAAATGACTTGGGTTGCCGTTGCCTTAGGAGGTAGCTGTTTATCTGATGCGAGAACCTTTCCTGGAGTAATAACGAGACTTCCTCTGTACCCATAAGCATACTTATCGGTCTTAGCATTAAAGGTCGCTTGCCACTGAAGGTTGTTGTTGTAAATAAAGTCTTGAATTGCAGACATGTTTTTTCCTTTGTTGTTTAACAAAAAGAATGCAATTTTGGTTCTATAGATTTTAAATATTTAAATTATCAAATAACCTTTAAATATATCTATAAAAGCCATGAACTTGAAGTTGAAGCAACTATTGGGAAATTCCCAATAGTTCAAACTGAGGGTCAAAAAGAAGTCAAAAGAGTATGAAGAATTTAATAAAACACAAAAGATAGAATCTGACTTTGATAAAGAGATAAAGAAGTTACTAAAAGAGAAGTAAGTAGATGTTGGTTAAATAAACCTATCATCAGAGCGTGCATCACTCACATGGGTTTCATCTTTATTCATCCATCCTGTACTAACCTCTTTGATATCTTCAAATTGAGGAATATAGGGCTTAATATCAAGTAAAGGGGTACCATCTAAGACATCGATACCACGAATCGTGACAATATTGTCATTCACACTAATGACTTGGGTAAGGGAGAGTCCAATGTGCGCGGGTCTTAGAGGTGATCGTGTTGAAAAGACCCCACGGTTTTGGGTATCCATAAAGGGGATGACCTCAAGCTCGCTACGCTTAGCTTCATGAAAAAAGTAAATGAGATAGATGTGTGAAAAGCCCTCAAGGTCTTTAAGACCTTGTGCGTATTCGCGTTTAATGTTAAGTGAAGCGATAATCTCTTTAGCCCCCTTGGGTTGAATGGGCATATCTTCTAGGTTAGTGTAGGGGGTATGAATTAGGCCAATAGATTCAATCTGCATTATTCCCCTCCAAATACACCATAAGGTTCATCATCAATGGGGATGCTTTTAGGATCTATCTTAATGCTATCGATAAGGATTTTATCGCGTTCTTTCGGTGGGAGACGAAGGGCCAAACGCTCCTTTGCCTCAGTCTCATCTTTCGCATCAATGCTAAACGTTTGTGCTCTTTTGTCTGCAACTCGTACTCCTATAATATAGCGCATTAACCCACTTCATTGGTGTAGGCATAGGTTGATGAGATTTCACGTAGGCGCGCTGCTGCTTTAGTAAAGACCTCAATGGTGTAATCGATCTCTTCTTCAGTGGTAAAACGAGAAAGACTCAGGCGCATCGCAGTATGGGCAAGCTCTGGGTCTTCGCCAATAGCGTTCATAACTGGATTGGCTTCAAGGGATTCAGAGGCACAGGCAGAACCCGTTGAAGCTGCGATACCTGCACGGTTAAGATCCCATAACATTGACTCGCCTTCAATCCCACGTAAGGAGATTAAGATGGTATTAGGAGTACGTTTATCACGTGGGCCCACCACAATAGTGTCATCAATTTTCATAATGGCATCTTCTAGTTTATCACGCAAAGCTCTTACATTAGTATTCATCTTCTCAACATGCCCTGCGGCTTGCTTCATTGCAAGACCCATCCCAACGATATAGGCAACATTCAGGGTTCCTGCACGTTTACCACCCATCTGTTCACCTCCATGAAGCAGGTTTGGCAAGGTCTTTCCTTTTTTAACATACAAGCCTCCAACCCCTTTTGGCCCATGAAACTTATGGGCTGAAAAGGTAAGGTAATCCACATCAACCTTGCTTAAATCTACATTTAGTTTTCCAATGGCTTGTACCGCGTCCGTGTGAAACAAAATTCCTTTCTCTTTGGCAAAAGCAGAGATCTCTTCAACAGGAAAGATCATCCCTGTTTCATTATTTGCCCACATCATAGAGATAAGAACAGTTTTATCCGTTACCGCGGCTTTGAGCGCTTCTGCTGAGATACCACCATCTTCATTTACATCCACAAAACTCACTTCAACTCCGTAGTTTTGTAAGAAAAGCAGGGTATCTAACATAGAAGGATGCTCTACTGCTGTAGTCACAATATGGTTCTTTTCGGGATTTTTTAAAATATGTTTGAAAAAGATACCTTTTAAAACAGTGTTATTACTCTCCGTGGCACATGAAGTGATAAGAATATCATCCTCATCAGGCACATTAAGTGCATCATACATCGCTCCCATTGCCTCGTTTAGTGCTGGACGCACATCCATACCGTATTGGTGGAGTGAATTTGGGTTTCCATACAGCTCTTCGAAAAAAGGTTGCATTTTAACCTTGACTAAAGGATCTACCTTGGTGGTTGCATTGTTGTCTAAATATACGCGCATGTTACGCCTCCTCTTCTTGTTTTTTATAAGTAAATATAGGTTCATGGTTGGGATCATTTACCACCGCTTCGGTGATGGTACAGGTTTGAATATCTTCTTGTCCTGGGCAGCTGTATTGAAGTGGTAACATCACCTCTTCAATAATACCGCGTAAACCACGTGCTCCAACACCTTTGTCAACTGCCATTTGGGCTATTGCATCTAAGGCCTTGTCTTCAAACTCTAGCTGGATACCATCCATCTCAAAAAGGGCTTGAAACTGTTTAATGAGGGCATTGTCAGGCTCTTGTAAGATCTGTATCATCTGCTCTTTACTAAGCTCTTTCAGTTGAGCTATTACAGGAATACGACCAATAAACTCAGGGATAATCCCGTAATGCACAAGGGCTTTTTGATCGACTTTAAACTCTTTCATCTCAGCCTTTTGAACCGTTCCAAAACCGACCTTATTGCTCTTTTTGGTATGCATATCAGGAACAAGGCCAACAAAGGCACCACCACAAACAAAAAGCACATGTGAGGTATCAAACAAAACTGTCTCTGTTGTGGAGTTTTTACGACTTCCTTTTACCGGTACATAAACTTCTGAGCCTTCAAGAATCTTAAGTAGTCCTTGTTGTACACCTTCACCAGATACATCTCTTCCCATTGTGGAGGATTCACTTTTACGTGCAACCTTATCAATCTCATCGATATAAATAATACCTCTTTGGGCCAGCTCAATATCATAATTGGCCGCGGCTAAGAGGCGTGACAAGATACTCTCAACATCCTCTCCTACGTAACCTGCTTCAGTAAGTGCTGTTGCATCCGCCACAGCAAAAGGCACACTTAAGATTTTGGCTAAAGATTTCGCAAGCAATGTTTTACCACTACCAGTAGGTCCAAGTAACATAATATTACTTTTTTCCAGTTCAACATTATTGTAAACAGGGTTTTCTATACGCTTGTAGTGGTTATACAATGCTACAGAGAGTACTTTTTTAGCCTCTTCTTGCCCAATAATATGTGAATTTAAAAACTCCACAATCTTTTGAGGTGTTGGTAACTTCTCTTGCATATGCTCGCGCTCTTCATAGCGTACCTCTTTTTGTAAGATATTGGAGCAGGTGGTGATACACTCATTACAGATATGTGTCGTCTCCGAAGAGAACATTTTTTTAACTTCACTCTGCTTTCTACCACAAAATGAACAACTTTTTTCTTGACTCATTAGACATCCTTTTGAGAGAGTGTTTCTAGTACTGTGTCGGCCAATCCAAACTTAATTGCATCCATAGCCTCAAAATAGTTATCTCTATCGCTCTCTTTTTCAATCGTTTTAACATGTTTCCCCGTCGCTTTTGAGATGATTTTATAGAGCCGTTTTTTAAGGTTGATGATATGGTTGGCTTGAATCTCAATATCGCTGGCTTGACCTGAGGTTCCTCCTAAAGGTTGGTGAATCATCACTTCGGCATTAGGCATGATATAACGATGCCCTGGCTCACCACAGGTAAATAAAACAGCCGCCATAGAAGCGACCATTCCCATTGCATAAGTATGTACAGGAGCCTGAATCAGGTTCATAGTATCTAATATGGCTAGCCCTGCCATGACAGAGCCTCCAGGTGAGCTAATGTACATATGAATAGGCTCACTGGAATCTTCTGCTTCAAGGTACAGCAGCTGAGAGACAATGATTCCCATCATATGATCATCCACAGGCTCAGTAATCATTAAGACACGATCTCCCATTAACTTAGAGAAGAGATCAAAATATCGTTCACCTCGTGGGGATCGATCTTTTACGGTTGGTATGTATGGCATAAGGGCTCCTTTAAATTGTGCCTAAGAGGGCGAGTTTAATTAGTATCACACTATGGTGTAGCTTATGGATATATTTCATAGTCTTCCTTTAGACAAATTCTTTGATAAAGTCTTCTAATGACATCTCAAGGACTTCAAGATTATGTTTGTCAACAAACTTCTTCTCTTTTTTCCCTAAGGGCTGATCTGTAACCACATAACCCCCTTCTAAAGTGAGGGTAAGTTCATTGGCTACCATACGGTCCGTGTCTCTATCAAAATAGGTACCCAAAAAGAGGTATTTTTTTGTTTTACGGTAGCTTTTAAGTACAGGTGGAACAGCAAAACCTCCCATTGCTTCGGTTAACCAATCTACATAATCCGCATCTGACATGATAAAACTTGGCTCAGGAAGCGGAGTTCCCATCGGCTTAAATAAGATCTTTTTAGCCTCATCTAAAGCCTCTTCTTCAACTTGAAAATATTTTTTGTTTTCTACGTCATATTCAAAAAGCTCATAGCGATTGGCATCGGCCATAATACGCGCCTTACCAACGATAAGACAGTGTGGCTCAAAGGCTAGAAGTTCTTGAAACTTACTGTCACGGTTCGTGTCAATAATATAACGCGGACTCATATCGATAATAGCCTTATGCAAAGGGGTCGGCTCAAAATCTTTGGTGTAAATAAAGTTAGTGAGCTGATTAAGATAATCCAGCCCACGACGCTGTTCAAGGTGCATGGCAGCACGTGAGTACTCAAACATCAGTCGATCACTCATGCGTCTTCCATTGTTCATTTTCAAAATCATCGAATCTGAATCATAAGGCATCTCTTCACCCTCTTTAGTGAGTGTTCCTTTAAAAACACCTAGTCCAAAGTAGGGTACAGTGCTTTGGTTGCGTATCTCTTTTTTAATTGCTTCTATTTTTTCATTCATTAATGGCATCCTTTACCGGTGTAGCACTCTTGAGCCGCTAATATCTTGCGTGCTAAGGTACTGGTGTTAAATGTATCGTTTATGTCCTTACTAAACTCATCATAAAAAATCGCTCCATCTTTGGAGATGAGGATAAGGGCCTTAGTTAGTTGGGCATCATAGGGTGCTCCCGTGAGTTTCACCCCATAAAAATCAGCAAACTCCTCATCCTTATCGATGAAAAAGTCAAATCCTTCTATCTCCAGCGGGTTCTCTTGCTCATTGGCCATAATAATACAGGCCTCAACAAGATGCTCTCCGCCTTTAGGAAGCTCCTTGGCGATACTTTCTAACTCTTGCGTATAGGTCGCATCGATATAGGGAAGGGTGATGATAAGTTGTGTATTACCCGTATGTCCTCCTAGTTTGTGCACTTTTCCTTGGGCATCAACAAGTTCTACCTCTTCTGAGGCATAACCTATATCAAGAGGGGGTTCTTCAAGATGCATTGTGGATGTTTTGCACTGTATTTGCATAATTAGCTCCTATTAAAAAATTTTTAATCGCAATATCTACATCATGTATAAAGCTTGGCACCTTATACAGACCAATACCTCCGTTTGTGATACTCTTTTTAGTGTTTTGGCAGTACTTATCTGTTAGAAGATAGTCAGAACCAGCAATAACATCTAAAAGTGCGTAATGCTCACAAGCATGTGAAAAATCTTTCTGTTTTTCAAGACTGCATGAGCCATTTTTTTCATCTTCACTAAAAGAGGTTGTTCCACGTTTTAAGCTTGGGTTTTCAAAAACAGCATTAAGTGAAAACTTAATCTCATTATCTTCTTTAGAGATAGTATAGATAGCAAACTTAGGCGCGGTACAGGGGTTATGATGATAGACACGGTTATTTGATGTTATAGCAATGGCTACCTTCATGTGAACCCTTTATACTTTTGTATGGTTTTGCATATTGTGTTCTTGTTAAGGTGGTGTCCATTAGGGCGCAAAAAGACAAGGGATTACAAAAGGGTGACAAAAATGTCGTAGCTGTGTTTAAATGTTGAGAAAATGTCCTAGAACAGCTTTTGCAAATGTCTGAGTAATAAATGATTATAGCTACATGATGCGAGATCATTTGAATTCCAAAATAAAAATAACGATACACCTATATATAGAGTGTGATATTAAAGGAGCTAAAATGAGCTGTAGTTCAAGTAATCCAGCTGAAGCGATGATGCCAGCGGATATTCAAGAAAAGATTCACGACCACCCGTGTTATTCAGAAGGAGCGCACCACCATTATGCACGTATTCACGTTGCGGTTGCACCTGCGTGTAATATTCAATGTAATTATTGTAATAGAAAGTATGATTGTTCAAACGAGTCACGTCCTGGTGTAACAAGTGAGCGTTTAACACCTGAAGAGTCAGTTAAGAAGGTGATGTTTGTAGGTGGTGAAGTACAACGTATGTCTGTACTAGGTATTGCGGGTCCGGGTGACGCTCTTGCTAATCCTAAAAAGACTTTTGATACTTTTAGAATGGTACGTGAGAAGGCACCGGATTTAAAACTTTGTCTTTCAACGAATGGTTTGGAACTTCCAAATTATGTGGATGAGATGGTGAAGTATGATATTGACCATATTACGGTGACGATTAACTCAGTGGATACTACGGGTGAGATTGGATCACAAATTTACCCATGGATTTACCATGATAATAAACGTATCTACGGAAAAGAGGCGTCACAAATTCTTTTAGAGAAACAACTTGAAGGAATGAAAAAATGTGTTGAAGCGGGTATCTTAATCAAGGCCAATTCAGTTTTGATTCCTGGTATTAATGATAAACACCTTGCTGAAGTTTCAAAAAAACTTAAAGAGATTGGTGTTTTCTTACATAATATTATGCCAATTATCTCAGAACCTGAATATGGGACAAAATTTGCCCTTGATGGTGTACCATCTGCTACGGATCAGCAACAAATGGAAGTACAAGAAGCCTGTGGTATGGATATGAAATTGATGCAACACTGTCGTCAATGTCGTGCGGATGCGGTTGGTCTTATTGGTGAAGATCGTGGTGCTGAATTTACAAAAGATAAATTTAAAAACATGACCTTTGATGCGCTAGAGACACATTATGATGTGGATGCTAGAAAACAAGCCCACGCGGATATCGAAGAGTTTAGAGGTTTCTTGGATGCTGCAAATGAGCGTGTACGTAAAGAGAAAGAAGAACTTGCTAGTGATGGTCAGACCATCTTAGTTGCCGTAACAACAGCAGGTGAAGGGATGATTAATCAACACTTTGGTTCTGTTAAAGAGTTCTTGATTTATGAAGCAGGTGATAGAGGTATCCGTTTTATTCATCACCGTAAACTTGATTATGAGTATTGTGCAGGACCAGATGGTGCCAATCCAATGGAGCCGATCTTAGAAAAACTTAAAGATTGTAATTTAATCTTAACGGCTAAAATCGGTGGTTGTCCACAAGATGATCTTGCTAAAGCAGGACTCATTGCAGATCAATCTTATGCTTATCAGCCAATAGAAGCCTCTGTGCTTAAGGCAACGCGTAAGTACTTTAACCTACCTGAAGAGATAGAAATAGAGGCAAACTAAAAATGATGAAGCGCTGGGAATTTAAAGATATAGGATTAGCACGGTTTATCTGTGCGTGGACCTGCTGTCGAAGCAAACTCAGCGTTAGCGTAGTCAAAGGGGCTTTTGCTCCTTTGGCGTATTAAGGAGCCATTTATGGCGATAATCAATGACACAACCTTAAGAGATGGCGAACAAGCCCCTTATGTTGCTTTTAATACCCATGAGAAAATTCAAATTGCCCAGGGCCTTGTTGCCTGCGGTGCAGATGAATTAGAAGTGGGTATACCGGTTATGGGTGAGCGTGAAAAAGAGGATATTAAAGAGCTTGTCTCTTTAAACTTGAACACACGCCTAATGACATGGAACAGAGCAAAAGAGGGTGACCTAGAAGCTTCTTTAGAGTGTGGTGTTAGTGCGGTTGATCTCTCAATCCCGATCTCCGATATTTTAATTGATGTGAAGTTTAAGGGTAATAAATCCTTTATGTTAAAGGAACTAGAGGGTGTGATCTCTTTGGCAAAGGCTGAAGGTCTATATGTCTGTATAGGTGGCGAAGATAGCTCACGGGGTTCGTATGAATTTATGCGTGAAGTGATGCAGCTGGGTTTTGAACTGGGTGCGGATCGTTTTCGTTATTGTGATACGGTAGGTGTTTTAACACCGACACAAACCTATAAAGAGATATCTGATCTGTGTGCCTTAAATCTTTTACCTATAGAGATGCATACACATAATGATTTTGGCCTAGCCAATGCCAATGCCCTTAGTGGACTTGATGCGGGTGCACAAAGTGTTAATACTACGGTTATAGGGCTAGGTGAGCGAGCAGGAAATGCCTCATTTGAGCAGATCTCTATGACGATGAAACATCTATATGGTCAAGAACGTTCATTTAAGGCGCAGGATATGCATGATTTAGTTAATCTTGTGGCACGCTCAGCAGGTATGAATATTGCCGCAAATGCGCCTATTGTGGGTGAAAATATCTTTGCACATGAGAGTGGTATCCACGCCGATGGTATGATGAAAGACTCCAGTGCTTATGAGCCTTTTGATGCAAATGAAGTGGCCGCTCAACGAGACTTTCCTATTGGTAAACACTCAGGCACGGGTACAATAATGTACCATCTTAAAGCCCTCGGAATATCTGCTGAAAAACAGGCCCTTCAAAAACTACTACCACGTATTCGTGAGATTGTAACCTTGCGAAAACGAGTCCTCAATGAGAGCGAGTTAGTAGGTTTATACAAGGAGAGTTTATGTTTATAGGATGGTTGAAGTTTGCAGATGTGAATGAACTGGTCAATATTGCTAAAGAGGTAGGCTGGCTGGTTGATGGCTACCATATTAAACTCATGATGATGCACTCTGCTCATTTGTGTTATGGCGCTTATGATGAGGGGAAACTTGTAGGTGCGGTTATGGCCATTGAATTTGAGCATTCTGCTCAACTTAAATACTTTATGGTAAGTGAAAAATACCAAAGACAAGGTTTAGGTAAACGTCTGTTTGAGACCATGTTAGGTGCGGTTCAAAATGAGTACAACTCTATCTATTTGCATGCTAATCCAGGCCTCGTCCCCTTCTTTCAAAATTATGGATTTGAAGAGAAGATGCAAGTGGGACGTTTTGTTAATGTTGGGAAGGTTCCTCCTTTTAACTTTACCAACGCACATGCAAAAGAGTTAGATGGGGATAATTTTGAATCTATCATCAAAAGCATTGATAAAGAGACCTTTAATGAAAACAGAATGGATTTCTTAGTTGATGAGATGGAGCGTAATAGCTCTTTAAAGTTTGCCTTGAAAAATGGCTTTCAGCATTCGAGTGTAGTAAATGCTAGAAATGTCTATCTTGGACCTTGGCAGGTTCGAAAAGGGCATGAAGAAGAGGCTGAAAAAATGATGCAAGGGGTCTTGTATTTTAGAGGTTTAAAACGTGTTGTTGCCGATGTTCCACTGGGAGTGAAACAGGTGGTTGATCTATATGAGCGTTATCATTTTCAAAAAAAGCAACATTTCGTGCATATGTCACGTGGGAATCAATGTGATGTTCTTTTTGAAAATATTTACGCTTTTTCATTATAAACGCTTAGCGTTAAAGGAAATAAAATGTATTTAACACAGATGAAAGTAGGGGACAGAGTGAGTGTTGACGCTATTAATATTCAAGGGGCACTAAAGCACCGATTGAACTCTTTGGGTCTTACGAGAGAGAGTGAATTGTGTATTAAAAACTATGGTTGGTTTAAAAGTACGGTTCAGGTTATGATTAATCGAACGTTAATTGCACTACGTAGAGATGAAGCTGAATGTATTGAAGTGCATAAGATCTAAATTTAAACAAAGGATAGAAGATGAGTGAAGAAGCAAAGGCAATGAAAAAAGAGTTTGCAAAACGTAAGAGAATGGCAGTGGAAATTGCTTCTGAGATACATGATATTGTTGAAGACACCTTATGGACAGACTATACAAAAATGCCAGAATTAAGTGAAAAACTTATATCGGCTGTACAAGAGGCAAATGATTTTAAAGCAGAACATGGACTCTAGAGTGTCCATGTATTTATATATTTTTATGACTCTTGATGCAAGGGCCTTAAAAATATATAGGAAGCATCATGAGTGAGAAGCAAGCAATTCTTGATATGGAAGTGTGTGAGTGCGGTGAAAAAAATGTGGCCGATGCCATTGAGATTTTTCAAAACAGCTCTCTTCCTTTTAAAAAAGCCAAAAAGCTTGTTACGGAGTGTAATAAATCATGCTGTCGAGCAGCCCTACTAAAAATTTATGATATGAATCAATTTGGTTCCTTTGATTTTGATGAGATTGAAAATATAATCCAACAGCGTTTAGACCGCCTTAAACGTTTAGCCGAAGGTTCTTAATGCAGACTCCATGGAAAAACTTACGTGCTTGGTTAATTAAACATCAAGCCATTGATAATAGTGTTAAAGAGGCTTATGAGATTAGGCGACTTGATTTAAGTGGGCTTTCACTACAATCCTTGCCTGAAGAGTTTGCGCTCTTAGAATCCTTAGTGTTTTTAAATCTATCAAACAACCTTTTAAGTGAACTGCCTGCCTCTTTTGTAAAACTCAGTAAACTTAATAATTTAGATCTTAAACGCAATGCATTTAAAACCGTTCCTAAGGCACTTTTACAACTGGACTTAGGGGTAGTAAATTTTAGTAGCAATGAACTTGAAGATGTGGGGACTTTATTTGATATTGCAAGTTTGCGGGTATGTGATCTAAGTTTTAATCATCTCAGTCAACTTGAACTTGACATACAAGAGCATTTAAACTTAAGAACATTAAACCTCAGTGGTAATTTTTTTAAGGTTATTCCTCAAAGTATAGGTACACTTGTAGAATTACAACGTCTTAATCTTTCTCAAAATATGATTGAAACAGTGAACAATAGTCTCACTTCTCTTTTTGAGCTTGAAGATATTAATCTTTCAGATAACAAAATTACAAGCATTGATGAGAGTTTTTTTACCTTGGGCTTGGAACACGTTGATCTGTGTGCTAATGAACTCAGAACACTTTATTTAAGTCATCTTGAGGATTTAGAGAGTTTGAGCCTGGATGAAAATCCTTTAAGTTATATAGAACTCGATGAAAGTTTTGCACCTTACCTGCAAGAGTTCTCTTGTGATAGTTGTCAGCTTAGTGAATTTGTGCCCTTGAGCTCTCGCTCTCTTAACTCGCTATGTCTCTCTTCTAACAAGATAAAAGTTTTGCCTGAGAATATCAGTAGGTATGAAAACCTAACACAACTTGATATTGACAATAATGCCATAGCCCATCTGCCTTATGAAATGACCAATATGACTCGTCTTCAAACCCTTTATGTTACGGGCAATCCTTTGGATGAAGCTTCTAAAGAGGTGATTAAGGTTTTGCATCCTGATATTTGTGACTTAAACATGAAAACAGGTATAGAGATAGAAGAGGCCAGTGCTGATGATCTGACACAGATGGCCAGACTCATTGGTGTTTTGTTTCAGATAGAAAAAGATTTTAGCATTGACTTTGATAAACAGCTAGCGGGTATAACAAAGTTGTATGCGGCTGAGGGTACGATCTTGTTAGTAGCAAAGTATGAGGGCAAGGTGGTTGGTATGGTGACCATGCAAAGATTAATATCAAGTGCCGCGGGTGATTATATTGGGCAGATTGAAGACTTGGTTGTTGATGAGGCCTACCGAAAGATGGGAGTAGGTTCTCGCCTGATTAATAAGATACGTTTTATCGCCTTACAAGAGTATGCTTATCAGCGGGTACAACTTGCAGCAGATATGGATAATACCAATGCACTACATTTCTACACCAGACGTGGGTTTAGACGTACAAACCTTAATGTCTTTCACCTGAACAAATAATTACTTTTTACGACAAACACCTACAAATACAAATTTTATGCACAAAGCTTTTTTTGCTTTGTAGTTTTTCACATCCTTTCTAAAAGACCTAATTATGGGAATTGTCACCCCATGCATAAAGTGTTCTTACAAATTTGTTTTTTTTGAATGTTTTTGTCGGACAAAAAGAGAAAATGTCGCTTTTTCTTGGCGTGAAAATCGAGAATAGTGTTTGCAACTACTGCAGTGATATACATGAACGGACACTTCTGAAGATCTAACTTGTTTAGGTCTTTAGAGGTGTTCAAATTAAAGGAGAAAAATATGGCTGAATTACGTCAGATTGCATTTTACGGAAAAGGTGGGATTGGTAAATCAACTACATCTCAAAACACGTTGGCTTCTATGGCTCATTACTTTGATAAAAATATTATGATTGTTGGTTGTGACCCGAAAGCAGATTCAACTCGTTTGATTCTACATGAAAAAGCTCAAAATACTATTTTACAGCTTGCTGCTGAAATGGGAACGGTTGAGGACCTTGAATTAGAAGATGCTTGTAAACCAGGTGCAGGTATTTTTGCTCCTGATGCTCCAGGTGGTTGGATCAATTGTACAGAATCTGGTGGACCAGAGCCAGGTGTTGGTTGTGCAGGTCGTGGGGTTATTACGGCGATTAACTTTCTTGAAGAAGAGGGTGCTTATGAAGAAGAAGGTTTAGATTTCGTTTCTTATGACGTACTTGGTGACGTTGTTTGTGGTGGATTTGCTATGCCGATTCGTGAAGGTAAGGCGCAAGAGATTTATATCGTTATGTCAGGTGAGATGATGGCGATGTATGCAGCAAACAATATTTCAAAAGGTATTTTGAAGTATGCAAACACAGGTGGTGTACGTCTAGCAGGTCTTATCTGTAATGCTCGTATGACTGACTTCGAATACGATCTTGCTTGGGCACTTGCAAAAGACCTTGGTACACAGATGATTCACTTTGTTCCACGTAACAATATCGTACAACGTGCAGAGATTCGTCGTATGACAGTGGTTGAGTATTCACCAAAATCAGATCAGGCACTTGAGTATAAAGAGCTTGCAAGAAAAATCATTAATAATGATATGAAAATCATTCCAACACCTCTTGAGATGGACGACCTTGAAGACCTTATTATGGAATATGGTCTTGAAGATGCGGCTGATGAAGAGAATATTGGTCAAGCTGAGGGTGAAGCCTAAGGTTTCACACACGCTTTAATTTATGTTGCTCCCTTAGGGGAGCTTACATTCTCATAATGAAAAGAAAATAAAATAAAAAGTAGGAGAATACAATGTTTATATTAGGTTTTCACTTCCCAGCAGAGATGGGAAATACAGTTCCAGACGAAAAAGTACTTGAAAAATTAGATGCAGCAGAGGTAGATACATCTGATGTTACTGAGATCAAAATGATTACAGAATATCATGGTCAAACAGAAGAGCTTTCTTATACGAATAAAGACACTTTTATGTTTAAGGCGCTAGCGCACTATGTAAAAACAGCAGAAACGGATTATATGATTTATACAAATCGTTACCAAATTTCTGAGCTTTCTAAGCGTTTAGATACAGATGATGAGACTTTGGCTCTTTGTAATAAACTTGATTCAATGGCACACTTTAAGATTCAGGCTGCATAAGCTTCAATCTTTTCATACAAAGCAGACCTTAGGGTGATGCTTTTTTCATGAAGATGTGCCTTGCACATTTCCGCAGTCCTTAAGGGACATACACTAGGTACTGAGCTGGTTGAAGCGAAGATCCTCGAAAAACATTTCCCCTTAGGGATTACGTAAATTGATTTAATCATAAAGATTATAAATACTATAAAAAAGGAGACTATTATGGGTCCAGAAGCATTAGAGGCTAAACAGAAAGCTGCCATAGAAGAGGTACTAAAAGCGTACCCAGCCAAAGCAGCAAAAAATCGTGCGAAACACTTAGGTGTCGGTTCGCCAGAAGACGAAAGTCAAAAAACATGTGGTAACGTTCGTTCGAATAAGAAAACTGTTCCAGGTGTCATGAGTCAACGTGGATGTGCATATGCAGGTTCAAAAGGGGTTGTATGGGGTCCAGTAAAAGATATGGTTCATATCTCTCATGGTCCTATCGGTTGTGGTCAGTACTCACGTGCAGGTCGTCGTAACTACTATATCGGTACTACCGGTGTTGATACCTTTGTTACGATGAACTTCTCGTCTGACTTCCAAGAAAAAGATATCGTTTTTGGTGGGGATAAAAAACTTGATGTTTGTTTCCACGAGATTGATGAACTTTTCCCATTAAATAATGGTATCACCGTTCAATCAGAGTGTCCAATTGGTCTTATTGGGGATGATATCAATGCAACATCTAAGATGTATGCAAAGAAAACAGGTAACACAATCGTTCCAGTAAACTGTGAAGGTTTCCGTGGGGTTTCTCAATCACTAGGTCACCACATCGCAAATGATACAGTACGTGATTATATCTTTGATGGTAACATCGATACACTGGGTGATGCTATTGAGCAGACAGATTATGATGTGGCTATTATTGGGGATTACAATATCGGTGGGGATGCTTGGTCAAGCCGTATCCTTCTTGAAGAGATGGGTCTACGTGTGGTTGCACAATGGTCTGGTGATGCGACAATTAAAGAGATGGCAGCGACGCCTAAGGTTAAACTAAACCTACTTCACTGTTACCGTTCAATGAACTATATCTCTCGTCACATGGAAAAAGAGTATGGGATTCCTTGGGTTGAGTATAACTTCTTTGGTCCAAGCCAGACAATCAAGTCTTTACGTAAGATCGCAGCCTTCTTTGATGAAGATATCCAAGCGAAATGTGAAGAGGTTATTGCGAAGTATCAACCAATGATTGATGAAGTAACAAACAAGTACCGCCCACGTCTAGAGGGTAAACAAGTTATGCTATTTGTTGGTGGTCTACGTCCTCGTCACGTTATCGGTGCTTATGAAGATCTTGGTATGGAAGTTATCGGTACAGGGTATGAGTTCGCTCATGATGATGATTATAAACGTACTAAAGATGAGATCTTCCGCTCAACAGTTATCTATGATGATGTGAATGAGTATGAGCTTGAAGCCTTTGTTAAACAACTTGAGCCAGACTTAGTTGCCTCAGGTATTAAAGAAAAATACGTATTCCAAAAAATGGGTCTGCCATATCGTCAGATGCACTCTTGGGATTATTCTGGTCCTTACCACGGTTATGATGGTTTTGCTATCTTTGCTGCGGATATGGATCTTGCTATCAACTCACCAGTTTGGGGTCACTCAACTGCGCCATGGGATAAAGAAGGAGAAGCGTAATGCAAGAAGTCGATAATATCATGAATGGTCAGAAACTCTTCCAAAGACCAGAGTACCAAAAAGTACTAAAAGATAAAAAAGAGTTTGAAGGTGGCTATGGTGCCACTAACCCTGAAAAAGTAAAAGAGATTGCAGAGTGGACAAAAACATGGGATTACCGTGAGAAAAATCTTGCTCGTGAAGCGATCACGGTTAACCCTGCAAAAGCATGTCAGCCCCTTGGTGCTGTAATGGTTGCGCTTGGATTTGAAGATACTATGCCGTATGTACATGGTTCTCATGGGTGTGTTGCCTATTTTAGATCATACTTCACACGTCACTTTAAAGAGCCGACACCTTGTGTATCTGACTCTATGACAGAAGATGCAGCGGTATTTGGTGGTCTTGTAAATATGAAAGACGGTTTGAAAAACTGTTCTGCAGTCTATAAACCACAGATGATTGCGGTATCTACAACATGTATGGCTGAAGTTATCGGGGATGACCTTTATGCCTTCTCTGTTGCAGCAAAAGAAGAAGATGGTGGAGAGCACTTACCAGAAGAGTTTCCAATCACCTATGCGCACACGCCATCATTTACAGGTTCACACATCACGGGTTATGATAACATGATGCACGGTATCATGTCTCAATTAACTGAGGGTGTAGAAGAGAATAAAAACGATAAGATCAATATCATTCCTGGTTTTGAGACCTATATCGGTTCTATTCGTTCGGTCAAATCTATTGTTGAAGCCTTTGGTGCTGAATATACAATGCTTGGTGATCACTCTGATCAGTGGGATATGCCAGCAGGTGAGTATTCAATGTTCCAAGGTGGTACAACAATCGCTGATGCTAAAGATTGTAAAAACTCTAAAGCAACACTTTCTATGGGGAAATATGCAACGGTTAAAACTATGAAAATGGTGACTAAACGTTGGAAACAAAAAGAGAGTGCTAACCTTAACCCAGTGGGTCTTAAAGGAACTGATGAGTTCGTTATGAAGCTTGCTGAGTTAACGGGTAAAGAAGTACCTGAGAAACTCAAAGTTGAGCGCGGACGTCTTGTAGATGCTATGCAGGATTCTTATCCGTATATGCATGGTAAAAAGTTCGCAATCTGGGGAGATCCTGACTTCTTAATCGGTGCTGTTTCATTCCTACTAGAGATGGGTGCTGAACCAACGCATGTTCTTTGTCATAATGCACCACGTGGTTGGGAAGATGAAATGAGAGCAATGCTTGATACTTCTCCTGCAGCAGCAGACTTAAATGTTTGGGCAGGTAAAGATCTATGGCACATGCGTTCACTTCTGTTCACTGAGCCAGTAGACTTTATGATTGGTAACTCGTATGGTAAAGAGCTTATGCGTGATACAGGTACACCGTTAATTTATATCGGTTTCCCAATCTTTGACCGTCACCACCTACACCGTTATTCAATCAGCGGATATGATGGAGCGATCAACTTACTAACATGGATTACGAACAAAGTTCTTGATCAACTGGATGAAGATACCAAAGGTATCGCATCAACGGATTATTTCTTCGACCTTATTCGTTAACCTACAGCTTAACAACACACCTTCTGCCAGAGGTGTGTTTATTCTATTTCTTCTCAATGCTTTCATTTGAAATTAACGATAAAAATATCATATTTATTAATATTATAATCATTTTGATGCATCATTAGTGAGTGCTAAGACATCTATATGGCTGCGTTTATCTATCCAACAAAGCGTCTTTGTTTTCTGTATAATAGCATCTGTCAATAAGAAAATTAATTTTCAGTATTGTGTAGAAGTGTTGGTGAGAGGAATATAAGTGAAAATACGAGTCTATTACGAAGATACAGACCTTGGGGGAATTGTTTATCATCCAAATTTTATAAAGTTCTGCGAACGCGACAGAAGTGAATACTTTTTTCAAAAGGGTGGTACACCTCATTTTGAGGGGGGCGGTTTTGTGGTGGTTAAAATAGAAGCGGATTTTAAAGCACCTGCTCGACTTGGTGACCTTTTAGAGGTTAAGAGTGATGTTGTAAGTGTTAAAGGTACTAGTTTAGTTTTAAAACAAGAGGTCCTTAAAGAAGATATTTTGCTTTTTAGTATGGTAGTAAAACTCGCCTTTGTTAAAGACGAGAAAGTAGGGCGTATGCCGCTGCACTACCAAGAGTATCTTCTTAAGCTCTTTTCACAAGCCCTTTAGAGAAGTTTGCTCGTATGATGGCTTTGGTTGCGCGTCTGTCTTTATGAAAGGTACAGGCATGCGGAAAAACAAAACTATTTGAATGTTTTGCTTTTTCATTTAGAGCATTTTTTAAGTTTGTAAAGTAGGCAATTGCCTCACTGTAACGCATACGCTCGCCTCTGGGCCCTGGAGCAAAAAATATTTTTTGCACGCTATATAACATTCCAATGATTTTCTTCATGTTAATAACCTTCTTGAAAAATGATACATAAGTTATCATAAAAAATTATAATATTAGATTAAGTATATAAGCTAATTTGTGTGATGCAATGTTCTTTGGGAGAGAAGAGGTTCTAAAAAGCTTATATCTCTTCTTCTAAATTCTCATCAAGAAGAACCTCTTCTTTAATGACTTCAACGGTCACAAAGCGTGAATGTGTCGGTTTTACGATGGCAATAGGGTATTCAATTTGATTGTTAATCATCTCTTGAGGATACTCTCTATGTGAAGAGGTGATGAGATGGTAAAAATAATCTGCTCCAATGGTTGTAGCGTAGTTAATCCAGTCATACACGATGTTGTTTTGTAAAAGGGCATTGGACTCTATCATAATGTTATTGTGGTAGTTGATGGAGTTAGCAATGAGCATTTTTTCTCTATCTTTTGTCTGTGTAAGCAGCAAAAGTTCAGGGTTGTAGTTAATTTGAGTAGAGAGCACATTAGACACATTAACATCATACAAAGTGAGTTGTGACATGACCATGGCACTTTTCACAACAGGCGTGTTTAAAAGAAATGAGCCCTCTTGTATCTTCATGTTTTCATCAAGTTGAGATTGGAGGTTGGAGGTGCGTTTAGCAATAGGAAAAGAGTAAAAACGAGGTTTGTCTGCATAGGTTAAGTTAAGGTCATCCATCTCTTCTTGGCTTAGTGCCTCACCACTCTCATCTGTAAATATCACTCTGTCTTTGGTGATGTTTTGATCAAAGGCGTAAAGGTACTCATCTTTGGTGATTTTAGTGAGTTTTTTCCCTAGCGCATTTTTATCATAAAAAACGGTTAAAGGCGTACTCGCATACGGCATAAGACTTTCAAGTTGTTTTTGATAGTTGATTCCACCATAATAAGCATAATCTGTAGTGGCATTCATATCTTCTTTATTGATAGTGGGAAAATAGATGTGCATGTTTAAGTCAAGAGAGACAACATTATGCGCACCCTTACGGGTTAAAGGGGCGATAACATAATGGAAGTCATCTTCTTCAATCTGTCTTAATACTTTTTCTAACTCTTCAATGTCTTCTGATTCAGCATGATAGGTACGCAGCTCAAAGGTACGGTTTTTTGTTAAAAAGTAGGCAAAAGCAGCATTTGTTGTAGAATAAGCATAACGCCCAATAACACGATAAGGAAGGAGCATAGCCACCTTAAGCTCTGTGTAGTGTCGCATACGTTCAACATTAAACAAAGAGGTCTGAATAAGCAGGGCATCATTTAAGACAGGATCATCAATCTTATCTTCGGCGTGGGCTAAAAAACTAAAATAACGCTCTTCTTCAAGAAATTTGTACAAGCACTCATGGTTACACTCTTTATCATCTGTATTTAAGACATAGGTCTTTGGTAAGGGGATGGAAGAGACCAGAAAGCTTTGTGCATGAAGGGTGCAGAGCATAAAGAGTATGAGTATAAAATATTTTGGCATATAAATTTCCTTTAAATCTTAGCTTAGGTGCTTTTTTATAGTAATAAGATCATCCATTGTACACTTCTTTAGTGAAGGATTTCTTAACAGATGCGAAGGATGATACAGAGGTATTAAAATCTTGCCTTCATAAGGTATCTTTTGTCCTCTGACTTTCTCAAAATCTGTGTCGTCGTTGATAAGACTGGTATAGGCTAGCTCCCCTAAGGTGACAATAATCTCAGGATTGACTAGCTCTATCTGCTTAAATAAATAAGGCTTACACGAAGAGAGTTCAGAATCAAGAATCTTGTGTTGGTGTGAAGGCCTGCATTTAAGCACATGGGTCAGATAAATATCATGTACATTTAAGCCAAGTACATTAGTAATCATCTTCTCTAAAGAGGAACCTGACCTACCGCTAAAGCTATTGGCACTCTCATCTTCTATCATAGAGGGTGAACCATCAACAAACATTATTTTAGCATTGGGGCTGCCTATACCAGTCAAGACTCTTTGTCTGTGCTTACTAAGATCACATAAATGACATTGGGCCATCTGCGAATGTAAGGCTTGAAGGGTAGAAGGAAGTTCAATGTTAAAACATGACTCTTCTTCATTAACGTTTATTGGGTCCATGTAAGAGAATCCAAGTGATTTATAACGATAAAGAGACTTGAGTAAAACAAGGTTCTGATATGACTTCAAATACATTCCTACTTAATGATAAGTCTTAGTGTACCTAAGGACGCGTTAAATGCAACTAAAGTTCACATCAATTCCACACATAAATAGAGAATACTTACAAAGTAAAGGATCAAAAATGAGATGTTTTATCTGTGAAAGCATTAAAAAAAGTTTAGACAATAAAGAGAAAGTTATTTATAAAAAGCCTGATGAGAGTATGAAGTGAAAAAATGTAAAAGAGAGTGGTGTTTATGAAGAAGACTAGGGCGAAAACCCTAGATATGAAATAACTACTGAGCTACTTCTACTTCAACTGGAGTTGATTCCCAGATACCGTGCTTAGTACAGTAACCGTGTGCTACAAGGTTAAGTTTTTTACCCATTGGACGGATGTTGAAAGTAACTTCAGCGTGAGATTTTTCATTTCCAAGTGTACCTGGAACAAAAGAAGCTGCTGCTAATTTAGTCTCACCATTGAAAAGAGTGATGCTTTCGATGTAGTGATCAAAATCATCTGGGTGAGTATATTCGTTACCCATTTTTACATTAACTGAAAGGATTTCACCTGCTTTTGCATCACCATTTACTGTGATGAATGGAGAGTGACGGTCAATTAAATCTTTTTTAGCTTCACGCTCAACTGTATCGATATCTACATACTTATTAATCTTTGGCATATTATGCTCCTGTGTAAAATTATGCCGCATTGTATCGTGCACAATATTTAATTAAACATAAGTTTTCAAAGTTAATTCTAGTTTCATGTTAATTAAAGGCAAAGCAGACAACTTTGAGTTCTTTAAAGATGAGTAATCTAAAATTAACCCTTCTTTAGATAAAATCGCAATAATTAATTATAGCTTCATAATAGGTAAGGTTTATAAATGTTACAAACATTGTTGATAGAAATCGGTGTAGAAGAACTTCCAGCGGTTCCTTTATTAAAAGAATTAAACAATATTGAAAAAAAATGGTCAAAAATCTTAGAAGAGAACTCCCTTCTGTGTGAGTTTGATTTTTATTATACGCCGCGTCGTTTAGTCTTGTGGCACAGAGAGTTTCAAAGTTCACAAAGTGACTCTGTGGAAGAGTTTTACGGAGCACCTGTTGCCATCGCTTTTGATGCAGAAGGCAAGCCAACAAAGGCATGCGAAGGTTTTGCTCGTAAATGTGGTGTAAGTGTAGAAGAACTTGGTCGTAATGAAAAAGGCGGCAAAGAGGTCTTATACTTTAAAAAAGAGATTAAAGGACAAGAGAGTAAACTTTTATTAAATGCTATGATAACCGACTTTATGAAGAGTTTGAACTTTGGTAAATCTATGCGTTGGGGATCACTGTCTGAAAGTTTTATCCGTCCAATAAGATGGCTAAATGTGATGTTGGGTAATGAGTGTGTACCTGCGCAACTCTTTGGTGTTGATGCGGCTAAAACGACTTGTCTTCATCGCATTGCTTCTTTTGAGGCGCAAGAAGTCTCTAACCCTGAAGCCTATTTTAAACTACTTAAAGAGGGCGCTGTGTCACTTTTTCCTCAAGACAGAAGAGAGAGTATTTTAGCAGGCTTTGAAGCCCTTGAAAAAGAACATGGCATAGAGATAGAAAGAGATGAGGAGCTTTTAGATGAAGTTGTTGCTATTACAGAACACCCTAAGGCCCTTTTAGGAAGTTTTGATGAAGCTTTTTTAAGACTTCCTCCTGAAGTGATTATCGCTTCGATGAAAGAACATCAACGTTACTTTCCTGTTTTTAAAGAGGGAAAACTAAGTAACACCTTTGTTGTGGTTTCAAATGCCCTTACACAAGATTACTCAAAAGTGATTGAAGGGAATGAAAAAGTACTTCGTCCTCGTTTAGCAGATGGCCTCTTCTTTTACGATAACGATTTAAAGCGTACGTTAATTAATGATGGGCTTGAAAAAGTAACTTTTATGAACGGTTTAGGCTCCCTTGTTGATAAGATTGAACGTGAAAAGAAGATTGCCATTAAACTTGCACAAAAGTATGAGGTCGATAGAACTAAGGTCGAACGCGCTGTCTCTCTTTCAAAAGCAGACTTAATGAGTGAGATGGTCTTTGAATTTACTGAACTTCAAGGGCTTATGGGGTATTACTACGCCTTAGCTCAAAATGAAGAGCAAGAGGTGGCTTTAGCGATTAAAGAGCAGTACCTGCCAAAAGGGGAGAGCTCAGAACTTCCAAGTACAAAGGTATCAGCGGTAGTGGCGCTTGCGACTAAACTAGATACGCTTATTGGACTCTTTTCAGTAGATCAAATTCCAACAGGTTCACGTGATCCTTTTGCCCTTAGACGTGCAGTAAACGGGATTATCCGTATTGTGAATGCCTTTGATTTTGACTTTAATATTAGTGATATAAAAGAGATGTTTGCAAGTGAGTACAGCGAATTTGACTATGCAGCCTTGCAAGCTTTTATTTTAGAACGAATAAATCAATTTTATAAGGTGAATCCATCGGTGATTAAGGCAGTTATAGCCGCAGATGACCTCTCTTTATGTGTCATAGATGCAAAGATAAAAGCATTAGATGAGATTGTTAGCTCACAAAGTTTTTCAGAAAGTTTCTCTACCTTTAAACGCGTGGCTAATATCACAAAAGATGTGGATATGAATGCAGACCTTAGTGTTTCTGCAGAACTGTTTGAAGAAGAAGCTGAAAAAGCCTTGCATGAGGCCTACATGAAAGTAACATCTAAAACCTATGAGAGTTATGAAGCCCATTTGGACGCTCTTTTCTCGCTAAAACCACAACTTGACAGTTTCTTTGATAAGGTCATGGTCAATGCTGATGATGAAAAAATTAAAAACAACCGTAAACACCTTGTCAGTTCTGTTTACAAAAGCTTTAAAGCCATTGCTGATATCAAAGAGATATCAATTTAAAGGTGAAAAGTTATGATGTTGTAATCATTGGCGCAGGCATAACAGGTTGTGCCTTAGCTTACGAGCTTCATCGTAGCGAGCAAGATGTACTTGTTTTTGAAAAAGAGGGGATAGCTTCGGGCGGTTCTGGTGCAGCAGGTGCTTTTATTAATCCTAAAATCTCCAAAGCTGGTCCTCTTAAAGAACTTATCGAGCAAGCCTATCTTTACTCACTACAGTTTTATAAAACACATTTTTTAGATCAGACCAATTTAGCCCCACTCTTGCATATCGCTAAGTATACAGATGATAATGAAAAAGTAGAATACTTTAAAGCCCACACCTCTTTAAAGAGCGAAAAACCTCCAGAAGCATTAACGAGAAACTTGACACCCTATGCCTTGGGTTTTAATTCGGTCTACCTAAAAGATAACGCAGTGGTAGAAGCCAAAGAAGTCTGTGAACAGATGTTAAAGGGCATTGAGTTAAGAGAAGAAAAGGTCTTAAAGCCTGAATATAGAGATGGTTTTTGGTTTTTAAATGGTGTTAAAACAAAAAAACTTGTTTTATGTACGGGTGGTTATGAAACGCCTGTGCCTGAAGAGTATATCAATTTACGCCGTATTTATGGTCAACGCTGCGAGGTTGAAAGTGCAACAGAGATGGCACAGAGCGTACATCATGAAGTCTCTATCTCTGTAAGTAAAAAAAATGGACGAATTGCCATTGGAGCGAGTCACTATTTAGATAAAAAAGATATTCCAGAAGATGAGGATGGGGCACGTCATCTAATCGATTTAGCTTGCAAAACACTTCAACTTGAAGAAGTGAAGATAACAGATGTGTACACTGGTATGCGTTCAGGCTCAAATGACTACCTTCCACTACTTGGACCCTTAGTTAATGCTAAAAAGAGCCTGGAGGAAGATAGTAGTGCTTTAGAAGGCAATACGCAAGCCTCGCTTGTTTATCATAACAATCTTTACATGATGAATGGGGTAGGGGGATATGGTTTTGTTTTAGCACCGTATCTTGCTACTATAATGACGGAACATTTTGTGCAAGGCAAAGAACTGCCAGAGTTTTTAGAACCAAAGCGTTTTTATTATCGAATGATGAAAAAGAGAGGAAAACAGTAGATGGTATGGCTTGAATTTGTGGCGATTTTATTGTTGATATATGCCTTTATTATGTTTGTCGTCTTTATCTTTCAAGCGCGCTTGTTCTTTTCTCCTATTTATTACAGAGATGAAGAGGCCCTTTTAGAGATACAAGAGTTTCTTACCCCTTTAAACCTTGTGAGTGAGGATGGTACCTTACTTGAGGGGATTATTTATGAGCCTTATGAAGAGGATGATGCTTCTGACACACAAAAAATTATCTTATATTTTGGCGGAGTTCAACAAGACAGTGTGGCCTTAGTAAATAAATTTGCTTCGCACTATCCTCATATGCCTTTTATTACCTACAATTATCGAGGCTATGGTAAGAGTGAAGGTAGACCCTCTCAAGACAAACTATTTGTGGATGCTATGCATATTTATGATGATCTTATTATTCGCTATCACTACAAACCTGAAAATATCATCTTAATGGGCTACTCCTTAGGTTCAGGAGTAGCTTCTTTTTTAGGTTCTCAAAGACAGGTGAAAGAGATACTGCTTATGGCCCCTTATGACTCTGTATATGAAGTCTTGAAAAAGCGGTATCCTTTTTCAGGTATTCATTGGATTTTGAAACAGAAGTTTCCTTCTATAGATTTTGTACCGCGCATAGATGTACCCGTTCATATCTATGCGGCCAGTGATGATAAGGTTGTTAATATTAAACATGCTAAAATGCTGAAAAATTATGTTAATAACCTTGCTGGCTTTTATGAATACGGCAATGTTGGACATAATGATATTCTTTTTAACCCAGATGTGGTGGAACATATAAAAGAGATACTAAATAATTTTGATGAAGAGAAACAGATGAGCAAAGAAGCGATAATACTACTTAATATGGGCGGTCCTAACGACCTTTCAGAGGTTGAAATGTTTTTAACCAATATGTTTAACGACCCCAATATCCTAACAATGAAGAGCGGTGGTCTGCGTAAGTTTGTGGCAACGATGATTACCTTTTTTCGAACAGAATCCTCTCAAGAAATTTATAGAGAATTAGGTGGGAAGTCCCCCATTGTAGGTCATACTGAAAAACTTGTTTCAGCCTTGCAAGAAGCACTGCCTGAGATTTATATTGATTATGTCATGCGTTATACGCCTCCTTTTGCCCCTGAGGTGATTGATAAGCTTAAAGATAAGGGTATAGAAAAGATTTATCTTATTCCTCTGTACCCACAATACTCAACGACTACGACAAAGTCATCGCTTGAAGACTTTGAAAAGGCCTTTAATGCCTCAGGCTTAGATGCTATCTTAGTAGAAAAGAAACACTATTATGAACTCTCAAAATATAATGACGCGGTTATAGACAGAGTTGTAGAAGGCTTAGAGGGTGATAAGAGCGAGGATTATCATTTAATCTTTTCCGCTCATGGTCTGCCTCAAAAAATTGTGGATGCGGGTGATCCTTATCAGCGTCATGTTGAGCGTCATGTTGAACTTTTAAAGCAGAAGCTTGAAGATAAAGGCATTCAGTTTAAACATGTGGCCTTAGCTTATCAATCTAAGGTGGGGCCTATGGCTTGGTTAGAGCCTTCATTAGAAACCATGCTCGATAAAACACGAAATGAAAATGTTTTAATCTATCCTATTGCCTTTACCATTGATAATTCTGAAACAGACTTTGAACTAGGCATTGAATATAAAGAGATTGCGGATGAACTTGGATTTAAAAAATTCAAGGTAGCACCTTGTGTGAACGACCATCCGCTTTTTATTGAAGCCTTAGTTGAGTTATATGAAAAAATGAAGTTTGATTAAAAGGAAGCCTCGTGAAGATTGCAATTTTTGACATGGATGGAACCTTATTAGACTCTGCTAAAGATATTACGCTCTCTGTTAATGCAACGCGTAAACATAATCATGGGCTTGCTCCATTGGATGAAGCCTTTGTTATTGATGCGATTAATAAAGAACATAGAAACTTAGCAGAACTGTTTTATGGTACTAAAAAGTATGAAAAAAAAGATCAGTTTTATTTTGAAGATCATTATAATGAGCAGTGTGTTCAGCATGTTTATCTGTATGAAGAGATCCATGAAACGCTTTTAGCCTTGCGTGATGAACGGGTACGACTCTCGGTTGCGACCAATGCGCCTAGCCAATTTGCGCGTCGTATGTTAGATAAGTGTGGGGTGTATGAATATTTTGATTTTGTTATCGGTGCAGATAGGGTGAAAAATGCCAAGCCAGACAAGGAGATGTTAGAGCATATCTTAAAAGGGTACAGCACTAATGCCTCTACTGCTAAGGCCATTATGATTGGTGATAATGTAAAAGATATGCAAGCCGCACAACATGCCGGAATAAATGGTCTATTTGCAACCTGGGGTTTTAGTCCAGATGCTAAACATCATACCTGCATAGATAGACCAAAAGAGATTTTAAAACACTTTTAGTGTAATACATAAATAAAGGGAAGAGATGAAATTTTTTGTAGCGATGCTACTATTTGTACTTAATATTATGGCACTGAATTTTGATACCACTGAGGGGAGTGGCCTTACTCTTTCTTTAATGGATTCGGATACAAATGAGACAAGTACCGTTCAAAAGGAGATCCATAGTAAGCATGGCTTTTTCGGTTTTGAAGCCTATGAAAAAAACTTTTTTATGCCTTTTGCCTACAATAAAGATAAGCCACCTAGGGTATTTAAGGCCTTGCCAGCAGGAACTATCGATGACAACTTTTATCCTGAGTATGACAGTCATGTTGAGATAGAGTATCAGTTTAGTCTTAATAAGCAGGTCAGTTATGACCTCTTAGGTTTTAAAGAGTATCTCTATTTTGCTTATACACAAAAATCATGGTGGCAGGCCTATATCGATTCAGCCCCTTTTAGAGAGACTAACTATAAACCAGAAGTCTATTTGCTTTTTCCAGCTTCACAAAAAATGAATGAAGATATTGGCCTTAAGCGATGGCAATTAGGTTTTATGCATGAATCAAATGGGCAAGAGGGCTTTCAATCACGTTCATGGAATCGGTTCTATTTAACAGGTCATTGGCAGTTTGGAAATCTTTTCCTCTCAACACGAGCTTGGTATAAATTACCTGAGACAGATAAACAAGCAGGATTTGATGATCCAACTTCGCCAAATTTTAATCCTAATGATAAGGGTGATGATAATGCGGATATTAGTGAATATTTAGGCTATGGAGATCTAAAGTTTCATTATCTGTATGATGATATTCAGCTTGATCTTTTAGTGCGTAACAATCTGCGTTTCAATTCACAAAACAAAGGAGCCTATGAATTTGGCTTTTTAAAACCAATTACAGGTTCAAAAAGCACTTATTGGTATGTAGAGGTGTTTTATGGTTACGGAGCGAGTTTGATTGATTATAATCGTGAAGTCACGAAGATTTCGGCAGGGTTCGCTTTTTCCAGAGGCCTGTTCTAGTGAAATGGTTTTTGCTTCTTTTAGTAGCTTTTTTGACACTGGTAGGGTGCAGTTCAAAATCACGCTTAGTGCATACCGGTTTTTTGAAGGGATATGAAAACTTAAAGCCACTCTCAACTCGTGCTAATCATCTTATCTATAAAGAGAGTGATGCTAACCTTAGTGCTTACACAAAATTGTACATTCCTGAGATTAAGGTGCTCTCTTTAAGTCCTGAGATTTCGCCTTATGATCGAGAACTTTATGCGAAGGTCTCAGCCTATTGCACGGCGAGTTACAAAAAACTTATTAGCAAAAAAAGTGCGAATTATGAACTCGTTGGAGTAGGGCAAAAAGGGACACTGGTTTTAGAAGTTGCCTTGTCTTTGGTTGATGGTAATAATCTTGATAAAGCTAAGGCAGTTGCCTTTGTCAAAAAACATCATAATGCAAAACTCTATGAAGAGGGACGAACACATCTTTTAGTAGAGGTTAAAACGCGTGATGCGATGAACAATAAAGTGCTTGTACAATCCATGCGTCTTATGGATGAAAAAAAGATAAAAGTGACTTCTAAGCAGATACAATTTAAAGACTTACAACCTGCCTTAGATGCTTGGTTGGCACAACTTATCAGATAAGCTTCTTTTGTGCTACAATTTTTTGCATTTTTATAAAAGCCTTATTTTTGAGTGCAGTTGGAGTAAAAAATAGACCAAGGGAATAAGTAGTAAAATACCTGATACGATAGCGTAGGATAACATTAGCATGACATCTCCTTTAATACCTGTACTTTAACTTGAATTAGTGTGATTTTTGTGCGATAATTGCGTCATGATAAAAAAGCTAGGTAAATGTCCTTATTGTGAGGATGGAGAAATTGAAGTGCGTAAAATAGAGGTGAATGCTAAGCCAACAAAACTTTATGCGTGCAGCAATGCCCATTGGAACTTTGAACACGACTTGTGTGAGCTAACAGATGAGTCAACCTGTTCGTACCGTATCTTTGCGAATCAACTTTTAGCTTGGAATAAAAAGTCCATTGGTGAAAATGAAATTCGCAGGCTCTTACAAGACGAACAGGTGAAGGTAAGGCTTTATAGTGCTAGAGCAAGAAAAGAGTACTTTAAATGGGCTGTACTCGATAAAGAATATGGCCTTAGCATTGTCTGGGACGTGGATATTAATGAAAGTGAAAGTTATGCATAAACTTCAAGACCTTAGTATAGAGTGGAATTATGATAATGATGCTCTGCTTAGTATTGCCAAAAGCAGTGATACTGTTTTACAAGATTTTTTTAGTATGCAAGATTGGAATTTTGTACGCCACTGTCATAATGATATCTATAATGAAAGAGATACAGAGCATAATGAAAAGCGCATTGAATTTTCAGGTACACTGTCGTATATCTATGTAGAAGAAAAGATGAGTACGATTCAAACACATGAGTGCTTAAAAGTGTTTACACAGCTATACGACCTCATGGTTGTTGGGGCGAATGATGATCATCATAGTGTACGATATGAACCTTGGTGGCATGAGTTTATTGAACTGTGTTATCAACTCAAACGTAAGATTGAACTGCAAGAACAACTCCAAGAAGGAAGACATTGAAAATAGTATTAAGCGTCATATATAGTATTTGCCTGAGCCTTAGTATGCTTTACGCAGTAGAAAACAATAGCAATGAAGAATCAAAGGCCATTGTAACCCAAGAGGGTGGTTTGGCTGAGTATGACTCCACTTTGCATGAAGAAGCTACTCCTTCTACTAAAGAAAGTTCTGGTTTGACTAAAGAAAGCTCTGGTTTTGAGAATTTTTATCAGGGATGGCATGCTCAAAGTAAACAACAGTATAAAGAGGCTGTTAAACTGTATAAGAAAGCTTCTAAACAGGGGTGTTCAGTGGCTGAATTTCATCTTGCTAAGATGTATCAAGAAGGGCTGGGTGTTCACAAAGATTATGCTAAGGCACTTGAGGGGTATGAGAAAATTGCTAAAGAGGGATACGTTAAGGCACAACTCCTTTTAGCTCAAATGTATGAGTATGGAAATGGGGTTGCACAAGATAGCCAAAAGGCCTTTTATTGGTACAAACAAGCAGCCCAACAAGGTGAGGTACAAGCACAGTTGAGTCTGGCTAAGATGTATTATGAGGCAAATGGGGTTCAAAAAAGTTTAGTTAAATCAGTAAAGTACTATAAACAAGCCATTGCTCAAGGCTCACTTGAGGCACGCACAGGCTTGGCTATGATGTATATTAATGAAAAAGAGCTCAAAAGGTACCTGCAAGAGGGCAAGAAACTTCTTATGAAGGCAGCGCAAAAAGGTGAGGTGAGGGCACAATATTACCTCTCTCAGCTTTATAAGCAGTCTAATGTCTTTGCTAAAGACTACGATATGTGTGTTTTTTGGCTCGATAAGGCAGCTAAAAAAGGGTATGCTCAGGCCCAGTATGAACTTGGAAATATGTATGCACATGCCCAAGGGGTAGAACTTGATTTAACTAAGGCTGTTTCGCTTTTAAGTGATGCCGCTCAATCAGGGAACAGTAATGCTCAATATGATCTGGGACTTATGTATTATGGAGGTATTGGGGTAAAGATAGACAAGCATAAGACCTTTGCTTACTGGAAAAGTGCCAGTGAAAATGGGGATAAGGATGCTCAGCATAACTTGAAAATATTGTGTAAAAATGAGCCTAATGTTTGTCAATAAAAAAGATATTTTCCATTTAAATTGACTTAAAGTGAAAGATGATATTATTTTGATATGAAAAAATATTATTTATTATTAACCCCTCTCCTGTTTGCGGCCTGCATGGACAGTGTAAAACCTGTTGCCTTAGATAAAGAGTATCAACCTTATGATGCTATTCAAAAGTCTTGTTTAAAAATTATTAATAATGAAACGCCTCATTGTGAAGAGGAACATTGCAGTATATTGCCTGTTGAGTGTAAGGAGTTTATTACGGTGCTTGATGGAGCTAATCAAGCACTTGTTAAGATGAAAGTGAATAAAAACAATGCTGGCTTTTATGTGGCCAAAGAGAAATATAAAAAAGAGAAAAAACGCCTCAAGATAAAACACAAACATTTAAACCTTCTTATTAAAAATCAAGCCCTTGATGCCATGGCGGAAGATGACCTTGAAGAGTTCACTAAGCTTGTCTCTTTTGCTTATCATCCAATGAATTTGAGTTATTATCACTATATGAAAAAAAATATGCCACATTTTAAAAACTTTAAAAAGTACTATCGTTTTGAGAAGAAATTTGCGGCTAAAGAGTATGATAAGGGGTATGCACTTAGTAATAGAGGTCGCTTTACACAAGGTTTAACCCACTTAGAACGTGCATCTAAAATGAAGCATATAAAAGCCTCGCGTATGTGTGGGGATATTTATACTTTTCTCTATCCTGAAAAAGCAAAAGAGTGCTATAAGCGTGGGGTAGATTTAGGTGATACTCATATGAAATTATCATTGGCCCAAGCTTATGAAGCGCAAGGTAAGATGAAAGAATCACAAAAATGGTACAAGGCTTCTGCTGAAGCGGGTAACTTTATCTCCCAGTATAAGCTATATGATTTAGACAAAACAGCTCAGCAAAAGTGGTTAATAAAGGCAGCTGATAGAGGGTATGATCTCGCGCAGTATCAATACGGTCTTTTACTGTTTGATAATAAGGAATACAATAAGGCACAAAAATATTTACAAAATGCGGCAAATCAAAATTACAGCTCAGCGTATTACCCTCTGGGTAAAATTTACTTTGCACAAAAGAATTACAAAAAAGCGTATAGCTATTTAAGCAAGGCAGATGAAAAAGCAGATGGTGTTTATAAACTTGCTTATATGAAAGAACATGGAAAGGGAACGTCTAAGAACTATTATGTAGCGAGTCGTTATTATACAAAGGCAAAACAGCTAGGCTTAACACGCGCTCAAAAAGATATAAACCGTATGAATAAGGCTAAAAAACGCCTGAGAAAAGCACAAATTAAACGTCAAAAGTCTTCTGCTCAAGCGAGTTATGCGAAGATTAATGCGAAAGCAAGATTAGCAGAGCAAGTGGCACTTGAAGACAGACGTATTAGATCACAATGGCAAAAACGTGATGAACAAGCCAAGGCACTAAGACTTGCTGCTTGTGGAAGCGAACCAAGCTCAAGTGTATTAAAAAGAGCAGGAGCAAGAGTGCATTTACAAGGTCGACTTTCACATTGGTTGGGTAAGAATGCCTTTATTGTTATTGCGGGTGGTCAGGAATATTATGTCAAGGATGAGGATGATAAGGCACGGCTAAACAAAGGTGATAGTGTGAATATGGTTGCAGTAAGTACAGGAAAGCGCGAAATTACCCATGGACTTAGACGAAGCATCTTTGAAGAGGCAGATGAATCAGCAATTGAAAAAGCTTATGCCTTAGATTATGAAGGCGTTTGCCCCTACTAGCAGTGTTGCTTAAGAATCTTTAGCGCATTATGGTACTCATCAGGTGTGTTAAGGTTTGATAGCAACACCTCCTCTTGTACCTCTAGGTAAAAAACCTTTGATTTTTTAAGTAATTTTGTGATCTTATGGTCATCATTTTCTATCATCTCTTGCATATGCGGTGCTAGCTTTTGTGTGTATATGCCGCATAAAGGATGTATACCTAAGGGTGTTTTAACAATAACTGCATCATACATCTTTGTGTCAACTTTAAGTAATCTATCAATAATATCCTTATTAACAAAGGGTGTATCCACGCTTAAAACAAAAAAACACTCTTTATTCTTCAAGAACTTATTGATATTAAAAAAACCTGTTGTCGGTGCGGATATTTCTGAATAAAATCTATCTTCAATCACCTTAGTGTTAAGTTCTGAATATTTTTTCTCCTCCTTAGCAGAGATATAAACTTCACTGAAAAGCGTTTTTAACCTTTTGACCTGATAAGCTATGAGACTTTCATGCTCACCAAAGGGTAAGAATGCCTTGTCTTCTCCCATGCGTGAACTTTTTCCTCCTGCAAATAAAACACAAGGTATCGCATATAATCCCATTTTCTCTCTTTTTTTAGTTGTAGTATATCGAAGTTGGCTATAATGATTAAAATAAATTAAGGATAATTATGAAAAAAGTTCTACTTTTACTAAGTTTACTGATCTGTGTAAGTGTTCTGCAAGCGCGTGTTAATGATATGTTTGCTGAAGAGATTGAAACTAATAAGAGATACAATGACACAATTCGTGCCTTTATGGGACAAAGTAAAAAAATGACTAACCTTGTGCATCAATCCTATGCACATGCTGTTTTTCCTACCATAGGCAAAGGAAGTTTACTCCTTGGGTATGCATCAGGTGAGGGGCGTATTTTCCATCGTGGTGGTATTTGGACAGGGAATGTAAATGTGACACAATACTCTATCGGTGCACAAGTGGGAGGTTCTGCTTACTCACAGATAATCTTCTTTAAAACACGTGAAGCATTTGAACGTTTTAAATTAGGAGAGATTGAAGACAGTACGCAATTTTCCTTGGTGCCGTTTTATTCGGGAATCTCAGCCGATGTGAATTTTGACAAGGATGTTGAAGTTTATACCTCAATGAAGGGTGGGTTTATGTTAGATGCAAGTACAGGAACACAAGTTTACGAATACTTACCAAAGCCTTAGTGCTAATAGAGAGTTAAACTCTCTACTATTTTTTAACTTTTAACCTTTACTTTATTCAATGATTTCCTTTTCATCCTAAGTTTTATATTCCTTGTCTCTCTTTAATGTCTTATAATCTAGCATAAACTTGATATGATTACATAAGGAAAAATAGAACAAATTAATACTAATAAATATGAATGGAAAATAGAGACCTTGATACAAAAATATGAGATTTTAAAATCCGTTTTCGGGCATGATGCATTTCGTTCTTTTCAAGAAGAGGCAGTTGACGCAATCTTGCATCAAAAAGATCTATTGATGATCTTACCAACAGGGGGTGGAAAGTCCTTGTGTTATCAGTTGCCTTCATTAATGATGCCAGGTGTCACTGTGGTGGTTTCACCTTTGCTTGCTTTGATGCATGATCAAGTGATGGCACTTAAAGCCAATGGTATTAAAGCAGAAATGATCTCTTCAATGCAAAGTAATGAAGAACTAGACTTGATTCGGTATGATTTATTAAAGGGTGAACTTAAACTATTATATGTAGCCCCTGAACGTTTTTCTGCACCCTCGTTTATGAATCTACTTCAACAGGTAAGAATTAACTTTTTTGTAATTGATGAGGCGCACTGTGTGTCCGAATGGGGTCATGAATTTAGAGAAGATTATAGAAAACTGCATTTACTAAGAGAAAGTTTTCCTAATATTGGTATTGCTGCATTTACAGCAACAGCCACACCAAAGGTTCAAGCTGACATAGCTAATGCACTGCGTTTAAATACACCCAAAGAGATTCGAGGAAAGATATTTAGAGAGAACCTTCATATAAGTGTGGAGCCACGTATAAAAGATGGAAAGTCTCAACTGCTTGAGTTTCTTAAAAATTTTGATAAGGATAGTGGTATTGTCTATGCCTTTTCTAGAAAGCAGACAGAATCTTTAGCTGAATTCTTACAGAAACAAGGTGTTAAGGCCTTACCTTTTCATGCAGGGTTAGCAAACCATGTTAAAGAAGAGACCTTTAGAAAATTTGTTCATGATGAGATTCAAGTAGTGGTAGCAACCATCGCTTTTGGGATGGGAATTGATAAGAGTAATATCCGTTTTGTAGTGCACATGAGTCTTCCAAAGACCATAGAAAACTATTATCAAGAAATTGGTAGAGCAGGGCGTGATGGCTTAGATTCAGAGGTGCTGCTTCTATCTTCAGGCTCAGATATGATGATGCAACGAGAATTTATAGAGCAGTTAGAAGAGTCGCCTTATAAACAAAATGCTTTTAATAAGCTAGAACTTATTAGCCGGTACGCAAGTGCTGAAGCGTGTAGGCATCAGTATATTGCTTCATATTTTGAAGATGAACTTGATGATTGTGCAACTAAATGTGACAACTGTACAGCCCAAGAGGTAGAAAAAACTGATATCTCAGTGCAATCACAAAAACTGCTCTCATGTGTTTACCGAACGGGTCAGCGTTTTGGTCACTCCTATGTCATTGATGTACTTCGTGGCAGTAGCGCTGAAAAGGTGCTCTCAAATGCGCATGATAAGCTCTCAGTTTATGGAATTGGAAAAGAACATTCTAAAGCCTATTGGGATGTGATTATGAACAGACTGATGGAGGTGGGTGCTTTAAAACGGGGAGAATTCCGCGCTTTGATGATTGATAATACTGGTATGAAAATTCTTAAAAAAGAGGTAGAGGTTACCATCAAGTCTGAACGTTTGAATGTGAAGGCCAAAAGAGAGTATAAGGCACATGTTCAAGATATTGATCTTAATTCTGAAGGATTTGAAGTTCTACGTGCCTTGCGCGCCGAGATAGCTAAAGAAGAGGGCAAGCCTGCTTATATCGTCTTTGGTGATAAGACACTTAAGGAGATGGCAAACCATCTGCCTCAAGATAAAGATCAGATGCTTAGTATCAATGGTGTCGGTGAAGTAAAGTTTGAGCGTTACGGCGAGAAGTTTTTGCAAAAGTGTATTGAGCTAAAAACTTGACCTTGGGCTTTTAAAAGAGTACCATTAAGACAAGAAATAATATTTATAAATTAAGGTGATGTATGAGTGGTAATAAAAGAGTCTTAGTTTTGGGTGGTGGTTTTGCAGGTCTAGAGACGGCTATCTATCTTCGAAAAAAGAAGTATGAAGTTGCCTTGGTAAGCGATAGGGACTATTTTTATATCTATCCAACTTCGATTTGGGTACCTACAGGTAGAGCGAAATTTGAAGATGTTTGTATTGATCTTAAGGCCTTGCAAAAAGCGCATGGTTTCGAGCTGATAGTTGATGGTGTTAGCAAGATAGAAGCAAAAGACAAACTCATTACGCTCTCTAGTGGAAAAGTTTTAGAAGATTTTGACAAGCTTGTTATCGCGATGGGTGCTGGCAAGATGAAGCCAAAAGGGGTAGAGCATACACTCTCTATCTGTGGTGTGCCTGAGGTCTCTTTAGAGATTAAAGATAAGCTTGATGCACTCATTAAAAAGGGAAGTGGTAGTATTGCTTTTGGTTTTGGTGGGAACCCTAAGGACTCTTCTGCTGTACGTGGCGGACCTGCTTTTGAACTTTTGTTTAATGTGGAGAGTTTGCTTAAGAAAAAAGGTGTGCGAGATAAGTTTGATCTGCATATGTTTGCACCTATGCCACAACCAGGTGCGCGTTTGGGTGAAAAATCGTATGCCATGCTCTTAAAGATGTTTGAACGCTCTAAAATCACTAAACATTTTGGAAAAAAGATCAAAGGCTTTGAAAAAGAACAGGTGATTTTTGAAGACAACTCTACATTAGCATCGGATTTTATTATGTTTATCCCTGCTGGTGATGGGCATGAAGTGATTAAAGCCTCTGATCTTCCTTTGAATGAGGCAGGTTTTATTAAAATTAATGACTATTGTGAGGTGGATGGATTTGAAGAGGTTTATGCTTTGGGGGATAGCGCCGCACTTGAAGGGCCACAATGGAGAGCGAAGCAGGGACACTTAGCCGAAGTAATGGCCAGAAATACGGCTTTTAATATTCATGCAAAAGATCAAAACAAGAGTGAGCGCAAGGGGTATCAAGAGCATATTAACATTATCTGTGTGATGGACAGTGGTAATGGGGCCGGTTTTGCTTTTAGAGATGATAGACGCTCTTTCTTAATGCCAATGCCTATTTTTGGTCATTGGGTTAAACGCGGATGGGGTCGGTATTGTAAGCTCTCTAAATTAGGAAAAATTCCTCGTATCCCTGGTTTATAAATAGGTTATAATTGCGTAACTAATAAGGATATAACATGACCAATGCAGACCAACTGATTAAGATTTTAAATGAAGATATTATCCCTGAAATTGATAATATTATTGATGAGATGTGTGAGAGTATTGCCGATAATAAAAACGCATCGGATGATGATAAGGCAGAATTTAAAGAGGCACAGGCAATGAAGCGTGAGTTTAAAGAGATGGCTTTTGAAGCAGAAACAGGTGAGATGGACGAAGAAGAGTGTGCTGAAAATCTTGCAGAGTGTAAAGAGATCTTAAAAGATATTCAAGCCTTAGAAGAGGAGTAGATGCAACTTCCACTTGATCACCTCTTCTTTGAGAGTAAAAAACCTTCAAATAAGTTAATGATTATTCTCCATGGACGAGGTGATTCGGCTGAAGGGTTCCGCTTCTTTCCTGAAGAGTTAGGCTTAGATGATATGAACTACCTGCTCTTAAATGCTCCTTTTGAGTACTTTACCGGTTTTTCTTGGTATGACCTTCCACCTAAACAACTTCCTGGCATTGAGTATTCACGAAAAATTTTAACAGAAGTACTCGATACTGTTTTTAAAGACAGATATGAGCCTTCTCAAACAATTCTTTTTGGATTTTCTCAAGGTTCACTGTTGACCTTTGAGTTTGGAGCAAGGTATAAAGAAAAATTAGCGGGCTATATCGCTGTAAGTGGGTATATATTTGATGCACCTAAGCTACTAATAGAGATGAATCCTGAGCTTAAAACAGCGGCTTGGTTATGTACACATGGATACGAAGATGAAGTGCTTCCTTATAATGAGAGTAGGGCACAGGTCGAGATGCTAATAGATGGTGGATTTGAGATTGATTTTAGAGCCTATCATAAGACACATACGGTTGATATGGGTGAGTTTAAAGAGATTAAAAAGTGGATTGTGGATAGATTAAAAGTTTAAACCTTCAAGGGCTTACCTCTTTGAAGTAAGCCTTGAAGTAACTGCAATTCTCTTTGAAAATTACAGACGAGATTCGTAGCGTCTCATCATGAAAAGACGTTTAAGAATTTTCTTACGAGTACTAATCTTCTCTTTTTTACGCTTTTCAGTTTCTGTTTCATGGAAACGTCTAGCACGTGCTTCAGTAACAATCAGATTTCTATCTGTTTGTTTCTTAAAGCGACGGTAAGCAGCGTCGAAGTGATCATCAGATTTTAAGATAACACCAGGCATTGCATTCACCCTCTTTCTCTAATATTTATTAGGCGCGTATTATAGCATAATTGATTTTTTTGGGCAAATACGCGTGTAGGCTATTTATTTTCTTTAGAAGCATGGATGAGGGCAAGTTTTTGTGTACGAGAGAGCTGTTTGATGGCGTATTCACGTTTACATGCAGCACTTCTATCGTCTGCTTCTTCCGTATAAACAAGGGTGACGGGACGACGAACCCGTGTGTACTTAGCACCCTTAGGTGAGGTGTTGTGCTCGATCAAGCGTTTTTCTACATCCATTGCCACACCCGTATAGAGTGTTTTATCAGAACATTCAAGGATATAAACGAAATACAAGGCTATCGATGCTTTAAAACAAAGTCTCTGATTTCGCTACTACTTGGAAGTAGCCATGACTTTGTTGCTTCATTGATCTTAATGGTAGGTAACATCTTAATACCTGATGCTTTAAAGGCAGAAAACTGCGTAAGAATATCAAAGGTGATGATTTCAATATCATCAAACTCTTTTTCTAACTTTTTAAGGGTGTTAAGGGCGTATGCACAACGAGGACATAAGGCGGATTTGTAAATTTCTATGGTCATTAGATACCTTGTAGAAGGGATTGAAAGTTACTATATAAAAAACTATATAGTAACTTATATGCTTAGATTAAGGTTTTAATAAAGTCTTGCATTTGTGAAACCACCTCTTCAATGGAAGCCTCACCCGATATCTTAGTTAGTAGGTTTTGTTTTGTGTAAAAGGCTTGAATATCAGCTAATGGTTCTGTGTAAACATGCATACGGTTGTTAAAAACTTCATCATTATCATCTACACCACGTGCGCGACCTAAGACTCTGTCTCTAGCGGTCTGCTCAGAGACTTCAACTTCTATTACCGAAACAAGTTTAATACTATCTTCTTTATTGAGGTAAGCATCAAGGGCATCCATCTGCTCATGAGAACGAGGGTAGCCATCAATAATAATAGCTTCTGTCTTAGCTGCTTTAATCGCAGCAATAATAGTCTCAATCGCGATCTCTATAGGAACGATGTTTCCTTTAGAGATAAAACTGTCAATCACTTTTCCACGCTCACTTCCTGAGGCAACTTCTGCACGAAGTAGGTCACCCGTGGAGTAGTGCGTAATAGTGTCAGTGTTGCTCTTGGCTATGAGCTCAGCATCCGTGGTTTTACCCGAACCGGGTGCACCTATGATTAAAATCAGCTTTTTCAAACTAAGCGTCCTTTTTAGCTGTTTCTCTAAGGCGAATATGCAGATCACGAAGTTGAGTGTTGTCAACTTCAGACGGTGCATCTGTTAAAATACAAGACGCTTTTTGCGTCTTAGGAAAGGCAATAACATCACGAATAGAGCTTTGATTGGTTAAAAGCATAATAAGTCTGTCAAAACCAATCGCAAAACCACCATGTGGAGGCGCTCCAAATTTAAGTGCGTCAAGCAAGAAACCAAATTTAGACTGTGCCTCTTCCTCTTCAATACCCATAAGATCAAAGATTTTAGATTGTACATCTTCTTTATGGATACGAATAGACCCACCACCAAGTTCTGTACCATTAAGAACGATATCATAAGCGATAGACTCGATGTCTTCAATGTGCTCTTTGTCCATATCAGCAGGTTGAGTGAATGGATGGTGAAGGGCTTTAACACGGCCATCTTCAATCTCAAACATTGGGAAGTCAACCACCCATGTAAATGCAAATTCATTAGGATCAATAATATCCATTTTTTCATGCTCCGCTAAGAAGATACGGAAACGTCCCATATAATCCCACACTACTTTTTTCTCACCAGCACCAAAGAAGATGACATCACCCACTTCAAGTTCGCAACGTTTTACAAGTTCATTAATTTCAGCTTCAGCGAAGAACTTAGTAAGCGGACCTTTAAGCCCATCTTCTTTCATTTGGAAATAACCCAGACCCGCTGCGCCAAACTTACGTACATAATCTTCAAAAGACTTCATCTCACGTTTAGAGAAGATAGTGTCACCTTGAGGCACTTTAAGGGCTTTAATACGGTTAGTTTTAGGGTTAGCTGCGATTTTAGTAAAGATTTCATTATCGCATTTAGCAAAGATGTCGATAACATCAACCATCTCAAGTCCGTAACGTAAATCAGGCTTATCTGAACCGTATTTTTCCATAGCGTCAGAGTACTGCATACGAGGAAAAGGTGTTTGTACCTCACGACCACAAGCGCTAAACATATCTTTTAAAAGTTTTTCGGCCGTAGCAATAACATCATCTTGATTACAAAAACTCATCTCAACATCAATCTGTGTAAACTCAGGCTGACGGTCAGCTCTTAAATCTTCATCTCTAAAACATCTTGCAATTTGGAAGTATTTATCAAAACCACCCACCATAAGGAGTTGTTTGAAAAGCTGTGGCGATTGTGGAAGAGCATAGAACTCACCATCATGTACACGTGAAGGAACGAGATAATCTCTAGCGCCCTCTGGAGTAGACTTAGTAAGAATAGGAGTCTCTACTTCAAGGAATCCTAACTCATCTAGAGAATTACGTGCGGCGATTGCTGCCTTTGAACGAAGTCTAAATGTTTCATAAGTTTTAGTATTACGAAGTTCAAGGTATCTGTACTTAAGTTTTGTCTCTTCTCCTACTTTCTCGTCACCAATAACAAAAGGCGTAGGTTCAGAACGATTTTCAATAGTAAGTTCATCAACAATGATTTCAATAGTTCCTGTTTTTAAACGTGGGTTAGTAAGTCCTTCTCCACGTGCACGTACTTTTCCTTTAGCAATAAGTACAAACTCATCCCTAACGCTATCAGCAGCTTCATGAGCTTTTTTACTGTCCGCAGGGTCACAAGTGAGTTGCACTAAACCACTCTTGTCTCTTAGGTCAATGAAAATAATTCCACCGTGATCTCTATGGCTGTTCGCCCAACCTGCTACGGTAACTTCTTGGCCGATATGGCTCTCATTTAAATCAGTACAATAATGTGTTCGCATGCACATCCTATTCTTAATAAAAGATTTTCTAAAGAAGCATCGATAGTGATGGCTTCCATAATTTTCGTGATTTTATCCAATAAAAGCTTATAAGCCTCTAATGAATCCTCTAGTTCTTAAAATTACTTGACAAGAACGCCTACAAATTACATTTTTGTGGTTTTTAAGTAATGACTTAATATACTTCTCTCATATTATGATAGAAAGAAGTTTTTACAATGATGCAACAAATTGATATGAGTTCGCCAGAGTTCCTAAGTGAAATGCAAAAAACAAAAAAATTTACCGATAAAATAAATAAACAGTTTGGCTATGTCTATAATCCTAATGAAGATGTTAATGAGGGCGTAATTATGGGTTTAACCCGCCACAAACTTCTGTATGGAAAACGTTTTTGTCCTTGCTTTATGGTGGATGAACTTGAAGATGGTGGATTTAAAAGCGCAGATGATCGTATCTGTCCTTGCCCTCCAGCTATTGAAAAAGAGATTCCGCAAGAGGGCAAGTGCCATTGTGGTGTTTTTTGTACGCCTGAATATGCTGCCAACAACGACTTCTAGATAAACTATTTTCTTCTTAAAATATGTCTGTATGACATATTTTGCGATACATTCACACTTCCGCTATAATATACCCCTATAAATAACTTAAAACAGTAGAGATAATATGACAGATTGTACTAATGAAAAACCTGAACAAATTAACAAAATAGGGGTAATATTACGCCCATCCTCTCCTGAGATCAAAGATCAATTTCTTTTGGTAAAGAAAAGCTTTGAAAACCATAACATAGAAGTCTCTTTAGACAATAATAGTGCTCAAATGTTGGGTCTCATGGGACAAGACTTTGATACACTATGTCAAAGCGCGGACATTTTGGTTACCTTAGGGGGAGATGGTACGCTTATCTCGGCTGTGAGACGTTCTCATGAATTTGACATCCCTGTTTTTGGTATTCATGCAGGTCGGCTTGGATTTCTTGCGGACATTGACTTAGCAGAGCTAGACGCTTTTATTGACAAGTTAGTCTCAGGAGAGTATCGCATCGACAACCGCGCAGTCTTAAGAGCAGAGATAACAACAAAAGAGGGCAGTACTAAATTAGTGGCCTTTAATGATATCGTCTTAACACGCTCATCTATCTCAAAAATGATCCATCTTGACACCTTTGTAGATGATAAACCTTTTAACACCTATTATGGGGATGGAGTTATTATCTCTACGCCAACAGGATCAACTGCTTATAACCTTTCAGCAGGGGGACCTGTACTTTTCCCACTCACACAGGTTTTTGCACTAACACCAATTTCACCGCACTCTCTCACGCAAAGACCAGTAGTCCTTCCAGGTCACTTTACTATTGAGATAAAGACCACAGATGCTTCTGCCGTTGTGGTTGTTGATGGGCAAGATATGTACGACTTTGGGCAAGGCGATGTTATTAAGATACGTCTCTCTGCAAAGCCTGCGCAACTTATTCATAGAGAAGAGTTTAACTATTTTGAAGTACTCAAAGAGAAACTAAGCTGGGGAGACTAAAGCTAAATGATTGAACGATTTTATCTTAAAGATTTTTTATCATTTAAAGAAGCAGAGTTAGAGTTTGAAAAAGGTTTGGTAGTCTTTACTGGGCCAAGTGGAAGTGGTAAATCCATACTAATGAGCTCTATTTTGGCCTCTTTAGGACTTGATGAGGCGAAGGCAGGCCTAAGTGAGGCAACGATAAATTTTCCTATTAAGCTTGATGAAGTCGGGATTGAAGAAGATGAATACACTGTTTTTAAACAGATTAAAAAAGATAAAGTACGCCACTTTATTAATAATCAAACTATCTCTAAAAAGGTGCTTTTAAACCTTTCTAACTCTTTTGTTCGTCATCTTAGCCTAAGAGATTATAGTGACTTCGATAATGAAAACCTCTTAGCAATGATAGACAGCTTTGCTGTAGTTTCTAATAAAACGCATTATAAAAAGCTTTCCCACTATCAAAATAATTTTCAAGAACTTGGTAAGGTTAAAAAAGAGTTAGCAAAGATTTTAGAAGATGAGAAAAGAGTCGTTGAACTAAGAGAGTTCGCTGAATTTGAGATAGCTAAAATTAATGCCATCTCTCCGCGTGTTGGTGAAGATGAAGAGTTGATGAAAATCAAAAAAGAGCTCTCTAAAAAAGAAAAAATTGAAGAGGCTATAGCCAGAGCAGAAGAGATGTTTACTTTTGAGACATCGGTGACATCTGCTCTAGAACTTTTAGATACAGAGTCCTCTTTTTTTGATGATGCAATGAATGAGTTACGTGCACACTTTGAAGCTTCAAAAGAGAGAATGGATGAGTTGGGTGAATGTGATATTGAAGAGGTGTTAACACGCATCGAGCAGATATCAGAACTCAAGCACCGGTATGGAAGTGTTGAAGAAGCACTAGCGTATAAAAATGAGCGTCTTAAAGAGTTAGAAGTATATGAAAATTTAGATGAGCATAAACATGAACTCAATGTTAAGATACAGACCTTACAAAAAGAGGTTTGCAGTGAGGCTGAAGTGATATCACAAGCTAGAAGTAAGGCATTGAAAAAGATTGTTGTCTCTTTTAATGACTTTTTACAACAGCTATATCTTCGTCCTGCCACCATTAAGCTTATGCAAGAGGAACTCAGTGTTTATGGACAAGATAGGGTTGAAGTTGAACTTAATAACACGGCCTTGCAAAAGGTTTCTGCAGGTGAGTTTAACAGGCTTCGTCTGGCCTTGCTTGCTGTGAAAAGTTTACAAAATAGTGAGGGTGGAATTTTAATGTTAGATGAGATTGACGCTAATCTAAGCGGAGAAGAGTCTATGTCTGTGGCTAAGGTCTTATCGCATCTTGCTTCGCATTATCAGATCTTTGTTATCTCACATCAGCCGCAACTGACTTCGCAAGCGGATCAGCATTTTTTTGTTCAAAGAGACAAGCACAGTAGGGTAAAGGTCTTAAAAGATGAGGAGAGAGTAAGCGAGATAGCACGTATGATCAGCGGGGATACCATTACCGATGAAGCACTTAAATTTGCACAAGGATTAATGGAAGAGAGATGTGTTTAGTCCTTTCTATTGTACTGGCTGCCTTAGGCTTTAACTTTTATCTTAACGGTTTTTATATCCAAGCTGCTTTAATGGGTCTACTTAGCATAGGTTTTCTTCTTTTAATGATACGAAATATCAGTTGTAGGCGTCATGGCTGCGGAGTTAATAAAACAGAACCTAAAGAGATCAAAGAGGAGCAAAAAACCGTCTATAAAGATCAAAACAAAGTAGACAGCTAGAGCATAGACAGATACTTAAAAAGACAATATCTGCTTATCATAAGACTCAAATATGTGTAGCCTTAGCTAAGATAGAGAGACTTTTAGCTAAAATACCTAGATGATTATAGACACACATATACACTTAGATAATGAACAATATTATGATGATTTAGAGGAAGTTCTAGAGCGTGCTAAAGAGGGTGGGGTACAGAGGTTTATCATTCCTGGGGCTGACCCTAAAGATTTAGAGCGTGCTAGAGAATTAGCGCATACCCATGATGAAATCTACTTTGCAGTGGGAATGCACCCCTATGATATGCTACATTTTAATGAAGCCTTGATTCGTGAGTATGCACAAGATGATAAGTGTGTTGCTATTGGGGAGTGTGGACTAGACTACTTCAGACTACCTGAGGATGAAGCTGCAAAAGAAGAAGAGATAAGGCTTCAAAAAGAGGTTTTTATGGCACATATACAATTGGCTAATGAACTCAATATGCCTCTTATTGTGCATATACGAAATGCGAGTCATGACGCACGCCTTATTTTACAAGAGCATAGTTTGACAGGTGGAGTATTACACTGTTATAACGCTGATGATGAGCTCTTGGCTTTGGCTGAAAAAGGTTTTTATTTTGGGATTGGAGGGGTCTTAACCTTTAAAAATGCGCGTAAGCTTGTAGAAGTGTTACCAAAAATCCCAAAAGAGAAGTTGCTGATTGAAACAGATGGTCCTTATTTAACGCCACACCCGCACAGAGGAACACGTAACGAACCCTTCTATACTACCTTAGTGGCGGACAAAATGGCTGAACTCTTAGCCCTGCCATTAGATGAGATACGTTGTCTTACAACACACAACGCAGAAAAACTTTTTGCACTTGATATTTAATAATATTAGCCTTGAGAGCAGGGTTTAGCCTTCGCTTAATTTGAATCCAACCATCTCTTAGCTAAAATATAGATTCAAATTATATAACAGATCTCTTTTCTCATGATTGATCTGCGCTTAGAGGTGCCTTTGAAGTTTTTTATTTTATCTATTTTTATTTTCTCTTCATCTGTTTTTGCAGTCCTTAACTTTCAACCCAATCACTCCAAAGAGGTGAAATTACTGCGAAGCTTTGATATCTCTCCCTCCTTTTTAAATGACGCTACTTTAAATCGTATTACTGAACAAAAGCGCGCACGATATAAAAACAAATACTTTTTCAAAACCATGAATGAAGCTTATATCTTTATTCCTCTGGTTAAAAACATCATTGCAGATGCAGATGTACCTAGTGAGATTCTTTATTTGGCTATGGCGGAGTCTAACTTTTCTACACGCGCGTATTCTAAGAAAAAAGCAGCCGGTATGTGGCAGTTTATGCCTTATACCGGTAGGCTTTATGGGCTTAAGATTGATGATTACGTGGATGAACGTCGTGATCTTGTTAAATCAACGGAGGCGGCTGTTCGCTATCTAAGTTATCTTCATAAAAAGTTTGGAAAATGGTACCTTGCGGCTATTGCTTATAACTGTGGTGAAGGACGCTTAAGAAAGGGTATTAAAAGAGCGGGTACAGATGACTTGCATGTGTTATTAGACCCCAAACGAAAATATATCCCTAGAGAGAGTCGCCGCTATATTCGAAAAATTATCGCTTTGGCTTTGATAGGGTATGATGAAGCTTATATGATAGAAAATGAGTGTGATTATCTTTTAAACAGGGGAAATGCTTACTCTCTTTCAACGGTAAAGGTTCCTGCAGGTGAGAGTTTAAACCATGTTGCTAAGCTTATATCCATGCCGGTGAGTGAACTAAAGAAATTAAACCGTCACCTGAAGTATGACTTTGTTCCACCTTATGGACAAAATTATGAGATTTATATTCCTTATGTAAAGCTCTCAGAGTTTAAAACAAACTACAAGCCAGCTAAGCTTCAAACTATGTACTTAGTGCATACGGTTAGCTCAGGTGACAACCTCTCTTATCTCGGAAAAAAATATGGGATTCCTTATGGGCGCATAAAAGATTTTAATCACCTTCGTAAAGATTCACTTTCGCTAAAACAAAAGCTTATCATCCCTGTGAGCAAGGGCTATAAACCTAAAAAAATGAAATACACGGTTAAAAGAGGAGACTCGCTTGACTCTATCTCTAAGCTCTTTAAGCTCTCTATTGCGGATTTGAAAAAGATCAATAGACTGCGTTCTGATATGATTAAAATAGGGGATAAATTAAGTGTACGTTAAAACGCTATTTATCCTTATAGCTGCTGTTGTTTTACTGACCTCATGTAGTAGACGTCCTATTGACAGAACCTCCGCCTCATACCGTGCACCTGTGGCTAACTCCAATAAGCCAAGCAACTTAAAACATCCTACTATGCGTCCTTACACGGTTATGGGTAGAAAATATTATCCTTCAGTGGTAAGAGTAGGTGAGAGTTTTAATGGGCGTGCTTCTTGGTATGGCCCAAACTTTCATGGCAAAAAAACCTCTAATGGTGAGACCTATAGCATGTGGCAAATGACAGCAGCTCATAAGACCTTGCCTATGAATACTGTGGTTAAAGTCACCAATAAAAGTAATGGAAGATCTGTTGTTGTGCGCATCAATGACAGGGGTCCTTTTGTCAATACACGTATTATTGACCTATCTAAAAAAGCGGCCAATGAGTTAGATATGATTAAGACGGGGACCGCTCCTGTAAGGCTTGAAATCCTTGGTTTTAATAAAAAGGGTCAAACCAAAATCACTAAGACTTCTATACAAAAAGACCTTAAAGAGAAGGTAATTGGCAAATATGCCCTTCAAATAGGCTCTTTTAGCAAAATTGAGGGTGCAATTTCGACCCAAGAACGCTATAATAATACAGCAGGTCGGTACAAAACCATTATTAAAGATATAGATGATGGAAATAAACGACTTTTCAAGGTCTTTTTAACAGGCTTTCAAGGCGAAGAAGAAGCAAGAGATTTTAAATCGAAGCATTTTTCTGGGGCATTTATAGTAAGAGAATAAGGATAATTATGGTCAATATTGAGCGCAAAACTAAAGAGACAGACATTAAAGTTGCATTAGAACTTTATGGAACAGGTAGTAGCAAGATAGATACGGGTGTAGGGTTTTTTGATCACATGCTTGAGAGCTTTTGCAAGCATGCTCTTGTTGATCTAAATGTTAGCTGCAAGGGTGACACTCATATTGATGATCACCATAGTGTAGAAGATGTGGGTATTGCTATTGGTCAAGCTCTTAAAAGTGCTATATATCCAGTGGCTAAGGTTGAGCGTTTTGGTTCCGCTGCTGTTGTGATGGATGAAACGTGTATAGAGTGTGATTTAGATCTCAGCAATAGACCTTTTTTAGTGTATGAAGTTGAAATAGAGGGAAAAGTAGGAAACTTTGATGTTGAGTTAGCAGAAGAGTTCTTTAGAGCCATCGTTTTTAATGCAGGTGTTACAGCCCATATCATTATGAAACGCGGTAAAAATAAACACCATATTGTTGAAGCAGCCTTTAAATCCTTAGCTGTTGCTTTGCGTAGGGCAACTACGGTTAATGAAAGAGCTGGTATTCCAAGTACGAAGGGTGTACTGTGATAGAACTGCTTGTTTTTGATGTAGATGGTTGTTTAAGTAATGGACAGATTACCTATACCGAAAAAGGTGATGAGATTAAATCTTTTAATGTAAAAGATGGTCTTGCTATCAGCTCTTGGGTGCGTTTAGGTAAAAAGGCTGCCATTATCACGGGACGACGTTCTAAAATTGTTGAACGTCGTGCCAAAGAACTTGGCATAAACCATCTTAGACAAGGTGTTCATAATAAGCTTGAAATTCTAGAGGAGATATGTAAAGAAGAGGGCATTAGTTTAGCCCAAGTTGCTGCTATAGGCGATGACTTAAATGATTATACTATGCTTAAGAATGTTGGTAATAGCTTTACCCCTGCTGATGGGTCTGAATACATACGTGAAATAAGTGATGTTGTGCTTTATAATGGCGGTGGTCAAGGTGCAGTAAGAGAGATGATTGAAATTGTTATCAAAGACAATGGTCTTGAAGAAGAATTTTTAGAAATCTGGAAGTCATAAAGAGTAGAGTTTGAAATTAACGCATTTTTTTGTTCTTCTTTTACTGTTTTCAGTCTCTCTTTTTGTCTTTTTAAAGCCACAGTCTTATGCGCAAAACAGCGATGAGAATGTGCCTACCTTAGAGATAGAAGATTTTACTGTGTATGAGATTAATGCTTTAGGGGTTAAAAGTGTAGTGAGCGGTACCTTGGGCCGTCAATATACTGAGCATTATGAGGTGGAAAATTCGCACTATATACAAAATAAAAACCAACTTGGAGAACATCTGTACTCAGATTTTGGTGTGTTTAAAAATGATATTGTTTATCTTAATGATAATGTGCGTTATTTTAGAGAAGACGGTCTCTCTTTTGAGAGTGAGCATGCTGTTTATAACACCAAAAAAGAGTTTTTGTATGTCCCCAAAAGCTTTGTTTTAACACAAAATGAAAACATTATTTATGGAAATGAGCTCTATTATCACTCTCTTACTGGTGATATTAAAGCTCAAGGTGTAAATGCAAATTATTATATACAGGAAAAGAAGTGAAAAAAATATTAACAATTATTAGTCTATGTGCCTTGCCTCTTTTAGCCGAGCAGGTGAAAATTTTAGCAGACTCTTTTAGCGGAAATGAGAAAAAAGGGATTACTGTTTTTCAGGGAAATGTTAAAATTACCAAGGGGAGTGATGAGTTAAATGCTTCTAAGGTGATTGTGCATACGGATGATGAGAGAAAGCCACAAAAATATGTGGCGCAGGGAGATGTCTCTTTTTATATTGACCTTCCTGAGAACAATGCAACCTACAAAGGGGATGCAGGCAAGGTGGTTTATCTGCCACTTAAAAAAGAGTATCAGTTCTATACTAATGTGCATCTTTACCAGTTGAATACGGATAGAAAAATATTTGGTGAAGAGGTGATCTTAAACACCATTGATGGAAATGCAAAGGCCTTAGGTAAAGCCAAAGCCCCTGTTATGATGATCTTTAATATTGAAGATAAAAAGGAGAAGAAATAATGGTTGATATTATTAATGCTAAGTTTGTCACTTCTGCACCAAGTATCAATCTTGCTCCTGAGGAAGAACGTTTAGAAGTGGCTTTTTTAGCACGCTCAAATGTAGGTAAAAGTTCACTTCTTAACTCCTTGGTTAACCATAAAGGTATGGCAAAGGTCTCTGCAACACCGGGGAAGACACAGTTAATCAACTTCTTTGATTTAGATTTTAGAGACCTTGAGACAAATGAAAGACAGGCAGCTCGCTTTGTTGACCTACCAGGCTTTGGATATGCGAAGGTCTCTAAAAGTATTAAGCATCAATGGCAAAAGAGTTTAAATCAGTTCATTGCAGAACGTGAACAGATTAAGCTTTTTATTCACCTTATAGACGCACGTCACCCTGACTTAGATATAGATGCAGAGGTGGATGAGTATCTTGAAAATATTTTAGAAGAAGATCAGGTACTACTGCATGTTTTTACTAAGATGGATAAACTTAATCAAAAAGAGTTAGGCGCACTTAGAAACAAATTCCCTGGTTCACTTATGGTCTCTAATACTAAAAAGCGTGGTATAGATAAGTTGGTCCAGATAATTCATAGTATTTTATTTGATGATACGCAAGATGAGTTGCAGTGATTCATTACGCTAAAGCAAACCTAATGCATGTAGAACAGATGCAAACATTAGTACAACCCTTTGTTGATGATGGGACAATTTTAGAACGTTTACCTGATGAGATAGCAACGAATATACGCTCATACACCCTTGCCTTTGATGATGAACAGCTTATCGGGTTTTCAGCCTTACATATTCATACAACAAAGCTTGCTGAGATTCGTTCGCTTATTGTACATGAGGAGTTTAGAGATAAGGGCGTGGGAAAAGAACTTGTCTCCTTGGGCTTACAAGAGGGTGAGGGCTTAGGCTTAAAAGAGGTGCTTGTTTTAACCTATAAACAAGCTTTTTTTGAAAAACTTGGATTTGTTGAAATCCCTAAAGAGTCTCTACCTGAACACAAGATTTGGGCAGACTGTATTAAATGTAAACACTTTCCTTTATGCAACGAAGTTTCACTTATAAAAAAATATTAACAGGCGCACTGCTTGTTTTTATCTTTGTGCTGTATCAAAGCTTTAGTAGTATCTACCTTCTTTTACCGCCCATGCTTGGCGTTTTGTTCTTTTATTTCATACAGGCTTTAGAAAAAGAGGACCTACCTAAACTGCTACTTGTTATACTCTTACTGCTTGTCTTTGAAGCTGAAAAAGATTTTCTTCTTTTTAGCTCTTTAGTCTATTTTACCTTTATTTATCGCTTTGTGATTCCACGACTTCGTATTATGATCTCGTGTAGTATCTGTTTAAAGGTCTTATTGCTCTTTATTGCTTATATTGGCTACATTGCCTTCTCTTATGTCCTAAGTCAAGTCTTATGGGTAGAGGTGCCAAGTATTGATTGGCATATCTTTTATTATATGTTAATTGAATTCTTTTTGGTGCTTGGCTTATGAGAATTAAATTTGTCTTGATAGTATTTGTATTAGTATGGGTGTCACTCCTAGTGCGTATTTATTATATCTCCATACAATCTAATAATTATTATGAATCACTTGCCAATAGAAATACTATTAAGTTCGAATACATTCCTCCCATACGCGGTGAGATTTTAGATAGAAACAAACAGCCACTCGCGATTAATAAACTTGGGTTTAAACTACAAATAGCACCCCATCTGTCACGTTCAAATGGTGAATTAGATAAAGAACTTAAAACCATAGTAGGAATGCTTAAGGGCCTAGATATTACAACACTAAGAAAAAACTATATTAAAAAAGACTCCCATTATAATCATCATTTTATTAATGTGGTTGATTTTATCTCTTATGAAGATGCTATTCCAGTGTATTCAAAAATGAATCTTAATGAAAACATTAAACTTTTGCCTTCACCAAAGCGGTATTATCCAAACAAAAAATTAGCGGCTCACATCATTGGTTATGTTGCAAAAGCCAATAAAAAAGATATAGAAAAAAATGAGATTGTTAAACTAACAGGCTCAACGGGTAAAAGTGGTATAGAGAAGTATTATAATGAGTTCTTGCAAGGCAAGGCGGGAGAGCGTGAGATTAAGGTGAGTGCCTATAATGAGGAGATGGAAGAACTTAGTTTTAAAGCACCTGTAGAACACCAACAAATAACCCTTGCGCTTGATTTAAGACTGCAACAACTCCTAGAAGAGCTTTTTAAAGATAAGGCCGGCGCGGTGGTTGTAATGGATGTACATGGTGAGATTATTGCAGCAGGATCGTATCCAGAGTATGACCTTAATACCTTTGTATCAGGGATTTCTACGACACGGTGGACGCAACTCATAAATGACTTAGATAAGCCCTTTACCAACAAGGTCGTCAATGGTCTTTATCCTCCAGGTTCAACAATTAAGACCGGTTTAGGCTTAGCCTATGTTTCTACCACTAAGATGAGTCCTTGGACGAAGTTTGATTGTCAAGGGACCATGACCTTAGGTAAAAACAATAGAAAGTTTCGTTGCTGGAAGCACTCAGGCCATCAGCAAACAGACCTGATTAAAGCGATTAGACAATCATGCGATATCTACTTTTACAAGGGAAGCTTACGTGTTGGTATTGCAGAGATGTCAAGGCAACTAACAGAGTTCGGGCTGGGTAAAAAAACAGGTGTTGATCTTCCAAATGAGTACTTTGGAACCGTACCTAATAGAGAATGGAAGATGAATAAATATGGAAAACCTTGGTATATAGGAGAGACCCTTAACTCATCCATTGGTCAAGGTGACTTCTTAACCACACCTATGCAAATTGCGCAATTCACCTCATTGATGGCGACAGGAAAAATTTCAAAACCGCATTTTGTTAAGAACATTGGAGATGATTTTTTTGTTCCTGAGTACACAGAGGTCTTAACCCCTAAGCAAAAGAAGAGGCTTCCTCTTATTCAAAGGGCAATGTGGGAAGTTTGTAACCACCCAAAGGGAACCGCAACACATTATTTAAATTCTAAGGTTAAGATTGCTGGTAAAACGGGAACAGCTCAGGTTGTAGGAATCGCACAAAAGACGAAAAAACGTCTTAAAGAGCATGAACTTGCCTATGTTAAACGATCCCATGCTTGGTTTACGACTTATGGTCCTTATAAAGACCCTCAGTATGTAGTAACCGTGCTTATTGAACATGGTGGTCACGGTGGACAAGCAGCAGGGCCAATCGTCTCGCAAATCTATAATAAACTTTTAGAATATGGTTACATTAAAAAGTAATAGATTGTATTAATGTGCCAAGTAGAAACAAGCGGTTTATTGCTTCTGCTTTTGCACTTAAAGTGTTGTAATCGCGTTGTTAATAAAAAGAGCCAAGATAAGCAGTAAGAATACGGCGCCCGCCTTGTTGTAAAGCTTGTTGGCAAGTATCAAGAGCAGGGCTAAGCTAGCAGCAACCATAATACTAATATCAAAGGCATTACCCTGAAGGTTAACACTAAGTGGTGAAATTAATGAGGCCCCGCCCAATACCATCGAAAAGTTAGCTACATTTGAGCCAATAATATTACCTATACTTAAGTCTGCATTTCCTTTTTTAACGGCGACCAAGGAAACCACAAGTTCTGGTAAAGAGGTGCCTAAAGAGATAAGGAAGAGTCCAATAATCCATTCGCTTACACCAAACATCCTTGCAATATTGCTACCACTTTCAACAACAAAGTTTGCTCCACCTATGGTGAGAACAAAACCAATAAGTAGCAAAGTCATTGTCTTGAGCCAATTGAACTTCTCTTTAGCAAGTTCTTCATCCACTTCTAACTCTTCTTTAGAACTTTTGAACAGAAATAAAATATAAGCAAACATCATAAACAGATATAAAAAACCCTCAAAACGGCTAATACTTCCATCATAACTCATCAGTAAAAAGATGATAACAGGCATTAAAATCCAAGCACTGTCCTTTGCAAAGAGGTCACGTGAAGGGTTTAACTTAGTAGCTATTAAAAAAACAACACCCAAAACTAAGGTGATATTAAAACTGACACTTCCAATGACATTGGCAACCGCGAGATCACTCTTGTGATGATAAGAGGCTATCATTGAAGCTGCCATCTCCGGCAGAGAGGTTCCAAAAGCAACCAAGGTTGCTCCAATGACAAAATGTGGGATGTCAAAGTGCAGGGCTATTCTTTCTGACTCTTTAATAATAAAGTCTGCTCCATAGATTAAGGCGGCCATCGCAACTAAAAATATTATAAAATCCATATTAATCCTTAAGTGTTCGTATAATCAAGCTTTCGGGAAGCTCAAAACTGTGAATAAGCTCTTTCTCTTTAAGGCGCATCTCGCCATTGTCAACCTCGTGATCATAGCCTAAAAGGTGCAATAGGCCATGGATAAAGAGTAAACAAAACTCTTCCTCTTGAGTATGAGAAAATTCTTTGGAAACCTGCGTTACAAAGTCAGCTGAGATCACTAAAGAACCTAAAGGGCCCATAGGGACTTCTTCAAAGGGAAAACTTAGTACATCGGTTGGCTTGTCAATGTTCCTATGCTCTTGATTAATAGCTTGCATAGTGTCGTTATTTACTACAAGCAGGTCAATCTCTTTATTGGTTAAGCTTTTGGCAATTTCTATTATGCGTTCTTGAGGAATGTTTAAGCTGGTTTGGTTATCAATGTCAATCATAAGTGATATTGTATCAGTGTGAACTAAAAAGAGGTTTATGTATGGTGTGTTTTTACGAAGTTAAGAGGGCTAAGCAGACAGATTAGGCGCTGATGTCTATACCCGTACCTAAACCTGTTAAGGCTGAACCTGAAACTTCTTGTGTGTCTTGAACACTCTGTTCTTGTTCTTTAAGTTGCGCTGCACTGTCATTGAGTAGCTGAGAAACGGTTTGTTCTTGCACTTCAGTGGCTTTTTTAATAACCTCAACTTGTTGTTGTATAGATGGACCGCTACTGATTTCCATAAAATCTCCTTTACAACTATATATACTGTACTTTAACATAGATACTCTTATAGAAATCTATAAATTTTAAACTACACATTTTATCACTGTTTATATGATAAAATACAAGCATAATAGTAAAGGACATGATTTGAAGCAAAACACCTTGGCACGCCGTGCTTTTTTAGGGACATCATTTCTGTTAGGAGCTGCAACACTCTATTGGTTCAATCAAAAAGATAAAAAAGTTCGCTTGTACGCGAATGAGACGCAAGTTTTGCTGCATTCAGCCTATCACCTTTTTGCACATTCAGAGCTAGGCCTTGGGGCTAAAGACATTCATATTGCTTCCTATCTTGCCTTTGTTTTGAAAGATAAACGAATTATGAAAAGCGATAGAGACTATTTTTTAAAAGGTGCGTATTGGCTTGAAGAGAGCGCTTTTGAAACGTATGACAGCAGTTTTTTAAATTTAAGTTATGATCAAAAAGAGAGACTGTTTCAAAACATCAGTAAAGAAAGGTGGGGCAGAAACTATATTCACACCACCTTGGGTTATATTTTTGAAGCGCTCTTATCAGCCCCAATATATGGCTCAAATATAGATGGTATAGGGTGGAAATGGTTAGAACATAATCCAGGTTTTCCGCAGCCGCAGTTTATAGAGGAGATCACCTATGAAGTATGATGTCTGTATTGTTGGTAGTGGAGCTGGAGCAGCTCCTGTAGCGTATGAGTTGGCTAATGCTGGTTTCAAGGTGCTGGTTTTAGAAAAAGGTGCTCATTATCAAAAAGAGGACTTTTTTAAAGATGAAGTAGGGGTCTGTCGACGTTCAACCTTTACCCCTCGACTGGATTTAGAGCAGCATGTCATTGAAGACTTAGAAGAAGAGGTTTGGGTAGGCACGCCCACTTCACAATCAGGTTGGGATTTTTGGAATGGAAACATTGTTGGTGGCTCATCTAATTTTATGAGCGGATACTTTCATAGAATGAAACCTGATGATTTTCGCCTTAAGAGTAAGTATGGTGAAATTAAGGGTGCTAATGTTGTTGATTGGCCTATCTCATACAAGGATTTAGAACCTTATTACGACAAGGTTGAAAAGGTGGTTGGTGTCTCAGGGAAGGTAGTCAAGCACCCTTTTTTAGAGCCGCGTTCTAGTGAAGATTTTCCTTACGCGCCAACACACGAGCATGCTATTTCAAGCTGGTTTGATGAGGCGTGTAAGGAAAAAGGTTTCAACTCCATTCCAACACCTAGAGCGGTCTTACCTTACAGTGTAGGCGACAGAGATGGTTGCGAGTATGCAGGATATTGTGGCTCATACGGCTGTTCTTCTGGGGCAAAAGGAAGTGCTCGCGAAGCCTTGCTTAATAAGGCACTTAAAACGGGTAACCTTACCATCTTAGCCAACTGTTTTGTTAAGAAATTGCACAGTGATAAAAAGCGGGTTCATTCAGCTGAATACATTACGAAAGATGGACAGATTGAAAAGGTAGAAGCAAGGCTTTTTGTCGTAGCTGCACAAGCCATTGAGAGTTCACGACTGCTGCTTAACTCTAAAAACAGACATTTTCCTTATGGTTTAGCTAACAATTCTAGGCAAGTAGGAGAGAATCTTGTCTTCTCTGCGGGTGGAAGCGGTGAGGGTGAGTTTTATTATGAGGATTTGGATGCTTACAGTGCCAATGCCTTAAAAGAGATTGGTCCCTTTGTTAATCGCTCTTTACAAGATTGGTATGAACTTGAGATCAACAAAAAAAGTCACAAAGGTGGTACGATTGACTTTCTGTTTGAACATCCTAATGCTATATCGCGGGCGCGAAGAGCAATGTATGATGGCGATATCGTATGGGGGGATAAGCTTAAAAGTCGGTTGCGCCACCATTTTACTTCGCGACGTGTATTTAGTTTTGAAATATTTTGTGATTGGTTGCCGACAAATGACTGTTTTGTTAGCCTTGATGAGAGTGTTAAAGACAGATGGGGCATGCCAGTGGCAAAGGTGCGTATTGGCGCACATCCGCATGATATTAAAGTTGGTGAAAAGATTGCCCTTAAGGCTGAGGAACTACTCAAAGAGATGGGGGCTAAAAATATCTACTCTTCTATCTCTTCTGCGCCACCACAAAACCTTCAAGCAGGGGGTTGTCGTTTTGGTAATGACCCTAAGACCTCAGTTTTAGATAAAAACTGTAAGGCACATGAACTCGATAACCTCTACGTAAGTGATGGAAGTTTCATGCCAACAGGTGGCTCTGTTCCTTTCACGTGGACCATTTATGCCAATGCCTTTCGTGTTGCAGATGTTCTTGTTAAAAGATTAACCGCAAAAAAAGATAGTTGAGATAAAATTCATTAATTAATTTTCAAGGAAGAACAATGGCATCGCACACTAAAAAAGCAGTTTGCATTATGAGCGGGGGAATGGACTCCACCTTAGCTGCTTATATGATGCGTGATGAGGGGTATGAGATCATTGGCTTACACTTTAATTATGAGCAACGCACGCAAAAAAAAGAGCTAGAAGCCTTTCATAAGATCTGTAAAGAGCTTAATGTTGTAGAACCTTATGTGGTCAATCTTGATTTCTTTTCACAGCTTGGGGCTTCTGCTCTTACAGATAAAAGCATTGCGGTACCTACACAAGGTGTAGAAGAGGGTGTACCTGTGACCTATGTGCCTTTTAGAAATGGTATCTTTATCTCTTTGGCAACTGCTATCGCAGAAAAAGAGCGAGCTGAAGTACTTGCTATTGGTGTAGTTGAAGAAGATAGTAGTGGCTATCCTGATTGTAGGGAGTCTTATATTGAATCTATGCAAAAGAGTATTAATCTAGGGACTAAAGAGCAGACGAAATTAGAGATAAAAAGGCCTTTAGTCAAGATGAAAAAATCACAAATTGTTAAGGAAGCCATCTCTCGTAATGTTGCCTTAGCCTTAACATGGTCTTGTTATCAGAGTGAAGAGAAGGCTTGCGGGGTTTGTGACAGTTGTAGACTACGCTTAAATGGGTTTGAGATAGCAGGTGTTACTGACCCCATACCTTATGCTTAAAACACTTTTTAAGCCCTCCTTGCCTCAAGTAGTTGAACTCGATGGCATCTCTTTTAGTATAAAGTATGCTCAAAGGGCTAATATGAAGCGTATTATAATGCGCTTAAGTGCTAAAAATGAATTGAGACTGAGTGCTTCGCGTTTAAGCAAAAAACAGGTGAATGCTTTTATCTTAGAAAATAAAACCTGGGTCTTGCAACAGCATGGTAGCTTTAAAGATATCTACGCGCAAGGTGCTTCATTTTATTACTTAAATGAAAAATTTAGTATTGAACATCATTCATCTGCGCTCTGTTTTAAAGATAAGAGTGTCTACCTTCATCCGACTAAGGCAAAACTTCAGTGTGATAACTTCTATAAAACACAAGCTAAGGCTTATCTTCCTGAACGTGTGCAGTTTTGGCAAGAGAAAATGGATCTTTACGCTACTGAGTTGGGGTTTAGGTTAGCTAAAAGACGATGGGGTTCATGCAATGCTAAGGGCAAAATTTCATTAAATCCTTATATGATGAAGCTCTCTTTTGAGATGATAGACTATATTATCATTCACGAGCTCTCACACCTTAAGCACTTAAACCATTCAAAAGAGTTTTATCAATGCATACAAGATTATATGCCACGCTTCAAAGAGGTAGAAAAAGAGATTAAAGCTTTAAGCCTAAAGCTGCATTAGTCTTCTTGTTTTTGTCGAAAGCAGTAAGTAAGGTTTTTCGCCTCTTTAAACTTTGGAAGTATAGGATAAGGCAGGGTAGGGTCTTGCAGCCCTTTTGAACTAAAACGACTTGAAGGATTCCATAATAACCATCCGCTGCAAGCTGCATGCTCCGCTCCCTTGATCTGCTCTGAAACCTCTTTTGAGCGAAAGAACTTTCTATCAAACCCGTAATCTTTAAATGATTGTAACCACGGCTTAAAACGCACTGCTGGGACATCTGCACGTTTTAGACCCTCTTTAATACTCTCATTAATAATCTTATAGTTATGATCTGTTGGGTTTTTATAGCCCATGATGCCTGAACCAAAGCCGGAAGGATAAAGCATAGGAGAGATATAGTCAACATGTTCAGATAAACTTTTAATGGTATGACCTATATTGGTGTCACTTTTATTCCAGCAGACATAACCATAGGTGTCAACAGAGGTATAAACATTATAAGAGCGAAGCTTTTCATTAGCCTTAGCTAAGAAGGTGGAGATAGCATTAATACGATTTTTTTGATTGAGCTTTTTAGTGTAAGTTAGTCCTTTTTTCAAAGGAAAACGCACATAATCAAAGTTAATTTCATCAAAACCATGTGAAGCAGCATCTTTAGCAATATCAGAAACATATTCATGCACCTTAGGCTCAAAAGGTGAAACCCAAGCAAGCTTCTCTCTGTTTCTCCACACACTGTTATTACTGTCTTTTAAAGCATACTCATTAAATGAACGCGCAAATCTGTCATCTTTAAAGACAACAATTCTAGCAACTACATAAAGATTTTTTTGCTTGAGCTTTTGTATGAAATCATCAATATCATAGATTGTACGTTCACGATGCGCACCAATTTTTTCAGCAAGAGCAACATCTGTTTTATAAGAGAGATTTCCAAACTCATTTTTCACATCCACAATCACTGTATTAATCTCTGTTTCATCAATTAACTTATGAATACGTTGCATGTATTTTTTTGAACCCGCTGCCCAAAAAGAGACATACAGCGCTTTAGAAGTAAAGGGCTCAAGTAAAACAGTACGGGTACCTGCTTTGATGTTTTTTTGTCTGTAGCCATAGGCTTTGACAAAGAGTGTCTTTTTATCACTTTTAAAGCTTGCTACCCCTCTAGCATTCGTTGTGACTGAACAGTTTTGATCGCTTACAATGGCCCCATTTATGGGTTCCATGCTCTTAGCATCTAAGATATAAATATCATCGATATAGGCAAAAATATTGATGGTTAAAAGTAGTAAAAATAGGTGTTTCATAATAAACTCGTTTTTTTATATTATAATATGTAATTAATAGTTAGCAATAAATGTGCCATATAAAGGCATTAAAAAATATGATATAATTCGTAAAATTATAGCGTATAACAGAGGCTTAAGTAGTGAACCGAAGAGATTTCTTTAAAATTAGCTCATCTTCCATTATCCTTTCATCCACACCAACACTTTTTGCTATGCCTAATGAAAACTTAGATCTGCACATTCGTGACAGTATAAGCTTTGAAGATAATGAGATCGAGCAATACATCCAATCTCAATTTTCTTTAGAATATAAAAAATGCGAAAATTTCTCTAAAGATGTGCTAGAGAAAAAACCAGTTATTGCACGATATGAAAACAGGCTTTTACTTCAGTCCATCTCTTTAAAGTTAAAGCAGACTCAAAAGATGGTGGGGTATGGAAACTTTAATTTATTATGTTTTGATGATCTTTTAAAGCTTGCAAAGTCGTATTCTCAAATTGGTAAGTTTTCTAAAGAAGAGTTAGATTATATAGAAAATATTTTTTATACCCATGCCTCAGAATATGGTTTTTATGGTAAAAAAGTCACCCATAAGCTAAGTGATAAAATCAGTAAAAACGAAACAATAAAAGTGCCCCATACAGGACACTACTTGTACAAGGGTGAACCTGTAGATGTATATGAACGCTTAAAAAAAGAGGTGGGGCCTTCTATCATTCTAACTTCAGGTGTACGCTCTGTTGTAAAACAACTTGATCTTTTTTTATATAAGGCCAACAAACTAAAGGGAAACTACTCTAAGGCAGCACACTCTCTAGCACCTCCAGGCTACTCTTTTCATGGTGTCAGTGATTTTGATGTAGGTAAGATTGGATTTGGGTATAAAAACTTTACCTCTAGTTTTGCTAAAACACAAGAGTATGCCAACTTACAAAAGCTTGGCTATATCTCTATTCGCTACCCTCGAAACAACCCTTATGGCGTGCGGTTTGAGCCGTGGCATATAAAAGTTTAATCCTGAAATTTCTACAGCTAAGATATTTGATTTCAGTAGCCATTTAATCAAAGGCTTCCGCTAATACCTTTATGCTTGCAGGCCTAAGCAGTTCTCTGTATTTTCTTCTGTTTTTTATTTTCATACATTAAAGAGTCGGCAATCTCTAGAACATCTCTAAAGCTTGAACCCTCTTCAAATCGTGTAAGGCCAAAAGAGAAGGCGAGGTATAAAAGCTCCCCATTACTTGCTTTTAGCTTTTTACTTAAAAGGTCTTCTTGAAGCTGCTTTATCTTCATATAACACTCTTCCATCTGGTGTTTATTAGAGATAGCGATAAATTCATCACCTGCATAACGAATGACATCAAGGTCTTTAAGGTTTGATTTTAAAAAAGAGGCGAGGTATTGCAAGACCTTATCACCTATAACATGCCCATGCACATCATTTATAGGTTTAAATTTATCTAAATCTATAAAGACCAAAATACCTGCATTTGTAAAAGCGCCATCATCTAACAAGTTTTCCATCAACCATTTTCTATTATGAATCTTAGTTAAGGTGTCTGTATGCAGTTGGCTTTTAAGATCACCTAGAGCGGATTTCAAACCGGCAATTTCTTTGGTGACAAGGGCAAGCTTGTCTAAATCTTGGTTTTGTATCGCTTCTTGAGCTGTTTGGGTGGTTTTTTCAAGTTCATCAAGATTACAGTGTGTCTTTTCCATGAGTTCATTGGCTTCATTTAAGCGTTTTTGCGTGGTCTTTTCAACAATCTCCTCATAATCAACATCGATTTGCATCTCTCTGGCATGATTATCAAAGTGTTCTTTGTAAGTCGAGGGAAGGATAACTTCGTTTTTAATAACTTCTTTTAAAACACGATCGGTAAGCTCAGTGAGTTTATTGGACATAGTTGAACCTTTTTATTCATTATGATTAATTATAGTTAACGTATGTTTAGGTATTTCTTTAATGAAACATCTGAAAAAGATTTTGAAGCCTGCAAGAAGCTAGAAGCACTTTTATATACTACATCAAAATCGACATTTTTCAAACTTTGTGTAGCAATAACCTCTTCAAGTGCTTTTTGAGCCGAGTCAATAACAGCTGCAGGGAAGGAGCGTAGCTCAACACCTTTGTTTTTTAGTTCGCTTAAGGCCAGAGCATTCTTGGCTTGAAACTCATAAGTCATCTTTGCATTCATCTCTTCAGATGCCATCTCTAAGATGGCTTGATGCTCAGAAGACAGTTTTTGCCATTTTGTTTTGTTGAAACTAAGTTCTAAGATACTACCTGGTTCATGCCATCCTGAATAATAATAGGGTGCCACCTTATAAAATCCCATCTTCATATCTAAAAAAGGGCCTACCCATTCAGTGGCATCAATCACCCCGCGCTCTAAAGCTGTGTAAATTTCACCCGCAGGCAGCAAGATAGGATTGACTCCTAGCTTGGAAAACACTTCGCCACCAAGACCAGGAACGCGCATCTTTAAGCCACTTAGGTCATCAAGACTCTTAATCTCTTTACGAAACCATCCACCCATCTGTATATTGGTATTTCCTCCAAGCATAGGGTAGAGGTTATGTTTAGCATAAAGTTCTCTCCACAGTTCATACCCGCCACCAAAATGCATCCAGGCATTAATCTCTTCAGCTGTCATTCCAAAAGGCATACCTGAGAACAGGGAGAAAGCAGAGTTTTTACCTTTCCAATAATAAGGGCCTGAATGAAAGATGTCAATTTCACCCGCACTGGCTGCGTCAAATACAGCAAGAGCAGGAATAAGCGTGTTCTTAGGGTAGAGTTTAATCTCTATGGAACCCCCACTTGCATCTTTTACACGCTTCACATAGTTTTCCACACCCGTACCCATGATAGGAAAATGAGCAGGCCATGAAGTAGCCAGTTTTAAAGTGACTTTTCTATTTTTATTGAAATTAACTGAGGCAAGCTTTTGTTCTTTTTTTGCTTTTACTTTTGAATAGTCAATAGCCTCTCTGTGGCTCTCGTTACAGCCACTAAGAAGTGTACTTGCTGCTATAGCGGTTCCCGTGCTTAGAAAGTCTCTTCGTTTCATATATGCTCCTTTAGAACAAGCTAGGCTGTTCACTTCTTGTCTCAAACACCTTGTCGTTTAAGAGTTCAACACTCTGTTCGGCAATAAGAGCAAAGTGGTATTTTTGTGTTTTTAGAACGTGCATAATATCCCAAGCAGAAGTGTAGGTGAAAATATTTTCATCTGAGTCTAACTGATTGGCCTTACTCTCAGGAATAATGTAGACGATCTTAGCCCAATTAGCTTCTTTACGTAAAAATCCTATCTGCTCTTTAACCAGATTAAAATCACTCTCAAAGATCAAAACATTATCACTCTTGCCAAACTCTTTTACTTGAAAGTGAATATTAGTAAAAACAGCTTGAAAATGCTCTATTGGTGAAAAGTTTCGTATCTGGTAGCTAATGTTTTCTTGTTTTAAAAAATGCAACACTGACTCTAAATAAGGAATAAAAAAAGGCGAAAGAAGCTGACGTTCATAATAAGTATCATCATAAATAAAAGAGGTCTCAAAAAGGGTTTGTTCTACGATGTTCATGTTCGAGTTTTCAACTTTAACAACAGGTTTTGCATCAATAAAGAGTTGTTCGTTAGTATTATGTTTAGAAAAGAGAATGTACTGTTGAGCTTCAAGTTCATAAAGTTCTTGTAGATGTTCTTTAAGTGGTTTATCTAAGATTAGTATTTCTCTTGATGTCATAAGCTGTGAAGCAAGTTTTAACGATATCTCATCACAATAATAGACCTGAGGTGACATCTGCATGATATGAAAGCGTAAAAGACGAAGCAGGGCATTGTCAACGTTAGCAACCTTAATCCAAGCTATCTCTTGATCACTAATTTGAGTAGGTTTATCAAATAAGATGCCATAGGCACCATTTAAGATAGCCTCTTCAATATCTTCATGCTCTAAGGCAATAAAAAGATCACCTCGCCTGACCTTGGAGGCTTGTATGTTGATGTTCTCAAAGGCAGTGATGCTAGGAGAATTAGCAAGGTTTCCCTCAACTAAGGCCGTCAGATTGGCTAGATTCATCCTACCGATGAGCCTGCTTTACGTTTTTTCTCAGGGCGCATAAGCGACAGACCATCGTCATCTTTAGCCGCAAGAAGCATACCTTCAGATAACATGCCCATAAGTTTGGCTGGTTTCAAGTTAGAAACAACACAAACTTGTGTGTTAACTAGTTCTGAAGCGCTGTAAAACTCTTTGATACCAGCAACAATTTGTCGTGGGCTCTTCTCGCCTACATCCACTTGAAGTTTCAAAAGTTTTTTACTTTTAGGCACCTCTTGAGCTTCTAAAACTGTTCCAATACGTAGTGAAGTCTCAAAGAACTGATCAATAGTAATCAGGTTGTCTTCTTCTACAGTGGAAACCTTTTTGTCTTCTGTCTTTTTAGGAGCTTCTTCTTGTTTAGCCTCAGGTGCTTGATCCATTAAAGGCTCTTCTATACGTGGGAAAAGAGGAGGTACTTTTTCTATTACAAAGGCATCTAAAAGCTTATCATCCTTAATAAGCTTTTCGTAGCTATCAGTATTGATTTCAAAGTGAAGTGCTTGTGATATCGTTTTAGTAGTTTGAGGCATGATACAATTAAGCATAATAGAAGCCTTAGCTAAAATGTTTGCAATGAGTGCAACAGTAGCAAGGGCTTCATCTTTTTTATCTTCTTTGATCTTTACCCAAGGAGCATGTTCTTCAATGGCTTTGTTTCCAATAGTAAAGAGTTTCCATAACTCTTCAAGGTATTTATGCGTACGTAGTTCATCTAAAAAAGGCTCAAGGTTATTAATGACATCTGCCATGGCCTTAAGCTCTTTTGCATGATACTTTTGCACATCCACTGAATCGATATGAAACTCTGAATACTTACCACTCATTCCAATAATACGGTTAAGCAGGTTCCCTAGATCATTTGAAAGGTCAGAGTTGATTCTGTCAATAAAAGCACGTTGTGAAAAATCACCATCTTGTCCAAATGGCACCTCTCTGAGCATAAAATAACGAAGGTTTTCTAAACCATAAGCATCAGCCACTTGTTTAGGCAAAACAACATTCCCCTTAGACTTCGACATTTTTTCACCATCACGTGTCCACCAACCATGCGCACCAATATGTTTAGGAAGGGGCAAGTCTAGGCTCATTAAAAAAGCAGGCCAGTAGATAGCATGAAAACGTAAGATATCTTTTCCTACCATGTGGATGTTAGCTGGCCAGAAATCCATATCTTTTTCATCCTTACCATACCCAAGGGCAGTAACGTAGTTCAGTAGAGCATCTAACCATACATACATTACATGTTTGTCATCATTCATCTGCTCAGGCATCTTAACACCCCACTCAAAAGTAGTTCGCGTTACAGAAAGGTCATGTAGTCCACCTTTAACAAAGTTAATGACTTCATTACGGCGTGACTTTGGAAGAATAAAGTCTTGATTATTTTCGTAATGCTCTAATAGCTTATCTTCATACTTAGAGAGTTTAAAAAAGTAAGATTCTTCTTTAACCACATTAGTAGGCTTGCCACAATCAGGACAAAACTCTCCATCAATGAGCTGGGTCTCAGGAAAAAAGGTTTCACATGAGATACAATAATGCCCCTCATAATTCCCCTTATAAATATCATCCTTATCATACATCTTCATAAAGGCGTGTTGTACGCCGGATTTATGGTCTTCATCGGTGGTTCTAATAAACTTATCATAAGAGATATCAAACTCATCCCAAAGGTCTTTAAAGGTCTTAGAAATTTCATCCGCAAATTCTTGCGTAGGCTTACCTGCTTGTTGAGCTGACTCTTCTATCTTTTGACCATGCTCATCTGTACCCGTTAGGAAAAATGTTTCATTACCTTTTAATCTAGAGTGTCGCGCAACAGTATCAGCAATAAAGGTTGTATATGCATGCCCAATATGCGCTTCGCCATTAACATAATAGATTGGTGTTGTAATGTAGTTTTTCAAGTTTTTTCCTTCGTTGTTTAAAATTCAAATCCGCCAATTTCACCCTTAGACATACTTTCATAGGTGACTTGGACATACTCTTTTCTAAGCTCACAGCCAATAAGCTTTTCACACTTCATGCATGAATCATGACCCTTCTCTTTTTGACAGCGTTGCACCTCAGATATCATCTGGGTTAAACGCTCCTCAAAAGCGCTATTGTCGCTCATAAGTGGTTTTAACCCTGTCTATCTCATAGCTTGAGCCAAAGAAACAAGGACTGGTGTCATGAACATGTCTTGGTGTCTGCTCTAGCACACGGTTTTGACCATCAATAGCCCCACCACCTGCAAATTCAAAGATCATTGCAAAAGGGAAGACTTCAAAGACTTGGCGTAGTTTTCCCTCAGGTTTGTCAGAGGTGCCAGGGTAAGAGAAGAGCCCACCACCTTTAAGCAAGATCTGATGAAGGTCAGGCACCATTCCACCTGAATAACGAAGTCTGTAACCCTCTTGAAAGAGTCCATCTACCATTTGCTTATGATAAGGTTCCCAATTTTGTTGGGTGCCTCCTGGAGCGTTAAGTTTCCCTTTGACATCTAAATGAATCTCTTTAACGTATTCAAATTCACCGGCTTGTAAAAGATAGAGTTTGACTTCACCTTCATAAGCAAAGACTAACTCCACGCGAGGACCATAAACCACATAACAAGAAGCTACCATATCCTGACCTGTAAAGCCATTCTCATAGATTCCAAAAATAGAACCCACGCTAAGGTTGACATCTACCAAAGAAGAGCCATCTAATGGGTCAAAACCGATAAGATATTTCGCTTTTTCATTAATGACCATTGCCTCTTCTTTCTCTTCTGAAGCGAGGGTGTGTACACTGCTTACATGAGAGAGCTCTTCTTCAATAATAAGGTCACATTGAATATCAAGTTGAAGCTGTGTTTCACCAGAACTGTTCTCTTGCTGAGAATATCCGATATCTTTTACATCAATAGCATCTTTTATACGAATTGCTGACTTCATAATAGCTTCTAATAGAGGCTTCATCTCTTTTAAATTTTGCATCTTTATACTTCCTTGGCGTTATTTTTAATCCAGTCTATTATCTGGTTGGTGTCGTTTAAATCTAAAACTTCTATCCCTTGAGGAATGTTTTCATCTTGCACATTAATACTCTCATCAATAGCAAGTGCATTCATATAAGGATAATAATCTTCATCAATTTTATTTCTAAAGATGCTGATGCGAGGCAGTGGAAGGTTTTTAAGCCCTTCGACTAACAAGACGTCAAAATCACTAAAAAGTTCAATAATCTCTTCAAGCTCTTTATGTCTTTTAGAAAGAAAAGTCGTGCGATTAGGAGAGGTTACAACTACCTCAGCTCCCGTTTTAGAAAACTTATGGCTGTCTTTTCCCTCTACATCAAAGGTTGCCTTGTCTTTAGGATCGTTTTTGATGATGGCAACTTTTTTACCCTCGTTTTTTAAGGCTTGAGAGACCTTAACAATCAGTGTTGTCTTGCCACTGTTTGATGGACCTGTAAATGCAACTGCAACTCTTTTATTCACGAAACAAGCACCCTTTGTTTAAATTAATTGAATTATATCTAATAAAACTTAGGGCAAGTAAAAGATGGATTATGTATAATGCCAATAAGGATTAAAAACATGTATAAACTTTTTACGATTTCGACTTTAGCGGCTGCAATGCTCTTTTTTGGATGTTCTAAAACAACGGCTTTTGACTTTTTCTCAACTAACACCTATTATGAAAAGGCTGTCTCGAATTTACAAAAAGTATCGCTAATGAGTAACTTAGAGACGAAGGCTCTTTTACATGTTGTATATTTAAATAATGTAGACCCTAAGAGTTACAATGATGGTGAATACTTTTTCGTTGCCTTACATGTTATTCAAGAGCCGCAGGATGCTTCAAAAAAAGGGCTTAATAATCCAGGCTATACACTAAAAATGCAAGCAAAAAATGTACAAGAACCTAAAGTATTTTTTGAAGCCAATGAGACTAATGCTACGCAAAGCACGCAAGCCTATGTATATCAAGAACCCTTAGAGATAAAAGAACTTGAAGAGGGAGACAAACTCCGAATGAGCATGCCAATTAAAAGTCGTTGGAACACTTATTACTTAGTTAAATATAAAAGCTCTAATGACGCAAAACTAGTGCTTTTGTTCGAAAACGATCAGTACGGGAAGGCACCGTTAAACTTTGCAAAAGCGCAATAAGTTCTATCTTTTCGCCTAATATCTTTTTATACACCACATAATTAGCCAATACCTTTTTACCATATTCTCTGCTTTCAGTGTTAGCCATTAACTCCATACTTAAATAAGGTTCAAAACTTCCCTTTGTAAAACTGCCTTTTAAAAGATGACGCTTTGTAAAACCAATGCCACCGTTGTAGGCGTAAGCGATAAAAAGTGGGTGATAAAGATACTTTTGAAGATAACGAATATGCTTTTTAGCATACCTTATATTCGTATAGGGATCAAACATGTCATTAAGGGTAGGGGACTCTTTTTTCTCTTTGGCTAAGGCCTTAATTAAAAAAGGCATCATCTGCATTACACCCAAGGCATAAGAACGTGATATCGCCGAGGGTATAAAATGACTCTCCTGTCGAGCTAGAGCATACAAGAGTGCCTTGTCATCTTTACTAAGATCTTGCGTAGCTTGCGTGTAAGGAAGTATGTAGTTATGCAGCTTATATTGATGCATTTTTGAGTAAATAAAGGCGTAAAGCACCTCATCTTCTTTGCTATTGTACTTCTTTAACAGCTCTGAAAGTTCATTAGGACCACATGCTCTTATTGCCTCTAAGGTACGCTCCCAAACATAAGGATCTTTTAGGTTAATACGCGAAGGCTTCTCTTCTAGCTCTAAGACCGTAAAATAATTTGTAAACTCAAGACCTAGTTTTTCTTTAGCATAGAGAGTATAGATATTGATATCGGTACTTTTTGTAAGCTCATTTAAGATTTTCGTATCTTTAGTAATAAGGTACTTCCAAAATAGTGCCTTATCTTTGTCCATTTGATAATAGGCTTTCTTATAAGCTATCTCTAAAAAGCTAGTGGCTTTTTGAGTGGCTTTAAACCTTAAAGCATTTAAGGCTAAAAAGAAATAAGATTGCGCAGTTAAATCACCCGCTTGCAGAAGCAGTAATGACTCTTGCACGCGGTGCATTTTTGCATCCGTCACAATAAGCTTTATAGATCGATTAAAGGCCTTGTGTTTTGCTAGAGCATTTATGCGCTCTTGAGGGAGTTTAACATTAAAGTATTTTTGTCTGTTTTTAGTGCCTAAGCTATTAAAAAGTTTTAAATAATTTTTTTCACCACTTTTGAGCGCAGACAAAACAAAGGGTTTGTCATTCATTAACATTATAAGTTCACTCTTAGTTGTATCTTCTTCTTTTAATAGCTGTGAAAGTTTACTTCTTTGCTCAGATCTTAGGTTGATAGCACGTGAGAGACTCAAACCTTGATTAACACAACTTGCATTATTTTCATTTAAGAGTGAAGTGAGATCAAGTTTAGAGCAGCGCCCTTGAGATAAAACTTTTTTATCATCTGTTTTTTTTAGGTATTTAAGAAATATTTTATGGTTATACCCCTTAGTAAGTTCGTAAGCACACTTGGCCTCTTCGGGTTTAATGTCTTGTTGTAAGTATTGCCAGATGTTAAAATTGCGCACATGTCCCTTCGGGGCATTTTTAAGTTCCTCAAGGGTGATGTTGGCTGATAAGAGTAGGGGAGAAAGAAGGAAGAATAACTTTCTCATAAGGCGTTAATAAAAGCATTAATAAAGACCTGCACAACCTGCAAAGCAATGATAATAACAAGTGGGGCTAGATCGATGCCATTAAACAGTGTAGGAATATAACGTCTTACCAGGGCGTAAGCAGGGTTAGTTAACCTATACAACATCTGAACGACTGGATTAAATGGATCAGGTCTTACAAAAGACAAGAGTGCCGCAATAATAATTACCCACATATAGACAAAGATAAGGTTGTTAAGAATGTGCAGTAAGCCCACAAGAATTTGTATTAAGGTGTTCATTTAACAATCTCCGGAAGATAATTTTTTATAAAAGGATACATTAGCTCTAAATCAGGCCCTTTTTCAGCCCCGCTAAGTAAAAATCTTAGAGCTTGTGTTAACGTTTCGGTATCTAAGTTACTCTGTTTTTGAAGATAGGCCGTAAAATCATTAAAATTTTCAAAAAACGGTGCTGTTTGAACAATAGGTTTTAATGTTAGCGTGGTTTGTGATAATGATTCAGGTGCCTGCTTCGGTGAGAAAAATGCTCCTATTTTGACCTTAAGCTCTTTAGTAGTACAAACCTCATTAAGATATAACTTAGCAAGCTTTCCAATGTCACCATCAGCAAACCCAACATAACGTGATATCTCAACATCATCCAAAAGAGCGAGGTGCTGTGTATTAATCGAACGTAAAGCATCTATATTAAAGTGTACAGGATCTTTAGATATCTTAGCTAAGTCAAACCATTCAATAGCCTCATCAAGTGTAAAAATCTCTTTAGGCGGTGTATTCCCTAAAAGCACAAGGTAGTTAATGATGGCAGAAGGTAAAAATCCCTCTTCAAGAAGCCATTTAACATTTGCACTTTCATCATGCTCACTGATGGCTTCGTCCGATGCATTTAAAAGGGGAGGCAAGTGAGCATACTCTATCTCTTTAGTATAATTCAGCGCTGCTCTTGCTACAATTTGTCTTGGTGTCTCAGACAAGTACAGATCACTTACAATCACCATTGAGATATCCGCAATCATGTCATCGACTGCACTCGCAAAGTTATAAGTAGGGTTTTTATCAGCATGCAAGATAAGAAAACTATCAATTTCATCCGGTGAAAAATGCATTTCACCTTTTATTTTATCGATAAAACTTACTTCTACATTGGGTTTTCTAAGACGAACTGTAAAAGGGGATTCATTATCGATAGTGTCTTCTGGCAATAAAGAGAGGCAAGCATCATCATATCGGTAAGGCACATTCTCATTTTGTGCTTGCGTGCGTTTAGCTTCTAATGTTTGGGGTGTACAAAAACAGTTAAAAGCGATTTTTTCATGAAGCAGCTGCAAACCCATTGCTCTATGATACAATCGCTT
>Ga0316207_10000216_pt1 | contig 113031 bp, 127 predicted proteins | sample 6weekpyrite_MG_FD_204943 | JGI IMG/M metagenome (GOLD analysis project Ga0316207, IMG submission 204943) | Microbial mat bacterial communities from mineral coupon in-situ incubated in ocean water Damariscotta River, Maine, United States -... | ecosystem: Environmental > Aquatic > Marine >...
ATTTAGTCAGCATCAACTTAGACTCTATTCCAATTACAGTTATGATGATTTACAAGGTTTTAGAGTCAGTGCTTATGTTAATGTACTTGAAGATAGGGGTGAGTCTTATCCTTCGCAGTTGGATATTTTTGATGGTACTTACCGAAACCCTAAGGATAAAAACAGAGGTACAGAGGCCTATTTTAATGCGGATTATAAAAATTTTAACCTCATACTCAGGCATAAAAATACACAAACAAAGCAGTGGTATCATCTGCGTTCCAACTCAGATAAGAGTGCTTCAGAGGTACTTCAAGACTATATCCGTTTAGGTTATAATTTTGAAAGCATAGAAAATTTAAAAAGCACTCTTTACACTTCTTATGCGTATTCTACTTATGAGGGAGATGTTGCTTTGGGTTTAGCTACTTTAGCAAAGCCTAACTTAGAAGAAAAATCCTTTAGTGTCCAATGGGATAATCAATATGCAATGGATGAAGAGCATTCTCTTGGTTTTGGACTAGAGTACAGAAAGGCTAAGCTTTCACAAGCTGACTTAAGTGAAAATGGTGGCCCTAAGGTAGATATCGCGAACAGGGCTTCTCGTGACATTTATGGTTTATATGCTCAGTATCAAGCACGGTTTTCAGAGTTGAGTTTAACAGCAGGTGCGCGGTATGATAAATATTCTGATTTTGGTTCGAGTTTTAATCCACGTTTAGCACTAGTGTATCAGGCGAATGAGGATACCAGCCTTAAACTCTTATATTCAAAGGCCTTTAGAGCACCAACTCAAAGTGAACTCGAACTTAAAAACAATACAATCACACAGGGTAACCCTAATTTAGAAGCAGAAGATATTGATACCTATGAAGCGGTACTCATTCAGCGTTTAGGCAATTCGCTTTTAAATCTTAGTTATTTTTATAATGAGATTGATAATGTGATAGAGAATCGTCCTGATAATAATGGCATCGTGACCCCAGAAAACCTTGGCAATGAGCATTTTTCTGGTGTGGAAGCAGAACTTATCAGTAACTTTTTAAACAATGACCTCAGTACGCGTTTTTCACTTGCGCATTTAACGCATCTACATACCGAGGCTTCACCGGCTCCTAAAACGACCTTAAGTGCTATACTAAACTACCGACTTAATCAGTGGAATTTTGATCTAAACGGCTATTATCATAGCTCTGTTGAAGATAACTACACTACAGGTCTTAAAAAGCTTAGTGGCTACACCCTTGTTAATACAAAGCTAGCTTATACTTTTTCATCTAGTTTAAGAAGCTATCTTGAGGTGCAAAATCTTTTTGATGAAGATTACCTTACCCCTTCTATTGTGGGAAATACGAGCTTTGATATACAAAATAGAGGCAGACTTTTTTACCTTGGTTTAGAGTATCTTTTTTAAGCAGAGGGTTTAAGATAGCCTTTTAACCATTTAAGCGCACTCTTCTCATCTTTTATCTTCCCCTCAAGCTGCTCTTCATAGGCCTCTTTTAAGATTACCTTGAACTCTAAGCCCGGCTCCATCCCTTCATCTATAAGATGGCGTCCAAGCAAGATGGCCTCAGGTTGGGCATCATTTACCTTAAGTCGTTTTGCCTTTTTGAGTAACCACTCACCTGCGGGGTACTTTTTCGCCTTTGCTTCAGTAGTAGTACGTCCCAAATGATCGGCCTTAGCAACAAGTACAAGGTCTTGTATATTAACGCGTGTAGATAGACGTCGGATAGCAGGGTCTTTGGATTTTTGTTTGTACAGTTGAGAGGGAGCTAAGTGCTCTTTTACTAAGGGGAGGATATCTTCTAAAAGTGCTTTTTCGCTGCTAAGTTGGTTAATTAAAGAGAGGGTAGGTTCTACAATATGTTCATGCCCAATGGCAGATATCTTTCCCTCTTTCTCTTGGGTGGCTTCAACTTTTCCAAGGTCATGACAAAGTACGGCTAACATTAAGATAAGGTCTTTTTTATCCTCACCTGTTTTTAATGCAGCCATAGCATCCAGACTCATCATGGTATGTACCCAGACATCACCTTCTGGATGATAGTGTGGGTCTTGTTGTATGCCTTGAAGGGCTTTGAGTTCTGGAGCTAAGGCATCTAGGTCATTTAAGAGTTCAAAGCCAATAGAAGGCTTTTGAGACTTAAGTAAAAGCTTTTTGTACTCATCAAAGATACGCTCACTTGCTAACTCGTCTAACATCTTATCTTTAACCATCTTTTGACATAAACTGAGGGTATCTTCATCTAAAGACATCTCAAAGCGCGCAGCAAATTGAACGGCACGAAGGACACGTAGAGGGTCTTCCACAAAGCTTTTATCATCCACATGGCGAATAATGCCTGCTTCTATATCTTTGCGTCCATGATAAGGGTCGAGAAAAAAGTCGGTTTTAATATCATAACCAATGGAGTTCATAGTAAAGTCACGCCGTTTAGCCGCCGTTGTATAGTCAAGTTGCCCGTTGGTTTGGACATGAAAACCCTTATGTCCTTTTGCAGTTTTGGTTTCAGTACGAGGAAGAGAGATATCGATATCGTAGCCATCAAGATTGAGTTTTAAGACCCCGAAGCTTTTGCCGACTTCATGCACAGGTGCGAGCTCTTTTAAGGCGGACTTGAGTTTGTCTAAGGAGTTCAGCCCATAGACCTCAATGTCAATATCTTTACTCTGCTCAACACCTAAAAAGTAATCCCTTACATAGCCACCGACGATAAAGGCACGGGCACCATTGTCTAGTAGGGTTTGTGCAAGTGTTGTAACCGCAGTAGGAACCTTCATAAAAGACGCTTCAATGCCTCTTCAAAGAGTTTTTCACTCTCATCAAAGCTATCATCAGAGTCAAAAATTTCACGTACGCAAGCATAAAGCTCTTCATTTTTGATGATAAGGTTAAAGGCTTCTTGACGATCTTTTAACCAGGCTTCATTGTCTTTTTGATACAAGCCAAGTTTCATCTTAACATAATCCATGACATTATCCACATCTTCATGGTCGTCCATAACGGTGCTGAGGTAACGAGAAGCACTTCGTAACTCCTCTTCATAAATCTTTTTATTCATGTAGATAGCCACGGCTAGAAGTAGGGAGATGGCCTCTATTTTTCGACCATAATTACGCGTTTTCCAATGGACATAACATTTCCCTAAAAATGAAGTGTGATCAATAGTTGTCTCAGTTGGCAAGTGTATATCTTTATGTTAATTTCTTATATTATACACTAAATTTAGGTGAGATTGATTAACCATAACAGAGCTTATAAACCAAAAAAGTTTACCATCTCCTCAGCGGTAGAAATCTCATAAGAAGCATACCCCAAAAGCCCTGTTGTCAAAGCAGTATTGGAGCCACTAGGATCAGGCCATCTATGACCACCGCCTGCTATCTCATAATAGAGTGTTTGCGCATTACAGTTAGTGCCCTCTTTGATGTTAACTTGGGTGTTATCTTCACTAACAACATTCAAACTTCTTAGATCATTTAAAGTAGCCAAACAGCCGTTACGTGTGAGCCAATAGTCGATAGTAGCATTAATCCCGATGTGTGTTCCACGTGTTAGTACTGGAAAACCCGGTGTTATGATGTCAAGGTTATTTATAAAAGAGCGGTCATCATCTCCAAAGGCAAAAAGAGCAGGTAAGGGAGTGGTGTTATCCATGCAGTTAGTTTGAAGCCAACTTGATTGTGTAGCCGAAATAATCATAATACCTGAAACTTCATCAGCAAGTTCACAGGCTGCTCTTTGCACTATCATTGCTCCATTGGACATACCAATAAGATAAAATCGATTCACGCCTTTGGCTTTGTAGGTGTTGATAATAGCTTGTATAAAGGCAATGTCATCTGCAGTTGAGCCTGACTCAGCACGTCCATCGTTCCAGTGTTTATTAATGCCCTCAGGATAAACAACACCAAAGTCTCTTTCACGTTTTACAAGCGGTGTAATCTCAGCATACTTCTCAAAGCTATCAAGACTATCGCCACCACCATGAAAGGCAATGACTAAAGGATAGCTAGAAAGTTGAGGTGTGGCATAATCTAAATTTCTAGTAATCCCATTAACCTCAAGCACAAGGTTTCCTGATTCAATTACAATACCAGAAGGTGGTGTGTTTTCATCTTTTTGTCCCCCACAGGCACTTATGGATAAACCTATAATAAAGAGGCTTATAATTTTTATATAAAGTGTTTTCATGATTTCCCTAAATCTTTTTGGAATTCTAACAAAATTGATTAATAAATATCAAATCATAATATTTAGATATACCTTTAATAAGGGTATTTTTCGTATAATGTTTAGATGAAATGGCTACTATTAATCTTGATATCCTTAACACTTTTGGCTAAGACCTCCGAAGAAGAGGCAGCCGAAAAGGTTTATATTGCCAATATTAACGCTCTACTTATCTTCACCTCGGAGTCAGGGTTAAGTTCAGGTAAGTATAGTCTTACGAACACGGGACACAGTATAGAGACCTATTCGGTGCCTTTTAGCTACCACTTCAAGCCTTATACAAAAGAGCTTAATTTTTTTATTAATGGGAGTTCGGGATTTTCCAGAACCCGTTTAGAACTTCCCCCAAAGTCAGAACTCACTCGAAGCGGTAATGACTTAAACCTCACCCTTGATAACAAGATTCAGACCTATGCTTTTGGTGTGGGTGGAGGTGTGCGTTATAAGGTGGATGAGGGGATAGAACTTTTGGCCAGTGCGGGTTTAATCTACTCTAGAGTAGGTGTGAGTGTAAAGCCTGATAATCCTGGTGAGATAGTAGAGGGTGCCTTTGACAGCGCTTATAATGATAATCTTACCTATAAGTTTATGCTTTCAGGAAAATACCAAAAAGAGTTTCATCACTATAAACCCTATCTCAAGCTTGATATTAAAAGCTATGAAACTAAATCAGAGTTGGATTTTTCTTCACTCCTTAATATTTCTACTCAGTCAAGTGTCGCTAGTTTTGCGATGGGATGTGAAAGTCTATCACTGTATGAACATGGAGATGATTATTTAAGTCTTGAAGCTTATCTAAGGGGAAATTACCTTTTTGGTGATATTGTAGAGGTTGTGGATCTGTACAGATACGCTAACTTTGGCCTCATAGGCTACTGGAATACACCAGATCTTCCTTCTTGGGCAGAACGTTTTTATCTTGAAGTGAGTACAGTAAGAGCTGAAGGTCTAGAAGGGTATAATGTTGGAATTGGTTTCTCATTAGATTATTAGAGATCCGCTACAAAGGTAAGACAGATGCAAAATATTTCCGTAATTGATGCGATTACTTCTCGCTCCTCAAAAAGAAAATTTTTAAACAAACCCGTGCCTAAAGAGGTTCAAGAGAAAATTCTTGAAGCGGCTGCTATGACCCCATCGGGAGCTAATATGCAACCATGGAAGGTGCATGCGATCTCGAACAAGGCAGTGTTAGATGAGATAGGTGAGGCTATTATCAAACATATTGATGCTGGTGGCGAGGTGGATCAGTTTATCCAATACTACCCTTTAAAGTGGAAAAACCCTTACAAATTGCGTCGTATTCAAACGGGCGTAGGGCTATATGAGAAGATGGGTGTAGATAGAAAAGATAAGCAACGTCGTCAAGAGCTCTGGTATGATAACTACCGTTGGTTCGGTGCACAAACGGTCTTTTTTATCTGTACAGATACTTCCTTAATTGATGGTGCTCAAGGTGCTTTTATTGATTGTGGTGCCTATATGCAGAGTATTATGTTAGCTGCAAAAGCTTTTGGTCTTGATTCTTGCCCACAAGGATCTACTACAGAGTATGGAAAGATCATTGCAAAGGTACTTGATCTACCAGAGAACCAAGCCCTTTTGTATTCGATCGTTTTAGGCTACGAAGATAGCTCTGCGGTACAAAACTCGTATCAACCACAACGAGCTCCTATGGAAGAAATAGTTACTTTTATTGATTAAGTTTATAAGTCAAGAAAAAATGTCTGAGGCCGTTTAAGCATTTAAGGTATACCCTACTCCACGTACGGTTTTGATGTACTCTTTGTTTTTATTGGGGTCTATCTTGTCTTTAAGACGGTTGATGGCGACGTTCACTGTTTTGTCTTGATAAATTTCGTCCCCACCCCAAACATTTTCAAGTAGAAAGTCTCTGTCTAGGACAATGTTTTGGTTTTTAATCAGTGTCATCAGAAGATCAAACTCAAGTTTTGAAAGCTCCACATTTAACTCACCTGCCTTGACTTCGCGCGTTTGTGGCGTCATTACGATGTCTCGATAAGAGATATTTTCTTGATTAAAGCCCACTTTGGTGCGTTTTAAGACCGCTTTAACACGCATTGCGACCTCTTTGGGACTAAAAGGCTTGGTGATATAATCATCTGCACCTCTATCAAACCCCTCTTCGATATCACTGTCTTTGTTTTTAGCAGAGAGGTAGATAACAGGTGTTTGTACACCATTTTTACGAAGCTCTTCAACGAACTCACTTCCCTCTATCCCTGGAAGGTTTCTATCCATTAACAAAAGATCGACTTGTTCTTCTTCAAGCAGTTGGGCGACACTTTTGGTGTTGAGTAAACCAATGGTCTCATACCCCTCTTTTTGAAGGTTATACTCTAATAACTCTAGAATATCTTCTTCATCCTCTACAACAACGATTAAGGCTTTTGACATAAAATCCCTTTTGTGATTTTAGAGAAACTTTGTGCGAGCGAAACCACTACGGCTAGTTTTGACATCACTTCTCTTTCGTGATTTTGGACAATTTTACCATGTAAATCGTCATAGCAAGTTAAAACATGTTTTCTCTAAGTCATAAATTTCAAAAATGTAGACCCGTTAGGCTTTATTTTTTCACCCTGTATCATCACAAAAAAAGGGTTTAAACTCTCTGGCTAAAATGTGATAACATACTCTATTTTTGAAAGCTTATTGCACTTTTTATTAAAACAATATATGAAATCATAGGTGACTTTCATAACGCGCAGATTACAATAGATAAGGCTCTTGTAACCATTGTGTTATCTTAATCTTTTACACTTCCAAATGAAAACTGTTTTTTGTCACTGAAAAGACGATTATAATATTTGATATGTATTAAGGGAAATGAATGAGAAAGCTAGTAAAAGGTCTATTAATAGCGGCTGCGATAACATCGAGTATGATGGGGGCTAAGATTAGTGGCTCAGGTGCAACATTTCCAGCGCCACTGTATTATGACTGGGCATATCAGTACCAAAAAGACAGCGCTAATAGTATTAATTATCAGTCCATTGGTTCAGGTGGAGGAATCAAACAGATTGCAAGGCGTGTAGTTGATTTTGGTGCTTCAGATAAACCGCTTAAAACCAAAAAACTTCTCAAATATAAGCTTTTTCAATTTCCAGTTGTGATTGGTTCTATTGTAGTAACACTCAATGTTCCAGGCATAAAAGATGAGCAGCTCAAACTTAAAAACTCAGTCGTTGCTGATATCTTTGCAGGTAAGATTAAGAAATGGAATGATCCAAAAATCCTTATTGATAATCAGGAACTATCACTTCCAAATGAGAAGATTATCGTATGTCACCGTTCAGACAGCTCAGGAACAACTTATAACTTCACTTACTTTTTAACACAAGCTAATGCCTTTTGGAGAAATAACTACGGTGCAGGCAAAGCGATCGATTGGGCAACAGGTATTGGAGGAAAAGGAAATGAGGGTGTGACCTCTTTAATTAAGCAGACGCCTTACTCTATTGGATATATTCAAAATGCCTACAAAGAGAAAAATAGACTCTCAGCGGCTACCCTTCAAACCAAAAATGGAAAATGGGTGAGTGCACGTGAAGCCAACTTTAAAGCCGCTGCAAAATACGCTTCATGGACGCCTGAAGATAACTTTTATGCACTCTTAGCTCTTCAAGAGGGAGACAACTCTTACCCAATCGTCGCAGCGAGTTTTATCTTACTTCCTAAAGATGCCCTAGAGACAAACAAAAAGGTACTCGACTTTTTTGAGTATGCTTTTAGTAAGGGTGATGAAGATGCGAAGCGTCTTGGTTATATTCCTCTTCCAAAAGAGACAAAAGAGCTGATTAGATTGTATTGGAAAGAGAAGGTTTTAGACTTTCACTAACTTCTTATACTAAATCATATCCTATTATAATCAGGGTTTTCTGCTGTAAAATTCCTTATTCCTGTTTGTCTGTTTTTAATATTTAGATGCAATTTATGTTACTATCTATTTCCAATTTTAAGGAGAGTATGTGCAGGCAAAGATGAATATCGAAGATTACCGTATGTATAAGGTGACTAACTTTATATCGATTCTTGGTACTCCTGCACATGTTTCTTTTATTCCTCTGTTTTTTTATCTCGGATATGACTTCTTAGCCTATTTTAATTTTATCTCTGTGAGTTTGTGGATCTACGCAAGGCAGATGAATCAGACAGGTCATCTTACAAGAGCGATTACTGTGCTTATCACAGAGGTGATTTTGCATGCCGTAATAGCCACCTTGAGTTTGGGTGTTGAGAGTGGGTTTCAATACTACTTTTTTGGTTTGATTCCCTTTGCTATGTTTCATCAAAAACTCTCTAAAAAGGGTTTTTTACTCTTGGCGCTGTTTATCGGACTGTGTTATGTTGCCTCCGTGTTTTATTCAGGTGTGTTCTATCATGATGATGTGGATGAAAAACTGATGAAGTTGATTTATTATGCCAATATTATTATTGTAATGTCTGGGATTACTTTATTGAGCATGAACTTCAAAGAGGCCTCCTTAGAACTTGAAGAGCTGCTTAAAGAACGGGTCAATGAGCGTGAGGTACTGATTCGTGAAGTCCATCACCGCGTTAAGAACAATATGCAAATTATTATCTCCTTACTGCATCTACAAGGAGACAAGTACAATAATGAAGTCTCTGAACAGATTATACAAGCAACCGAATCACGTATCAATGCCATGCTCTTAGTGCATGAAAAGCTTTTTCAAAATGAGAGTGTTTCTTCGGTAGATGTAGGCGTTTATATGCAAGCCTTATGTGAGGATTTGATGTATAACCTTGAGGCCTCCCAAGATTTTAAGATAGAGACACAAAGTGATGAGATATTATTTAATATCGATAAGCTCATTCCTATTGGTCTAATTATCAATGAAGCCGTGACAAATGGTATAAAGTATGCAGACTTTCCTGATATGGGTCTTATTAAAGTGACACTCTTTAGGCAAAATAGTCATTATATTTTAGAGATTAAAGATAATGGACGTATAAAGCCAAGTAGTTATGAGAGAGAAGGCTCTATTGGTACAGATCTTATCTCAGGCTTGGCCCATTCAAAACTCAAAGGAAGTGCTGATATTAGTTTTGATGAGGGTACCCTCGTAAAAGTCATTTTTTAAAGGAGTAGAAATAGATGGCAAAGATATTAGTAGTAGAAGATGAGCCTATTGTAGCCAAAGACATCTCATCTACACTCAAAAAGCTAGGGCATAATGTAGTGGGTTGGGGAACCAATGAGACAACAAGCTGTGCTTTAGTTAAAGAGCATCAACCTGATGTAGTTTTTATGGATATTAACCTCGAAGAAGAGGTTGATGGGATAGAGATTGCCGAGTCCTTGCGATATGATGATAAACATCTTAAAATTATCTATCTGACCGCGTATGCAGATGAAAAGACCATTGATAGAGCAGTTAAGACCTCTCCTAGCGGTTATATTGTTAAACCTTTTAATCGTAAAGACTTAGAGATTACCTTAAAGATAGCGCTTAAAGTAGAAGATACACATAATAATGCGCAGGAGCACCTATTGGATTTGGGGTTGGATTATTATTATGATGAAGTGGGTAAAAACCTTTTTTACAAAGAGATTCCCATCGCATTGACAGCAAGTGAATTGAAGCTCTTTGATATTTGTATGCAAAACCGTGGAAACATTGTATCGCACGAGCGTATTGATGCGTATATATGGCCTGATAAGGTGGTGAGTGAGAGCACACGTAGAGGACTTCATTTTAGACTACGCACCAAGTTGAATAATCAACTGTTTGAAACAGTAATAGGTATAGGATGCAGGATAAAGTAAAAATTTTTGAGATAAGGCTTAGCATTGCGCAGCTTGTTGTAAATGGTTATTGAAGTGGCTTACAAAATAGAAAAATTTATCTCTGTTTTTTGATATTTCAAACGCCAATCAAACGTCTCTTTTATATACTTTCAATATAGCTGTACTCTTTATCGAAGGTTTTAGAGTTAATAGTATATAGAAGTCATATAGGGATGATGAATGCAAGCCGTTTCACCAGAAGCACATTTTGATTATAAGATGTTTGTTATTATTGATAGGGTGACTTACCTTGGTATTAGTGTACATATCCTTTTAACGGGACTGTTTTATTATCTGGGTTATATGAACCTTTCACTTTTAAATATTGCCTGTACAGTCGCATGGGTTCATGGGCGTAATTTAAATCAACAAGGGCGCCAACCCCTAGCTATTCTTTTTTTAAGTGCAGAGGTTATTTTACATACGATAGCCGCTGTCTCTACCTTAGGATGGGAGAGTGGTTTTCAGTTTTATCTTATCGGTGCACTCATCTTTAACATTTTTAGCGGGCGCATTAAATTTAAAGAGATTGTAGCTTTAATCTCTATCTTTTTGGGTGTGTTTATTGGTTTAAAGGTCTATACCTCTACTCAGGTCTATGAACATGAAGTATCGTGGTTGATGAATCTGATGTATTATAACAATGTGGTTATAGCTGTTATTGCCATGAGTTTGGTCTCATACTATTTTAAAGAGGCGTCAAAGGATTCTGAAACAAAGATACGACATATTGCCAATACCGATCACCTTACAGGACTTCTCACACGCAGGTCGATGTCTGAACATGTGGATGAAAAATTAAGAAGGTGCATCTCTAACAAACAAAACTCAGCTGTTATTATGGCAGATATCGATTTTTTTAAAAAAATTAATGATACCTATGGTCATGCGAGTGGGGATGAGGTTTTAAAAGAGGTGGCAAACCGTTTAAAAGAGAACCTTAGACATCACGATAGTGTTTTTAGATGGGGCGGGGAAGAGTTTATGTTAATTCTACCTAATATCAGTATGGACAATGCCAAAGAGGTCTGCGAGGGACTTCGTGCCGATATCTCAGCGGCTGTTTTTATGTTTGAACAAGAGACGCAGCAGAGGGAATTTCATATCAGCATGACCTTTGGTATTGCAGCATATAATGAGGAAAATGATTGCATCGAAGAGGCAATTTCAAAAGCAGATAAGGCTCTATATTCAGGGAAAAAAGCAGGAAGAAACCGTGTGGTAGTTGCTAATGAGAATGAAGATTTTGAACATGTTGAACATGACCATAGAAAAATTTTCATCTCTAGTTCAAACCTCTTAAAAGCCTAAGGAAAATTGTGAATAACTTTTATGCTAAAACCCTAAAACCCTTTTTAATCTTAGCGGGTCTATACACAGCTTCAGCGGGACTTCTAGCGATACAACCTGAGGCAATAGAAGCACTTTTTCAACTCACCTATACGCTAGAGTATCGGCTCTTGATTCAGCACTGGGGCTTTACCACCTTGCTTATTGGCTTAGGGTTAATACTTTCTACGTATAAGACCTATTGGCAAGAGAGTGTGTTTATGATAGCAGCAGGAGAGAAGCTTTATATGGTCGTCTTAGTCTTATATCATACAGGTGATAGCTATATCGCTGGATTTGTGTCAGTAGCTGCGATTGATCTGGTCATTAGCCTCTATCTATTGAGTTATCTCTATTATGTTAAACAACAAAGTATAAAGGTGAAAAAATGAGTGAAGAAGAGAAGTTAAAGGTTTATCTTGAACGGCTACACGCACTTTGTACAGAAAAATTAGACAATGACAAAAAACTAACCGCCATACAAGCACTCAAAGAGTCTCTTCATATCATAGAAGGAGAGATGATAGGCTATTAGTTCTATTGTAAGAAATGAGATGTATAAGGATAAAAATTTGAACACAGAAGCAACCTTAAAAGCGATGACACTAGCGCATAAACTACTCTGCGACAACATAGCAGACGATCAGGGGCATTTAGTCTATGATGAACAGTTTTTGAAGCACCTTGATGAACTACTTGAAAAACTAAATGAAACAAGAGCCTTGGCTGAGGCCATGCGTTAAGCTAAAAGGATTATAATAGCCTATCGGTTTTAGAAGGAAAAGTCTTGGATCTTTTAGCGGGTGTTACGATAGGAATTTTTATTATTATAGGGCTTTTTCATATCTATTGGGCCTTAGGAGCCGAGCTTTTTTTGGACAGAGTCTTACCGAATAAAGAGGGAAAAAGGGTATTTAACCCAGGGTCTTTTGCTTGTTTGATAGTGGCCTTACTGCTTTTTGGTTTTGCCTTTGTGGTGTATATTTTGTATTTTGCACCCTTTCACTCTAAATTATTCACTCTCTTGGGTTGGGGCATTTCTTTTGTGTTTTTACTGCGTGCCATAGGCGAATTTCATCTACTTGGATTTTTTAAAAAAGTTAAAAAAAGTATCTTTGCACAATACGATACATGGCTCTTTTCGCCCTTATGCTTGTTTTTATCCTTAAGCTCTGCTATTATCACCTATCATGCCTAAAAAGAAGAAAATATGAATACCCTACTGCAACACCTAGAAGCCTGGGAACGCTCTCAAAAAAAGCTGATTGAAGGTGCAGGTTTAAGTCTTGAAATTGTGGATGACTTTGACAATGAGATAGGCGCACGCCATATTGAGGTTGAAGAGGATGATTTTGAAGCGCATGCGGTTTTATGGGAAGATGGCTTCTTAGAACTTACCGCTATCGATCAAACCTCTAATACATTTTTTATCAACCGTTCATATAATGTAAATGAGCCACATGAGCTAGATGAACACTTGAACGCTTGGTTAGCTGAGATTGCTTTTTACAAGGTTGATGATGCCTAGTCAAATGAAATTTTCTATGCTGACTTTTGCTCTTATATCACTCTTATTGAATGCTTGCAGTGCTAAAACAAACTCTATGGAAGTAACAGCCACTGCTTATACTTCAAGCAAAGCTGAAACAGATGCCACCCCTTCCATTGCCGCTTGGGGCGATAAACTACACCCTGGAATGAAGTCTATAGCGGTTTCAAGAGACCTTATCAAGATGGGTTTAGGACATGGAGCGAAGGTAAGGATAGAAGGTTTTGAGGGAGAATATACGGTCTTAGACAAGATGCACAAACGCTGGACAAAGAAGATTGATATTTACATGGGAAAGGATAGAAAAAAAGCCCTTCAATGGGGTAAAAAGAAGCTTGTTATCTACTGGGAATCAAAAGAGTAACTAAGACTCTTTTGATGTACAAGTTATAAGAAGAAGTTACACTTTTCTCAAGCTTAGGGTTTCTGTGTTTTTGAGAAAACCTTATACAAAGAGATAAGGTGTAGGTTAATGAAGATAGGGGCTGCGTAAAAAACTGCCAAGAATACATTATGTTCACTGCCAATTTCAGGTAAGATCATAAACGATATACCTGCGGCAACAATGACAATATCACTTAAACCAAAAAGGTTTACCAAGATAAGTGAGTTCTTACATTTACATCCTCTTGCAAGATATACGGCTAGGTTAAGGGCTAAAAAAGCGGTGGTGATATGTAAGACGCCATCAATAAGACCATAATGTAGAGGAATAATCCCATACGCACCTTCGATTAAAAACCCTGCTCCAAACATCATTCTAAAACCTTGAGGAAGAAGTAAAAGCTCTTGGGAGAGTTCTAGAAACTGCTCTTTTAAGAGGTAGAAAATTCCTATAGATGCACCTACACTTACTAAGATAATACTAAAGAGCATAAAACTACTTATGGACGATGGCAGGATATGCGTCAGCTCAAATAAGCCTAAAACACTCAATAACCAAGTGCTAAAAATAAAAAGGGCTTTCATGCTAGCCTTATTGGATGCATGCGTCAGTTTTAAAACACGCAGTAAAGTGAGTGTTAAAAATACCTCCATGAGAATGATGTAATATGTTGTTAAATCATACATGCTTGCTCCTTATCTCACCAGGTCTTGGTAGGTCTGTAAAAGCGTGGCATCTTCGATAGAACCATGATGATGCACCTGTTTATAAACGCCATTGATTCGTTTATAGACACGACTCGTACGTATGGCAAGATCGAGTTTCTTACCCTTAAGCTCAAGTGTACCGCGTTCACGTCCAATGGCGCAAAATCCGCCTTCAAATTCAACAATAGAATAATCATAAAACTCAACATAAACCTTGGATTGGCCTGTAAAGATACGTTGATAAATCTCTTTAAGTTCATCCCAACCTCGTTTAATCCCACCAAGAGGATTATCCATGGCTATCTCTTCTGAGTTGTCCCAGTTTTCTTGCATGAGTGCAAAGTCTGTGTTATTAAAAGCGTGATAGAAGTCTTGTAAAACCTCATATATATCATGCTTTATGCCTTCAGGTCTGTTTTGTGTTGACCCTGTAATTGCTTGTGAAATTAGTGCCATTATTGCTCCTTGACTGTTTAGTCAAGTAAAATCATAGCATTAAGTTGACCGTATAGTCAAGTGTGTTATAATACAGACATGAAAAAAGAGACAAGAGAGCTCCTGCTAGATTCAGGATTTAAAGAGTTTTATCAAAACGGTTATCAAGGTGCAAGTGTCGCAGCGATATTAAATGAAGTTGGCATTAACAAAGGGTCAATGTACCATTTTTTTAAATCTAAAAAGGCCTTAGCCTTAGCGGTGATAAAAGAGCGTATCCATACTAACTTAGCATTAAAATACACCAAGGTCTTAGAAGGTCAAAAGAGTTTTGAGCGTCTTTTCCAAACCCTTGCAGCAGCCTTAGAAGCGCTACCTTATGGATGTCCTTTAAACAAGATGAGTCAAGAGATGGCTTATATCGACAATGACTTTCATCAAGCCTTGTCACAGGTATATACATGCTTTGAAGATTTAGTGGAACAGATACTCACCCAAGCAGTAGAAGCTAAAATCATATCATCATCAGATACAATCTTAACAGCACGTCATATTATTGCAACCTATGAGGGGGCTTTGATGATGTATCATTTAAACCGAAACACGCAAGCGTTTGTAGATGTTATAGAGGACTTAAAAGCGCAGTTAGAGCTTAAATAGAGAGTTTATCGAGCAGTTTTTGAAAGTTTTTAATGTGGATTTTTTTACGTGATACTTCGATGATACCATCTTTTTTGAGCCGTTGAATGGCGCGGTTGACGACCTTTCTTACAGAGCCAACCATGGAAGCGATATCTTCATGCTTTAGGTTGTCAATCACACGAAGGCGTGCTTGGCCATTATGCGTTTCGGTAAAGCGTGAGAAGAGTTGTAAAACGCGTTGATACACATCATAAAAGGAGAGACTAACCGCAAGGTCCTCCATGGATTTCAATTGCCCGGCTAGATAGCTGTAAAAGTATTGACGAAATTTCTCATCGTGTAAAATCATCTCTTTGACATCTTCTAAAGGCAGTTGAATCACATGGGTATCTTCTAAAACTTCAGACATGTACTCATTGGGTTTTCCATCAAGCAAGGAGACCACATCAAACATATCACCATGAGATAGAAGGTATAGGGTCTGCTCTTTGGAACTTTCTAGGTCAAACTGATATATCTTGATCTTGCCTTGCATTACAAAATAGAAATAATTCTGTGTATCAGCACTACTTAGAGGGTCTTCTCCCTTTTGAAAAAAAAGACGCTTCTGTTTACTAACTGCTAATGATGAAGCATTAATTTCTTTGAGTGCTAAGGTCTGTAAATTTTGTTCTGGCATCTCACTATTCATAGCCTGATTATACAAGCTATGAAATTAAATTAAGATTTTTTAGGAATCTCAATCTTTAAGACCCCGTTATCATAATGATGCGTTAAATTATTCAAATCCGCATCCTCAGGAAGAGTAAAACTGCGCGAAAATGAACTTGAATAACGCTCTTTATGAATATAATTGCTCTGATTGTCTTCATTTTGGCTTTGCGAACTTGCAAAGACGCTTAAGGTATTACCTTGATTTTTAATCTCTATATTTTGCTCTTTTGAACCAGGTATATTTAACTCGATACGATAACTCGTGTCATCTTCTTGGATGTCAGAGAGTGGAAAACCTGGCATCTGCGAATAAGCCTCTTTAAAAAAAGGATCATTGGCAAAAATAGAGTTAAACTCACCAAAACTCTTGTGCATCTGCTCTTGCATACGTTGCATCTGTTTAAAAGGGTCACTGTTATGCGCGTTAAACATAGTATCTTTTTTCACCACAAGTGCAGGACTTTGTACAGGCTTATCAGCTTTTATGCTCTGAGATAAATCGTATAAAAAATAGCTCTGTACGACAATAACAAGACTTAGAAGGGCTAAGATGCCCATAAAAATTTTTGATCTATCACTGTTCATCTAAGACTCCTTATTTGACTTGAATACTTCTGGCCTTTGCTGCTTCCGTTTTTTCAAGTTCAATGACGAGACGTCCATCTTTAAAGGAGGCGTCCACCTTCTCTTTGTCCACATTATCGGGTAAGATATATTGACGTTCAAACTTACCAAAAGCACTTTCGCAGATATAATAGTCATCTCGCGTAAGCTCATTTTTGTAGTGTCTTAGAGCACTGACAACAAGAAGATTATCTTCAATATGAATGTTGACATCCTCTTTTTTAACACCAGGTAAATCAACTTCTAGGTGGAAATCACCACCTTCTTTTTTAGCAAGATTTGAAAAAGGCAGATGACTTGCTAGGTTATCAAAGGCATCTGTCACTTTTTTACCGACGACTTCAACGCCTTTTTCAATCTCATTTCCAATTGTTTTTGCATGTTTAACAATATCCATCGTCTCCTCCTTTATTTAATATCGATTTTTTTAATTTTTTCAACTTTGGCCTCTTCAAGTTTAGGCACCACCACTTCTAAAACACCATCTTTTGACTCAGCATGGATATTTTCAAGATCAGCCTCTTCAGGAAGTGAGAATGATCGCGAAAAGGATCCAAAAGAGCTCTCTACTTTGTAGTAATTTTCTTCTTTTACTTCGTCTTTGAACTTACGCTCACCAGAGATAACAAGCGTGTTATCCTCCACTTGGATGTCAATATCTTCCTTGCTCATCCCTGGTAAGTCCACTTCTACATGATAAGCAAATTCGCCCTCACGTGTGTTGATAGCAGGGCTAAAGTCAGCTCTAAAACCATCTTTTTGCGGGCTTTGGATATCATCTAACATAGAATTAAGTAGATCAAAACCTCGTCGAAATTCTCTCATTTGTCTGTTTGGGTTATAACGTGTTACTAACATGGTTAACTCCTTTTGATACTTACTAACAAGCATCTATATTTTTTAATTACACTGACATTATAAAATCTATTTTTTTTAGGTTCTGCCCCTTAGGTGGCATAAGGGTATGAAAGGAGTAGGGATAAGGACTTTCTTTGTAAACGCAGGAGAGAAGCGTTAAAAACTTGCTCTTATATTAAAGCCCGTTTGTCGGCGTAGGGGTTGTTCCAGTGTACCAGAGTTGATATGGGCCAGAGGGGAGTCATTATCAAAGAGGTTTTTTACATAGATTGAAAACTCAGTTTGGTAAGGCCCAAAGTAGATAAAATTAATGTCCACATAATGTTCGGGACCACGTAAGTCAATGGTTTTAACACCACTATTACTCACTTGGGTGATATACTTCATGTTATCCCATCCTCTGTATTTTGTGTTAAAGGTGAAGTAGCGTGAGTATTTATAATCCAAACCTAAATTCCAAGTATACTCAGGAACAGTGGTTGTTCCATTTGTGTTATCCACAAGGTCTGAGTTATTTAAAAATCCAGTATCTTCCCAAGTAGAGTGTTGATAAGCAGCATTACCATAGAGTTTAACGGTGTCGCTAACACGGTTTGAAAATTCAAATTCTACCCCTCTTGAAGTGACATGACCTAAGTCCCAAACCCCATAAACAACAGGGAGTCCTTGAAAGCTTAAATTGGCATCGCTTCCTATAAACCCATTAAGGTTTTCAACTTTTTGATAGTAGAAGGTCACCCCCGCATAGGTTCGATGGTCATTATACAAGAACTGTAGGTTGTTTATCTGACTCTGTAGGGCCTCTTCAGTGTAGATGGAATACTCAAGACCGTTTTCATTGATTCTTGGATTGTCAATGCCAGCGAAGGTGTTTCCCATTCTTGAGACACCTGTACTGTAGTCGTATTTGACACTCCAGTTATCATGATAGTAGATGGCCGAAAAGCTTGGCAAGACATAGTCTGTATTGACTCGTCCAAAACTGTTATCAAAACGTACACCTGCACTTAAGATGAAATGCTCAATCCCTCCATAAGTTCCATTGGCAAAGAGAGCGATATTTTGCTCATCCCCCTCAAAGACCTTGGCTGAGGTGTAGCGGTATTGGTTGGCTTGAGCATACATGCCTAGAAGTAAACTATTGCGGTCTTGATGAAACTTTAGTATATGCTCAGTACCTATTTTGTTATCGTAGCCTTTTTCATTCAGATCCGAGCCATTAGTAGTTTGCGCCATCTTGTCGATGAGGTTATAACGATAATCATAAAACAGACGCGACTCCAAATCAAGATAGTCTGTTAGACGTGGTTTATACTGTATATCGGTATAAAAAAATCTATTTTCAGAACGGGCAATGGTATCTCTATTAAAAGATGTGCCAACAGGATACATAAAATCATGTTGGTTAGCACGTAAATGAACCGTAAGGTCATTATCGGTATATTTTGCATACAAATCTGCGCTGGGTTCATAATCCCATTGGTTATAACGAAACCACATCCATGAAGGTTGGTAGAGACCATTCTCACCGGCTAAATACCCATCTGTCCAAGGGGCATCACTGTCTGAGTAGTTAAATGAGAGCATTAGTTCTCTTTTCTCAGCAAAGGTTTGGCCAAACAGAAGGTCAACACTATGACGTTTATGAGCGCTCTCATAATCATAACTGACTACGGTTTTAGCATCTTCTACGTCAGGATTAAGTTCATTTGCATTTTTAGTGAAGATATGGATGATTCCTTTAGTCGCGTAACTTCCCCACAAGGTTGAACTCGCTCCCCTGATGACCTCGACTCTTTTGACATTGGCTAAAAGAGGAAAACGGTACTCCTCATTGACCCCAAGCCGAAGAGGGTTAGAGAGGGAGTGACCATCCACTAAGAAGAGGTAACCTGCATTATTGTCACCTGCTACACCGCGGTTCGTGGTAAGTCCCCAAGCGGCTACGCCTGTGTTATAAAACCCTGGTATCTCATCAAGAAGCTCATAAAGTGTTTTATACCCGCGTATTTTAATATCTTCATCGGTGATAACACTAACGACACCGGGTGTTTTCAAGATACTTTTGGCATTTCGGCTGGGGGTGTAAATATCCATCATGAGTAACTCTTCTAGGCTAAACTCTAAGAGTGTCGAAACATCATCAATCTCAGCCATATTACTCGGTAGGGGTTCAGTACTCTCTTGTGAAGCATCGGAGCTTGTAATAAATATAAGAAGGCAGATTAAGAACAGTGCTTTCATGATGCCTCCAAATTAAAGTTTGTATCACCTTATATTATATTAAAGAAGTTTTTACTAGAGCTTAAGTTCATTTTGTAATGATGAAGAGAATCTGTGTCTCAAAAGGGAGTGCCTTTATCTTTAGAAAGTAGCTGCGCTATAATGCCATTATGAATCACCTCCCAATTAATGAAGTACTTGAAGAGCTCAAAACAAGTCTCAGTGTGAACAACCGCCTTGTACTTCAAGCACCTCCAGGAGCAGGAAAAACGACTGCTTTACCCTTGGCCTTGTTAGATGAACCTTGGCTTGAAGGTAAAAAGATTATTATGCTTGAACCACGGCGTCTTGCGGTACGCTCATCTGCAGCAAGAATGGCAGAGCTTTTGGGTGAGAAGGTGGGTGAGCGCATCGGCTATCAGATCAAGATGGAGTCGATACAGAGTGAAAAAACAAAGATACTCATTGTCACTGAGGGGGTCTTGACACGGAAACTCCAAGCCGATCCCTCTTTGGAGGAGTTTGCTCTTGTCATCTTTGATGAGTTTCATGAGCGCTCCTTACATGCAGATCTCTCCTTAGCCTTATGTTTAGAGTCACAAACTCTTTTACGAGAAGAGCTGAAACTGCTTGTTATGTCTGCTACACTCAACACCTCGGCTGTTGCTAAACTTTTAGACAATGCTCCACTCATCGAGAGTAAGGGACGGGCCTACCCCGTTGAAAGCATCTATTTAGATGCAAAAACTTCCCAACCCACTAAAAAAGAGTTACCTGTTTTTATCTTTAACCTGCTTCAAAAGATACTTAAGAGCGAAGAGGGGAATATCCTTATTTTTTTACCCGGTGTGGGTGAGATTAAAAAGCTTGAGGCCAAGTTAAATGAGGTAAATTTAGCTAACACATATGTTTCCATCCTGTTTGGTTCCTTAAGTAAGCAAGAACAAGATAGAGCCATAAAGGCCCCTAAAAAAGGTGAAAGAAAGATAGTTTTAGCCACTAACATTGCCCAAACATCACTAACGATTGAAGGCATTAAAATCGTCATAGACTCAGGCTTGCATAGGACCTCACTTTTTGATGCCAGCACAGGAATGAACCGTTTGGTAACGGGTTTTATCTCTGAGGATTCTTCCATTCAAAGAGCAGGACGGGCAGGACGTACTGCTTCTGGAAAGGCATATCACCTGTGGCATAAGGGGAAAATTCTCTTGGCGCATGATAAAGCAGAGATACTCTCAAGCGATCTAACACAGATGGTCTTAGAGTTATGCGCTTGGGGAAGTGAGGATGTGAGTGAGTTTGCATGGATGGATGCACCTCCTGTAAAAGCAGTTGAACATGCACAAGCACTTTTACAAGCACTTGGTGCCTTAGATGAAAACCACAAGATAACCCTTCATGGTCAAGCCATGATGCAATTGGCTTTGCATCCACGACTTTCACATATGATACTCAAGGCCAAAGCACTTAATCTCTCTTATGAGGCCTCCTTGCTCTGCGTCTTAATCAGTGAGAAAGATATCTATATGACTTCATTTAAATCTTCTGACATGAGCGAAAGAGTAAGAGTCTTACATGAACTCAACCAAGGGAACTTGGTGGCAGGTGTGGATAAGAAGCATTGCCACTATCTCTTAAAGCTAGCAAGACGACTAGAGCCTAAGATATTAACTAATATAAATCTAGAGATGATAGGTGTCTTACTTGCCTTTGCCTACCCTGAACGACTTGCTCAGAGGCGTAGAGAAAATGAGGTACATTATCTCCTTGCTAATGGTAAAGGGGCGGTTTTATCTAAAGAAGATGAGCTTTTTAATGCTGAATTTCTTGTTGTGAGTGAGCTAGATGCTAAAGCGCAATCTGCACATATCTACAAGGCAGCAGGTATTTCACACTCACAGGTTCAAGCGTACCTAAAGACGCAGATAGAGCAAAAAGAGTTGCTAAGGTTTAATGCACAAGAGAAACGGGTAGAAGCAAGACTGATACAGAGTGTAGGAGCAATTATCCTTGATGAGAAGAGTATGCCTATACCAGATGATGAAAGAACCTCAATGGTACTCATGGAAGCGATTAAAGCAGAGGGTCTGTCTATCTTGCCTTGGGATAAAAAAAGTTTGGCACTGTCTCAGCGTGTTAACTTTGTGAATGCACATCAAGAGGGAATCTTTGTGAGTCTAAAAGAAGAAGATCTTTTAGAGAGTATGCAGAGCTGGTTTCTGCCTTATTTGGAGGGGAAAAACTCCTTTAAGTCGCTGCAGAGTCTTGATCTGTACGCTATCTTATCTTCTCAGTTCACATGGGAACAGATGCAAGAGCTAGAAAAACTTGCTCCTGAAAAGCTACGCGTTGCCAGTGGTTCAAACATTGTGATAGATTATGCTGACAAAGCGCAACCCATCCTCAAGGTAAGACTTCAAGAGATGTTTGGTACAGCTCAGACGCCAACTGTTTTAAATGGAAAGGTCAAGCTGATGATTCATCTACTCTCTCCAGCACATCGCCCCATGCAGATGACCCAAGATCTACAGAGCTTTTGGAAAAATACTTATGATGAGGTCAAAAAAGAGCTAAGAGGAAAATACAAAAAACACTACTGGCCTGATGACCCCCTCACTGCCATAGCAACGAGTAAAACAAAAAAGAATATGTAGGCTTACCTAGGACGATTACCTCTTCTAAGGTACTCTCTCGTACCCGTATGACTTTTAAGTGGTTTGTCCCTTTGTTTTGTTGTTTTCTCTTGCATTTTTCCATAAGGCTTTTAGCTCTTTTACAAAGGTTTTATCTAAACCTTCTTCCGTTGAAATATATAAAATAAAATAACTCCCATCGTCTCTATATACATTAACGATAGTGTTAGACACAAGGTCTTGTGCGAAGGTAACATCAATTTTACTTACCTCACTCAAGGCTGCACTTTGCACGATAAGTTCCTTGCCCTCTTTCCAGTATGAGAATACATGGGTATTTGTAAAACCATTTCCTTCATCTTGTATGAATAGCATCGAGTCACTGTAAAAATAACGTATCTTCTCATTTGGAAGAACAATCCCTTTTCGGTGCATAAACTTAACATCATGTTGCATAAGCCTTTTTCCCTGTACGACCTTAGAACTCGGGATAAGATTAATATCACTTGCTAGCACAAAGATAAAAATTGGTACATATAAAATGGCTAAGACACTGTGACGCGCCAACCAACGAGAATTATAGGTATAGGCATCAAGATGCTCCTTATTGATGTCATTGATATAATGAAGCATAGGTATCAGCAGTAGGGCACTCAGTGGAGCTAGTAAGGAAAGTGTCATATAGACTTCAGAATTTGCCATAACTTCAGCTAAGAGATAGAGTACTGCAAACACTACCGCAACACCTTTAGCAAGAACACGATTTTCATTAAAACGCGCTTGACTGTCTTGTACTAAGGCGCTGTACAATGGATAATACCAAATTACATTAAAGAGCCCACGCATCTTAGGCATAATGCTACTTTGATCTATTTGCTTTTGATACAAAAAGTTTCTATAAAATAAAAACACAGGATACAATCCAAAGCTGAGTAAGGATAAAAATACCGCCTTAGTTATGGAAACAGGGTAATAATGTGCTTCCTTAAACTCTGGCTGATTATAAACATTTATAAACCAACTTATTAAGACGTACATAAGTCCAAATCCATAAACAAGAAAAAGAGCTAGATAGAGTAAAGGTTCGTAACTGTTTTGATCTTGTATGTTTTCAATATCTTGATCTTCAAAGTAGTCTATAATCCCATAATCCATAAGATTCTTAGCCTTTTTTCTTTGTGCTAAGTACACACTTATATCATCTACATCTACATGATCGACTTTGGACTTGTATTCATAGTCTAATACTAGGATTTGAGCTTTTTCATCAAAAACTATCTTTGTCTTAAAATAGAAGAACTTGTTATCAACTATCTCTTCTTCATTATCAAAAAGCCAGTCATCACCGCCAAACTTGACCGTAATCGTCTGTTTAATATCAATAGGGTAGCGAAGCTCATAAGGAGCATTACGTTGTATTACATCGGGCTTAGAAAGGTACGAGCTTATTGCATTGGCATAAAAACGTGCTTTATAGGCCTTTTTGTCTTTACTTGTCTTCCAAAAGCCTTTGATTAAGTACTTCTCTTTTTGAAGGACTGCTCCACTTTTTACATCACTTTCACTCTCAAACTTACCCACTGCTTCAATATCACTGTAATACCCATTGTAAAAATCAATATACTGTTTTTGTAAACCTGTAATTCCCGTAGCAGCTAAATCATAACGTTGTTGCTCAGCGTTGTAGCCTCTGTACTCAGTGTTACTCTCATACCTAACTTCTTTATTCGAACCTTTACTTAGGTCAAAAAAGTCCTTAACAATAACCTTTGAAACATTAGACTCACGCTTCATAGACTCTAGCTCACGACTTTTATTATCCACTACTAAGGTGTACCCATAGTCACTTTGATAGATACTGTCGAGTTCACCAATTTGATAGGTGCGGGTAGGATCAAGCCAATACGTTTTCCCCTTTACAATTGCTTTTACAATCACATGATCAAAAGCATTTACCATAGGAGGACGATTAATAAGCTGATGACTTATATCGGTATTGACTAAGGCAGGATAAGCTTCTATATCTAAGGCTTTTAAAATCGCAATTAATAAAACCGCCTTATCTTTACAGTCACCGTAACGACGCTCAAGTGTCTGTTTTGCATGAGAAGGTATATGCGAACTTGTCCCCATTTCAATGCCTAAGTAACGGATATTACTTTGAACATATTCTAAGGCATTTGAAACCTGCTCTTTTTGACTTGAACTCTCAAGCTTTATACGCTTAGCTAATGCACTAATCTCACTCCCATTCCAGACAACATTTTCGTACAAGCTACTTGCCCATCTTGCAACCTCTTCCCAAGTACTGTTCTCATAAAAGTAGACGACTCCATATGGTTGATGCCAAGAAGGTGCCTGAGAAGAAGTATAACGAGCAGGTGTATCTTGAAGTTCTACTGAGTACTCTGTAAAATTATCAAGTTTATTCACTTGAGGCTTTACCTTAATGTTTAAGGCTTTTACATTAAGAGGCGTTGGCTTATCCCAAAGCACACGGACACTTTGATGATGAATAGGCGTTCCCCATTCAAGATAACGATTAAAATAAAAGATATCTTTATAGACAGGATTTGAGCCAATAAGAGTGTAACTGTATTCAAGTATATCACCCACACGAACATCATCAACAATAATATTTGCGGTTAAGTGTCCATCATAGAGTCGCTCTTCTAAATTACTCTCACGCTGAAGCATAGTTATCTTCGCACTCGTAGTCTTATCAATGCGCGTACCATTTCTATCAATAAACAAGGAGTTTAAAATAAGTTCTTGGTACAATGGGTCATAATCTACATTAATTTGCGCAACGCTCTCTACACCTTCTTGGTTAACCACTAACTGAGTAAAGCGTGAGTAGTACTCCGTCTTTTCCCCTTTAACTGCCTTCACTTGATCACCTACATGAACAAAGTACACTCCACTGTCGATATCATCCATAGGTATGTTTTTGGGTACAGTAATAACCGTGTTCCTAACCCAAGCAGGTGCTTTTTCAATCGTAACGGTTTTATTAGTAGCATGCAGCGTTAGCGTCATTAGACACAGTGTAAGTAATATTTTAATTTTCATTGATAGCCGTTCCCTATGGTGAGTCTTATCCTGGCATAGTTTATTAAGTTTTCACTTAATAACAACTCCGGCAGGATGCATTATTGCTTTCGTCGTATGATGTTAGACGTTTTAGTTAATAAAAGTTGCTTTCACACGTTTTGAAATCAACATATATGGTATCCATATACTACAAGCGATAATGCTACGAAAAAGCTCTTTTGCTGTATCAGGATCAAATATAGGTTCATTTGGTAAAACCATTTTAATGGCTAAGGCATCTAATATGATAAAGACTAGAGTGAAAAGCATAACCCCAATATATATTTTTGGGAGTAATTTATTCTTTGTAAAAAACAGATAAGCAATATATATCCAAGCAGCTGCTAGCATTATATTTACACCAATTTCAGTAATTAATACAGGTGCCCAAAGAACATTATAAGCTTCTGTTCCTGGTGTTGTTAAGAACTGCCAAGAACCATTTTGAAATATTTCCTTATAAACTGGAAGTATTAGCGCTACTATTCTTAATGGTGATAAGACAATTCCGAGTCCAACTAGAATAAGCCAGCCACCTAAACCTTCAAGGTCTTTTTTTTCTTTTGTTTCCATTATGTGTTCCTTTGTTTCTAGCGTTTATCTTGAGCAATAGTTTTTCGCCTATGGGAAACTATTGCACTCCTCGTATTTGTTATGCATTTTTTCGTGCTATCAAGTGTCCACCTAATAAAGCAGCTGGAATAACGGTTACAAATCCAATGACATTAAACCATGTTGTATAATTTTCTGCAAATACAATACCTATGATAAAGCCTAGTGCACCAATGAAGAATGAATTTTTATATGGTGCGGTAGGTCTATATTTAGCAGCAATATACCCGCCTACAATAGTACTAAGTGTGCCAAAAAATATTGAAAATATTTGAGGTGAGGCTTCCTTATTTAAAGCATCAAGTGCTTCAGGTGATGTGTTTTCTAAAAATATTACTGCCAATGCTATTCCCGATAGGGTATCTAGTAGTATTACAGCTAGAATACCTAGTGCAATTCCTTTAAAACTTATGTCTTTCATTTATATCCTTCTTTATATTATATTGACTCATAACGTTTATCGTGAGCGATAATTTTCCCGCAGGGTAAATTATTGCGTCTCCTCGTATTTGTTATGATTTCTTATTACTAATTAAAGTAATTATTTACCATTGTTTTATAAAATTCACTATGAAGAAACACTGTTAAAAGGGCAAAGGAAAGAATTATATAAGGCATGATGTACGCATTAAAGCTTGGTCTTACAATGGCTGTTTCTATTTTAGTTAATAATAAGATGGTTTTACCAATAAAATTGTTTAGTAGGATACTTTCTTTTTCTTCAAAAGCAACCTTTTTTGTCACTTTTGTGACCTTGCCTTTTTTTATTTCTCCTTCTAAAATTTTATTAGATAATACAATTTTATAATTGGACTCTGATACCGGTTGTAAATAAATACTTTCATACCCATTGATTTTTTTGTAGTGTAAATTTCTTTTAAACTTTATATACATCATCATTATAAAAGATTTTGAACTTACGTCAGAAAGTTCACTACGAAATTCAGTTGTAAAGTTTCCTTTAGTTGTTTGCCAATATCTTAATAGAAACCAGAATAATAATATCCAAATAAAGCTACCTAATATTTCAAAGTTGTCAAATTGAATATTTATAAATGGCAACTTTAGTTTCTTATCAATAAACCCACCATCTGCAAGATGAAATAAAATTATTGCAACTGATAATAAAACTAAATTTCTTCGTTCTGGATTGCCGTCAGACATTGATAATTTCCTTTGCTTTTTTCTTTCTTTATTTCTTTTATTTTGTATGTGTGAAGAACCCAATGATAAGCCAAGGTTTAACATTTAGTATATTCCTTCCTTTTTGTATCATAACTCTTTATTCAACGAACACTTTAGCGAACTTGGCCTTAAATATCAGAAATAACGGACATTAAAAATGTCCTATTATTTTTTACTTAGACACCCATTTTAGGGATGTTATGGATTTCCTTTATTATTTTTGTTGTTTAAACTTAAAGAATAGATGTCCTTTTTACCAGCTTATGGCGTATTAATAGGACATTTGTGTCTGCTATTTATTGGTTTTCGGGCTAAAAGGACATTATGTCCTTTAAGGGCTTGGCTTAGTTTTTTTAGGTTAAGAGACATGTTACAATATGCTTATGAAGGATGATGTATGGCTGAGATGAATTATGCGCAAAAGCGTGAGGATGAACTGGAGCAACTTGGCTCGGGGAGTACAGAGTATAAGTATGAGTATGCTCCTGAGCTTTTGGAGGTGTTTGATAACTTGCATCCTCAAAAAGATTATTGGGTGACCTTGAATGCGGATGAGTTTAGCTCCTTGTGTCCTATCACTAATCAACCTGATTTTGGTACCTTGATTATCAACTATGTTCCTGATGTGAAGATGGTGGAGAGTAAGTCTTTGAAATTGTATCTTTTTTCTTTTATGAACAGTGGGGAGTTTCATGAGGATGTGGTTAACAAGATAGGTAAAGACCTTGTTAAGCTGATGGAGCCGAAGTACCTTGAGGTTGTGGGTCTGTTTTATCCGCGAGGAAATATAAGTATTCACCCCTGTTTTAGTCATAACAATGGCCAAGAGAAGTACGTCAAGATTGATGAACATCGCTTTATGAACCGAAACCTTAATCCACAGCGTATAGGATAGAACATGCACTTAGCTAAACGAGATGCCAAAACAGGCACAAAGATACAATACATGTCACCTGAGCTGCTTTTTTTAGCTCAGAGTGGACAGCCTTATCGAGGGAGTGTGTATATCAACTTTACGAGTATAGGTGAGACCATTGACCTGATAGAGTTTAAGAAGTACATCACTTCACTGCGCTCGCAAAAGTTTAACTCTGAGGATATCGCTTATGCAATCTATGAGCGCATTAACAGCAGTATATCTACTGAAGGACTCGGTGTTGTAGTGGAGTTAAGTGCGCGCGGTGGAATACAGCAGACACTAGCCTATGGAGAAGCCTTTGAGATGGTGAAAAAGCGAAATATCTTTCAAGTAAGTTAACAGTGCCAAGCCTTCCTCTTATCTCCATTGAACAGAGCATTAATACCTATAAGAGTTTACATGAGCCCCATCCCTCTTTTGGGATGGATGTGTATGCTGAGGATTTTAACCCGCATGGTTTGGTTGTCTTACAGAACAATGGCAAAGGAAGCACTGGTGTTCCGATACGTTGTAACCACTACATCTTAATTTTGACACTAAAAGGTGGCTCCATTCGTCATATCAATCAACATGATTTTCATGTTCCTTCTCAGGCCATTCAACTGCTTGTCCCTGAAAACATCCACTCTTTTGAAGATACTGAGCCCAATTCAGAGTTTTTGGTTCTTCTGTTTGATAGGGATTTTTTGTCGCCACATACGCAGAGCTTACTGGAGTTTCATCATGAACACTTAGAACATCTTAACTTAGATGGTTTGGCTTTTACGAAAATTCTTTCCTTGTATGAGCAGATTAACCTTGAGTATAAAAACAAGCTAGAGGGTTATGTAGAACTTTCCTCCTCTTTGCTAACTCAACTGCTTCAACTTTTAAAACGGGGTAAATTAGCTAAACCAAAAGAGGTCATACAAAACCGTTCAGAACAGATTACCTCAGGTTTTCTTTGTCTTATAGAGCAACATTTTCAGCACCTTAAAACAGTGCAAGCCTATGCAGAGCTTTTAGAGATAACACCCAAACATTTGAGCGAGACAATTAAGGCAAGTTTAAATAAGACCGCGCTTTTTTTTATTCATCAGCGTCTTATTAAGGAGATACAGTTTTTACTGGTGTACAGTGAGATGAGTATCAAACAGATTGCCTCTTCTTTGCACTTTGAAAACAGCTCAGACATGGGTCGATTTTTTAAACGATATGAGGGAATAAGCCCAAAAAACTACCAATTAAAGCACAAAACTTTCACATAATCCGTGTTTTTGCATATTTTTACGAAATTTTACCCTTTCAATCATGCTCTAATACTTGTTAGACTTAGGCATAACAAAATAAAGGATGTCACATGAAAAAGGTGTTTTTAGGAATTCAAGTAATCTCAGGTTTAATGTTAGTTGTCTTCGGACTCAATAAGTTTTTACAATTCATTCCCATGGCAGCGCCTGCTGCTGAGATGGGAGCATATTTGGGTGCTTTGGGTGCAACAGGTTTTCTTTTTCCTTTGGTAGCTGTGATTGAGATCGTCTCGGGAATTGCTTTTTTACTCAATAAATATGTTGCCTTGATGGTACTGTTTATCACGCCTGTGATGGTCAATGCATTTTTAGCCCACCTCTTTTTAGACCCAGCTGGGATTGCTGGTTCGGCCTTTATTCTTGCGGCCTTAATCACTGTTATTGTGAACCATAGAGCGCGTTTTACTGAGGTGTTTAAAGCCTAAAAGGATCAAAAATGAGTATGCTTAGACATTTAAAAAAAGAAGAACAAGAGATTATGCCCCTGTTTAATGGGGCTTTTATCGAGAACAAGCCTATTCCTTTCCCACAGATGGGAAAAACACAGGCTTACTCAAATCTTTTTTATTGGGCCCACTTAGAGGCGAAAGCAACTTCAGAGTTTCCCTTGCATCCGCATGAGGGCTTTGAGATCATGACCTTTGTCTTTGAAGGCTCCCTAGAGCATTATGATACAGCGAGTAAGCTCTGGACTCCTTTAAAATCGGGTGATGTGCAAGTCATCCAAGCAGGTTCTGGAGTTCAACATGCCGAGCGTATTCTCAAGGGGACAAGACTGTTTCAGATCTGGTTTGACCCTGACTTTTCTCTCTCACTTCATAAAGCAGCACAGTATAAAGATTATGCAGGCAAACTGTTTAAAAGCCAAGAACTTGGTGGGATAGAAACGTGTTTTTACATTGGAGGAAATTCCCCTATTGTGAGTATCACAGAAGGGATTGAGGTCTACAAACAAAGGATGCATCAAGGTCTTTATACCAAAAGTTTAGATAGCACATACACCTACTCTTATTACCTTTTAGAAGGCAGAATGTGGGTTAATGGCATTAAATTGGAAAAAGATGATTTTTTAGTGATGGATGACACGCAAAAGCTAGAGTACAAGTTAGAAGAAGACAGTGAGGTGTTTGTGATAAAGAGTCTGACAAGAGTAGGATATGAGCGTTTTATAAGAAGGTATGATTAAAGCACTTTAAATAGATGAGGCCTCCTAAGAGGCCTATTGGGAGGTGTAGGGGAATTGATTATTTGATTTTTATTAATGCAGCTCCTTCTTGTTGGAGTTCGATAATTTTCAAGACACCACCTGGTGTTACTTCAACATAATCTTTGAGTTGCTCTTTTGTGACATTTTTCTTTTTCATGGTGTTTTCACAAACATAAAAGGTCAGGTTGTCGCCTGCGAGTTGTTTAAGTGCAGCTAAGCGACCATTGGTACCGTTTCCAACAGGACCTCCCTTTGTGAGATAGGGTTTTGCACAAAATCCCGTTTTCTTAAAGTCTTTCATAAGGTACTGTAGACCTGGCCCGTAGGCAACAATACTGAGTTCATAATCAACAAGATTTTTTTGATAATGCTTAACCAAGTTGTTCAAAGTGTTTAGCATAAAATGTACCCGTTTAACATCGGGGAAATCTAATGGATAGACTACCTTCACCGTCTCATCTTCTTGGGCATACAGTGGCACAGACACCATCATAACCGTGGCAATAATAGCCCATAATATAGTTTTAAATTTCATCTATTTTTCCTTTCTTAAAACGCTGCAGTTAATTGAATTGATACACGGTCGCCTAGGTTATCTAGGACTTTTTGTGCATTAGCATTGCCTGGTGCGCTTGCGTCTCTAAAAGCGTAATTGAAGTCAAGACGCGTTGCACCCATAAAGCGATAAGAAGCGCCAAGGGTTGCTGTTTTAAACTTACGTTGGGCCTTAGCGTCATCTGGAAGTCGATCCATAATGTCATACCGTCCAAAGACTTCAAACTTCTTAGGAAAAATCTCATACTGCAAGTTGATGTACCCACCATCAGCAGTGTTATTGTCTCCCACAGCGTATTGAAACTGCCAATCTTCAAGGAGTGGATCGGGATTTTTATCTTTAGCACCGGTAAAGATCATTCCTTTTGCCTTCATATATTCCGCTTCAAAACGAAGCCCTTGTGAGTAATAAGTCATCCCCAGACCATATCTTTGTCTGTTCGCATTGACCTCGGTTGTGCTTGTCCCATCATTAGATAAAAGTGTGCGTTTTCCATCTTGTATCCATCCATAAAACTTCATGGACTCATGGTAATAACCTCTGACTTCATTATAATTATCTTCAATAGCAAGATAGCCGTAATGGGTCTCTTGTTTATTTGATGTTTTCATAGAGATACCATTTCCATTTCCATACATATAGGCATACGAAGCACTCCATGTCTCTGAAAGAGGGATTGTGTCAAAGACTTGCAGACCAGTATCTCTAAAGGCGGCAATAGGTTGTTCGATGCTTGTACTGGTATAGTGCGTATTACTCGCTGCAGCACCACCCTTTGCTGGAACAGGGTCTGCTGCACCAACATGGGTCACTTGTCGTTCTAAAAGTTGTTGATTGGTCATCGTCGTGAACTCTACATAAGGGGAGACAAATACCGCTTGTAAGCCCTCTTCACTCCCCGGTGTTTTAAACATACCCATGCGTAATTTAGCATAAGGTATATGCTTAAGTGTGACAGAGGCATCGGTAAAATAGGTAGCGACCTCTCTATGGCCAACGAGGTTATTGACCGCATTGTTTCCAAACTCCGTCATAAAAAAGTAGTCGACTAAATTTTCATCATCTGCCATACCACGTAAGGCTACCCTTGCACGAAAGACATTAAAACCTGACTGATCTTCTAAGTCAGGATTGAGCAGCGAAAAAGGTGTTTGATTGACACCGCTTGGACTGATCTGAACATCGCCTAGGTCTTGTTTGTAGTTGGTCTGAATAAACCCCCAAACCTTTGGTGTTTTACGAGCATATGGGACATATACCCCTTTTGGAGCCACCTTATCAGGTTGCACCCCTTGCAATGAAAGCCAGTCGGCTGCATCGACATAACTAGACGATGCAAGTAAAGCGAGGCTAAGTAACTTAGTTTTTGAAACACTTATCATTCGTTCTCCTTATAAGTTGTTTGCAGCAGTCTAGGGGAAGAGTGAAAAGGAAATGTAAAAAATGTTCTTTGTAAAAACAGCTTAGGATTATTAATTATTTTTATAATTTTTTACATTCTTTTTACATTAAAGGGGTAAACTGAGAATATACATTAAAAAAAGGGTTGGGATGAAGCTTTACCGAAGATATCTTGCTTTGCTATTGATCATCTTATTGGGTGCAATAGGCTATTTTTATCTACAAAAAGAGAAAAATTTCATCAACAGAGTCCATCTTGTATTGATGAACCTACTCGATAAACAGATAGAAGACCAGAAGGTGAAGGCCTTCTCTTTTGCCTTTGCCCTTTCTCAAAATGAGACCCTCCAAACAGCGATACAAAACAATGATCGAAGTAAGGGTTATGCAATCTTAAAACGCTATATGAGCACCCTTGAGACCTTTAGTGGATTAAAAGTGCGTACACAGATTGTCTCTAAAAACTTCATTATCTTTGCACGAAGTTGGGATAACACGGATGCGGGCTTAAATATCAAAAAATTTCGTCCAGACTTGGTGGAGATGAAACGAACACGTGAACCCCATCTCTCTTTTGAGGCGGCGAGACGTCTGGTTTTAATAGCCTCTATTCCTATTGTTAAAAATGGGGAGCTTATCGGTTTTGTAGAGGTGATACAGAGGTTTAATCCGATTGAGAAGTTTTTTAAAAATTATGAGGTGGGGCTTTTGGTTTTATTGGATGATGCTTATGAAGACCAAGCCGTACTTCTAGGAAAAAGTCCACGTATAGAAAATACCATTGTGGCAAACGAGAAAGCCAATACTAAGCACATCTCTTACTTGCAAAAGGTCGGAATAAAGAAGCTTTTGACACAGGGGATGCTTGAGGGAAAGAAGCACTTTTATTTTTCTAAGGGTATTTTAAACACCAAAGGCGAACATATTGGCTCTTTAATCTTAATCCTTTCGCATCAAAAGCTAAAACTCTTTTCTGCCTTTGAGGAGGAGCTTGATACCTTCTTTACCTATGCGAGAAAAGACCTGTATTATTCTGTTCTTAGCCATAACCCCTCCATTAACCTCTACCCAAGTCTAAGTAGCAAAGAGCTACTACTACTTAAGGCCTCTGTTCATGAAGAAGATAGAGCTGCTTTAGAGGAGAAGCTTAGAAAAGCACTTGCTCAACATAGTAAGGATGAACTGATCTCACTTCTTTTAGATACAAACTCTAACAAGGTCTCAAGGGGGCATATCAAATGAGAATTCTTTTGTTAGAAGATGAGCTGCTCTTAAAAGAGAGCATTGAGGAGTTCTTAGCTGCGCAAAACTACCGAGTGGATGGGTATAGCAACAGCAATGAAGCTTTTGATGCTATCTTTACGAATGAGTATGACCTCTTACTTTTAGATGTGAATGTCCCCGGGGAGTGGAATGGTTTTAGCCTGCGTAAAGAGCTTGCTAAAGAGGATAAAAATATCCCAACGATTTTTGTCACCTCTATGTCTAGCGCAGATGCCTTGCTTCAGGGTTATGCCAACGGATGTTGCGATTATATTAAAAAGCCTTTTGATCTTATAGAGCTACTGCTAAGAGTACAACAAGCAATAAAATCAAACTGCTTTAAGAGCGAAGAACATTTTATACAGTTGCCTGAAGGTTACCAATATAATGTGCTCAATTATGAGCTCAGTTGTACGTCAAAGACAGTGATGCTCAGTAAAAGAGAAAGCGAAATATTGAACCTTTTCATGCTGCATCGTAACCAAATTCTTAGCTTGGATAGCTTGTATGAGTTAATCTGGGACAATGATGTTGACGCTGCAAATGCGAGGGTCCAGATCAACAACCTAAGAAGAAAACTTCCCAAAGGCCTTATTAAAAGTGTTTATGGATTAGGATATCGTCTTGATTGTTAATGAACAGAAGTTTATACGGCGTTATAGCCTCATTTATACCTTTATTATCTCTGTGATACTCTTGATGCCACTCTCCGTTTATGTCAATCATGAAATAAACGCACAAGAGATTAAGACAGAGGTAGAACTCAAATCGATTCAGGCCCATATCATCAGTGCAATGAGTAATTTTGGAAATAACCCAGATAAGACCTTTGAGTTTCCAAAGTTTAGTGAGTATGAATCGGGTCTATACAGTAAAGATTTTAGTGTGATATACACGCAGATTAAAGAGCCTTTACCCTCTTTTATGCCGGGTTATCATACCCAAGGTTTTGATCGATTTTTAGTAAGTGAACTGCCTTCTAAAAAGTACTTTATGGCGGACTATATCATCACAAAAACACCTATCTCTTATGCCTCGGTACTGCTTAAAATGAGCCTTATTACCTTTGGAATCATTGTGCTTATTTTATTGCTGTCATTTTACTTTTTAAACAGCTTTTCTACCCCTTTTAAACGGGTGAATGAGCAGTTGGATGATTTTATTCAAGAGTCCATGCATGAGATTAATACTCCCCTGGCGATTATCAATGTAAATGTGGATCTGTTTAATACTATGCATGGTAAAAACAAGTACCTTAATCGCATAAAATCTGCCACAAAGTCCTTGGCCACTATCTATAACGATATGGATTATCTTATCAAAGAGAACCGTGTGGAGTATAAGGATGAAGTGATTATGTTTGAGCATTTTATTCAAGAGAGGGTAGAGTATTTTCAGCTTGTTTGCCAACTTAAGAACATTACATTAGAGTTTTTGGCTTCAGAGCAGACACAGCTTTTTTTCAATCCCACCAAGCTCCAACGTATTATCGACAATACCCTCTCTAATGCCATCAAGTTCTCCCCAAAAGACAGTCACATTAAGGTGTACATTCGCAAGAATGAAGAGGGCTTGCATTTAATAGTTCAAGATAATGGCTCAGGCATGAAGCACCCTGAGAAAATCACCAGTCGTTACTACCGTGAAGATGAAGATAAACACGGTTTTGGTATTGGAATGAGTATTGTGAAGTCCATTATTGATGAGGCAGACATCTCTTTAGATATTGCATCGAAACTCAATGAGGGCAGTACCTTTACCTACACCTTTAAAACATCCATGATTCACAAAGTAGAGCAATGAGCCGACGCTACCTGATTTATATCTCGATTTTTCTTATGGTTTCGATGGCTTTAGTAGTCAGTCTATGGAACTTTGATAAAAAGATATCCTGGCAGTTAGCTGATGATGTGAGTGATAAATTAAGCCTCTCGCTTCGCTCAAAACTGGAGCAAGAGAAGGAAAATGCCCTGCGTTTTGCCATTATACTCTCTGAAAACAGTGATATCGTTAATGCCTTAAGTGAAGGGGATGATGATTTTGGGCATATGAAGCTCAGACATATTATTAACCGTATTAATCAGCACGCTACTAGCTCCATTAATGCTCAAGTAATCACTTCAGACTATCTTATCTTTGCGCGAAGCTGGGATGAGGATAACACCTATGCAGGAATGCCCTTAGATGTTTACAGAGAGGATTTAAATGAGGTAAAACGGCATAAAAAGCCAAGGGTCTCCATCGAGGTAGGGCGCAGACTAGGCATTAAAGCGACCGTGCCCGTGTATGTGGAGAATAAGCTGCAAGGTTTTATAGAGGTCTTGAAATTTTTTGATGAGAGTACGCGGTTTTTTCAAAAGTTTGGGATTGATCTGTATGTCTTACTTGATGACAGCTATTATGAGACGGCTGAATTTATGCAGAACAACCCTATGATTTCTCAGTATATCGTTGCCAACCCTAGTTTAAATATGCTCAATCTAAAATTTTTACAACGCAGTGATTTTAAAAAGCTTCGACAAGAGCATGTGCTCTTTAGTGAGAATAAGTATGTCTTTTATGAAGTGATGCATAATGGGCAGGCTGAGACCATTGGAGCCTTTGTTTTTGTCTTAAGTCAGAGGAGTTTAGAACACTTTGCTAATACCGAAGAAGATATCTCTTTTTTACTAGCCTTTTCACGCAATAATCTTTATGACATCGTGAAAAAAGAGCAGTATGACAATAAGCTTTATCATAGTGAGTATGACAAGGCTCTACTTGCCTTAAAAGATAGTGTCCCTCAAGAGGACCGTGAACTTTTTATGCAAGAAGCGAGGGATGTTTTTGCCAGCTATAGTAAAGAGGAGTTGATAGCAATGATGTTACGTTACAAAATATCCAAACCGATTAAAGGAGAGATCAAATGAAAATATTATTACTAGAAGATGAGTACTCTTTACTCATTAGCATCGAAGAGTTTTTACTTGATTTGGGATACAGTGTGGATGGATTTACCGATGGGGAAAAGGCCTTTGATGCACTTTTTAGTGTCCATTATGACTTGCTTCTGCTCGATGTCAATGTCCCCAGTATGAATGGCTTTGATCTCTTAAAAGAGGCCCGTAAAGAGAAGATAGATATTCCAACAATCTTTATGACAGCACGGACACAAATCAATGACTTTGAAGAGGGGTATGCCTCGGGATGTTGTGATTATATACGCAAGCCCTTTGATCTAACAGAGCTTCAACTTCGTATTACACAAGCGTGTAAAAGTTTTTACTTTAAAAACAGTGACTTACTTGATTTTGGTGATGCTCTGAGTTATGACATAAAGACCCATCAGTTGATGCATGACTCCCAAGAGATTATCTTAAGTAAGACAGAGCATGATATTTTTGAGCTGTTACTACGTTGTCACAATCAGGTAGTCCCTATCAGTAGTTTTCAAGATGAGGTTTGGGGAGAGTATGTGGATCCTGCAAATATTCGTGTTCAGATCAATAACCTGCGTAAAAAACTGCCTCGAGATATCATTAAAAACCGTCGCGGTGTAGGATACATCATTGAAAAATGATCAATACGCCTTTAAAAATGCCGTCTTATATACGGTACTGATTTCGCTTATTCTATTAATCCCCTTATATATCTATACGGTTTATATGAAGAACATTTATGAAATTCAAAATGAACTTTTTTTAAAACAGCATCATGGTCTGATTGTCTCAGCTATCGAGGAGTATGATGATACACGCGAGTCTTATTTTGAGTTTCCCCGTTTTAAACGGGTACAAGCTGGGCTGTATGATCTCAATTTTCAAGCTGTCTTTAGCCTGATTGACAAGCCCTTAGGTGACTTATCTGAAGGCTTTCATATCAATGATGAGAATTATGCTTACCTTATCATCCCACTGCCTTCGCGGAAGTATTTTGATGCGGATTATCTTATCATTGGGAATATGCTTGATTATATGCCTGTGTATAAAAATGTGATTGGCATACTGTTAGCCATTGTTATCATTGTTTTTTTCTTATCTATCTTTTTTCTCAATCGTTTTAGCCTCCCTTTTCAAAGGGTCAACAAACAGTTAGATGATTTTATTAAAGACTCCATGCATGAGATTAATACCCCACTGAGCATAATGAATGTCAATATTGACCTCTTTAATCGTAAAAACCCGCATAATAAGTACCTTCAACGCATCAAGGCAGCGAGTAAGACACTCTCTAATATCTACAATGACATGGACTACCTTATCAAACATCAAGAGCTAGTATGTGAGTATCAGTTTATTGATGCTTCTGCCTTTGTGAAGGAACGGATCTTGTACTTTGATGAGGTCGCCTTAATGAAGGGTATAGAGATACAAGAGCATATCGAGCCAGATATCTATCTCAACTTCAATCCCAACCAGCTTCAGCGTATTATTGATAACAGTATCTCTAATGCGATCAAGTACTCCAATGAAGGAAAAATTGAAGTGAGCCTTATACGCATTAATGATAGCTGTCAATTAATCTTTAAAGATTATGGGGTAGGGATTGTGGATACCAGTATGATTTTTAAACGCTACTACCGAGAAAACAGTGACAAAGGTGGCTTTGGTATTGGTCTAAATATCGTCCGATCTATCATGAATGAAGCCAATATCGAGGTAGACTTAGTCTCTTCCCCTAATCAAGGAAGCACCTTCACCTACACGCTTCCTTCTGCACTTATGACCCTTAAAGTCCCTGCTTAAAGGTCTCTTTAGAAGAAGGCTTATTCTAAACCACTCTCTTTCTACTATTAAATTTTATTATTATTAATTTCTTTTAAATTATTAAAAAAACTAATTTATGTTTTTACACTAATTTTACATTCAATATATACAATCTTCCAAATCAATATGGAGAAGATGTATGAAAAGATGGTTGCTTCTAAGCACGACGTTCGGTTTAAGTTTGGCATTCGCATCAGATTTAAGTAGTTCGATAGAGACACCTAATGCAAGTGACATTATTGCTAAGGATCTCTTAGGACCTTTAAAAGTCTACAAAATGCCTAAGGGTTGTATTACAAATGATGCAGATGCTATTGCACGTGGAAAATTCATTTTCCATAATCTAAATGGAAAAAAAGCCAAGGGAGAGATGCCTAAGGGCTTAGCAAAAAAGCTAGCCAATGGAAAGCCTAAACAGTATGGAAACTGTGTGGCATGTCACAACATTGAAGGGGCAAAAGGTGGTGGAAATATTGGTCCTGATTTGACCTCATATCATGAGTATTTCATGAAAACTAATGTGCGTAGTAATCAGTATGTTTACCAAAAAATTGCAGATGCACGTATCGACAATGAGAACACTCACATGACCATTAACCTCACAACAGGGCTATTCAATGAGAGAGAGATCTGCGATATCACATCATACATAGTATCAACTAAGAAATAAAGGAAAAGACATGGAAAGAAGATCATTTTTAAGAGGAATTTCAATTGCAGCGGCTGCTTCAGCGGTGGTAACACCAAGCATGGTAATGGGTGCAAGTGCACCTGCTGGTGGAAATGCAATGGGTATAGATGCGGCGATAAAAGCTGTTACCGGTGGTAAAAAAGCCCTAGCATCATCAAAGGTACATATGAAAGCACCTGAGATTGCAGAAAATGGTGCGGTTGTGCCTATCACTGTCAATGTTGATTCTCCTATGAGTGAGTCAGATTATGTTAAAGCGATTCATGTTTTTGCAAGTAAAAATGGAAATGTTAGATGTGCGGATGTGATGTTATCACCCGCTAATGGCGTAGCAATGTTTGCAACACGTATCAAGCTAGGAACCTCACAAGATGTTATCGCCTTAGTCGAAACAAGTAAGGGTGAGTTTTTAACAGCAACACAAAATGTAAAAGTAACCATTGGTGGTTGTGGCTGATTTTAGCCCAGTATTGCAAGGTTAAAAGATTAAATAAAAAAAGCACAAAGGAAAATTTATGGCAAAGAGAAAATCGTTAATCAAGGTTAAACCTAAGAAGTATAAAACAGGCGAAATTGTAAAGGTGAGCTTTATGGTAATGCACCCAATGGATACGGGTACAGGTAAGGATAAAAAGACAGGAAAAATCATCCCTGCACATTATATCAATGAGGTGAAATTTCTTTTTAATGACACTCCTTTTACAACTTTAAAAACATGGGAGTCTCTCTCAGCAAATCCTGTTTTTACCGTGAACTTCAAGGTTCCTGGACCGGGTAAATTAAAAGTAATCTTCACAGATAACCAAGGTGAAGTTAATGAGTCAAGCAAAAAAATTAAACCAAAAGGCTAAGCAATGATAAGTAAAAAAATTATTTTAGCATCGGTTCTTGTAAGCAATTTACTCTTTGGTGGAGATCAGTTTGCAATGAGCGATGCTGACCGTGCGATGTATGCTGAGATGTTAGAAAACAATCCAGCTGACATCATGCTTGCTTCAGGGGAAGAAGCCCTTGAAGAGTATTGTGGTGGCGATGCTGGTCTGGCAAAGTTTTTAGAAGTAAGTGAAGATGACCTTCCTGCTTATATTTCGGGTTTCCCTCGTTATATCAAAAAACTTAAGATGGTCGTAGGGCTGGATCAAGCACTTCAAGCCTTGATGGCAGAAAATGGACATAAGCCTTTTAAACTCAAAAGCAGTGAGATGTTTGAGATGAGTGCTTATGCGAAGTCTATTGCTAATGAAGAGAAGATTAACATTGATGTCAATGCAAATAAGCAGATGAAAGAGGCTTATGCCTTAGGTGAAGAGGTCTATACAACTAAACGTGGTGGACGTGGTCTTTCATGCATGAGTTGTCATTCTAAAGAGGTCATTGGAGGGGTTTTACGTACCCAACCCCTTCCGGATTTAGCGGAGGTAGCAGCAGGTGGAACATGGCCAGCATACCGTATGACAAAATCTTCACTTCGAACCCTGCCTCGTCGTTTTCAAGGGTGTATGAACAACGCACTACTCGCGGTGATTCCTCTTGGTTCAAAAGAGATGGTAGCCCTTGAGGTGTATATAACAAAACAGGCCGAAGGCAAGGAAATCGCAATTCCTGGTCTGAAGCGTTAAGAGGAAGCAATGGATATTTCACGAAGAGATTTTATGCAGATTGCAGCGGCCTTAGGACTGGTAACCGTCTCTAATGGGTGTGCAACAAGCGTTGCAGGAGCATCACCTGCGAATGTATCGATTAAAGATCTGTATGACTTTAATGCCAAGGGTAAGCTAACCTTACTGCATATGTGCGACTTACATGCGCATATCAAACCCTTGTACTGGAGAGAGCCATCTACTTTAATCTCAGCACCTAATTTAACAGGAACGCCTGGATTTTTATGTGGCGAGGCATTTTCTAAGCATTATGGTCTTGAGCCAAGCTCTTTAGATGCTTACTTTGATACGCATATGGACTTTGAGGCACTGGCGAAGAAGTTTGGAAAGATGGGTGGAATTGCCCATATGAAGACCTTAGTTAATGAGATTAAGCGTCAAAGAGGCGGGGATAATGTTCTTTTCCTTGACTCAGGTGATACTTGGCAAGGTACAGGTGTAGCCCTTAAAACAGGTGGTGAAGCGATTGTTAAAGCGCAAAACTACTTGGGTATTGACATCATGGTCGGACACTGGGAATTCACTTATGGGAAAGAGCGTGTAAGAGAGCTGATTGATATGCTTGATGCGAAGTTCGTTTCTCAAAATGTGATTGGAGATGATCCTTTTGAAGAGGAGTATGAAGAGCTGATTTTTGAGCCTTACACCATTGAAGAGCGTGCAGGTGCGAAAATCGGTGTTATCGGACAATCATTCCCATTTACATCAACAGCAAATCCTAAAGAGTTTACCCAAGGATGGAGTTTTGGACTACGCCTTGATACCCTTCAAGAGTATGTGAATGAGCTACGCAATGAGCACAAGGTGGATTGTGTTGTGGTGCTTTCACATGATGGATTTAGTGTGGATCAAGAGGTGGCAAGAAAGGTCAATGGGATTGACTTTATTTTAAGTGGACATACGCATGATCCTTCACCAAAACCGATCACCATCAATGGCACAGTGGTTGTGATTGCGGGAAGTCATGGAAAATATATCGGAAGACTTGATATCGATATACAAGATCATAAGGTAAAAGATTATGAGTACAAACTCATTCCTATCGCTTCAAATATCATCCCAGCAGACCCTCAAGGGGTGAAGCTGGTAGAAGAACTGTATGCCCCTTTTGATAAGGAGCTTAATGAGGTTCTAGGTCAAACCAAAGATCTTTTATATAAACGAGATACTTTCCATTCGACCTTTGATCAGTTGATTAATGACGCGATTATGGATGAGATGAAGTGTGATATCTCCTTTACACCAGGGTATCGCTGGGGAACCACAGTGCTTCCAGGTGATGACATCTTAATGGACAATGTGTATGAGATGTGCGGTATCACCTATCCAAATGTGTATACCTTTGAGTTAAAGGGGCAAAGAATAGCGACTTTACTTGAGGATATTGCGGACAATGTCTTTAATGCCAATCCTTTGTATCAGCAAGGTGGGGATATGAGTCGTTTAGGCGGTATCACTTATGACATCAAGGTCTCAGCGGGTGCAGGGAAGCGTATCTCTAACTTAAAAGTGGGCGGCAAGCCTATTGATTTGGAACGTACGTATATCGTCTCATCTTGGGGAGGAAACCTCCAAAATGCAGGAGAAAACCTTCAAGAGAGCAAGACCCGTGCGGTTTATGATGTGACACGTGATTACATCAAGCGTCAAAAAGTGGTCAACATCAGTAATGAGAGTAATGTCACCTTACTTGATTATGAATGTGGATGCCCACAAAAAGGACAAACAAGCTGCTAAGGCTTGCTTGTTTCACGTCAGTATCTTATATAGCATCTTGGTGATATATGAGCTGCCGATAACATGTTATTTGGCACAGGGACGGTATCTTAAAGGTCTTATTTTAGGGCAGTTGAGTGTAGTAGAGGTCGATGATAGTTGGAGCTATCATCAAGTGAAGTGAGTGAATATATTCAATCAGATTCAAGTTGAATTATATCCTACTTATGATTAAAAAAAGGTAAGGAAATATATGCAAAATTCTATCAAATTAGCAGCGATTGCTGCTGCCTGTTTAGTGGGTGTGACATCAGCACATGCACTTAAAACAGACAAACGTGATATGAAAAACAATATGAGTATCAAATACAAGGTAGTACCGCAAGCGGTCAACTCATTTGATGAGATGTTTAGTGAAGGTGTATTGTATGGTCGTTTACGATCAAATATGTTTTTATGGGACTGGGAAGCTGAAAATCCTGGAAAGACTCAAGATAACTCTGCATGGGGTGTTGGAGGAAGTCTTATTTACAGTACAGGTTACTTAAATGGATTTGGTGCAACCGCAGGGATGTATACAACACACACGATTAATACTGACAACACTGATCCAGCCTATCCTGGCAAAGATTTTGGTAAGGCCGGTAAAGATACCTACAATAGAGGTGCAGGAGCAGGGGCCAACATCGACGTACTTGCACTTGCTTATGCTGAATATAAATTGGGAAAAACAAGCTTTAAAGCGGGTCGTCAAATTTTTGAAAGTACCTTATTACGTTCAAATGATACGAAGATGATTCCTAATACCTTTGAGGGTTATTCTATTGATAGTAAAGACCTGGATAAAACCCGTGTTAGGTTAGCCTATTTTACACGTCAAAAACTCCGTGATCACAGTAAGTTTCATAGTATTATCGCTCAAGATGGTACCAATGGAAATGATGATGCGGGTAAACATAAAGGGATGACGATTGCCAATATCCAAGCCAAGGGTGCTGATATCAATCCACATATGTTCGTAGCAACGGTTGAAAACAAGTCTATTGATGGGCTTAAACTCAATTTTGATGGTATGTACATTGATGGTTTTGTCTCTTCTGCGATTGTTGAAGCTAACTATAAAATTAAACTTGGTGATGATCTCTCTTTAACACCTGGTTTCCGTTATATCCACCAGATGGATGAGGGTGGTGGTGCTATTGGTGGTGCCGCGCTTTCTGGAAATACAGGAGGATATAGCACTCCTGACAGTGTTGATGGTAGTGCATGGATGGCAAGATTGAAGCTTGCTCAAGGTGCAGGTAGTCTTATGGCAGGGTACTCTGCTATTGCTGATGATGCGGATATTATCGCACCATGGCGTGGATTCCCTACGGGTGGATATACACGTTCTATGGCGCAGTATAACTGGGAAGCAGACACCAAGTCATGGATGGTGAAAGCGGCTTATAACTTCGGTAAGGCAGGTATGGTTGAGGGACTTCGTGGTTCACTTGATTATGCACAGATGGATTATGATACACAAAGAGCGGGTATTAGTAAAACCGATCGAAGTATTGTTCACTTAGATGTTTTTAAAACATTCAAATCAGCACCTAATGTTGAGCTTAAGTTCCGTGCAGCCATGATTGATGCAGATCAGAGCGCAGGCTCGGCTGATAACTATAACTCTTATAACGAGTACCGTTTCGAAGTTAACTACTTCTTTTAAAAAGGATAGGAATGAAATCACTAGGGCTACTAGTATCAACAGTTACTTCTTTATTAGCGTTTGAGTATGGGCTAGAGCCCGTACAAGTGAATGAAAAGGTCTACTGTTTTTTTGGAAAGCCTGAGGTGATGAATACCATTAATAACGGGAACATGGTTAATTCATGTTTCATTGATGCAGGGGAGAGTTGGCTTGTGACCGATTCGGGACCCAGCTATCTGTACGCCCAGGAAGCGCATAGATTAGTTAGACAGATCAAAGATATGCCAGTATCATATGTTATTAATACGCATGTGCATGATGACCACTGGCTGGGTAATAACTATTTTCTTTCAGTTGGGGCAACCATTCTCGGCTCCACTGAATTTAAATACTTGCTAAATACCCATGAAATTCCTAGGATGGCACGCCGGATTTCTCCTGAAGCCTATTCTTCAACGGTACCCGCCATTCCGACTATTTTGATTGACAAGGATGAAGAGATCCATGTTAATGAAATGAAGGTGAAAATTTTCCATGTAGATCATAAAGCACACACCAAGGGTGATCTTTTCGTCTACATTCCTGAGATAAGAACCCTCTTCGCAGGGGATCTTATCTTTAATGAAAGACTTCCCTCCTTGCGAGATGGAGAGATTAATGGATGGATAGAAACACTTGAAAAGATCAAGCATATTCATCCGTTAACACTTATTGGAGGGCATGGTCGCCTTACTGACTTTTCGGCTATTGAAATGACGTATGCTTATTTGAGTAAGCTCAAACAAAAGGTCAAAGAGATTATTAAAAAAGAGGGTGAGATCGATGAGGCAGTGGCCTTAGTACGACTGCCAAAATATAGCCAAATGGCATTTTATAAAGAGATACACAAACAAAATGTAGAAGCTGTGTACCGCACATTGGAGTGGGAAAATAATGAGTAGAGTAATGATTTTTTTGATGCTTTCAATCTTAAGTCTTCATGCCCTTGAGTGGAAAAGCTATGAAGAAGGTTTAAAAGAGGCCAAGAAGAGCGGTAAGTTACTGATGATTGATATTGTGCGAGATGGGTGTCACTATTGCAGTGATATGGATCATCAGGTCTTTAGTGATAGCCAGATGGCAAGCTGGATAGAGGGTTGTTTTGTGCCCGTTAAGATTAATATTTCGCACGAAACATTGCCCAAAACACTCACAGTAGAGGTGACACCTACCTTTGTTTTTATGCCCTCAGATCAGACGCCCGTTAAGGAGATCTTGGGTGCATGGAGTAAAGAGGACTTTAAAGCCCTGAGTCAAACATTATGCAAGGAGAAGTAAGATGCCTTTAATTATGACCATATTAATGAGTTTAGTTTTTGCCCTATATGCAGAGACAGAGTTAAGCGAGCCAAAGCCCTCTATGGTACAGCCTCGTCAGATTGTTTTTTCCATCAGTAGTGAGGATGAAAAGCATATCAACCATGTCTTAAGTACGGCTAACAACGTCTTGAAGTTTTACCGTCCTGAGAATGTTGAGATGGTGATCGTAGGGTATGCGGGTGGTATTGAAGGTTTACTTTCAAAACACCCTAAAACGGCGGAGCGTGTAGCTTCATTGATGTTATATGATGTGGTCTTTATCGCCTGTGGCAATACCATGCGAACGAAGAAGATAGAACCCTCTGAACTGATTGAAGATACGCAGATTGTAACAGCGGGTATCGCTGAGATTATCGAGCGAGTAAAAGCCGGCTGGACGTACATAAAATTATAAGGAAATGAAAATGAAAAAAGTAGTCATAGCACTGTACCTAGTGCTTGGAATAAGTAGTGTATTTGCAAAAGGAGATTTAACTCTTTTTGATATTGAAAATAAAACGGGAAAATATACTCCTGAGGTGATTGAAAAGGCTTTTGAAGCAAATGGGTATTATATCTCGGCTAATACGGAGATGAATAAGCCTTTTAGCATACAGTTTAAAAAGACAGAATTTGATGTGATGACACTAATGACCGTCTTTCATCTTAAGTATTCTGAGGAACTCATCAACAAACACTCCGATGCGGGTATCTTTGTGCCTATGGGTGTAGGGATTTATCAGAAAAAAGGAGATGACTATCTTCATGTTTCTATCTTAACTGCGCAGGCACAAGAGAAGATTCTGGGCTTTAAAGATGAGATCTTACATAAGATTGAAAAAAGCATGGTTGCAACCTTACAAAAGGCCCTTCCAGGTGCAATAGTGCGTAACTCAAAGCAAGCACTAAAAGCAGAAGGTGCACTTGTAACGAAGTTTGAAGTAGAAGTGGATGAAGATTGGGAAGAGACAAAAGAAGAGCTTCAGATGGTGATTGAAGATGGGTTCAAACCTGCAGGATTTGTCATGTCAAACTACACCGAGTATAACTATATGCTGACTAAAGAGGAGACAGTTCCGAGTGACTTTGACTTTTATGACACCTACTCTATCTGTAAACTAAAGGTGATCTATACCGTTTCAAAAACAAGCCCACAAGCCGCTGCCTTTGCACCATGTACAATGATGTTTTATAAGAAAAAAGGTGAGGATAAAATCGTGATGGGATTTCCAAGTGTGTATAACTGGATGAGCAGTGCTTATGTACAAGACAAAGAGGCAAAAGCAGTACTTATGAAAGCGCAACATGATTTTGAAGCCATTCTTCAAAACGCTACTGAATAAAGATTAAGGCAGAGGAATGAAGTTTATTCTTTCTTTTTTGTTAGTAGTGAGTGTATACGCTGATGAGGCCAAGGTCGTTTTTGATCTGACAACAAGCAGTATGCAAAATTTTGAGAAAAATATTTTTAAAGGTATTGTGACCAATAAGGCGCATTATGAGAGTGAACTGCAAGCGTTAGATGCGGTAGTTGTCATTCATGGAGGGGCGTATAAGTTCTTTGTTAAAGATCCAAAACACTCCCCTTTTCAAGGTGATAGCGAGCTCATTGAGGCACACGATAGCTTGCGTAAGCGTATCATCTCAATGGTTGAAAATTATGATGTGACGTTCTTGATGTGTAAAGCAGCCTTAGGGCGCAATGGACTTAAAGAGAGTGATATCTATAATTTTGTCACCTTAATCCCTAACTCTACTCTAGGGCTTATACAGAAGCAGAACGAAGGATATGCCTATATCCCTGTTAATTAAGAATGTCGTCTTTAGAGAAGATGCTATAATGGGTTTATGAAAGTTTTATTATCGATTATCTTATTACTGTTTTTTATAGGTTGCGATAGCATAGGCTTGGGTGGAAGTTATCCGAGTATCTACAGTAAGCGTGTGCCTGAGTGCGGTTGTGATGGGGTGATGTATATGATTAAAAACCCTAACCAAAGTGCGCAACGTGTTACCTTAGTAAGAACGCGTATTAGCGGGACAGCCCCTGCTAAACGAAAAGATATTAAGATGATTATTCAGCCAAAGATTGAGAAAAAACTGGGATGTTCGGAGATTAATCTCTACATCACGGGACGTTCGCAGTATTGCGATACACACCAAAGTTTTTATGTTAAAACATATAAGGCTTTGAAGAAGAAAAACTAGTCCAAAAGTGGGTTTAGTATCTCAAAACTTTGAAGATAGATAAGCTCGCAAGCTCCATTTCCTGTATCTTCACGACTCAAAGAACTTTGCCAATACCCTCCATCCTCACTATCAATACGTACTAACTTCCCTTTGAGGTGGATAAGGTCTCCCTCTTTGACTTTTTCAAGGGTAGAGGAGATAGTTTCACTACTTGGAATCATGTGCATATTCGCACTGTAGGTCTCTATCTCTCTTTTAGGAATAGGAAACTTCTCTGTTTTCCAGCGGTACCATCGTCCTGATTGCCAGATCTCAAGTTGGTTAATGACGGACTCATCCGACATCCTTCCCCACCCTAAGGCAAGATCCATAGGTGAGTGCTTTGCACCACGATCGCGGCTGTAATTCTCTTTAGAAAGCACCTTTGCTGTAAGTTCAAAATGGGCTAAGGGTGTAACCTTTTCACCATTTAAAATAAAGGGTTTTGGTGAGCTTATCTTCTCTTGCTTGGGAGTATCAGGTGCAAATACACCAGGTCCATACTCTATGATGTCACTTTTAAAAAAGAGTATCCATATCCCTAAAAACAGAAGTAAGTAACTTAGCACCTTTATCATGAGGTTCCTTTGTACTATTATAGTGTTTTTTAGTGTGTAAGTGAGGAGAGGTCGAGTTTAAAAGTACTGCCTTCTTCTAGCACACTCTCTACAGAGATAGCAATGCCAAGTTCATCACAGAGTTTTTTCACGATATGCAGGCCGATACCAATGCCTCTGTCTTGCTCCTTATAAAAACGCTCAAAAACTCTTTTTGGGTTTTGTATCCCTTTTCCACTGTCTTGAATACTTAAGACATCTTCTTTAAAGGAGAGCACAACGCTTCCATTGGTTTTGTTATATTTTCCTGCATTGGAGAGAAGATTGTCAATGATACGGGTAAAGGCATCTTTGTTAGTATGCAGTAAGGTCTCCTCAAGCTCTAGGCTAAAGGAGATAGTTTTGAAGTTGGGCTCTATCAGAGTAAGCCGTTCATGTAACAATTTTTTTAGCTCGAAGCTCTCTTTTTGTGCTGGATGGGTGTCGAGGTAGGCACGCAGGTTGGTTTGGAGGTTCAAGATATTTTGAACACTGTTTTCGATACGTTCTATCTTGCTGTTTGTTTTAAGTTCTGTTTTGAGCATAGCTACATTTAGGCGCAAAGTGGAAAGCGGGGTATTAAAGTCATGCAAGATATCTTTAATAAACTCTTCGGTGAGTCGCAGGGCATTTCGCAGCGGAGAGAGGGCATAAAAAGCAAAGACCAAAGAGAGAAGCAAAATAACGAACTCTACAAGAAAAAATTGCAACACAAGATGCTTCTTGATTTTAGATATCTTGCTCATATAGGCCTGTTTATTTAGAATAATCTTTAGATAATTTTTTTGTGAAGCAGAGATGGTGAAATAGGCATGAAGTTCAGCTTCTTCCTTGTAAAGTTTATAGGGCTCAAGCCCCTCTTTTTTTGCAAAATCGAGTTTATAACCTTCACATTTTAAATCCAGACTACAGATTCGCATTTGTGAAAAGATCTGCTCATCAAGGGTGCGCACCTCTTTGTTGAAGTAGCTCACAAAAAGTACGGCGAGTAGGAGTGACTGAGAGAGAAAAAAGAGGATAAAACTCTTTGTGATGGACTCTTTTTCAACTTTTTTCAAGAATATACCCCACGCCACGAATATTTTTAATAGGCAGTTCAGTGATGTTTTTAAGCTTGTTTAGCGCTACGCGTAAGGCGGTGTCAGAGGGGTGTTGTAAGCACTCCATTAAGATGGTTTTATCTAATACATTACCAATGTTACTCATAAAGATATCACACAAACAGCTCTGTACCTCACCAAGAGAGACGATGTGACCATTCTTGCTTAGCTCTTTTTTGTCAGGATGATAAGTAAGGTCATTATAGTGTATTGCCTCAGAGGCTTGAGAGAGCTTGGCCTCAATACGGATCAGTAACTCTTCGGGAAAGAAGGGCTTTTTGATGTAATCATCCGCACCTACCTTAAATCCCTTAGAGATAGTGTTGAGATCCACCATAGCGCTGATAAATATGGTTGGTGTTGTATCTTCTGCATGACGAAGGCTCTCAAGCAGATCAATCCCATTCATATCGGGGACATTGATATCAAACACATACATATCAAAGCTATGCTCATACGTGCTATCGATGGCATCATTCCCATTGTGAACCAGTGTCACATGGTATTGATGCATCTCCAGGAGCTCCTTAAGCGTAGCAGCGAGTTCATAATCATCTTCAAGCAGAAGGAGTCGTTTGGCTTTCATTGGTTTAGAAATAGAACCCAAGTTTAACAGAAGCGGCGTTATCACTCGCACTGTCGCTAAGACCATAAGCATAGTTAAACATCAAAAAAGTGTGTGCGCTTAGACTGTAATAGGCATAAGCAGAAGCTGTTTTGATATCATCTACCCCTTTGTAGATACTTTTTGAGACATTGTACGAGGCACTAAGGTAAAAGTTTTGACCAAAATAGTACCCTAAACCTGCACTGTAAAAAGGGGTGTTTTGATAATAGATTGGATTAGTGCCGCTAAGAACATCGTCATCATTCACAATAGTATATCCTGCACCACCAAAAACAGAGGCTTTACCAAGTTTGTAGCTGAGGTTAGCGGTGGCTGTATAGTCCGTATTATTGTTGTTTAAAGAGGTGTCATAGGTTGGAAGAAGTAGCCCTACACCAAGACGCACTGAAAGTTTTTCGCTAGGTCTAAGGTTATAAGCAGCTCCGATAAATGAGTCATTCATACCGCTGTTAGAGTAGTTTGTTCCTGTTGATTTATAGTACGAGGTTGAGGCTTGAAGTGAAAAGTTTTTATAATAATAATCTGCTTGAATGGTACTTGAATAGACATCAGTTTGGTTAAGTGAAGCGAAATTAGACCCTGCATAGCTAGCTCCAATGATGATGTCATAATGTGATAGTGAGACTTTTTGCGTCGCTATGCTTTTTTTACTACACCCGTTAATATCCACAAGGTCGGTAAAAGGGGTGTTGGGACATTTGTCGATGCTATCATCAACCCCATCCATATCAAAGTCGGTATAGGCAAAAAGATTAGTCGAAAGCAGTGCGACGGCCATAAAAGATAATAATTTGTTCATTTGAGTTCCTATATATGTATATATATTATGTATAATAGAAAAAGCCACCTTAAAAGGAGGCCTTCTGTGACTTAGTCATCAATAAAGTTTTGGAAGTCGCCACCGTTTTGGTTTATGTGCTCTTGAATGTTTGAGTGCTCACCATATTCATGGTCATACTGATCACCTGCTTGTCTTTGGTTCATGTTTTGCATGTGATTTTCGTTTTCCATCTCTTTGTGCTGTTGCTCTTGTTCCATCTCATGAGCACGTTCACGTGTCATCTCACCCATCTGCTCTGAAAGCTCTTGTGCACTATGTGCATGTTCACGTGTTTGTTCACCAAACTCACCGTGTTCCATCTCAGCTTTGTCATGTTGATTGTGTTGATCATCAGAATGATCGTCTCTGTGTCCTTGCATTGTCTCTTGAAGATGTTCAATCGCTTCTGTACGATCTTCTTGATTCATTGTGCTAAGTTGCTGTTTAAACTCATTCATAAGTTCTACACGCTCTTCGGCTGAAGCATTTTTGATCTGTTCGATTTGTGCATCGATGTTAAGGTCGTTAGCCATACCTAATGTTAATGCTCCGAAAAGCGCTACTGATAATGTGATTTTTGCAAGTTTCATCTTGAATCCTTTAGATTAATGTTTTCAAAGCCAGAAAGCAAGTTCTCCGTTTGGATGACTTCCTTGTTTTGATAGTCGTAGTATCACATAAGAGTGTTAGCGCATTGTTAGCACTGAATGAAAGATTTAAGAAAGATAATTGATTAGAAAGAGTGACTTTGTTTTAGTATTAGGGCCTTAACCGCACTTGCCTGCCCCGCATTGCATTGCCCCACCACACTTCATAACTTCATTGCGCTTGGTAGTAGAGGCGTCTGAGCCTTGAAGTTTTAAGCGCTGTGCTGTTTTATCACGGACACAGTCATAAACCTCTTTAACACTATTTGCTTGCATAACACAGCTTTTTCTTGCATCATCTTTTTGCATTTGGGAGAGAAAACTCTTTTTATATTTATCAAGACCGCTGTTACCATCAAACATATTGGCCCCACATTTACCTGCGCCACATTTCATGCCTGATGTACTCTTGCTTTTTTTATCTTGGGAGCAAGCGCACAATACAAAAAGTGTCAATAAGATGGAAAGTGTTTTGTATATCATAATGCTCTCTTTTTTTCTAATGTTTGTTTATGGTACATCTCAAATAAAATAGGAATGATGAGAAGGCTCAAGATGGCAGAGGAGATAACCCCACCTATCATAGGTGCTGCGATTCTTTGCATCACTTCGCTTCCTACCCCTTCGTTAAACATAATAGGAAGCAGCCCTGCGAGAATGGCGAAGACCGTCATCAGTTTAGGTCGTAACCTTTGAATAGCACCTTCATTGACAGCAGCATTTAAAGATGCTTCATCATAGGCTTTACCATGTTTTTCTTGGCTGGCATGGACACTCTCTTGAAGATAGACAATCATGACGATAGCTGTTTCTGCTGCGACACCTAAAAGTGCTAAAAATCCAACAATAACAGCAATACTCAGTGAAAACCCAAGTATCTTTATATAGATAAGGCCTCCTAAAAGTGCAAATGGAAGGGTAAAAAAGACAATGAGGCTACTGTATATCTCTTTAAGGGCCAAGTAGATTAAAAGAAGGATAATAATAAGAACAATAGGAATAATCCACGTGATTTTTTCCATCGCCTTCTCTAAGTGTTCGCTTTCGCCTTCAAACTCATAATAAAAGGACTCGGGGAGTTGAAGCTCTTTAAGAAGGGTAGTAGCCTCTTCTTTGTACTGGCTTGCTGAGACACCCTCTTTGGGTGTGATAGAGATAAAGGTCACGGGTGTTGCCATCTCACTTTTTAAAATGGAAGCGGACTCTCTGTAATTAATGTCAGCAAAGGTATTAAGTGGCATAAATCCAAGGGCAGTTTTTATTTGTATGTTTTGTATGGCTTCTATGGTAGCCCTGTCTTTTTCTTCAAGGCGCAAGGTTAATGGATAGCGCTCAAGTCCATGAAAAATAGTACCGACTTGCATCCCACCAATGGCAAGTGAGGTATATTCTAAAATCGTTTTTTTCGAGAGTTTGTATTGGGCAAGGGCTTCTTCATTAATGTTGATATCAATATAATATCCGGCACTTGCCTTATCAGCTACAACAGATTGTGTTTTGTTAAAATCACGTAGTTTAGCTTCTATCTTAAGTGCATACTCCTCTAATTGCTTAGCATCAGGGCCATAGAGTTTGATACCAACAGATGAGGTGATACCACTTAAGAGCATGTTGATACGCCCCTTGATAGGATAGGTCCAAGTATTGATGAGCCCTGGGATACTCAAGGCTTCATCAAGCTCATTTCGCAGTTTTTCATAGCTCATTCCCTCTCGCCATTCACTCTCGGGCTTAAGCGTGATAATGGTCTCTAGCATACCAAGAGGCGCAGGATCAGTTGAGGTTGAAGCCCGTCCCGCCTTACCAAAAACAGTCTCAACCTCAGGAAAGGATTTGATAATTTGATCGCTCTTTTGTAAAAGAGACTTACTCTCATCAATACTAATACCAAAAGGTGTTACCGGCATATACATAAAACTCTGTTCATTAATACTGGGCATAAACTCCCATTGAAGGGTTTTGTAGATAGGTATACAAATGAGTAGTGAAAGTGCTAGCAGAGCTAAAACAGATTTTTTGTAGTGTAAACAGAAGCGTAACAGGGGCGTATAGATTTTAATAAAAAAGCGGGTCAGTGGATTTTTAGCCTCAGCTTTTATCTCTCCTTTGACAAAGTACACTATCAGTACAGGAACCAAGGTAATAGAAAGAAGCGCACCCACTGCCATTGCAAAGGTTTTAGTAAAAGCAAGAGGGGTAAAGAGAAGCCCCTCTTGTCCACTCAAAGCAAAGATAGGTAAAAAAGAGATAATCACAAGAGAAAGTGCCATAAATATAGGGCGTCCAACAAGCTTAGAGGCGTCTAGAATCACTTTTTTTCTTGTTGCATTATCCATATCTGTATGCTCTATTTGATGCTGATGCAGTTTTTTATGAACATTCTCAATCATCACAATAGAAGCATCGACAAGGGTACCAATGGCAATGGCAACACCGCCTAGGCTCATTATATTTGAGCTAATTCCAAACATTTTCATGAGTAAAAATGTCAATAGAACACTTAATGGAAGTACAATCAGTACGATGATGGATGAGCGAAAGTGCATAAGAAAAAGAGCAATAACGGCTAAAACAATTAGACTCTCTTCAATGAGGGTGTTTTTAAGGGTGTTAATTGCTTTTTCTATTAGGTTTGAACGGTCATAGCCTACGGTTAATGTGACATCTTCAATGGCTAGGTCTTTAAGTTTTGTATGGATCTCTTTAAGCACCTTATAGGCATCTGCATCATAACGAATCATAACAATGCCACCCACTGCCTCCCCTTCACCATTAAGATCAAGTAAACCTCTACGGTTGCTTGGGGTAAGATTGATATTAGCAATGTCACCGATGGTTATGGGAAGGCCAGCTTTATGTGTGAGCACCAAAGAAGATATGTCATCAAAGTCTTTGAGATAGCCTTTGGCTTGGATCATCCACTCGTAACCATTTTGAATTAAGATACGCCCACCAATATCGTTGTTGTTCTCTTTTAATACCTTGGCCACATCAGCAATGCTCAAGTCATAAAGCACTAAATTGTCATTATCAATAGTCACCTCATAGCTTGGGACAAAACCTCCAATCGAGGCGACATCACTGACACCATCTATCCCTAAAAGTGCATATTTATAATAATAATCTTGCAAGCTTCTAAGTTCAGCTAAATTTTTTGTTTGTGAGGTTAAGGCGTACTCAAAGACCCAGCCAACACCACTAGCATCTGCTCCTAGTGAAACCTTCATAGAAGAGGGAAGCTGAGCTTGAAGTGAGGAGAGCTGTTCTGTTACTCTGTTTCTCGCCCAGTATATATCAACCCCCTCTTCAAAAATAACATAAATCATACCATTGGCATAGCTTGAAAAACCTCTTACTGTTTTAATGTCTGCTATGGATAAGAGTTGTGAAACAATAGGATACGTGCCTTGTTCTTGAACGGTTTCAGGAGACTGCCCTGGCCAGTTAACTTCAACAATGACCTGCGGTGCTGCAAGATTTGGGAGGGCATCAATGGAGGTGTTTTTTAGAGTGTAAAAGGAGGCTATTGATAAAAATAAAAAGGTCATTAAGATCAGAAAAGGATTTTTCACACTAAAACTTATCACTCTTTCGGGAAATATTGGTTCAATCAACTCTCTTGGTCTGTTTCTCATCATGTTTTATTACCTCTATTGCATTCACTATTGAGCATTTTTATTCGCCTAAGAGCTTAATACAAGCGATTTATTTGCGCATCTGAATCCATCATAAACAGTGCATTGTTAACGACTTCTTCACCCTCTTTGAGGCCACTTTTGATGATGAATTTATTGCTATTTAAAGGAGTCACCTCAACTTCAATAGGTTCGTAAGCTCCTTCAAACTCTGTTTTCAAAAAAACATAATAGTGTTGATGCTTATAAATAACAGCCGTGCGTGGTAGGGTAAGGTATGAAGCAGATTTCTCTTTGCTAGATACGGTTGCATACATGCCTGGAAAGAGGCTATGGTCCTTGTTTTTAAGCATTAAACGAAGGGTGGCTGTGGCTTGTGAAGGTGAAAAACTGGGGTATAAAACATACTCTGATGTCGTATATGTTTTAGAGTTCGCCTTCAGTGAGACATCAAAACTTTCTACCTTTTTAAGTGACTCTATTTGCGCTTGTGGTATTTTAACTTCTACCCATACTTCATCTAGATTAACGATCTTAAAAAGAATATTCCCATCTTTAAAAGCAGAGTGGTGTGTAATGTTTTTTTGAAAGATATAACCATTTTCAGGAGCATAGATGACAACATCATTGACATAAGACTTGGTTCTTTTAATCTTGTCAAGTTCTTTTTGTGAGACACCTAATAGCTCAAGCCTCTCCCTTGCATCAAGCGAAACTTGTTCTTGTTTATACCTAAAAGAGTCAACATATTTATCTTTTAAATTAGAGAGTTTTGGAGAGTACACAACAAGGAGCGGGTCACCTCTTTTTACTTCTGTATATGTCTCATCCACATAAAGCTTGTTAATGTAGCCATTAAAACGTGGCGCAACATCAAAAACTCTGGATTCAGCCTCTTTAACAAAACCATAGTTTTTGGTGTGAATATATTGTGTCTCTTTTTGTACTTTAACAGTCTGAACATTAAAGAGCTGTTCAACTTTTTTTACCTCTTGTGCATGAAGTGAAAAAACAAGCAGTATAGCGCTAATTATGGTATGTTTGGTTATCTTTTTCATAGCTATATTATAGGCAGTTTAGTATAATTAAAACTTAAATATAAGGCTTGTTTTTAAGCACTAATTTCTATGGTTATTTAGGGTGAAAATATGGCAATATATTTGAAAAAAATGATGTGAAATGATAGTTTTTTATGATTTTTGTTGAGGGTAGTTCTTGTAAGAATTTAGAGGTCAAAAGACCTCTAGTGTTTATACAGACGTTAGTGTTGTTGCTACCGTACCGATAACATTGGCACCACGGTTGTCGTAATAACTTACGCTAGCATCATAAGTACCTGCACTAGGCATTGTGATTAAGATGTCATAACGCTCACCTGGTGTCATGTAGAGTGAGGTCATCGTCTGCGCTGTAGCGGCAGGACGACCATCAGCTGCGATCACTTCAAACGGTAGGCCACCAAACTCTATTTTGGCGCCTTGGTAAGAGGTTTGATTGGTACGAATAAGTACTTTTTCACCTGCATTTGCAGTGATGGCTACAGTACCATCTGTTTTAGCATCAGCACCATTAACACCATTAATCATAAAACAGTCTGGACGGTAACGAACGGTTTGTGAACCTGATACATTCGTACTTCTCCAAGAGCTATCAGAAGTTCCCATCTGCCATACATGCTCTTTTGCAAAGGTTGGACCACCATCCCATGCTTCTGTAATGTTTCCACTACGAGGACGGATAATAATCGTACCGTGCATACCCATATCATAATGCAGTACCGTATCAACATGACAGTGATACTGATAGGTACCTGCATGTGGTGCTACAAAGGTATAGGTATAAGAATTACCTAGTCTAGTGTATCCATCAACACGGCCGAAGTTGCCTCCGCCACCTCCGCCACCACTTACATAACCCGAAGTAGCTGGAACACCATCATTGGCCTGATCCACATCTAAACCATGCAGGTGAATCGAGTGTGGCATACCTGAGTTAAGTGTAATCTCAACGAGATCACCTTCAGTTGCTTCGATAATCGGGCCTGCCCATTGTCTATCGCCTGAAAAGCCACTTCCAAAGTACCATGTCTCTAAGTTACCACCATTATCAAGGGTGATATTTCCATTCATGCGCGCTTGAACAGTTAAACCATTAACTTCATAATTAAATGTTCTTGAACCTGTTGGTGTAGTTGTTGTAGTTGAACCACCACCATTTCTATTTCTTCCACCAAAACCCATATTCTCTCCTTTAAATCTCTCTTATAATTTATCTATTTTTATGACGCTATCATGATGATAAGACCACCACCATAAGGGTTTGCATACACACCATTAACCGTTACACCTGGAACATAGTGTGTATGTAGAGGGTAGGCACCGGCTTGATCTACTGGAAGGATAACTTCAGCTGTTGTATCTGGTCTGACCAGTACCGTATCACGGCTAATGAAGTCACTTACAAGTTGACGGTTGTTTCTGATGGCATTAACATGGTATCCATGAAAGTGCATAGGGTATTCAATCACACCTGCATTAATGAAACGAATAGCGACTTCATCGCCTACATTCATTGTGATCAGTGTGTCATCATATTTTTTCGTATCAGGATAGATAAGACCATTTGCAAAGTAGTAGTTTGGCTCATAATTGTTGATATCGTAAGTACTTGCACCATTTTTAATCGCATCATTTAAGCGACCATCCATATCATTCATTACCATAATATATTGTTCATTATAGGTTGGTCCACCTTCATAAAGTGCAGCTGAACCATCTGCTGGGTTAACAACAAGAGCGCCAAAAAGACCCATCGCCTTAGAAATATAACCATTAGCATCATCCGTATACATATACGTACCTGCAGCAGGGGCAGTAAATGTATAGGTCTTAGTATCACCAGGAGCAACGGTAGGCGTTGATCCTAAAACACCTTGTACTACAAAGTTGATCGCTCTGTCTAGATTGTTGGTAAGGTTTACTTCGATGGTGTCGCCTTCAGTAACGACCATACCTGAACCAATCTGTCCTGGGCCTGGTGAAGCAGGGTTATTAAGACCCCAAGTAAATACAACACTTCCATCTATCATGGTAGTGTCTTTGCTATCAGCAGTGATGTTATAGCTTACTACACCTGCAGCATTGGCAGTAGTAGAAGACATTATAAGCCCTGAAAGAGCAAATGCTACTGTGCTACCAGCACCTTTTTTTAAAAAATCACGTCTTTTCATACTATTCCTTTGAAAAAAATCTGCGAAAAAGTCAAAGGCTTTTTAACAGTTATAAGAAAAGTTTATAGTATAAAGGTGAAAGAATGATTACCTCTAGATTAAAAAATCATTAAAATCTAGGAGTTAAACTGAATACTAGTGATAAAATGGTCTTCATCTTCTTGAGCTAAAAAGGTGTAGTGGAGCTTGTCTGCAAGGCGTGAAATGATCTTTAGGCCTATATGAGATGAGTTGTGTGTGGAAGGGTCTTTGTCCAGTTCATTGGTAATGACCATTTTTTTAATTTCGGGAAAAACCTCTACACTAATGATTGAATGAGATTTAGCATGGATGAAGACATTCTCAAAAATAACCTGCATTACTTTTTGTAAAACCTTAGTGTGGGTATAGATTAAAAAGGAGTTCTCCCAATTGGTTTGAATACGGATGTCTTTGAGTTCAAGCAGACGGGCAAAACGCTCTTGCATCTTTTTACACTGCTCCATCATACAGACCTCTTGTGAAAAGTTTTGCTGCATGTCAGACTCAATCTCTTTTAGAAAAAGAAGCTCTTTAAGTTTAGAGTTGATGAGATTGATATCGGCATAGGTCTCTTGGGTGTATTTTTCAAGGTCATAATCTTCTTTTTGCTCAAGCAGGTTTAACCGTGCTTGCATAATGGTCAGAGGGGCTTTAAGTTCATGGGCTGCCTCTTTAAAAAGGTCAACCTTGCTTTCACACAGGTTTCTGTTTTTATCGAGTAAGGAGGTGATAGCCTTAAAAAGATGGGTAATCTCATAGCTGTTAGAGCGACACAGAGTGATGCTGTTGGAACGCTCTTGAATATCATGACAAAACTGTGTAAGACAGCGCAGAGGCTGAATGAGAGAACGGATGCGCCAAAGCATGACAAAAGAGGTTAAGAGCAAGATAGAGAACATAACAATAAGCAAGGTTTGCATAAGCTCCTTATAATCTTCTTGCATATGATCTTGGGGGACAGAGATACTTAAGTAGAGGTCCTCTTTAATAAGAGTGCTGTAAGTAATTCTATCTTCTTTTAGCATGGGTTCTTTTTCACTAATTTCAATACTAGAATAAGACAGAAGGGTTCTGTAAGGTGAAAAACACCATTTTTGATTTTCAGAGAGTGCTCTTTTAATTTGATTAGAATCTTTCAAATCATATAGCTTAGTACTAATGATGGCAGATGAGATGAGCCTAAACTCTCTGTATATCTCCTGTTCAAAATGCTTTTTGTAAAAATAGAGTGAGAGATAAAGTACAAGACTCATGGAGATAATAAGGGTTGAGAGAATAAAGACACTTAAGCGTGTTTGTAAGGAGAGATTATTTAACTTCAATGATATATCCTCTGGTTTTGATACTTTTAATCAGCTCAATAGGTATTTTTTTACGAATAGAATTGATGCGTACATTGGTTGTGTTAGAGGCAATCTCTTCAGGGTGTTGGTAGAGGGCATGAAGGAGCTGCTCTTGAGAGATGATTTTATTTTTATTAATAAGAAGATAAAAAAGCAGTTCATTCTCTTTTTTAGGTAAGAAAAGTTCCTCATCTCCTTGAAAAATACGACGGTTTGAGATATCAAAGGTCATGCCTTCAAGTTCAATGACTTTAGGAGAGTTTCGTCGATGTAGGGCCTGTATTCGGGCATAGAGCTCTTTAACATTAAAAGGTTTTTCCATGTAATCATCGGCACCAAGTTCTAAACCATCAATCTTGTCATCAATGGTACTATAAGCACTTATAACGATAATACCGGTGTTGTTCCCCTTGTTACGAATCTCTTCAATAAGGTTCATTCCGACATCTTTACCATGAATGTTTCTATCAAGCAGGGCAATATCATAATGATAAGAGCGCAGATAATCCTTCGCCTCATCACAGGTGCCTACCGCATCAATTACGACCTTGTCTTCAAGATAAGTGCGTACAATATCAGAAAGTTTTTGATCATCTTCAAGGTATAAAACACGCATTATCTCTCCTTATATATTTATCTATAAGTATATTATGCACAAATAAGGTTAAAGAATTGTTATCAAAGCTCACTAATCTTGTATGAAATGTTGAGACTGTAAGGAGTTTTGCAAGAAGTTTAATGAAAAGTAGTCATAAACTTAGCGCAACGGGGGGGGGTGTTGATTGCTAAGCTTATGTCGCAAGAAGTATCTCTTTAGCGATAATGACATTATAAATAAAAAGTGTGAAGCCTTTGTGAAGTCTTTACACTTTTAAAGAGAATTTGATACACTAAAGTAGAAGGAAGGTCTATGGTAGTTGAGATAAAAGAGGCAAGTGCAGCACAGATGCCTATCATCATAAATATGGGGAAGTTGTATCGATATGACCTTAGTGAGTTTACTCAGTGGGAGATAGAAGCAGATGGGATGCACCGCTGTTATGGCTTTGAACGCTATTGGTGCGCGGGGTATTACCCTTTTATGGTTTATGTAGATGCAGAGATAGCGGGTTTTGCACTTTTAAGCAGAGAGGATGAGACTTATGAGATTGATGAGTTTTTTATCTTGCGTAAGTTTCGAAGGCGTGGTGTTGCTAGGCAAAGTGCGCGTTTGATTTTTGAGAAGTTTAAGGGAAAGTGGCTTATTCAGCAGTTAAGTTGTAACTCGTTGGCAATTACATTTTGGAAAAACTTAATCTCAGAGGTGTCAAAGAGAGAATATGAATCGTATGAGACCGTTCACAAAGAACATGGAGCAATCCATGTGCTTCGCTTTAGTAATGAGGAGACTAGATAGAGCTTTGAATCATAGTCTGTGCTTTTTGCTCGACTTGACTAGCAAGGTCTTTAAGTGCTTGCGCGTGTGATGACTCTTGCATCAGAGTCGAAGGATTAATCATCCCTACTTTTGTTACCCCTTTGTCTGTGTAGACAGAGATGCGACAAGGAAGAACCATATTCATGCTCATATCTTCACTCAGTACCTCTTTGGCCAATTTTGGATTACAGATCTCAAAGATTTGGCAGGCTTCACCTAACTCCACGCCTTTGTTATGCATGGTCTCTTCTAGATTATGAATGTGCAAGACACCAAATCCATTGGCAACGATATTTTCTTGTAAATTTTTAGCAACTTCTTCTACGTTTTTTGAACTTTCAGCGATGTATTGCATAATGTATCCTTTTTTAATTTTACTCCATTCTAACATTTTTATGTGAAGGCTTTGTGAAAAAACTTCACAAAGTCTTCACACTCTCATGGTTATACTCATAAGGATGTAAAAAAGGGAGAAAACATGAAAGTTTATGGTAGAGGTATAGCACTAAGTGCAGTGCTCTGTACGACACTTTTAGCCGGTGCTGCTGATAGTGCAGAAGTAGAGGTCTTGCGCCAAGAGGTACAAGCCTTGAAACAGAGTGTCGCCGAGCTAAAGAACTCCAGTGAATCTGCATCATTGCAACATGACATTGCTGAGCTCAAAGCAGGTTTAGAATCAAATTCTAAGGGGGGCTTTCAAATTGCAGGATATGCAGCTTTTGATTGGCAAGATGCACAGGGAAGTGATAATGAGTTTAGTGGGGTGAAGTTTGCGCCTATCTTTCATGCACAGTATGGGGATATCTTTCAATTTGAAGGAGAAGTAGAGTTTAGCACCACTTCAGAAGGTGAAACGGACGCTGAGTTAGAGTATGCAGCAGGAACCATATTTTTAAATGATTATATGGGACTGCAAATTGGTAAGTTTATGTCTCCTTTAGGACAATTCGTACAAAACCAACACCCTTCATGGATTAACAAACTACCCAATACCCCTGTAGGGTTTGGACATGATGGAGCAGCGCCAACTTCAAACGTGGGTATGGCCCTTCGTGGTGGTCTGCCTAAGGTTTCTGAGATACGCAGTAATTATGTGCTCTTTGTCTCTAATGCTCCGGTATACGGTGTAGCAGCTGATGGGGATGTCATCATCGATGCAACAGGAAAAACGAGTGCAGGAGATGTCTCTAAAACATGGGGTGGTCGCTTTGCGCTAAACCCTGTAGGCGGTATGGAAGTGGGTGTCTCTGGGGCACTGGGTAAGGCTTCTGAAGAGTTAATTTCAAATGAAAAAATTGCGCGTGATTATGATGCCTTTGGGGTGGACTTTATGTACAACTTTGAGGGTATTGACATTAAGGCGGAGTATATTGAACAGAGCATTGGTGAAAATGAGCTGAGTACTCTAGAAGGAGGAACGTGGAGAGCGATGTATGGACAGGTTTCGTATCAGTTCGCCTCACTTAAACTTGAGCCCGTCTTGCGTTATAGTGACTACCATAACCCTGAGACAGAGCGTAACCAGTGGGCCGTGGGTCTAAATTATCTTTTTGCTAATAATCTGATTGCAAAGTTGGCTTATGAGTACAATACAAATGAAGATAGTGCTGGTGAAGCCAGTATAAATGACAACCGTGTCAGTGCACAGTTAGCCTTTGGTTTCTAGGAGAGAGAGAATGAAAAATATAGTAAAAATAGTAATGATGACCTCACTTATAAGTACGGCCTCTTTTTCTGATGAGGTGAAAGCAGATAGTGTTAATGGGGCAAAACTTTGGGCAGATACCTGCATGCGTTGCCATAATCTAAGAGCACCTGATAACTTAAACAAAAGAGCATGGAAGTTTTCAATGCAACACATGCGCGTACGGGCAGGATTAACAGGAAAAGAGACACGAGATGTCTTGGCTTTTATCTTGGAGTCTAAAACAAAGCAAGATACACAATAAGTATCTTGATAAGCCGAACTAGACATGTTCTAGTTCGTAATATCCATCTGTAATTTGATTATATTTGTTTTCTTTAATAGCGTAGTTTAGTAGAGAGAAGAGTTGTGAACGCATCGCTTCTTTGGTAGCAAAGTCCTCCATACTCACATACGAAGCATAGAATTTTTTCCCAAAATGTTTTGCCTCATACAAGGCAAGTAGATTCTCGCTGGCTTTTAACCCCCTATCATTTGAGGTCATATCAAAAACCACACAGATCAGATTGTCTTGTAAGATAAGGTGTTTATCACTTTCACGTATGGCATCAATAAAAAGGGCTTCATCTAAGGGCTCATGTGAATAAAACAGTGCCATAGAGAAGTGTGCATCATAACGTTGATATCGATAAAAATACTCTGCGCACAAACTTGACGCTCTTTCAAACTCGTTAGGAAAGAGAACTTCCATTGGATGAGTGCTCATCACGGCCTCCTTTATCACTTTCTTATGATATAAGTATAACAGAACTTCGTGAAGCCTTTGTGAAGGGCTTTGTTCACATACGCTTCACATAAAATAGGCTACAATACAGCAGATTTAGCATAAAAGGATATAAGATGAAAAAGATTTTAATGATTTTATTGACACTGGCTTTAGCTACCTCTTTTGTGAATGCAGCGGCTTTTGAAAAAGAGGCAAAGTTTAGAACAACGAAGGTACATATAAGTTCTGAAAAACCTCTAACAACGGGTTCTAATACCTTTGTACTGAGTATCACTAAAGATGGTAAAGCCCTAAAGGACTCTAAGGTCAGTGTAAAAGCTTTTATGCCGGCAATGCCAGGAATGCCAGCGATGGAGTCAAAAGCCAGTGCCAAAGCCTTAGGTGATGGAGCATTTGAAGTAAGGGTTAATGTTGCTATGAGCGGAACATGGCAGATGCATATCTTCATCACTCCAAAAGAGGGTAAAAAGTCTCGTGTTAAAACCTCGATAAACTTCTAAGGTAAAGCATGCGAAGTTTTCTCTTAAGTCTTTACCTCTTAAGCACTGCCCTTTATGGATTGAGCTTAGAGGAGGTAATTCAAGAAGCCCTTGATAAAAAACCCTCTTTAAGAGCGATTGAGCATAGAATTGCGGCTAATCGTTCTAATGTTGATGTCTCAAACCAGTTTTCCAACCCTGTTATCTCCATAGCGGATAATACCCTTCCTAGCGATCAGGCCATGAGCCGTTCGACGATTTCACTCCAGCAAAAGCTCCCTTTTTTAGGCAAGCGTGACAGCTTAGAAAAGATTTCCCTAGCTGAAGATGAAGTGCTCAATACAAGCCTTGAAAAAGCGCGGGTAGAGTTGGTAAAAGCCATTAAAAATCAAGCTTATACAATATGGGAGCTAGAAGCCCTCTATAAAACTATTGAGGAGTATGAGCATATCACCAAACAAAATATTGAACTCTTTGAATCTTACACGGCCACATCGGACAACCAGCACATGGGGATTATGTCGGCTGAATTGACCCTCTCTGATCTTCGTATTCAACGTGCGAGCTTAGAAGCAAAAATCTTTACGGCCTACGCACAGTTGTCGTACTTGGCCAATTTTCACATTGAGAGTTTAAATATTAAGCTCGTAGTGTGGGATCTGCCAAGCCAGAAAAGCCTCAAAGAGAGTCTTTCTAATAATAAAGACTTAGCAATCAAAGAGAAAGAACTTCAAAAAGCCCAAGCGAAGATTGAGAATGCGGAGTTAAACAACTACCCTGACTTTAACCTGCTTGCCTCTTACGCCTACCGCCAAGAGTTTGATAATTTTTGGACCTTTGGGGTGGGAATGAGTCTTCCTATCTATGGAACCGAGGATTATAAAGAACAAGAAGCTCGTGAAGCAAGGCTCAGTGTAGCGAGTCTTAAAGAAGATGTGAATGTGAAGGTCAATGCCGATTTTGAAGCGGCTTATGTGCAGATGCGTTCGGCTTATACTATCTATCATATCGTTGAAGATGATGCCTTGCCTAAGGTGGAGCATATGTTTGAGTTGACCTCCTCGTCTATTGCGACAGGGGGAGACCTCTTTAAATACATCGATATCTTAGTACAAAAACTAAAACTAGAGCAAAAAAGTATTGCCGCTGTAGCGATTTATAACCGCTCTATGGCGACAATAGAAGCCCTTTCAGGAGAGACAGAATAATGGTGGAATTTATAAGAATGAACTTTATTAAATCTATGAAGCGAACACTTTTAGTGTCGCTTATCTCTATCCCTTTAGTTGCTTTTGCGCAGGAGGCTACGGTAGAGCAGCTTTTTTCGGTGCAGACGGTGAAGGTGAAAAAAGAGTTGCGTTCACAGCGTATTAAGAACTATGGCTATGTGAAGATGGATCAGGCGAGAATGTATGATATATCGCCTCGTTTTGCAGGCTATGTTGAAAAGCTCTACGCCGATAAGATCTACAAGAAGGTGAAAAAGGGTGAAGCCTTGGTCACGGTCTACTCGCCTGAGGTCTTTAAGGCAAAAGAGGAGTATATTAACACCTATAAGTACACTAAACAACGTCCTAATAAAAGTATGTTGCTAAGTGCTAGATTAAAACTTGAACTCTTAGGTATCAGTAATAATGAGATTAATAAACTGGTTAAAACACGAAAAGCTTCGGCAAATACGACGATTTATTCACCTATTGATGGATATGTGTTTATCAAAGGTGTTGAAAAAGGTTCTGCTTTTAAAGCAGGGCAAAAACTTTTTCAAATTGTTAACCTTGATGAGGTCTGGGTAGAAGCACAACTCTTTGAAGAGGAGCGTGCTCGTCTGTCAATGACAAAAAATTATGAGTTAAATTTTAAGGGGGTTGAGAAAACTTATGCAACAAGCAATACGCTTTTGTATCCGCAACTCGATCCAAAGGTAGCAACACTCACACTACGTTTACGTGTGAAAAATGAGCAACACGAGCTCTTTCCAGGGATGTACGCCACGGTGACGTCACTCAAAGATGAGGCGGAGCAGTTAGTGCTACCCACAACGGCCGTTATTCGTAAAGATGGGAAACATTATGCCTTTATGGTGGGTGAGTTTGAAGGCGAGTATGAGCCTTTAGAGGTTGAGGTTAAGATTATTGATGCGAATACTTACGCAGTTGTCAGTGGGCTTGATGAAGGTGATGAAGTGGTTAATAACGCCCTGTTTATGATGGATTCGGATGCGCAGATTAATGGATTATATTAAGGCCATGGCCTTAGGTGAAAGGTCAATAGTAAATAGGAAATACGAAAGCGTCTTGTTCCATTCACTATTTACCATTTTCTATTCACAACTTACCACTTACCATTCACATTTTTCCCAAGGAAAAAAACATGATTGAAAAACTAATAGCATTTAGTATTAAAAACAAATTTTTAATCCTAATGATGACACTATTTTTAATGATGGGTGCGTACTATTCAACGAAGAATACACCCTTAGATGCCCTGCCTGATCTTTCGCCTCCACAGGCCATTGTTCAGATTAACTGGCCGGGTCAGTCACCTGAGATTGTAGAAGATCAAGGAACTTACCCTCTTGTCTCGCAGTTTTTAGCCATTGCCGATATTGACACCGTTCGTGGGTATTCGACGTATGAAAATGGGCTTATCTACATTATCTTTAAAGAGGGAACCGATCTGTACTGGGCGAGAAGCCGTGTGCTAGAGCAACTCTCCTCTATACAGTCGCAACTTCCTGCTTCTATGGAGGTCTCCTTAGGGCCTGATGCCTCTGGTGTGGGTTGGGCGTATGAGTATGCTTTAAGTTCTAAAACGAAGAACTTAGCAGAGCTTCGTACTCTTCAAGATTACTACTACAAGTACGCACTTATGGGTGTGGATGGTGTCTCTGAAGTAGCGAGTATTGGTGGTTTTGTACCGACCTATCAAGTCAGTATCAATAATGACAATCTTATCCGCTACAACCTAAGCATTAAAGATATTGCTCGTGTGCTTAAAGCGAACAATAATGACACTGGTGGTCGTATTGTGATTGAAAATGGCTTTGAGTGGATGGTGCAGGCAAAGGGATATGTTCAAGACCTTGATGATATTCGAAAACTGGTAGTCACGCAAAAAGGGGGCATTCAAGTCACCTTAGGTGATATTGGTAGAGTAGAACTTACTCCTGCGGCGCGCCGTGGTATTGCTGACTTAAATGGTGAGGGTGAGGTTGTTGGTGGTATTGTCTTACTGCGTTATGGCGAAGATGTTTATACCGCGATTAAACGTGTGAAAAAGAAGATGGAGGAACTTAAGGTCGAAGGCGTTGATGTGACTACGGTGTATGACCGCTCTTCTTTAATCGAAAAAGCGGTGGACACCTTAACAGGGACACTGATTGAAGAGTCGATTATTGTTGTGATTATCATTGGGCTATTTTTAGCGCACTTACGCTCATCACTGATCGTACTCTTTGTACTTCCACTAACCGTTGGGGCGACGTTTTTACTGATGTATCTGTTTAATATCGGCTCGAACATCATGTCACTTGGGGGTATCGCCATTGCCATTGGTGCCATGGTGGATGCGAGTATTGTCATGATAGAAAATGCCCATAAGAGTTTGCACAAGTTTGAAGATAAAGAGGGACGTGAACCTAGTAATGAAGAGCGTATAGCTATCATCTTAAAATCCTCGCAACTGGTAGGTCGTCCTATCTTTTTTGCCTTAGCCTTGATTGTGGTCTCTTTTCTGCCTATCTTCGCGCTTTCAGGTCAAGAGGGGCTGCTTTTTACCCCTTTGGCTTTTACAAAGACCTTTGCAATGGTAGCAGGGGCTATTTTGTCAATTACCCTTGTTCCTGTGCTCATGGTCTTTTTTGTGAAGGGAAAAATTCTTAAAGAGAATAAAAACCCACTCAACCGCTTTTTTATCTGGTTGTATCATCCTATTATTGTGTATGGTCTAAAAATCAAATATGCGGTGATTGTGGTGGTAATACTGCTACTAGGCTATATGATTCCGCTGTTTAACTCACTTAAGTGGGAATTTATGCCGATGCTCAATGAGCAGACCTTTATGTATATGCCTGTAACGCCTTATGGTATCTCTGTTGACCAATCTAAGGCACTTACCCAAAAGACGGACAAAATCATAAAGTCTTTTCCTGAGGTTGAGAGTGTCTTTGGAAAAGGCGGTCGCGCCAACACCGCCACCGACCCTGCGCCTCTTGGAATGTTAGAGACCATCATTGCACTTAAGCCCGAGAGTGAGTGGCGTGAGGGAATGACCTATGTGAAACTTCGTCAAGAGATGGAAGATGCCCTTCAAGTTCCGGGGCTTACTAACTCATGGACCTATCCTATCCGTGGGCGTATCGATATGCTGCTCTCAGGGATTCGTACACCTTTAGGAATTAAACTCTATGGGCAAACACCTGAGGGTCTTCAAAAGTATGGAAAAGAGATTGAAGCGAAGTTGCGCGATTATAAAGATACCCTCTCTGTGTTTGCCGATCAGGCAAGTGCGGGATATTATGTGGATATTGATATTGATGAAGCAAAACTACAGCGTTATGGCTTAGCCAAGGATGCTCTACTTGAGTACACCTCATTAGCCATTGGTGGGATGAAGGTTACAACGATGTATAAGGGCTTAGAACGTTACCCGATTACACTCAGACTAGATGAAAGTGAAAGACGATCTTTAGAGAGTATCAAAGATATTCAGATTAAGACTAAACTGGGATTTGTACCACTCTCTACCTTTGCTGAGGTACGCTACCGCCAGAGTGCTTCTGTTATCAAGTCAGAGATGGCAAGTCCTGTGACCTTTGTTTATATTACACCCAATGAGGGTGTAACAGCAACAGCGTATAAAGAGGGGGCGAAGGCTCTTATTGATGAGATTGATTTTGAGCCGGGGTATTACGTAGAGTGGGCAGGACAGTCAGAATACCTTGAATCCGCGATGCAAAAAATCGTCTGGATTATCCCTGCGGTACTGCTGTCTATCTTAGTGCTTATCTATTTTGCCTTAAAGCAGATGGTGCCGACCTTGATTGTCTTTTTTACCCTCCCTTTTGCGCTTTTGGGTGGTTTAATCTATATTGACTTATTAAACTTTGCGATGAGTATTGCGGTGATTGTTGGTTTTCTTGCTCTACTTGGGGTGGCGGCAGAGACGGCGATTGTAATGATTGTTTATCTGCAAGAGTCCGTAGATGATGCGAAACAAAAATATGGCAAGGCCTTTGAACTTGGTCATCTTAATGATGCGATTTATGAAGGCGCTGTACAGCGGGTACGACCAAAGTTGATGACCGTTTTTGCCATCTTAGCTGGGTTAGCACCAATTATGTATACCCATGGGGTAGGAAGTGAAGTAATGCAGCGTATTGCAGCACCTATGTTAGGTGGAGTGGTCTCTTCGGCCATCTTATCTTTGGTGATTATCCCGATTTTATTTGAGATCTATATGAAGTATAAGTTAAGCAAGGAGCAAAGTAATGCAACAGAGCTTTCACATTGAGAATGTTAAGCACATGGGATGTTTCGTAGGTAAGATCGATATTTCGATAACAAAATTTAAGGTATAACAGATGGTAAAAAAAGCAAGTTTAGCAGCATTAACCCTTTTGGTTTTAGGTACAGCCGGTTGTGGTGAAAGAAAAGAGCAGAGCAGTGCACCAGAGATGAAATGTGGTGCAGGGAAGTGTGGGGCCAATATGTTTGATGGAAACTCCGCCTTGGCTAAAAAGAAGAAAAACATGCTCTTACAGATGCGAGAAGATGATCCTCGAAAAGAGTGTGTCATTGCTGCGAAAAGTACTAAAGAGGCTTATGACTGTGTTCGTGAGCCTAATGGTAAAAAACTGACAATGAAGTGCGGTGTTGGTAAGTGCGGTAGTGAGAAAGACAGAGCCAAAGAGCCTGAAATGAAATGCAGTACGGGTAAATGTGGTGCTAACATGAATGAAGTTAAAAAAGAGGTCAAAAAAGAGCCCGCTATGAAATGCGGTGCGAGTAAATGCGGAGCTGATATGAAAAACTAAGGCTTCACACCCCCTTCACACTTCTTGAGTATACTTAAAATATTAAGATATTCAAGGAGCTTCGTATGAAATCCAATGAATTAAACTATACCTGTCCCATGCACCCTGAGGTGATATCTGATAAACCAGGTGACTGCCCGAAGTGTGGAATGGCCTTAGAGCCTATGCAAAATGATGGTCAGTCTGAAGATCTGAGTGAACTTCATGATATGTCACGTCGTTTTATTCTCTCACTTATCTTAACCATTCCTCTGCTTATCATTGTTATGGGAGATATGCTTCCTTCCAAACCATTCTCAGCACTTTTTTCACCCGAAGTAAAGGCGTGGATAGAGTTTGCTTTGGCAACACCTATCTGTTTGTATGGGGCTTGGCCTTTTTATGAGCGTTTTGTAGCTTCGCTTAAAACCATGAACTTAAACATGTTTACGCTGATTGGTTTAGGGGTGAGTGTGGCCTATGTTTATAGTCTTGTCGCTTTGTTCTTCCCGAGCATTTTTCCACCTACCTTTAGGGGAGAGAGTGGAGAGGTAGCCGTCTATTTTGAAGCCGCAGGTACCATTGTGACCTTGATCTTACTGGGGCAGGTGCTTGAACTACGCGCAAGAGCACAAACCGGTGATGCTATCAAGTCTTTACTCAACTTAGCCCCTGAAGAAGCCACCAGAGTTGTGGATGAGGTACAAGAGCGCGTGAGTTTAGATGAGATTAAAGTGGGTGATGTTTTAGTGGTGAAACCAGGTGAGAAGGTTCCCCTTGATGGAGAGCTGATTGAAGGCAGTACAAGAGTTGATGAGTCGATGATAACGGGTGAACCGATTGCGGTACTTAAAGAGCGTGGTGACGCACTTATTGGGGCGACCTTAAACACAACGGGTGCATTTAGAATGAAGGTGCAAAAAGTGGGTGAAGAGACAATGCTTTCGCGCATTATTGAAATGGTTGCACAAGCACAACGTTCGCGCGCACCTATTCAGAAGTTAGCCGACATGGTCTCAGGGTATTTTGTCCCTATTGTGATTATGGTCTCTATTATTACCTTTATTATCTGGGCGAGTTTTGGACCAGAACCTTCCATGGCCTATGCGACGATTAATGCTGTCGCGGTCTTAATCATCGCCTGCCCATGTGCCTTGGGTCTTGCTACGCCAATGTCGATTATGGTAGCCACGGGTAAGGGTGCACAGATGGGTGTTTTGTTTAAAAATGCCCAAGCGATCGAGGAGTTTAGAGATATTGATGTCTTAGTCATTGATAAGACAGGAACGATTACAGAGGGTAAACCACGACTCAATGCTATCTACACGAATGAAAACATCAGTGAGGATGAGTGTTTAATCTTGGCAGCGAGTTTAGAAAAACAGAGTGAACACCCTTTAGCCCAAGCGATTGTGGATGAGGCAAATCAGAGAAACTTAGAGCTTATGAAAACTGAAGCCTTTAACTCTATTACAGGAAAAGGGGTACGTGCAGAGGTGCAAGAGAGTAGTATTCTTTTAGGGAATGAAGCCTTGATGAATGAATTTGGTCTGGATATAGGCTTTTTTAGTGATAGGGCAAAAGCCTTAAAAGCATCCGCACATACGATTGTTTATCTTGCCAAAGAGCAGAGTGTGGTCGGTATTTTAGCAGTGAGTGATCCGGTTAAAGAGAGTACTCCATCAGCGATTAAGGCCTTGCAAGCAGAAGGGATTAAAGTGGTGATGCTGACAGGTGATAATGCCATGACTGCAGAAGCAGTGGCTTCAGACTTAGGGCTTGATGGGGTAGTAGCAGGTGTCTTACCTGAGCAAAAAGCACAAAAAGTACAAGCCTATAAAGATGAGGGTGCAAAGGTAGCGATGGCAGGAGATGGTATCAATGATGCCCCTGCCTTGGCCTTGGCTGATGTGGGTATTGCCATGGGAACGGGTACGGATATCGCTATGCAAAGTGCGGATGTTACCCTGATAAAAGGTGACCTTTTGGGTATTGTAAAGGCCTATAGTCTAAGTCACGCCACCATGAGCAACATCAAACAAAATCTCTTTTTTGCCTTTATCTATAATGCCTTGGGTGTGCCTATTGCTGCGGGGGTCTTGTACCCCTTCTTTGGTATTTTACTAAGCCCTATTTTAGCTGCGGCGGCGATGAGTTTCTCTTCAGTCTCTGTAATAGCCAATGCTTTACGCCTTAAAAGTGTGAAGTTCACATAGACTTCACCTAAATTTGCTATGATGGTGCTATGAAAATACTTTTTTTAGAAGATGACCCTGTTATTGGCAATATTGTCTTAGATTTTTTATCGGAGTCTTACCGAGTAAAGCACTGTTTTAACTCGGCAGAAGCACTTGAAGCGGCGGAGAGTGAGAATTTTGATCTGTATATCTTTGATATCAATGTCCCTGGTCAGACGGGCTTAGAACTTTTAGAGAGTTTACGTGCCTTTAATGACACCACCCCTGCCATCTTCATTACGGCCTATCAAGAGTTAAAATACCTCTCTGAGGGATTTAAAGTCGGGGCAAATGACTTTATTCGTAAACCTTTTGAGCTTGAAGAGTTGCAAGCAAGAGTGGAAAATATCAAGCGGCAGTTTAATATTGACAGCGAGATAAACATTGAAGAGCAGATTCGTTTTAACTCGCAAACCCATACTATTATTAAGGGTGAAGAACATGTTAGCATCAGTGCAAAAGAGAGTGCTGTGCTGGAGTATCTTATCAAAAACAAAACTCGTGTGATCTCAACAGATGAGCTTTTGCAAAACCTTTGGGACTTTGATGAGATGCCCGGTTCGGATACCATTCGTACCTATATCAAAGCCCTTCGTCATATCTTAGGCAAAGAGCATATTGTGAACATACGTGGGGCTGGATATACCTTTGAATAGTTTAGAAAAAAAATCCTTTTACTCTTTTTTAGCCCTGTATATCCTCTCTTCGATGCTTTTTATCTGTTTAAGTGGGTATTGGTACTACACCGCCCAAAAAAATGCCTTACAAAGCAATCAGTATTATCGTTTACAACATATTGCAGATGCCATCTCACGTCAGATTATTTCCTCGCATATGAAAGGTGCGGGATTTCATGTGCCTGCTGATTATGAAGGGGTTCAGATCGCTTTGGTGGCCATAGATAATGAGGTGGTCTATGGAAAATTACCAAGTAGCCTTTTTCCTTTGCAAGAGCAGTATTATCAAAATGAAAAAGAAGCCGTTTTTATCTCAAAAGCCCCTCAAGACCACCTTAATGTACGTTTTATCGTCTTACGCACCCAAGAGTATATAGAGAAGCTACAGAGCCTAAATGAGCAGCTTGAATTGACGGTAAGTGTGAGTATCTTTGTGATGATTGTCTTAGCGTGGATCTTATCGAAGCTCTTTATACACCCTGTGCATCAAAAGATCAAACAGATAGAGGATTTTGTACATGATACGGCCCATGAGCTCAACACGCCTATAACCGCGCTGTCAATGTCTGTTTCACGCGCTTTGAAAAAAGAGACCTATGATGCAAAGATCTTAAAAAACATCTCCATAAGTACCAAACAGCTTTTTGATATTTATACCGCCCTCTCTTACCTCTCTTTTGAGTCAAAAAAGGAAGAAGAACATGAAATCGACATCAAAACCGTCTTAGAGAAGTCCGTGGCCTATTACCAAGAGTTGTGTGAGAGTAAAAAGATTACACTGAATTTAGAGGTAGAATCTCACCTCATGAACATTGATGAGACCAAGCTAAACATGCTTTTTGGAAACCTTATTAACAATGCGATCAAATACTCTCACCCTAACTCTAAAATAGACATCTCTTTCAAAGCGGGTATTTTTAGCATACAAGATTACGGCATCGGGATAGAAAAAGAGAAACTCTCTAAGATCTATGAACTCTATAATAGAGAGACAGAATATGCCGGTGGGTTTGGTATTGGACTGAGTATTGTGAAAAAAATTGCTCTTGAATACGACATTGGATTAGAAGTGAGCTCTGAAGAGGGGAAAGGGAGTCTCTTTACCCTTATTTTTAAATAAATACACTTTTATAAATGTATACACATTTTTCACACATGACTCTTTTATAATACCCCCATAAAGAGAGTGTCTCCCAACTCTTTTTTAAACATTTTTTCATTCTCCCTTATCTTATACCTGCTTGTAGTGGGTATAAGAAACCTCCATTCATAACTATTTTGTAACTAAGCTTGTGGTAAAATTTCATTTATCTAAGAAGAAAGGTTACTATGAAGCGTTATCAACTGTTTTTTGTTTCGCTTTTATTTGTAGCAACCCTGTTTTCGAGTTTTCATGTGCATGCCGATGGACATGTGAGCGAAGATTGTCAGATTTGTATACTTCAACATAACCTTGCTAGTGCGGATGTTCTTGATTTTAGCACCCTTGAAGAAGTGGTCTCCTTTTATGAACCTCTAGCCGATGCAAACACTTTTGTCTCTATTCAAAGTGTTCAAAACTTTCATTCTCGCGCACCCCCTCTTTTTTCCTAGTCACCTCATTTTATACACTTAAACATTATTATTTATAGGAAAACAGATGAAACAATCATTCTACCTAGCCCTATGCGCTAGTACCCTTTTAAACGCTGCTGCGCCTGCGCTACTACCTGTGCAGAAACGTAGCTTTTCTCAGTCTCAATTTATTCCTGATATCTCTATGATAGTAGATACCTCTTTTGCCTCTAGAAACAAGGATCAAGATGAATTAGCAGGTCTTGTCATCCCTGGAATTAGTGAAGACTATTATGGCCAAGAAGATGATGAACATGGTCACTCTCATTCTGCTTACAGTTCAGACAATGGTTTTAATTTTAATTATGCAGAGTTAGTACTCTCAGCAAATGTAGATCCGAACTTTTCACTTGATACTGTGTTGCACTTTAGTGTTGATTCAGTGGAAATCGACGAGGCCTACTTCACGAATACCACTGCCTTAGATGGGTTACGAATTCGTGGGGGTAAACTGCTGAGTGAATTTGGACGGTTAAACCAGCAACACCACCATTTTTGGGACTTTAATGAACAACCTCTTATTTATCAAGCCTTTGTAGGAAATGAAGGGCTCAATGAAGTGGGTCTTCAGTTCCAATATACCCTTCCTTTTGAAGAGTATGTGATGATAGGAGCAGAAATACTTCAAGGCGATAATGAAAAGAGCTTTGGCAATGACAGCTTTACCATCACCAGTGTTGATGGAAATGTGAGTGAAGATATCAAAGGTGCAGATGCACCTTCTTTATATGTAGGCTACCTCAAAGGCTCTTTTGATATTGGCGATACTGCGGTACTTCCAGGTGTTTCATACATTTATGGTCAAAGTCGTTCAAGTCACGACCATGATGGTCATAGTGTTGGCTTTGATGGAAGTTCATCTATTTTTAATGCTGAACTGACTATCAAGCACTTTTTTGATTCATACAGCTTTTTAAGCTGGCAAAGTGAGTGGATGTATTTAGAGAAGAAAGGGGATGAATATCATGCTGAGGCAGCTGAAGCAGATGCAGTGAATAAGGAAGAGCAAACAATTAAGCAAGCTGGGTACTATTCGCAACTAGTCTATGCTCCTAATCAAAACTGGCGCATGGGGGCACGTTATGAGAGCATTTATAAAAATGACTACGCATTCACCGAAGAAGCTTTGCCTGACACACCTTACAAGTCTTACTCGGCCATGCTTGAGTTTCATTGGAGTGAGTTCTCTCGTTTACGTCTAGAGTACACACAAAATGATGCTCTCTATACGGAAGGAATCAATGGTTTTCAATCCGAAAATGTTAGTACACTCATGTTGTCATTAAACCTTTCCATTGGTGCACACGCTGCGCATGATTTTTAAAATTATTAGAGAATATAAAAAGGAGATCCATATATGAAAATATTATTATACTTAATTTTACCACTGTCACTTTTTGCACATATGAAAGTTGCTGTCTCTTACCCTTATATCGGTGCGATTACTAAGGCAATTGCTAGGGAACATGTAGATGTAACAGTTCTAGCAAAAGGAAACTGGGACCCGCATTTTGTGGTGCCTCGTCCTTCACTTATCTCTAAACTGCGTGTTTCTGACGCACTTATTATGAATGGGGCGCAATTGGAGATTGGTTGGTTACCACCCTTAATTCATCGTGCCTCTAATGTTAAGGTGCAACCACAATCACAAAGCTTTTTAAACCTTTCACATCAAGTAGAACTGATACAAAAGCCCCAAAGTGTCGATCGCTCTTTAGGTGATGTCCACCCTGATGGAAATCCGCACTTTCATTTGGACCCACGTAATATATTAAAGCTTGCTCAAGTGATTACGGGGTTTTTAATTGGTCTGGATGATGAACATAAAGAGGTTTATGAAACAAACCTACAAAACTTTGCTTCTTCTTGGGAAAAGAAGCTCAAGGTTTGGGATGAACGTATGGCTTCTAAGTGTGGTATGAAGATCATACAGTTTCATGATAATTTGGCCTATTTTAATAAGGCCTATGGACTGGTGAACATCGGAACCATAGAACCGCTTCCTGGGATTTCACCCTCTTCACGACACACGCTTTCACTTATTAGAACCATTAAAGAGCAAAAACCTTGTTGTATCTTGCATGATGTGTATCATCCTACTAAAACAGCGCAATATTTAGTGGATAAAACAGGGATTAAACTCATTATGATGCCCCATGATATTGGTGCTTTAGAGTCTATTGGGTCTTTGGAAGAGCTTTTTGATTACTTAACACAAGCAGTTTCACATGATTGATATCTTTTTGCCGCCGATTGTTTTAGTGATTATCTTAGTCATGATCCATACCTGGTTTGGAAAGGGTGTTTTAGAGCGAGGGGTGATTTTTACTGACCTTGCGATTGCGCAATTTGCAGCCTTGGGTTCAGCTTTTAGTCTGGGTTATTTGCACTCAGAATATATGTATCTTTTGACCCTTTCTTTTGCCTTATTTTGTGCTTTTTTAATCTCACTTGCCTCCCACCGAAAAATTCAACTTGAGGCCTTTATTGGAATCTTGTATGTTTTAGGAGCGAGTGGTATTATGATGGTTTTAGCTAATACTGCAGAGGGGATGGAACACTTTAAGGCTCTGCTTGCCACAGACATCCTCTTCACTCCCTTAGAAGATATACTCTTTAGTGGCTTTATTTATCTCTTTTTAGCAGGTGTGATTTGGAAGGTTTACCCTTTGGCGAAAGGGTTTTATAAAGATTTTCTTTTTTACGCCATGTTAGCTATTACGGTGACATCATCCGTACAAATGGCGGGCGTGCTTGTTGTTTTTGTACTGCTTGTAGCACCGACCTTACTTGCAAGTATGCAAAAGCGGTATAACACACTGCTTTTTGCTTATCTTTATGGATGGGGTTTTTCTTTGACGGCAATTGGGGTTTCGTACTTTTATGATTTTCCTACAGGATATACAATAGTGTTTATAGGAGCTTTGTCGACCTTAATTGGGGTCTTATCTCTTAGTAAAAGGGCCTAAGTTTGTTTTATAGGTTAAACTTGTAAAATAGTTACTAATACGCGATATAGGAGTAGTAATGGCAGATCTTTTAACAGTTAAACATCAAAGTTTTACAGACGCAATGAATGAAAAGTTTGAAAGTGATGAACATATTACAAGTCTTAATATCTTTGATACCTTTGTGCATACCTTAAGTCATGATAGCAATGTTTTGAGCGAGGAGAAGCTTAAAGGCTTGGTTTTTAGACAATTTAAAGAGTATGGTGACTTTGATAAGATTATGGAAGAGATGGTACAAAGTGTTTCTGATATTAAACAGAGTACCCAAGATGCTATGACCGCTATGAGTAACAATGACAGTGGGGGTTTAAAAAGTGCTTATAACCAACTCAAAAGTTATGAAGAACGAATTTTAAAGCTCGAAGAGGCTGTCTATACGGATGATATTACGGGTGTTTATAACCGAAAATTTCTTCTAAACCATGAGCTTAATGAGACGGGTGAGTTTAAACATGATGGAACTCTTTTTCATATTCGCATTAATAACTTTGCTCAGATAAACAAAGAACATGGACATGAATCAGGAGACGCTGTTTTAAAGTATGTGAGTAAAAACTGCCAAAATAAACTTAAAAGTATAGGGGTGCACTTCATACGTTACATGGGTGTACAGTTTCTTGCGATGGCTAAAAAAAGTGTTGCGTCCAAGGCAAACGTTATCTGTGAAGAGACCGTTGCAGCAATCTTAAGTAAGCGGTTTAAAGCCCATGATGGTACGCCGTTAACGATTGAACTTGAACTGGGTTTTATTGAGGTTAAAAAAGAAGAGAGTTTTCAGAAGGTGTATGAAACTCTATAGAGGCAGAGCCTCTATAGGGTTTATTTAAAGTATTTCTCTAGGTCTTTGATAACCGCACCTGGTACTGTCATAATGGTAGCAAATCCCATAAGGTCTAAAAGAGGGTAAGAGATAGCAATATAATAATCTGCTCTCATCGCTGTTGCTTTGGCAATAACGGTTCCATCTTCTTGTGTAACATTTTCAATTAAGACCATCCATGGAAGTAAGGCTGCATTTTGAGCACCGATTTTATCTGCAAACTTCATCGTACGTCTTCCTAGGTTAACACCGTATAAAACACGTCCTTCAGAAAGATCTAGTTTAAAAACAAGGTTCTTTTTCGCTTTTTTCTCAAGTTTGGCTTGAAGCTCTTCAATCTTACCTTCTTTAATATCGATTACATCTTGATAATAAGGACGAGAGATCATAAATTGGTAATTAGGTAAGGCATCAAATTCCCATTTGTCTTCAGAAGACTTAAGTTCAGGAAAGGCTTTGTTAAGTGCATCTAAAAGAGGCATCTCATCATTTAATTTATAATCATTTTGTAAAAAAGCACGAGTAAAGTAGCGAGGGTTAGTGATACGAACTTCTTTATCTGTTGTGTTCACAAGTGCACGCATTGAACCGGCAAGAAAACCACGTCCAGGTCTGTCTGCAAGTTTTTTAAGATGTGGGTGGGTAAATACAATCGCGTCCATCTTTGCCTTTGTTACCTTAGAAACAGAAACAATCTCAAAACCTTGTGACTCAAGGGCCGTTTTAACTTCATCAGTGCTCATAAGTGGAGCAATAACATAAGTACTTACTTCTTTTGGTCCCGTGTAACCAACAACAACTTCTTTGCTTGAACAACCACTAAATATTAGTGTTGCAAGTGCAAGAACAGATAAAACTAACTTTCGCATAGGTATCCTTTAAATTAATATGCATCCATTATGCAGTCTTTATTGTTAAAAAATTGTTATTTGAAAAAATTATATTCAAAAATTTCTATTTTTAGTGGCTTATGTGTAAGTAAAGAACAGTTATAAATCAATATATATTGATGTATTGATAATTTTTGGCTATACTTCTGCATTATATATACGTAAAGGATAAAAATGAAACGTCTACATATCCATATATCAGTCAGTGATTTACAAGAGAGCAAGAAATTTTATACAGCTTTGTTTGGAATGGAGCCGACAAAAGAGAAAGATGATTATATTCAGTGGTTAGTGGATGATCCTGCTGTTAATATGGCTATTTCATCAGGAAGAGATAGCAAAGGTTTAAATCACTTAGGCCTTCAAGTAGACAGTGACGAGGCCTTAGCGGAGGTAGAAGAGCGACTGTTAGCAGCCGAGATCACAGGTGAAAAACAAGAAGAAGCAGTCTGTTGTTATGCTGAGTCTAAAAAGTACTGGGTGGAAGACCCTGAGGGCATTATCTGGGAGAACTACCATACCATGCAAGGCGTAGAATATTTTGGTGGAGATGAGTTTACTGGAGGTACGGGATGTTGTACCCCAACCTTCTCTCAAAATGGAAAATGGTCATCAGGAAGCTGTTAAACAGTAGCATGAAGATGAAACTTATAAAGGAGTGTGAGTGGAAAATTACTTAAAGACGATATCCGCACTTAATGATGAAACTCGTGTCTTAATCTTGAGGTTCTTAGATGAGCATGGGGCCTTATGTGTGTGTGATTTGCAAAATTCACTGGACATGATTCAGTCACGTCTGTCACGGCACCTTAAGATCTTAAAAGAGGGCGGTTTTTTACGAGTCGATAGAAAAGGGACCTGGGCGTATTACTCAATACGCTCACCCTTAGACAGGTTTAGAATGGAAGCTTTAGAGGAAATTAGGCATTTAGAAATTGCCCTACCAACATTACAAAAAATAGAAGAAAAAGGATGCAGTTTATGAAAAAAGTTTTGATCTTATGTACAGGAAATTCATGTCGTTCTATTATCGCAGAGGCACTGATCAATGCGAAGTTAGACAGATGTATACAGGCATATAGTTCAGGGGTAAAAGCCAGTGGAAAGGTGAACCCTCATGCCAAAGAGCTTTTACAAGAGCATGATATGTGGCGAGATGAGTATCACTCTAAAACACTTGATACGATGATGGATATTGAGTATGACTTGGTAGTAACAGTTTGCGATCACGCCAAAGAGACCTGCCCTATGTTCCCACGTCCTGTTAAAACGATACATGTGGGTTTTGAAGATCCAGATGGAAAAGGGCCAGAAGCTTTCGTAGAGACGATGATGGAAATTGAAACGACCCTGCTTCCTGTCTTAGAAAAAGAGCTCTGCTCTGTTTAGGAAAGAGATGCTCTTTGTACCGGCTTTACGCTTCCCATTTCCCATTATCCATTGACTAAAAATTACAAAGGAATTTTTACATGTTATTAGCAGTAAGTCTATTTTTTATTACGCTTATTTTTGTAATCTGGCAGCCTAAGGGGCTTCAGATTGGTACAACAGCCGTTATTGGTGCTGTGCTTGCGGTTGTTTTAGGGGCGGTTTCCTTAGAGGATGTTTGGATTGTAACAGACATTGTGTGGGATGCGACCTTGGCCTTTATTGGGATTATTATCCTCTCTATGGTCTTAGATGAGATTGGATTTTTTGAGTGGGCAGCTTTAAAGATGGCACGGCTTTCTAAGGGAAATGGAAACTTGATGTTTGTCTATATCCTGCTCTTAGGAGCATTGGTAGCGGCTTTTTTTGCTAATGATGGGGCGGCACTTATTTTAACGCCTATCTTACTCGCTAAGATGAAACATCTGAAGATGAATCCTGTAGCTGTCTTTGCCTTTTTGATGGCGGGTGGATTTATCGGGGATTCTGCTTCTAATCCTTTGGTTATCTCTAACCTTACCAACATTGTTACAGCGGGTTATTTTGATATTGGGTTTTGGGAGTATGTTCAAAATATGTTTTTACCCAATTTGCTGAGTATTATCGCGTCTATAGTGGTTTTATGGATCTATTTTAGAAAAGATATCCCAAGCCATATTGATGTGCAAAACCTTGCAAGTCCTGAATCCGTCATCAAAAACAAGACCATGTTTACACTCTCATGGTATTTCTTGGTACTTTTAATGTTAGGCTATTTTATAGGCGACTATTATCATCTTCCTGTCTCTATCTTCGCCTTAGGTGGGGCTCTGATCTTTTTAGCCATTGCCACTTATTTTAAGGCAACTAAACCCATCATGACGATTAAAACAGCACCCTGGCAGGTAGTATGGTTTAGTATCGGTCTATATGTGGTGGTGTACGGGCTAAAAAATGCAGGTTTAACAGCCTATCTTGCGGTTGTCATTGATGCGATGGCAGGCTATAGTGACACCTTTGCAGTTATTGGTACGGGATTTTTAGCAGCGCTTTTAAGTTCAGTGATGAATAATATGCCAACTATTATGATTATGGATATTGCTATTGCCGATACGGGAAAAGAGGCCTTAGCCTATGCAAACATCATTGGCTGTAACTTGGGGCCTAAGATGACACCTATTGGCTCATTAGCAACACTGCTTTGGTTGCATGTATTGGCAAAAAAAGGAGTTAAAATTACTTGGGGTGAATATATGAAGGTAGGTTTAGTGATAACCCCACCTGTTTTATTGGTCGCCTTAATCGGTTTAATATAAATTTTTAGTCTTGAACATAAAGCAACGATTTTTTAACATTAATATTCTATACTTTTAGAGTAAAATTAAAAGGAGATAGATTATGATAAGTGAAATAATACAAAGATTTATGATGGGTTTTATGATGATGGTAGCCCTTTATCTGTATAACACAGGTGAAACGATGTTTGCGAACATTATTTTAGGGGGCATGACTGTTTTAGTACTGATATGGGCAATTTTTGATTTTTGTCCCTCTTTATGGACGCTCAAAAAGATTTTTAAAGATGAGTGCTCAAAGTGCTAAAACCAATTGAGTCAAGATAAAGACTCTCTTCCTTGTCAGTATTTAATATTTTTCAGGCTTAACTCTTTTGAGTAAGCCACACTTCTTTCATTAAGAACTATCACATTTTTCAGACCTATGTTATAATCATCTTAGCCCTATATGAGGAAGTTTGATGTCCACGACAACACTCATTACCATTTTAATCATCTTGCTGATTATCTTAATCCCTTTGCTCTTGTCGTATCTGGTTTACCCTGATGAAAAAGTATCTAAACACTTGAATGTGCCAAAGAAGACGGTAGATACGAAAAAATCTAAAGATACCCCTTTAAGTTTTGAAGAGATTGCAGCCATTTATTCAGATACTAAAAGTACAAAAGAAGCCCTAACAGAAGCTACTGAAGAGCTTATGAAACATCATGGAAAGATTCATGCTAAATTAGGGGACCTTCCTCATCCTGACTTTAAACGTTATCTTGCTTTGATTATTAATTTATGTAAAAATCCGCAGGCAGACAAAGATATTATCATTGCCCTAGATCAAAAACTAAGAGCAAAAAATCCGAGGTATGGTTTAGATATAGATGAGGCGGTTAATAAAGGTATCGCGGGACGGGGCCTTTAAGAGTCTTAGTTGACTCTCATTGAGGTATTTAGCATTTTTCTAGCACTGTAGTAGTTAATGTAAATTTTACCTCTGATAAGTTTAACGCCTGTTGTCTCATAAATAGTGGTTTCAGTTTTAACACCGGCGACTTCTAATGTCTGTACAAGAGTTGTTTTAACAAGAGCTGATTTTCCATCAGCACTAATGTCAAACTTTCGCTCTTTTATCTCGATAAGGTTGTTTTGTACTTTTTTCCATTTTTTGCTCAAATAACGCTTATATTCACTAAAATTCAGACGGGTTGTTTTACTATCATCAATATCTTGATCCGTTAAGCTGACTGAAGTGGTGGCTAAAAAGTGTCGCTTCATGGACTTAATATTTTTATGTTCCTTAGCAATTTTGACTTCATCTAGCATCTTAGTAATATTTTTCTCATCTAAGGCTTTTGCACCAAAGGCCATAGTGCTAAATAGGGCAAGTGTTAAAAATGTGGATAACAATTTTTTCATGAAATTTCCTTATGTGTGTTTTATATTATAACCCAAATATTGTGCTAATAATCTTCTTTAGCCTCAAAAACTGCGATTTTCAGCCCGTTTTGATACAAAAACATCTCATTTTCGATGATGACTAATTGATCTGTTTTCCCTAAGGCTTGTAAAAAGGCTTGGGCCTGATCCATCCCCTCTTCACAAAAGAGGCGTGTTGATATGATCTCGTGAAAATTGAAATGCTCCCCTTCTTTGGTGTACGTCGCTCTTATCTGGTTACAGCCGTCACTCCCATGTAAACTCTTATCATTGAGGTGAAAAAGAAGATGCACCTCAGGTTGATGCTCGGCATTACTGCTGTCTTGATTATTAAGCTCAACAAGACTCCAATAGGTGTTTTTAAGTGCTGCATTAGGCGTTATAGAAGAGCAGGCACTAAAGATTAAAAATAAAAAAAGTAGAATAAGACGTGACAAAAAAAGCCTTTATAATGGTGTATATTTTTGTATTAATAGGGTGTTTAAAGCCTCTATTTTACAGTAATTAAACAGACAAGAAGATCAAAATTCTTCGATAATGGTATCGGGTACCTTTCCATCGGTTAGATTTAACCATAAGGCTCTTGGCCGTCTGTGTTGTTGCTCAGGTGTTAACTCTATCGTCACATTTTTACTTTTTTGTAGTTTTTGAAGTAGGTTATCAAGTTCTGTGTCGTAACCAAAGATTTTGATATAGTTATTAATAGCCTTCGTAATAACCCCATCTTGTTCTTTGACAATAAGAAACTTTATTTGGGTCATATAACTTAACCTAAGCAGAGTACCCACTTTTTGCGCTCTTGAGTGCAGGGTTAAAAGCTCTTTAAAGGTCTGTTTTATTGCCTTTGTGTGACCGAGTAAGGCCTCTTTTTCGGCTTGAATAATTTTGTCATTCCATAGTTTTTCAATCTCTTGGCTTAGCGGAAGCGGGGAAAGTTCAGGATTTGCGTCAATAAGGGTATAGGCCGATATCATCTGCTCATCTTGATAATAAGACTCCAATCGTTTAGCAAGTGAAAGAAGTTCAAAAAGCTCTTTGATTTCCATTTTAAGATAAGAGATATGGGTTAAGGCCTCATATTCAAGTTCTGCTAACTCGTAGTCACGTGAAAAGATGTGTTGGCGAAATTTAATGAGCAGGTCATTACTTGATTCGATGACCTTTTTGTAAGACTCTATCTGTTTTAGGCAGGGGTACTGTTTGGTGATAGAAAAGATTTTATCATAAGAGTGATCGTTAATATGCTGGGTAAACTCTAAAAACATCTCAGGCTGATGCAATAAGACTTGGATAAAACAGAGCTTTGCGCTAACACGAGAAAAGGGTTCTAAGATCTTAAAAAGATGACGTGTCTGCTCTGTGATGACATAGGTCTGCGCTTTTAAAAAGATCTCGTCCCAAATCTTTTCCATCTCACAATAAGGCTCTGTCATCTTAAGTAGATGAATATGGTCAGCCATACTGTAAGCCATGGCAAAGTTTTCATGCTTAACAGCTGTTTTAAAGCGTGTATAATGCGTATAGAGACCTTGAAACTCATTAATAATATGGGTTTTTGAAGGTACCTTGTCAAAGCGTTTTAAGACTCTTTGTGCACCATCATAATCCTCTTCTTGAACGTGAGAGATAGCTTCTTTTAGAGTCTGTTCCCATGCTACGTCGAGTTCATTTATGAATGATGACTCGTGTAAAAGAGGAAATTTTTGTAATAAATCGTAGCATTGAGTGTAAGCACTAGTATTAAGACGAAGCTCAAAAAGTTCTTCAGGGAAAAGGTGAAAAAAATGGACACTTCCATCTTCACAACCCACCGCTAAAAGCTCTTCTTCATTAATAGCAAGTTTCATTATTTTTGAGGGAAGTCTAAGGTATTCATCAAAGAGTATCTTCTCTTCTTTAAGACTGATAATGCTTACCTTTTGAGTATGCCCTGCTAGAAAGAGGTAGTCTCCAGAACGTGAGGTGCACATGGTGTTGATATCACCTAAGGCACTTTGATAGTGTTTATGAATCTGTGAGGTTCTTAGGTTGATAATATTGACCCCACCTTCAATATTTCCCGCGGCTAAAAGGTCTTCATTGATAAAACATAAGCTATTGATGCGAATATGACTAGGGGTAATGCGTTTAGGTGAAACTTCCGTATGGATATTGGTAATAACGATACTTCCACCATACCCACTCGTAGCAATAAGGTGTCCTGAAGGAGAGAAACTCGCGGCTGAGACATAATTGATTTTCGTCTGAGGAAGTAAGGTTGTTGAGTACTCCGGAAAGGAGCTTAACCTTGAGATCTGTCCTGGTGAAAAGACATTCCAAAGATAAACCCTTCCTGTAAGAGAACCGGCAATTAGGTAGCGTGAACTTGGGTCAAAACAGAGGGTTTCAATACGGTTTTGCAAGGTAGGAAAGGAGTGATAGAGTTTTTGGTGCTCTATGTCAATAATGCGTACAACCGACTGCTCTTTTTCACTATAAGCCAAATACTTTCCATCCGGACTAAAACAGATGTTTTTCTTTTCACTATGGGCATGGGCGTGATTGAGTGTAAAGTTTTGAGTCACTTCCATAGAAGGAAGCTGTAAAATAGAAAAATTATTTGTTTTGTCGACAATGGCTATCTTCTGCTCATGAAGAAAACAGAGGTAAACAATCTTGTCGTCAAAGTTTAATACGGCACTTGCTATCATACTTTAATGTTATCATAATTTATAATGAATATCGTTCTTTTATGAAAAATAGGAATAAATCTTGCTCTGATTAGGGCATGTATATTAATAACACCAATGCTTTTTATCAGACTAATCAACAAGAAGTGACCTATAACACTCCTGTTCAAGAGAGCCGTAAAAGTAAGACGCTAGAGAATTACTTAAAAAACTTTAGTGAAAAAGCACAACTCACCTTTGATAGCCTCACTGCTAATCTCTCTCAAGAGAAGACGAACGAGCTGACGCAAACACTTAACAGCATAGGTAAGGCAGCTGCCTTCGCCTCAATGAATGGGTTTGACAGACAAGATGAGCGTTTGGTAGTCAGTCAATATTTTGGAAACTTCGATGGGGTTTTAAGTGATGATGCAATCAAAAATATGATTTTCTCAAAATTGAACAATCCTAACCAAGAAAACAGAGAATTTTTACAAGATTTCGCACAAGCTTTGGATGAGCCTTTAAAAAGCATCGATATTACGGTTTAACTAGCAGTTGCCCTTCATATTCTTTTAGATACAACTTTGACTTCTTCTTTATGTGCATATGTCTGAGTTGTTTTACAGTCGCTCGTACTTGTTATAAGGTAAGCAGAGGGCATTAAAAAAAATCAGCAATTTTACCTAATGCTCTAATGATTAACTTTATCGGTAATTCAATTAGCAAGTACCCTAATGTTTCATCAGAAACATCTTTAACCGTCTTTTTATGAGGGATTAGTGCTGCAACTATGAAGTATCCTCCAATCAGTATAATAACTATAGATACAATTATCCATAAATTTAGGACTTCTTCTCTTGGCCAGAGAAAAAGTCCTAAAACAACTACTAAAACACCAACTATAAATGTGACAGTTCTTTCAAGTGTTAACAATATCTTTCCTAGTACTTGTTATATCGTATTTTAATCATTACTCTTTTTTGCAAATAAATATCTGGTAATTTTGAAGACTTCAACAAAAATAACAGTCAGAAATAGATAGTCTGAAAAATTCAAATCTTCCCAATAACTTATTCATTGCATAACTTCGGATATAACGTTCGTCGTGAGCCAATACTAAACCCGCTCTTGGGTTTAGTATTGGCTCCTCGAATTTGTTATGATGTCTTGTTTCTTTAAAAAAAGCAGTTGTGCTTAGAATCTGCACTCTACAACCGAATTAGGCCTTTGACGATATATACCATCATCACCAAAAACTGTCAGGGCTTCTTTTAAAAGTTCTTTTACCTCTGTACCAACTAGCTCTGGTTTAAGCGAAACAAGCTCCCATATCTCCTTAAATGGAACGACAGTACTCTCTTCAGAACGCCAAACTCGAACCTCTATATTTTCACCTTTATAATTAAGTGTGAAGATACGTTCTCTACTATACATAGTACATTTCCCCGGATTATGCTCAGCTGCTTCTACCTTTGATGTAAACATTAACCAAGTCTCTTTTCTCTGTCTATGGTCCAATAATGTTTGTACATAGTATTTGGTAATGGTGTCTTATTACTTTTGTGGTAGCTGTTATACAACTCATCCAATTCAAACTTCTCTATATCTTCTTGCTCTACATATTCATTTACAAATGCCATTGTTTCATTCCAATTTTTCAATTTACACTACATTCTTAATTGACTCATAACGGTTGACTCTAGCCAATAAATGACCGCTAGGGCATTTATTGGCTACGAGGTTTTGTTATGTTTTAGTTGTCTATCACTGTGATTTTAGAACCTTTACCACCTCTACTTGTCCCTATTAGTGCTGGATAGTGTTCATGCAAATAAGCTTCAAAATCTTTATACTTTGTAATAAAAATATTTCCAAAAATTAATTTGAATTTTCTCAATTCTTGAATTTGTTCAAGCTTCGCATTGCCAGTCTTTGGATTAGGTCGTGCATGAATTACAATTCTACTACCTGGATTAATATCTTTTCCCCAATATATTGGATAAATAGTTTCTTTTTCATCAATTGACTTCACTGAGTTTTTAGTTTCTTCAAATAATTTGTCAATATCAGATTCTTTGGTTTTTATTGCAAAAATTCCATAAACAGAACCTGTTGATAAATGAACTTTAGAATTACCACCTTGTTTATCTTCAGAATCGTCAAGAATAATTTCACCATGTAGATTGTCATACATAGTGAAATTATTTTTAACTTCTTCAGCTATTTTTTTTAAAAAATTTGATACTTCATTGTTCAATATGTTTTCCTTGACATAACGTTTGTCGTGAGCGAATAGTTTACCCGCTTTTGGGTAAACTATTCGCTCCTCGTACTTGTTATGATGTTGCTGTTTTCTATTCTCCGATACATATCAAACTCCGAATAGTTTGCACAATTTATTTGCTTTATTTCTAAACCTAAATCTGTGTTGTTATTATCATGATATCGACGTATCGTATGATTTTTTGATATCTCACAACTTACACATTCTCCTACATCAATAATTCCATACATAAAGGGTGATAAATAGCTACTCCAAAGAATTTGAATCAAAACAACTAGTGATACAGTTATAGTAATTGCAACATCCCAAATTTTTTCAGCTTTATTTTTTTGTCTAGTCCAGTTATACAGAAAGGCAAAAAATAGAACCGGCCACAATAAAAAATTGTGGAGCCCCCCATGTTCGACACTTGACCAAAAACCATTAGTAGAAACATGATATGCAAGAACTACTATTTGTCCGAATGAGAATACCCATACTGCAAACAGAGGAACAACGAAGTATTTAATTTTACCACTACTAGGAACCAAAGCTTGATTTGAAGGATTCTCGTCATTCATTGCTTTATCATCATTCCTATACTTAAAAACATGATAAGCCATATGAGCCATAATGAATGCAAATAGAAGAAAAATAATATACTCTGCTTTATGAAATTCTTTTGTATAATCTTTATCTAATATACAATTAAAATAATTGAAACGAATAAATAGTAGTGCAGAGAACAAAGACCATAAAACGGAAAAAAATTTATAGGAATGTTTGTATATGAGCTTGGATAAAGAATGAACTTTAATTCTTAAAACTAAAAATAGTTTATTGATTTCTTTATAGAAAATATTGAAAATATTAGACATGTGTACCTTTTTAGTTTTTATAATTACTATATTACGTCGAAAAGTTGTTTAAAAAATATTCTGCCTATTACAGTTTTTGCGTAAGTGACTCATAACGTTTGTCGTGAGCCAATACTAAACCCGCTCTTGGGTTTAGTATTGGCTCCTCGTTTTTGTTATGTAGTTAGGGTCGTCCCCACTCAATATTGTTTACACATAACCTGCCATTTTCTGTGTCCACGCTAATATATAAACCCTCAGCGATACCTGGTTCTTCAATTGGAATATAAATCTGCTTTTCATGCCCTGCTGCACCTTCTTTGATTACAAACTCTCTTGCAATTGTAATTTCATCTGTCTCAAAATAATCAATCATCTCTTCATAGTTTTTTTTGAGTGTTTTGATTGAATAAACTAGTTTCTGTGAATCTGATAGCAATTTATGTGCTTTTTCATAATTTCCTTCAATTAAGTTTTCTGAAAACTCTAATGCAACATCTTTATAAATGGAAGGTCCTTCATAATATGACACTTTAGTCTCCGTTTTATTGAAAATATTAATTAAAAACACTACTAATAGTATGGCAATAATACCAATCCATTTTTTCACAGCTCTTTCCTTACATAACGTCTGTCGTGAGCGATCATTTTCCGCTTGCGGTAAATGATTGCGTTCCTCGTAATTGTTAGACTGTTAATTCAGCCTATCTTACAGTAATATATTTCTTCCCAGATGGAAGAAACACTACAACCTCTTTATCATTTTTGATCTCATCAAAACTATTTTCAAAAGCCTTATCAATGTCGATAACTAACTTCCAATCTTTTATGTCATGAAAATATACAGTTCCGTATTCTCTTGCAAGGTCAAGAGAATATGTACTTTTTCCTTTTTCCACCAAATATGAAAATTTTAGATGCAGTTCTCCCCATCTAAGATTTTTAATAATAAATTCACCGTTTTTATCGCTTCTTGCAATTGGAGTATCTTCGATGATTTTTCCAAAGAAATAGCTTTCTTCTCTTATTTCCACATAAGGCAATGGATTTCCATTTTTATCTACAATCAATCCTGTCATTGTATTTTGATTGAAATACCAAACTAAAATTATTAATGAAAAAATAAAGCTACTTAACCATATTATTTTTTGATACTTAATAAATTTTCCTTTTGTAGTCTAACGCCTTGCTCACCGGCAATTTAAAGTGGCACGTTTTTGCTGTTTTCTAGCAAAACAAGTGCCGCTTTGAATTGTCCGAGTGCAGCTATTTGTTAGGCATTTGGTAACGCCAGTGGCACGTTGAATTTGATTTTACTTATTGACGAGTTTTCGGTGCTTGATTGACCTGAGCTGCCTAAGTTAATGGCGCCAGCCACGATACCAATACCGCCCTTTGTGCCTTTGCCTTCAACGATAGTTACTGCAACGTCAAACTCTATAATTTGTGCAATATTGCCATTTGAAGTTTCAAGTCCACCGCCATGCTTTGCAACATAATCGATGCCGCCCATTAATCTTGGGTTAATTTCAGCGCCTTTATCTTTAACCTTATCTTTTGCTTCATGCACACCCTCAACGATTTGTGTTAATGCCTCAGATACAAAATCTTTTAGTTCCATGTTTATTCTCCGATAAAGTGCCTAACGTTTAAGGAGAGCAATATTTGACCCGCCCTTGGGTCAAATATTGGCTCCTGCGTTTTGTTAAGTCTTAATAGTTCTCAATATTTAAATGATTATTACAGAATGAAGAGGCTCCTGTTAAATCTGGAAATAGTGTTGAACTATTTATATTCATTCTATTTAAATACCTCAAACAGTTTTCTAAGTTTTTTGAGGGGATATTGAATTTAATTAGAACCATTATTTGGTCTTCATTTTTATTATATTTTGGCACCCACTCTTCTAAGCTCATGTTATTTGGTGATCGTGTAAACAACCCTCTTTGATTAACAAGTCTATTGTTTTCATCAGTATAAGGTCGAAAAATTTTGACAGTTGGTTTATGGTTATTAATTAACTCAACTGCTTCATTTTTTATGATATTTTGGTTTGAATTCATAACACCTGTTTGCCATAATGCAAAAACAGAAAACTTATCTGTCTTTTCTTTAAGAGCAACAGATGCTGCAAAGTACAATGCAACAAATGGAGATTCTGTCCAATCTAATAAGGGAGTGAAAAGTCCATGGTGTTGACCTAATGCCCACCAATCATTTTCGCTACTTAATTTAGGAGGATTGTTTCCTCTGCGTGATCTTGTCTCATATCTAAATGACTTTAAATGGCTTTCTCTAATAATAGAAGACGGATCTTTCACAATCCTATCTAATGTTGGTTCAAGTTTCCAAGTGTCATTTCCATGTCCACGAAAAACATAATCAGTATATGTGAGCATTTCTTTATTGATAAATTTAGTGAATGATTCCCATGAATCTAGTGAGTATACATGAAAACCTTCAGCTTCTTCAACGCTGTCCCATTTTATTTCACTTGACATTATTCCCCTTAGTACTTAACGTTTGTCGTGAGCGATCAGTTTCCGCTTGTGCAACTCTTTCAACTAAACAGTTTTTGAAGCTTTTTCAGTTTCAAATGAAAGACGACTGCGGGAAACTGATTGCGTTCCGCGTACTTGTTAGTGCTTTTAAACACTTTCAACCCGTTGCTTCCTGATTTTAACTTCTTTGAGCTTTCATCATCTTTTTGTGATGAGAGTCTAATGAGAATAACTTTTCAAGTGCTTCTTTTTAGCAATTTGCTAATGTGTCTTTTCAAATAAACTTTCTTTTTAGGCAAAGACGGGTCTTTGTCTAAAAAGAACTTTGTTCGGATGGTCACTAACAATTTAATATCTAAACATTATATGCAATACGGACTTAAATATAAGGATATAGCATCATGAGTTTTGTATGGTTTCTGGGGTGAAATATGTCAGATTGACATGTTTTGTACTTATTTCCATACATAAAGTCAGGTTTGTAACAATTTATAGTGTTGGTTTGAGCCAGAAATCTTCGATATTTGAACGATTCGTTCTAATATTGGCTTTTATTTTCGCTATCTAACATTGTGTTTAGGTATTGATGTTTGTTGTGTGTAGTAGATAAGAGAGTAAGGGGGACTCTCTTATCAATAGGGTTTAGGGGACCCTTAGGCGATAATATTTAAACTACCGCCAAGACCTGTGATAGCCGAGGTATCAACCTCGTCTATTCCAGGGGCATCGTGGTTCGTATTTAGGGTTTGTTCCACGACTAACTCATTAAGTGCCTCTTGCGAAGCACTTTGAGAAGTTTGTGCAATTGCACTTGGTTGGAGTTCGGGACGAATACCATGTAATTCCATAAAAACCTCCTTTTGAGATGACTAAGTATAATCAGATTTTGTGCAAATTTTGTGTAAATTGTGCAACATTTATTATTTTAATATAATAATATGTAACAAATATATACAATTTAATCAGATTTTATTGATACTTATTTTGAGTTTAAAATAAAAGATTAGGCTTTGATATTTAAACTCTGACCTAAACCTGTGATAGCAGAGGTTTTAATCTCTTCTCGTATGCGTTTTGTTTCGGCATTGTTCACTTCTTCAAGATTTCTTTTCTCTTCACTCAATGTCTCATCACGTAAGTTGTTTAGTGTGGCTAAGGCATACTGGTAATTATGTGTTTGATTGACCTGCATAGTTTCTCCTTTTTTTAATAGGAGCAATGATAAAGGAAAGATGTGTATTTTTTATGTAATAGATTAGGGATTACTTTGTAAATTAGTGTTTTATATGTATAATAATTTAAAAATGCAACTCTTTAAGTTAGTTAAGGTCCTCTATGCCCCATAGTGATATGTCAAATCAGATCAGTCAATTCATCTTAATTTACCTAAGAAAGAACCTCGATGTAGAGTTTTATGCTTCTGATTTTTCACAAGAACACTTAGATACGCTTATGAAAGAACTCTTTGAACACTTTAGCAAAGAGAAGACAATGTCGCGTATGACAACGATTCGTACGGCGATTCAAGATCACTTTTTAGATTTTTCTCAAGAGTGTGAAGTGAGTATTGTAGATGGTAAAATAGAGGTCAAACAGAAACTTCAAGAGGGGGTAAAGAGCAAAGACGAAGATAAGGCTTTTATCTCAATGCACAATAGCCTCAAAAAGCTAAAAGAGCAGAGAGAGGAGTACCAACTACAGTCCTACCTCTTATCGTATCCACAAGATATCTTAGAGGGTCTGTATAATAATTTTGCATCCATGAGCTATGCACAAGACTTAACACAGCTTCGAAACATTCTTCGGCAACATTTAGAAGAGGAGTTTGAACTCCAAACACGTGATATCATACTCTTTCTTCGTAAAAAACTTTATGTACGATACTTTGTAGACATGAGGGTTACTGCTAAAGGTGAAAATAGACGTTTTGAGGGGATGGACAGTGAAGCCTTAGAAGTGGTATATCAAAAGAATTTTCCTGATAACTTTGAAGATATACTTTTAGAGATGGCACCTGATGTTATCTTGGATGCGCTTGATTTTTCTAGAATTGATAATTTTGCCTTTAAGGCGAAGTATATTGAGGTTTTTCGAACCCTTGTGGATGTGGCGATGGCGGAGTATCTAGAAGGAGTAGACGAAGAGGTTGTACGTGCCTTAAATGGTTATATTTTGCGACTGCATTTTGATACGCTTTTATATTTGTGTGCGCAGATATTAATAGAAAAGGTGATGCAAAGAGATAGAAAGGCAGATGAATTTTTACGGTTTTATAATGGAGAGACCATTATTAATAAAAGTGGAAACAACATAAAAAAACCCTTTGTAGAAGACATCAAGGGAAATAGATGGAACTATAACTCCATCTTTTCTATCATGACCCAGTGCATACAGTATGATGTACAGTATACTCAGCAAGTGAAGCTTCTAAAAGAGATGAAAGAGCAGCATGAAAAGGCGCACAACCTGAGTGAAACCTGTGCTCATGAGTATAAGGCTTGTACCGAAGTACTCTCAGTCATTAACAGTGAGTTACGCGTATGTACACAGGCGAAAGAGCTGTATTTAAAGATGAAAAATCCCTCTAAGCAAGAGAAGGAAAAACTTCTACTACAAAAACAAGCAGAGAAACGTTTGCTCGAGAAACATGATAAAAGCTTTGCTCAAAAGAATGAGTTAGGGCTAAAGTTAGAAAATGCAAAAATATCTGAAAAAAGTCGTTTAAAGCAGTTTGAAGCAGGCACAAAAAGTTTAAAGGCCTTAGAGAAAAAAGGGGAAGATTTACATGATCAAGAAGATAATATTTTCACGGCCTTAGCAAAGGCGCTTACCTTTAGATAAGTTTTCGAAGATGTCAACGAGAAGAACTCTCATTGATCCAAGTTTACATCAACCCACGCATCATGAGGTGTTGATACATTGGTTTTAGCATATAGACATCAAATATCCACCATGCTGAACGTGGCACAGAGACATCTTTCCAAAATGGTACAGAAGGAAGTGGTCCATCATAGCCAAATTCTGCCATGATAATCTCACCATAACGTGGTTTTAATGGACAAACAGTGTATCCATCAAACTTCTCTTTCATCTCTTTTCCTTCCATGATAGAAACTAGGTTTTTAGCTAGAATTGGCGCGTGGTGACGAGCGGACCCACCTGTTTTTCCCATAGGAATACCACAGATATCTCCAATGCCAAAGACATTTTTATAACGTCTATGTTGTAAGGTTTCTCTATCTACCTCTAACCATCCTTGCGCACTTCCTTTTTGCCAACCCAGTTGTGACTCTCTAACCGCGTCAACAGGGCCCATTGGTGGTACAACATGTAAGAAATCATACTCTAATTCAACTTCATCATAATGATCTGTGGTTTCATACATCTCAAAGTCTTCATCCCACTCACCATGGATTTGATAAGCATGTCCAAAGGTAGCCTTTTTATTTTGCACATCTACCTTAATGAGCACATGTTGAAACTTGGTTTTCATCGTCTCATAACTTTTTTGTGTTTTTACCAGCTCATCAGCAACGTTATCTAGACTAAAAAGGGCAGCAGTATTGGTACAGAAGGTATAGTCTGCGCTTAGACCCTCTTTTTTGAGATAATCAGCCGCTAGATAAAGGATTTTTTGTGGGGCACCTCCACACTTGATAGGGGTGTCAGGCTGTGTGAAGATGGCCTTAGGTTTTTTACCGTCAGCTGCAGCTTGTTTAAGTTCATTAAACCATTTCCATGTCATCTCTCCACCATCATGGGCTCCTTTTTCAAGGTCATTAAGATAAACAGAAGAGATACCATTTTTACCGATATCTTCAACGCTTAAGCCTTCAATTTTTTCATAATGGTACTGGATACCAGTGGCCACAACAAGGTAATCATAACTTAGTTCTTCTCCACTTCTTAGTGTGATTTTATTGTTATCCGCATCAATGGTTTTAGCCTCATCTTTAATCCATTTTACATCATCAGGAATGAAGTCATTGTTGCTTAATTCGATATCATTTGGCTCATATACACCTGAGGCGATAAAGACCTGTCCTGGTTGATAGAGATGAATTTCATTGGGTGCAACGATAGTAATATCAGGATTAGAGAGGTTTTTACGAAGATGCGCCATGGCCATGATCCCACCGGCACCACCACCTAAGATAACAATCTTACCCTTGGCATTAGATGCTTTGGCTTCTGTGGCAGTTGAACCAGCTAAAACGGAAGCAGCAATGGGGGAAAGCCCCATAAGCTTAAGCGCCTCACGACGTGAAATCCCATCTTTTAAGGGGGTTTCATCTAAGAATGCTGAGTTGTCAATTAAGGGGGCTAGATCATCGTGTTTTTTCATAAAACTTCCTCTATTATTTAAATATTGAGAATAATATAACATAAAAATCACACAAAGGTATCAAGATAACTAGGAAATAAGCCTATCCAGCATAAATTGAATAGAGGTTCGTCCATTAAAGACATTTTTATTAAGGGTGTATGAACACGTTATCTCTTGCCCTGCACGGATATCCTCATCACACCGAAAATACATCAGATCATAGGTCTGAGGATCATTAGCACTTAGGCGTAACTCTATCTTGGCATGCTCTTTGTCTTTGCCGAGTTTTTTAACGGATACGACCTGTGCATTAGAGGCTAAAAACCGTGGACGTGGATTGGCTTCTCCATAAGGCTCAAACTGATCTAGAAGGTTTAAGAGATCAAAGTCTATGGCTGAAGGCTCAATCTCGCCTAAGACCTCCTCGGCGGGGATATAATCTTTTGCAGGGATAGAAGCCGCACTTTGGTTGATGGCGGTTTTAAAGGCTTGGATATTCTCCTCTTTAAGCCCTAGTCCAGCGGCCATTTTATGCCCGCCAAACTTATCTAAGAAGTTTTCATTCTCTTTGATAAGTTTGTAGATACTAATATTACCCACACTACGAGCAGAACCCTTTGCCATTCGTACTTGCGCTTCTCCTTCACCACTCTCAATAGAGAGAACAATGGCAGGTTTTCCAAATCTTTGAACTAGCCTTGAAGCGACGATTCCCACAACACCCTCATGCCAGCCTTTAGCCGCCACAACAATGATATTATCATCGGGATGAACTTGCTTGATGGCATTTTCAGTGGCTTCAGCTTCGGTAGATTTTCGGATATTGTTGAGTTGGTTAAGGAGTTCATACTGTTTATAGGCCTTGCCCTCATTCTCAGCGGTTAAAAATTCCAGGGCAATACTCGCATCTTCCATTCGTCCTGCTGAATTAACACGTGGGGCAATCTGAAAAGCGATATCCTCGGCACTGAGCTGTTTTTTAGCCAACATATCTCGAATAATTACCATACAAGGGCGTTGCGAATGTGACATTAGCTCTAGACCCTTAATCACAAGGGTTCTATTGATATCTTGTAGAGGCATGACATCTGCCACAATAGCCAGACAAAGCAGGTCCATAAACTGACCCAAGTTGACTGAAGAGCTAATCTCTTTTTTAATCAGTCCCATCAGCAGCCAAGCCACTTGGGCTCCGCAGATGGACTTGTAAGGGTACTCACAAGCCTCTAGTTGGGGATCGACAATGGCAAATGCATCAGGCAAGGTTGAAGAGGGGGTGTGATGGTCGGTAATAATGAGGTCAATACCGCGTTTTTTACAGGCTTCAGCCGCGCCAAAGGCGTTGATACCATTATCAACGGTGATGACCACATCGGCTTCGATTCTATCGATAATCTTTTCAGAAACACCATACCCATCATTAAAACGGTTAGGAATCGTCGCTTCAATAGGATAGCCAATGGCCTTAAAAAACTCTACCATCAGTGCGGTAGAAGTGACCCCGTCAACATCATAATCACCAACGATATAGATCTTTTCGCTATTTTTTATGGCATCGCCTATACGCTTGGCAGACTTGAGTCCATCATGTAAAAGAGCAGGGTTTGGAATATCAGAGAGTTTTTTAAATCCCGTCGAAAATCGTTGGCTTAGAATTTCGTGAAGACGGGTCTTGGAAAGCTTAGGCATCAGAAGCAGATGCTGCTTTGACAAAACTAGCCGTGGCGATTTTTACGAAGTAAAAAAGTTTCTCAGTAAAACTAGCCGTGGCGGTCTGCGAAGCAGAAGTTTCGGAAGTTTTATCAAGCATAAAAGTTGTGTTGAAATTCATTATGAAAGCCTTAGTCATTCGCGTTTGATGCTGCTTTAACAAATGCTAAGATAGAAGGATTTGGTGTGGTCAACCTTGAGGTAAACTCAGGGTGAAACTGTACGCCTAAGAACCAAGGGTGATCTTTAATCTCAACCGCTTCGATAAGTCCATTGGACTCACCCGTCACAATCATACCCGCTTTTTCTAACTGATCTCTATAGGCAGGATTGGCCTCATAACGGTGACGATGACGTTCATAAATAATTTTTTCGCCATACGCTTCACGTAGGTGTGATTTGGCCTTAGTATCACAAGGATATTCACCAAGTCTAAGGGTTCCACCCATTGGTGACTTGTGTGTTCTTAACTCTTTTGCACCCGATTGGTTGATGAAATTGTCAATGAGGTAGATCATTGGGTTGGTCGTATCTGGATTGAACTCAATAGAGTTGGCATCTTCAAGACCAAGCACATTACGTGCGTACTCAACGAGGGTGAGTTGCATTCCTAAACAGATTCCAAGATAAGGAAGTTTTTCAACACGTGCGTACTCAATGGCTTGGATCTTACCTTCAACACCACGGTTTCCAAAACCACCGGCCACGAGGACAGCATCACAATCGGTAAGTAGGGCTTCAGCTCCTTTGGATTCGATATCTTCAGAATCCACCCAACAAATCTCCACACGGGTATCAAGGTGGGCTCCACAGTGAATAAGTGATTCAATGAGTGATTTATACGACTCTTTAAGTTCTAGGTATTTTCCAACAAAACCGATGGTAACACGGTCACTTGGTTGAACAATCTTCTTCACTAAGGCATCCCACTGTTCCATATCTGGTGTAAGCTCACCTAGTTCAAGCTCTTTAGCGATAGGGGCTAAGATATTTTGGGTCATAAAGGTGATAGGCACAGCATAGATGGTTGCTGCATCTAAGGCCTCGATTACACAATCTTGAGGCACATCACAGGCAACAGAGAGTTTCTTCTTAAATGATTTTGGAAGTGGTCCTTCAGTACGGGTGATAATCATCTGCGGCGTGATACCAATACGGCGAAGTTCTTGAACCGAGTGTTGGGTCGGTTTAGATTTATGTTCACCCGCTGCTTTGATGTAAGGGATAAGGGTTACATGAATAAAAAAGGTTCCAGGTACTTCATCATCATGCTTCATCGTACGAATAGCTTCCATGTAGGGAAGTCCTTCGATATCACCTACGGTACCACCAAGTTCAACAACAAGGATATCATGCCCTTCACCCGCTTTTTTGATACGATTTACAATCTCACCAACGATATGAGGAACAACCTGAATAGTCTGTCCAAGGTAACCACCAGCACGTTCCCTCTCGATAACAGAAGAGTAAACTTGACCGGTCGTAAAGTTCGACGTTTTTAGATAAGAACTATCGAGAAAACGTTCATAATTTCCGATATCAAGATCAGTTTCAGCACCATCTTTGGTAACAAAAACTTCACCATGTTCGAGGGGAGACATGGTTCCCGGGTCAACATTGATGTAGGGATCAATTTTAAGCATACCGACTTTTTGACCTGAGTGTTTAAGTAGTGTACCCACAGAAGCGGCTGTAATACCCTTACCTAAAGAACTTAAAACCCCACCCGTTACGAAAATATATTTTGTCATCAAGTTACCCTTGTCGTATTAATCTTTAATGGCGAATTATAGCTTAAAAAGCTTTATTTTAGCTAGGATGAATGCTTTAGAAAGCACCTTAAGCAAGCTGTAACAATGAGTATTGAGAGTTTATGATTTTCTTTTGAAATATTGTGAACAAAAGGCTTGCTTGTGACTGAATATTCTCAAATATAATGAAGGGGAGTAATTTTATATTTTGACAAGTAAGCTATAATAGTGTCATATTAATTATTATCAAGGTTTGAGCAGATGAATATGCTCGAATTTTTTGTATATAGTGGACAGTAAAGGCAATAATTTTAATGGAAACAGCTCTTGTTTATGTGGTGGCAGCACTTGGATTTTCCACAGTACTTAATATCTTTTTAAAACGTTTGGGAATCTCTCAAATCATTGGGTATATATTGACAGGTACTGCCCTGGCATATGCCTTTGATGTACGCCATGCAAATTCTGAAGTCTTAGAATTGGTGGGTGAGTTTGGTATTGTTTTTTTAATGTTTACTATTGGACTTGAAATACCACTGGCACGTTTAAACACGATGAAACAGATTGTTTTTGTTAATGGGGCCTTACAGGTAGGTCTTTCTGCCTTACTATTTTTCATTGTATCGCATTGGATATTTGAGATTAACTACCAAAGTTCTGTTATTATCGCGCTCTCTTTAGCTCTGTCTTCAACCGCTGTTGTTTTGTCGTACCTTAAAAGTTCTAAAGAGATTCACACGACCTATGGTCAAAGATCGATGGGAATTTTGATTTTTCAAGATATTGCGGTGATTCCTATTTTGCTTTTAATTGGATTTATGTCAGATAGTGATGTGGATGTGATGGATATTATTGTGCAGACGCTCTTATCAGCAGTGGTTTTGATTGGACTGCTTTTTGTGGTGGGGCGAAAGGTGATGACCTGGTTACTGCACTTCTCGGCCAATACCCAACTCGATGAACTTTTTATGGGCTCGGTTCTCGTCATTGTGATGGGCGCTTCTTTATTGGCGCACAGTGCAGGGTTTACCTACTCTTTGGGTGCTTTTGTTGCAGGGATGATTATCGCTGAAACAAAGTATCATCATAAGGTTGAATCTGATATCTCTCCCTTTAAAGATCTTCTCTTGGGAACTTTTTTTCTAACGGTAGGACTTAAGATAGATCTTAACTATTTTGTAGAACATAGTATGCTGATATTTGCTTTGTTGGGAGCGATTCTCTTACTTAAAACGATTATTATCTATTTTATTATGAAGCTCTCTTCAAAACCTCGAAACGCCATGAAAACAGCACTTTCTCTTTCACAAGTGGGGGAGTTTTCTTTCGCTATTTTTGCGCTTGCAAGCAGTGCAGATTTGATTGATAATAAGCTGATGAGCATATTAGTCTTGGTTGTAGTAGTTTCCATGATATTAACACCATTTTTAATGCTTCAAATTGAGAACATTGTTTCAAAGCTATTTCCTGAAAACATTCATGAATATGACCTGCAAAAAATACAGCGTCATAAAAACCATGTCATTGTCTGTGGGTACTCCACTATAGGAAAATTTGTTGCAAAAGACCTGAAAGAAAGAGGAGCAGATTATATTATTATTGATAACTCATTAAAGCATGTTAAAGAGGGTTTAGACAGGGGTGAAGAGATCTATTATGGAGATATGTCCAAACAGAGTATCTTACATACCTTGCATGCAGAAGATGCTTCTTCTGTCATCATTACCCTAGACAATGCTGAGAAAAAACGACTAATCTCCGAGGCGATTAGTCGATATGAAAAGCCTATCAACCTTATTGTAAAAGTAGTTAGTCTTGAGGAGAAGAAGATGCTCTCAGGACTTTCTGTCAGTGCTATGATTGATGGAAAAGAAGAGGTGGCAAAGATATTAGTACGACACAGTACGCAATGTAAGGTAGAGTTGAAATGAGATATATAAGTAGTTTGATTTTAGCGGTGTTGTTTTTAGGGTGTAGTGAGAAAATATCCACGCCTAAGCCAGACCCTGTTAAAGAGAAACCCGTTCAAATGAGCGAAGTCAAGAATGAGGTGAAGGCAGAGGTTGAACTCAAGCAGGAGAAGGATGTTAAAGAAGTTCCCATCAGCAATAAAACGGAAGTCCCTCCTATAAAAGTACACCCCTGTGCGCCTTGTCCTAAAGTGAGACCTTGTAATCCTATTACTATTTATAAAGAATATAAAAAGAGTGTGCTAGGTGGCTTAGAGAGGGTTTACTTCCCTATACATTCACTGCTGCTTGAAGCGCGTATTGATACGGGTGCAAAAACAAGTTCCATGCATGCTGAAAACATTGTAGGATTTGAGCGGGATGGGAAGCCTTGGGTTCGTTTTGAGGTGGCTAAAAATGAGAAAGAGAAGATACAGATTAAAAAACCCGTACTTAAAACCATTAAAATCAAACGGCATGGCGAAGAATCGCAAAACAGGTATGTTGTAAATATGCGCCTAAATATTGGTGAGATTTCTAATTTTGTTGAGATGAGTCTAACCGATAGGTCGCAATATAAGTATCCCGTCTTAGTGGGAAGAAATTTTTTACAAGGAAATGCAGTGGTGGATGTCTCCTTAGCTTACACCAGCGAGCCAAAAAGGGAAAATAGATGAAAACAAAGTATCAAATCTACCTTTTTGCTTCACTGCTTATCTTAATTTCTATTACCATTATGTCGTATAAGATTAATGTCTTAGGCTTTCCCTTGTTTGCAGGAGAAGAGAAAAGTGTGTGGAACATAGAGGCAAAGATAAGGTTTAAAGGAGAAGGGAAAAATGCCTTTATCTCCTTGGCCCTTCCTGATGAGCAAGAAGATATGTTTGTTTATAATGAAAATGCTTCTTCTCCTAACTTTGGCTATACCACCGCGCAAAGTGAAGGATACCGACGTGGAGAGTGGGCCAAAAGAGCTGTCACAGGAAAACAGGATTTATACTACTCTATCGATGTGATTGTAGACGAAGAATTTAGTCCGGAAAATCCTAAAGAGTATAAAAAACAGTACCAGATTGAAGCCAGTTCTTCTGTTATTCAAGCCGCAAGTGCTATTATGAAAGATGCATATGAGCACTCTTCAGATGATATTAGTATGACCGCACGGGTTATTTCTGCTTTTAATAAAAAGGAGATGTCACAAGCTGTCAAGATGCTAAAGCGAAAATACATTAAAACAGACAGAGACCTGCGCGATGTGATAGCTTCTCTCTTAGAAGATAAGAAGGTGATTTTACGTCGTATTGGAGCGCTTAAGTTGATTGACGGACAGCGGAATGTGAGGCTTACGCCTATGTTAGAAGTGTATGAAAAAGGGAAGTGGCAACTCTTTGATCTGCAGTCTGGAAAGGTAGATAAGTCTGATAAACTTTTTATCTGGCAAAGAGGGGCGGTTTCGCTCTTAGATGCGGAAGGGGTTAAGGATTCAAAGGTCTATTTTTCCGTTACTGAAAATGTTGTCTCTTCACGTAGTGCTGCTTTGATTAAAGGGGATGAACAACAGATATCTTTAATTGACTACTCCTTGTTTATCTTGCCTAATGAGTCGCAAAATGCCTTTAAGCGATTACTTCTGATTCCTATTGGTGCCTTAGTGGTTGTAATTTTACGTATATTTATCGGTCTTAAAACCTCTGGTACCTTTATGCCTATTTTATTGGCCTTAGCCTTTATGCAAACAGAGCTAATTCCGGGGGTGACGATGTTTCTCTTGGTGGTTTCTATAGGCCTTATTGTCCGTTCATATCTCTCCGCATTGAACCTGCTCTTAGTCGCAAGGATATCCGCAGTTGTAATCGTCGTTGTGGGTATCATGGCTATGGTGGCGGTACTTGCTTATAAGCTTGGGGTAAAAGATGCGATTAGTATTACTTTCTTTCCGATGATTATCTTAGCATGGACCATAGAGAGAATGTCAATTATCTGGGAAGAGGACGGACCTTATGAAGTCTACACTCAAGGCGGTGGCTCCTTGCTAGTGGCTATTGTGGCCTATTTTGCTATGACAAATTCTGTGATGCAATTTTGGACCTTTAATTTTCCAGAGTTTTTATTGGCTGTTTTGGGTGTAATTATTTTAATTGGACGTTATAGTGGTTACAGACTGAGTGAGTTGTACCGTTTTGCCTCAATGATAAAAGGAGATGAAAGATGAAGTTTATCTCTCCTTCTGCCCTTCAAAAACTAGGTGTACTTGGCATGAATGCGCGAAATATTGATTATATAAGTCAATATAATGAAAGAAGACTCTACCCCTTGGTTGATAATAAATTAAAAACCAAAGAGCTCGCTCAAGAACACGGTCTTCGTACCCCCTATCTTTTTGCCTACATACAGTACCAGGCCCAGATTAAAACCTTAAAAAAACTACTACCAAAAGAAGAAGGTTTTGTACTAAAGCCTGCTCAAGGCTCTGGTGGAAAAGGAATCTTAATCATTACACGCCAAGAGAAAGGTGAGTATTTTAAGGCTAATGGAGAGAAGATACCCTATGAAGAGCTTAAACGTCACATTTCAAACATTTTATCAGGCCTGTATTCCCTTGGGGGAAAAGATGATGTAGCGCTTATAGAAAGAGTGATTGAATTTGATGACGCTTTGGAGGGTTTTTCGTATGAGGGGGTTCCTGATATTCGTGTGGTGGTGTATAGAGGGTATCCTGTTATTGCGATGATGCGACTTCCAACTGCGCTGAGCGATGGAAAGGCAAACCTTCATCAAGGAGCAGTAGGAGTGGGTGTTGATATCGTTACGGGGAAGGCCCTTTGTGCTGTTCAATTTGACAGGCCTATCACAAAGCATCCCGATACGGATAAAAGATTGGACTTACTGAGTGTGCCTTATTGGGATGAGATTTTAGAATTGGCGGCAGGGGCTTATGATATGACAAATTTGGGCTACCTTGGGGCGGATATTATTTTAGGTAAGAAAAATGGGCCTATGCTGCTTGAGCTTAATGCACGACCCGGCTTGGCCATACAAATCGCCAATGATATAGGCCTAATGAAGCGTTTAAGTAAGGTGGATGAGGTTGCAGATGAGCACTTAAGTGTTCAAGAGCGTATAGAATTTTCCCTTGAAAACTTTGCTCAGCAAGGAGAGATGGAATGAAAAAACTTATTTTCTTTAGCCTTATGTTTTGTCTTATCTCATGGGCAGATGAGCATCGTGTAGAGATTGGCTCAAGCGCTTATGTTGATATTGTAGAAACCAAGATGAAGTTTTTAGCACGCATTGATACGGGCGCACGTATCACCTCCTTGCATGCACTTAATATCCGGCTTGAGGGTAAAAAAAGTCTAATACAGGTTAAAAAGATAAAAAAACTTGAGGGTATGCCCTTTCATGATAAACGTAAAAATGAAGCGTATAAACACAATATCGGTCGTTTGATAAGTTTTGATACTGTCAATGAAAAGGGAGATATTAAACGGGTAAAAGCACGTGTTATTAATGTGGCACGTGTACGAAATGCTCAAGGAGTAGAGTACCGATATGTGATTCGTTTAGGGCTTAAGTATAAGAACATTATTAAATACAAAGAGGTTAACTTAAGAGACCGTAGTAATATGTCGTATAAACTGCTTATTGGAAGAAATTGGCTAAATGATGACTTTGTTATTAAGACAGACAAGGCCTTAATAGAGGCCCCATAAACAGAAAGTATCGTTTAAAAGATGATACCTTGTTTGTGCTCAGTCACAGGATTACAACCTGTTAATGGGAAGTAATAATCTTTTTGTTTATACCTAATGTACTTAGTACCATTAATGACATCGATAGAGGCATTAGCTGAGGAGAGTAGAACATAGGTCTCATACCCTGCTCTACAGAGTAAAAAGTTGTCTTGTGAAGCATTGAAAAATTTTTCTGTTTCATTGGCATACAGACTTGCCATAAGAGAGAGTAGTAGTAAGAACGTTTTCATAATCACCCTTTTTTAAATTTAGTTACCGCGTGAACCCGGTTTAATAGCTTCAGATTTCCCCTCTTTACATAAAGGACATTCAGCAGGATCGTACATCTCAAAGGTAAAGTCTTCAAGGGCGAAAAATGGTACCCCATCAGGAAGTTTACAGTTAGGTTTTTTGCTTACGTCAGAGTTTTGACGATTACAAAATCCACGGTTTGCAAGGGCAGCAAAGCCCACTACAACACCACCCATCTCTTCTATGGCCTTGGCCGCTTCCATCGCAGACCCACCTGTGGTAATGATATCTTCACAGATCATCACACGTTCACCTTTTTTAATCTCAAAACCACGACGAATGGTCATGACCTTATCCACACGTTCAGCAAAGATAGAGCGTTTGTCAAGGGCCGTAGCCAGAGCAAAGCCAGCGATTAAACCACCTAAGGCAGGGGCACAAATTGTATCTATCTCAAGGCCTGATGCCTTAATCTGCTCCGCTACACCTTCAGCAAGCTTCTTAGCATTTTTAGGGTCTTCAAGCACCTTTGCCGATTGCAGGTAAAACTGTGAGTGATTTCCTGAACTGAGTTTGAAGTGCCCTTCTAAAAGCGCTTGTGCGTCCATGTATATTTTTTTAACGTCCATAGTATTTTCTCCGAAAATGGGGAATGGGGAATGGAGAAGGGTGAAGGGAAGAAAAACTGAAAAGACAATGCCTTTTTTGCTCTTCCGCTTTCCGCTTTCCTTTTTCCACTTTCCTAGATTTTAAACTTTAAGAATTTCTGCTTCTTTATCTTTTAGCGTTGCATCAATTTTAGCAATAAAACCATCTGTAATCTTTTGAATGGCGTCTTGAGCTGCTTTTGATTCGTCTGAAGTGATTTCTTTATCTTTTTCGAGTTTCTTGATATCGTTGTTTGCTTTTTGTCTGTCATTACGAACAGAGACTTTAGCATCTTCACCCATACCTTTCATCTTTTTAACCGTATCTTGACGTTGTTCTACTGTCATAGGAGGAAAGTTTAAGATGATTTTTTCACCATCTGAGTTTGGATTAACACCAATGTTAGCCTTAGAGATAGCCGCTTCAATGTCAGCTACAAGGGGTTTCTCCCATGGAGAGACAACGATAGTCGTTGCATCTGTTGCAATAACAGAACCTACTTGATCAAGGGCTGTTGGTGTTCCATAATAATCAATCTTAATACCATCAAGGATAGATGTCATAACCTTTCCTGTACGCAGGCTCTTGAAGCTATGGTGAAGGTGTTCAACTGAACCTTCCATATTCATTTTGCACTCTTCTTGAATTTCTGTTGTCATTTAGGGTTTCCTTTATATTATTTTTTAACGATGATCTTACTTGTATAGGCATTACCATGTTTAATTATCACACGGGTACGCTTAAATCTCAGAGGATAGGTCTTGTTTGTTTTAAACTCACCCGCATCGACATTAATGGCTTCCCAAGCGCCTCCACTTACATAGAGTTCTGCTTTGTGAATTGATGTCGGCATTGTAACGTGAATTTCATTAAGTTTGCCATTAGTAGGATAGTTTTTAGGTGAGTGCCAAGTTGCATTGAGGTATTTGATACGCAATTTATGTTTAAGATTGACATCTCCAGTTAAGGCGATACGGTCTAGGTCATCTCGTGGACTTTTAGAAGAGACAGCACCTACATTTTGATTAAGTATCAGCTCAAACCCATAAGAAGAGATAACATTTTTAAGGTTTTCATCAAACTCACCAAAAGGATAAGCATAATATTTAGGTGTGTAGCCCAGATGCTTCTTAAAAGAAGATAGTGCCTTATTTGTGTCCTCTTTCATCTGCTTAGGGTTTAAAGAGACCATATGCTTGTGGGCATAAGAGTGAAGTCCTATTTGGCCATATTCTTGAGTCTCTTTTATCTGTTCCCAAGACATGAAATCCCCATAATGTTTATCCGTAGCTTCTATGTAAACAAAAAGGGTAAAAGGATATTGATACTCTTTAAACAAAGCAAGTCCATTTTCATAAAAACTTTTATAGGAGTCATCAATGCAAAAGACAACCCAGTTATCAGGGACTTTTTGCTCTGTTTTAAGGGCTTGGTTTAGTTTGGATAGGGGAACGACTTCATAATGATTTTCTTTAAAATAATCAAACTGTTTTTTTAAGTTTGCAAGAGAGATATTGGTTGAAGCGTGTTTGGCATCACCAAAACGGTGGTAAACAAAAACATGGGCATCGGCCCATATTGTAAGCGAAAGAAGCGCGAGTAGGAGCGCTGTTCGCATTACTTAGAGGTGTTTGCTTCAGCAGCAGCTGGAGCTTTAATATCTTCAATGGCTGTTTCGCTTACGACTGGCGCTTCTACAGCTGTATCTTCAACAATGCTGTCTACAACAGAAGCTTGGTTCTCTTGCCCGTAGAAGTATCCCATTGCAACCGTGTTTGAGATAAATAAGAACATTAGAAAAAATGTCATTTTAGCAAGAAAACTTGCAGGTCCTTTAGCACCAAAAACAGATTCATTTGATCCGCTATAAGCACCTAGACCGATGCTTGAGCTTTTTTGAAGTAGTACAGCAATTACTAAAAATACTACGAGTACGATTTGAACTATGAGCAAAATAGATGTCATTAAGTTTCCTGAATAGGGCAGGGCCCTTTATTAAAATTGCGCAATTATAGCGAAGTTTATCTTATAGTTCGTTTTCTTGTTGCAAAGACGCTATAATACGATATCAAAAAGCCCCTTTTTGGGCTTAAATGTAAGATATATGGAAGTCTCAAAATGAAGAAAGCACTGATAGTAGTAGCCCTTTTATTAGCTGTATTTGTAGGTGAGATTTTGATGTATGATACGAATTCCCATGCTCAAGATAAGGCCCCTTATGTGGCCGTAACAAACTTTGCCTTGTATGAGATTAGTACAAAACTTTTAGCAGGTGAAGTAGATGTGAAAAAGCTGATTCCTTTTGGTACTGAAATGCATACTTATACCCCCTCTGTTAAGACAATGATGCTCGCCTCTAATGCAAAGTTTTTTATCTATTCAGGTCTAAATATGGAGCCATGGATAACAAAGGTTCAAGCCAATGCATTGAATATGAGTAAGTTTGTTCATTTAAATGAAGTCAATGAAGCGTCGCATGATGAACATGAACACCATGGAAGTGAAGATCCTCATTATTGGCTTGATATAGACAACATGATAATAATGACCTCTGTCCTATCAGACACGTTTCAAAAGAGTTTTCCTAAGCTCCAAAGTAAGATAAAAGAGAATGCTTCTAGCTATATCAGTGAACTTAAAAAATTAGATAAAACCTATTCTAAAAGCTTGCAAAACTGTCAAAAAAGTGAGATTGTTCTAAATCATGATGCTTTTAACTATCTGGGTAAAAAATATAAATTTCATTCGCATGCCTTAACGGGTCTTTCACCTGATGAACAAGTCGGGGCTAAAAAGATGAAAGAGATTAGTGACCTTGTTAAAAATGAGAAGATTAAAGTGGTCTTTTTTGAGAGTTTTGTGAGTGATAAGGTGGCCCAGACCATTGCCAAAGAAACAGGTGCTAAAGTAGAGTCACTTCAACCTTTGGCCAATGTCACTGAGGGTGAGGCCTCTAAGGGTTATATAGCGATTATGCGTGATAATTTAGAAAAACTCTCCTTTGCCATGGAGTGTGAATGAAGTTTGATACCGCTGTTTTTGAAGCAAAGAACCTTTCGTATAAAATAAATGGAAGTGAAATTATAAAAGATATCTCTTTGGTGATTAAAAAAGGGGAGTATGCTGCGGTGATAGGTCCTAATGGTGGCGGAAAAACTACCCTTATTCGCCTTCTTTTAGGTTTAGAAAAAAAGAATGCCGGTTCTATCTCTCTCTTTGGACAGAAGCAAAAATCTTTTAAGGCTTGGGATAAGATAGGCTATGTCCCTCAAAGAGTCTCGCAAATAGATCAGTACTTTCCAGCAACTGTTGAAGAAGTGATTAAGATGGGAAGAACAGCTAAGCGCGGTCTTTTTACAAGAGAGTCAGAAGCAGACAGACATGCCGTAGAAAAAGCTATGCATAAAATGGATGTTACAAAGCTAAAAGATAAGTTGGTGGGTGAACTTTCCGGTGGTCAAAGACAAAGAGTCATGATTGCAAGGGCCTTAGCCTCTGAGCCTGAAGTCCTTATCTTAGATGAGCCTAATACCGGTGTAGATATGGTTTCTCAAAATCGTTTTTATACGCTGTTAAGAGAGTTAAATACAAAGGATGGTATGACCATTGTCTTTATTACCCATGATGTTGGTGTTATAGCAGATGACATTCAAACCATGTTATGTATAAACCAAACTTTATTAGCATGTAATAATCCTCATGAAGTATTATCTTGCGATGAGATGAGTAAATTATATGGGATTGATGCGCATTTGATGCATCATCACCATCATTGATTTTCTTTGAAAATCAGGGGAAAAGAAAATGGGAAATAGAAAATGGAAAGATCGAGAGAAAAGAAGGGTATGAACTACAATAAAGTAACAACTATAAATTCCATTTCCTATTCACTATTTACCAGTTACTTTCAAATAAGGGGAACCCTTGTTTGAATATGACTTCATGGTCAATGCCTTCCTCGCAGGCATCATCATCGCTATCTTAGCCTCAGTCTCAGGCTCATTCATTGTACTTCGTCGGTACGCGATGCTAACAGAAACACTTGCCCATGTCGCTCTTGTGGGAGTGGCAATTGGTATGGTGACAGAGCAAAATCCTATATGGATTGCGGTACTTGTTTCGGTACTTTCAGCTTGGTTGATTGAGTATTTACGTTCTTACTTAGGTCTGTATTCAGACTCTATTTTGGCGATCTTTCTCTCAGGGTCATTAGCCCTTGCGGTAGTTATTGTTTCTGTTGCAGGTTCGTTTAATGCCTCTTTATTTTCTTATCTTTTTGGCTCTATTTTGTCAGTTACGAATGAGGACCTACTGGTAATGCTCATCTTTGGTTCTATGTCCATGGTCGTTTTAATTGGCTTTTTTAAAGAGTTTTATTTTATTGCCTTTGATGAAGAGGTAGCGCAAGTGAGTGGTTTAAAGGTTAAACTGCTCAACTTTGTCTTAGTAACCATTGTGGCTGTTATTATCGCACTTTCTATTCGCGTGGTAGGAACCTTACTTATTGGGGCTTTGATGGTTATTCCTACGATCTCGGCCTTGCGTTATAGACTAGGATTTTCAAAAACAATTTTACTCTCACTGCTTTTCTCAATCTCGGCCGTTTTGTTAGGGATGGTGCTTTCGTATAACTTCTCTCTGCCTTCAGGTGCAACGATTGTCTTAGTGATTTTAGTGATTTTTATCAGCTCTATATTGATTAACAGAAAATGAAGATAGAAAAAGAGTTTTCACGTTTTGCTCATGAGTATGGGCAATACAACATGATTCAAGAGAAGGTGGCTCAAAAGCTTTTAGGGGATTTAAAAACAGAGCCTAAAAAGATTTTGGACCTTGGTTGTGGAAATGGTTCTATAGTCAAAAAAATCAACTGGAAGTATGAGCAATTTAGAGGTGTTGACTTTTCACAAAAAATGCTTGATTTGCATCCGAAAAATGATAAGATTGTCTTAGAGTTAGGTGATTTTAATGAAGATAAGCTTTTTGAAGCGCTTGTGAAAGAAGAGTTTGAGCATATCTTCTCTGCCTCATCCTTGCAATGGGCAAGTGACTTAGATACAACCTTATATCAGATTTCTCAATTTAATGCACCCATATCCTTAGCAATATTTACCTCAAATACCTTTAAAACACTTTTGCAAACAGCAGGTATATCATCCCCTCTAAGAAGTTCTGATGAATTAATTTATCTATTGAATCAATATTTTCGTTCTAAGATAGAAATAGTAAATTATGAACTCTCTTTTGAAAGTATAGAAGAGATCTTTACCTACATTAAAAAATCAGGTGTTTCAGGTGGAAGAAATGCCCTCTCCTACAAACAGATGAAGGCCTTAATGAAGAATTATCGTTCAAAAACTTTAGAGTTTGAAGTGCTGTTTGCCTCTAACTAGATTCCTCTTTCTTAGCTAGTCTATTTATTTTTTTTGCGAGATGCCTTTGCCATCTTGGCTTTTTTCTTGGCCTTAGCTTTAGCAGCTGCGCTTAGCTCTTTGCGTTCACCTATCTCTTGTTTTTCAGAAGGGTCAGTAGTGCCTCTGTATTTTTTTTGTTGTGTTTTAGCTTGAAAGGCAAGCTTAACACCATCATCCATCTCTACACTAGAGGTATTTGATTTTGTTGCCATGTTATTTCCTTGTAATTAATTCATCTTATGTGAAGGCTAAAAAAAGTTTAGTAGCTTTATTTCAGATATTATTTATAAAAAGAGAATCTCTGCTTATAAATAACATCCGCCTAAGCGGAGTGTTATTAGTCGTCACCACCAAAAACACCAAGCAGTTGTAAAAGTGCTGTAAAGATGTTTAAGAAGTCAAGGTACAGTGCAATCGCACCATCAATAGGTGTCTCATAAGCACCACGGATAATGTTTTGTGTATCATAAACAACTAAGATAGAGAATAAAAACACTACCGCAGCAGAGATTACGATGCTTAACATCGGACTACCAAGAAAGATATTTACAATTGAAAAACCAATCACGACTAAAAGTGCGATCATAAGCGGCTTCCCGTATCCAGAAAAATCTTTTGTAGTTTTGATAGCAAAGAAAGACATTGCACCAAAGATAACCGAAGTCATAGCAAAAGCATTACCTACAATAGCACCACCACCACTCATGCCAAGGGTACGTGCTAAAAGCGGAGCGATAGTAATACCTGTCATAAAGACAAAGGCAAACATAACAACTAAGTTAATACCTGGTTTGCGTTTAACAGCAAATAGTCCAAACAGTAAGGCAATTTCTACAATAAAAAGTGCAATGCTCCACTGATGAATAACACCAGCAAAAGGGATACCGATATAAGCACCCACTGCACCCGCCATCATAGAAGCTGCAAATAATTTATAAGTCTCTTTAACAAAAGAGACAAGTTTTCCTTCGCTACGTGAACCCATCTCTTCATAATGACCTTCACGTGCATAATCACGGTCGTATAAACCCATAGTTAATCCTTTATTAAAATAGTAATGTGATTATACCTAAAAAAGCTCTTATCACTTATATACATTATATATAAAGCTTTTAAAGGCAGATACAAAACTTTATTTTAAGAGAATGATACACAAAAATAATGTAAAATTTGTGTGAAACGAATCATATAAAAGAACGGATATCAATATCTAAAATGTAAAAAGATTACCAAAGAGTAAAACTTTCAAAATTCCGCAAAGAAACACTTGACATTGATTTAACTTTTCCCTATAATTCCCGTCCACAAACACAGAGACCTAATGTTTAGGCCTTAAAAACTTCGAGTTTAAAAGATGTTTGAGATCATTGAAAACTAAGTAGAAGACGTTAGATATTACATATCTAAGAACGTCTTTTTATAAGACAAATTCGAAAAAGATTAAATTCTTTTTCAACAAAGCTATTTACTATTAAT